>Ga0209470_1000047_pt1 | contig 76161 bp, 61 predicted proteins | sample GraSoiAngelo_125_FD_185882 | JGI IMG/M metagenome (GOLD analysis project Ga0209470, IMG submission 185882) | Grasslands soil microbial communities from the Angelo Coastal Reserve, California, USA - 14_0927_05_40cm (SPAdes) (version 2) | ecosystem: Environmental > Terrestrial > Soil > Grasslands ... | reverse complement strand
CGGATAAGAAGGGCAGTCGAAGACTACGACTTTGATAGGCTGGAGGTAGAAGCGCAGCAATGCGTGAAGCTGACCAGTACTAATCGCCCGTTCGGCTTAATCATAAAACTTTCTCAAACCGTCTTTGAGGAAGCGCAGATGTGATTCGTAAGAATCGCAGGCTAGTAACGCCTTTTCTGCACAGTGTTGTTCGACCTGCTGTCGAACTTGTAATGCCAGCCTAACTCTGTTGTCGCACTCGCGATCCTTTGCTCGGGATGAGCTCAGGAATCCGTTCGCGAGTTTCAAGTTTCCGGTGGCTATACCGCGAGGGTCACACCCGTTCCCATCCCGAACACGGAAGTTAAGCCTCGCCGGGCCGATGATACTGCACGGGCAACTGTGTGGGAACGTAGGTCACCGCCGGGATTAAATTGAAAAGGCCGGTCCTGGATATCCAGAACCGGCCTTTCTTGTTTGTGCCCATTTCTATGCGGGAGCCGCCCTTCTCTTGGCCTAATGGCCAGGAGAGCACAGTCGAAAGAGTACTATTGACCTTCGCCATCCCGAGGGTTATGGTTACTTCCTGCCCCGGGCCCGATAAATCACCCACGGTGAGGTCCCCAATGACTACCAGTATCGCCACCAACCCCGCAGGAGTCGCTCTACAAGAGCGTTGGGAGAGGCTTCGAAGCCACAAACGCACTATTTCACGAGTGAAGTTACTTGTGGAATGGGAACAAGGTGGAGCGCATGAACGCGCCAACGCCGTTACCGTAGACGTAAGCCACTCCGGCTGCATGGCTGTGGTGGGAGCGGATCTGCCGCTGCACAAGCGTGTGCGCCTGATTCATCCCGCGACGGGCCGCAAGGCTGACGCCGAGGTTGTCTGGCGCAGCCATGAAGCTTGGGACGCTGGATTCGAATTGGTAAAGCCCGATGCTTCGTTCTGGGGTCTGAAATAGCCTTCTGAGCCCCGCGCTAGTACGAATCTACTTAGGCCACTTCTCTTTCGGCAGACTCTTCTGAATCGTCTCAAGATTCTGGAAACCGTCCTTGATGACGGTCTGTTTGACGTTATCCTTGGTCACCGCGACAGGGCTCAAGAGTATTGCTGGAATCGTTTTGTTCCCGATCGATATGTCAGTCGTAGTCTTGAAAGTTTCTCCCTTGGCCCAGGCCACAGCTGCCTCGGCGGCCTGCTTTGCTTGTGAACCGAGCGGCTTGTACACCGTCATGGTCTGAGTGCCATCGAGTATGCGGATGATGGCCGCTAGATCGGCGTCCTGCCCCGAAACAAAGACTTTCCCAGCCAGTTTGTGCTCCTCGAGCGCCTGAATCGCTCCCCCAGCCGTACCATCATTCGAAGCGACCACCGCAACGATGTTTCCCGCGGTCGAATCAATGGCCGCGGACATGTGCGCATAAGCCTCCGACGGATCCCAGTCCTTGGTCCAGGTGTCCGAGACAATCTTGATGTCGCCTCGATCCACCATTGGCTTCAGGACTGCCATCTGTGCTTCGTGCAGAATCTTGGCGTTGATATCCGAAGGAGAACCGCCGATTAAGACATAGTTTCCTTTCGGCGCCCGTTGAGAGAGAAAATAGGCTTGCAAATAGCCGACTGCCGAAGCATCAACTCCGATAAAGAATGTGACATCCGCGTCGCGAACCAGGCGCTCATAACAAAGCAGCGGCACTTGTTTGGCCTTTGCCGCGCTGACGATCCGAACGGCCTTGTCCGCATCGTGAGGCACGAGAACCAGCGCCTTTACGCCGGAATCCAGGAGCTTCTGGGCCTGCCGCAACTGTAATTCGTCGTCGCCTTCGGCCGTTTCCGCGAGGACGTTCGCGCCCAACTCCGCGGCGCGTTTCTGGAACCTGTCGAGGTCCGTCTGCCAGCGTTCGACTTTCAACGAGTCCATTAGAAAACCGATCTTCACGCTGTTCGAGGGGCTAGCTTTCTGCTGCCCATTCAGAAAAAGGCCCGGGAAGGCGAGCACTAGCACCGCACACACTCGTCTTATCTGATGAAGGGTTGGCATCGGAAGACCTCCGCCGACATTGAAAGAAAAGTAGCACCGTAGCGCTTCGCGCACAACAGTATTGCTGCGGACGGAAGGCAAACAGTTACGCGCAGTTCTACTTCAGCAGTCTGGCTCTACGACGGGGTACTTTACTCTTCAGTTTCCCAGAGGTCTGACGGATCTTGGGACAGAGGTACTGGACTCGTCCGTAGACTTGGATTCTTTCGGCGCAGATATGCTCTGCTTTTCATTCACGGTGAAAAGCAGATAGTTGGTAAAAGTGTTCCTTCGCCGTATACGCCGTCCCCGCAAATCAAAGTAGATATCGGCGCTGGCAGGCAGCCACATGTTTTCCTTCTGGCTGTGGAAAGTGACCGGGCCGAATTCGATATCCATGTGTTCCGCGAAAAGCTTGATCTCTGGCATCGCCGACAGTAAATCGGTCTCCATGCGCACCACTTGATGCGTGTTCTCCTGGATCCACGCCCGGCCCTTGAACGCAATGGGGGTCAGCGGACCATCGACTGCGGCCCGATAACCTCTAAGGCGGCTTGGCTTTTTGGGCTTTTGAGAAAAGTGGATTTGCCAGGCCCGACTGTCCTTCCATGGTCCCAATCCTTCGCAGCGCATGTCATAGTCGTCGCGGTAGTAAGGATGAAAAACCAGCACCGCCGCGGGAAGACCTGTAGTGGCGATCGCGTCTGGAAACACACTCAAATCCGTAGTCCCATTCCTATATTCCTCGACGCTGAGATAACCCGGGCTCACCTCCGAAATGGAAACCACATAGTTGAAGGAGCGCTTTTCTTCGCGTGTTGCCAGTCCCCACTCATTCACGACCTGGTGACTCAGACGTTCAGTAGCGGTAATACGGTCGACGCTCTTCATAAACTCGCGAACGTGATCTGCGGCGCCGTCGAGAATCTCCCGCAACGGGCAGGCAATGCCGGGCTCCACCCCCGGCAGGAATTCATCGACGTTCGGGGGAATCCACTTGGGTAGTTCCGGTTTCAGGAGCGGCAGCTCCGGAAGCTCCGCTGTTTCCGTCATAGTTGTTGAGTTACTCCCCGATGCGGCGGGTGAAGGCGGCGCCGGGACGCTCAATTTTTGAATCAAATTGTTCGCAATCGCTGCCTGCTCTTTTGCCGGACGCCCATCCAGAAATGCGCGCAAAACCTCCATCGCGGGCGCAGTTTGGTTTTGCTGAATCAGCGATTCCGCCAGAGGCAGCCGTGCGCCATTCGCAAGATTCTTGCCTAGTTCAAGGCTGCGTTCCGCGTGGCTTACAGCCTCAGCAAAATTGGACTGGCGAAAGCAAACAACGGCCATCAACTCATGAGAGCGCCATGAATTCGCGTCAACTTGAAGAGCTCGCTCCAGATAGCCTTTGGCTGCGGCGTAATCCCCTTTCCGCGCCATGATCGTGGCAAGCGCCTGCAGGGTCAGCCCGTGCCTGGGATCAAGCGATAAAGTCTTTTCCCAGCTCGATTGTGCGGCGGCCACCTTCCCCTGGCGATCGGCCAGCAAACCGCGGATGTAATTCACCTCAGGATTTCCCGGCGCCAGACGGTACGCCTCGTCGGCATGTTTTTGGGCTTCCTCCAGCCGGTTCGCTTGCAGCGCCCCGACAGCTTTGCCGAGCTCCTTCTGCAACTTCGGCGAGAGTGCCGGAGGGCCTTGTGGAGCGGCAACTATTGATGAGCTTGAATCTCGTTTCAGAGCGATGTATGCCTGCTCGCTCTCACTACCATGGGTCAGGTTCACTCGCTCGGTGGCCGTCAAATATCCAGGAGCGGAAACGACGATCGTGTACTCGCCAGGGCCCAGCCCGTCGAAAATTGTCTGGCCGCCCATGGTCGTCCCCGTGGAGAAGACCGGGCTGTCCAGATGCTGCAGAGTCACGGTCGCAAGGCCACTGAAGGTCGCTCCGCCCTCGTCGCGAACCGTTACGATTAGCCGGGTGACGGGAGCTTGTCCTGCGGCCTGTGCTTGTACGGCCGTCCTTTGGGCAGCTTTGCTGCCCTGAGCGGGAACCAACAGAGACAGAATGAGGAATGTGAGGAGTGACATCTGAATGCGCCGGAGAGTGGGCACAATATTCCCCATTTGCGCGCAGGGCCGTTTCAAACAGTTGAAACTGAACCTGGTCCCTGCCGTCTAGGTGTGGACCACTCGTTGCCGCGAGTGTCTTACAGGGAAGAGTCGAGGTCAAGGCCAAACAAAAGCGAAGGGGCAGGGCCCTGTTGTTGCAGGGCAAAGTTGCGCCGAGGGAGGATTCCAGGGATCACGCCTTGGCAGTGATTAAGCGGTCGAGGCGCGGCGAAATTCGCGAGCTGAGATCGGCCACCCAGAAGGCCGCGACAACTCCCGTGAAAACGTCCATTGAGTAATGCGCGCGAAGGATCAGGACCGTCGCTACCTCGAACAAGGCAAGCAGGACCGCGGCGGTAGTCAGCCAATTCCTGCGCAGCCGGGATAGCTCGATCGCCCCGAAAACCGCGATAGCCGTATGCCCGGAGAAGAAAAAATCGTTCGCGACATGGTAAGTCACCAGGAGCGAAGGAAAACCCGGATAGTGCCAGATCATGTTGGGTGGTGGAGGCAACGCGCAGACTGCCTGCATCAATTGGCGCAGAGTCATAAGCAGGAATAATCCAAGGAATGGACGAACGCTTCCGCCAAAAAACCAGCGTCCCAGCAGAAAGAGTCCCAGCGCGTCGATCAAACCGGAGCTTACGATCAGCAGCGCGTCAGCGGCCCCGGAATTTTTGGAAAAATACGAATTGAGTCCCGCCGTCAGGTTGTGGAACGCGTCGCCGATTCCCGATGCAGGAGCGATTCTCGCGCCGATAAGTGACTGCGTCCAAAACCACAGCGCGAGGACAATTCCGGTCACGAGCAGGCGCAAGAGCAAATTGCGCCGATGGTTGGAGTCTTCGGCTTGCGTCATAGCGCGCTCTTTGTGGCCATGCAAAGTTCTGCTATTCGTGCACAGTGCGTTGCATCACCTCCAGCGCAAGCCCGCGCGCTTTCCGCAGATCGAGTTTTCCGGTGCCGAGATATGGGAGATTCTCCACGCGTACAAACTGGTCCTTGCGCGGCCGCCATAGCGCGGGCAAGTCGCTCTTCCCCAGTTTCTCAAGGCATTCTTCCAGCTTGGCCTCATCCAGCGTGTGCAGCACCACCAGGCGCTCGCCCTTCTTCTCATCAGGCACGGCAGTGACTACAAAAGTCTGTTCCGTCGCGCCCGCCAGTTCTTGCAGGATGTCCTCGACCCTGATATGGGGCACCATTTCACCGCCAATTTTGCTGAAGCGGCTCAAGCGGTCGGTAATGCGAATGAAACCGTCTTCGTCCATCCTCGCGACGTCTCCGGTGTTGTACCAGCCTTCCTGGAGAACCTCGGCGGTCTTCTCCGGCTTGTTGAGGTAGCCGCGCATGATGTTCGGGCCGCGCACGATCAGTAGGCCGGGCTCATCCGGTCCCACCGGCTGCATGGTATCGGGGTCCAAAATTTTCACCGAGATTCCCGGCAGCGGATGGCCGATGCTGCCGCGCTTCGCCCCAACCTGCCGGAACGATGCCGCCCGGAAGTCGATGGTATTCACGGTGACCGCCGGAGAACACTCCGTGCAGCCATAGCCTTCATGCGGACGGATTCCAAAATGATCCTCGAACGCTTGCGAAATGCGGTCAGGCAGTTTTTCCGCACCGGCCATGACAAAGCGCAGGCTTCCGAAGTCCTCCGGCGTGCAGCGGCGCGTGTAGGCATTCAGGAACGTCGGCGTCGCAAGAAGCATGGTGACCGCGTATTTGTTGACGAGTGCCCCGATAACCCGTGAATCCAGCGGATTTGGATGAAAGACGACGCCGATGCCGGTGGCCGCCGGCAGGCAAAGCGTGCCCGTGAATCCGAACGAGTGAAAGAACGGAAGAATTCCCATGATGCGGTCTTCTGCATGCAGCATGAATACCTGGTTGAGCTGCGCGACGTTCGAAGCAATGTTGTAGTGGGTTAGCATGACGCCCTTGGGATCGCCGGTCGAGCCGCTGGAAAAGATAATGGTGGCGATATCATCCAGCGTCGCTGGACGGTCACAGCCCGCAAATTTCGCCAGAGTTTTCGCCGGTAAAAGGCTGGCAGCCAAGGCTGCGGCAGTGCGTTCACTGAAGCTGGCGTTTTTGGCGACGTCCTCGATGAAAATCGTTTCGCCGGGCGGCTGAATCTTGACCTTCTCCAGAAAAACCCGCGCCGTGACAACCGTTTTCAGGTTGCACTGTTGCGCGCACGACGCCAGCGTTTCATTCGAAACCGTGTAGTTCAGGTTGACCGGCACTTTCCTCATCAGCATGGCGGCGAAGTTCACAAGCGCCCCGGGAACTGATGGCGGCAGCAGGATGCCGACCATTTCCTGTCCCTGCCAGTGCTTCCGCAAGCACCGCGCAAGCACCACAGCTCCTACCAGAGCCGCAAACCAGTTCAGTTTCGGTCTTTGCCCGTCAGCCATTGCGAAACGGAAAGGATGCCGTCGTGCCGAATAGACGAATGACTCGGGCAACGTGTGCATGCGCTTCTTGCGGCGCGCGAACGCTTCCGCGCCCAGATCCTGTACCGCGCGGCGGACTTCCTGCGCCGTCGCGGTTGACGGCAACGGCTTTCCAAAAGTAACTCGCACGGGATACGGAATTTGCCGCGGGAATTTCCACAGAAATTTTCCGCCGGCAAAACTGAAAATCGAACCCCACACGCCGTCCAGATTCACCGGAATGATGGGAACGTTGACGCCCTTGATGATGCGCTCCATGCCGCGTCGGAAGGGCAGCATCTGCCCGATCCGCGTCATCTGGCCTTCCGGGAAGATGCAAACGACTTCGCCGTTTTTCAGCGCGTCAGTGGCCAGCCGCAACGAATGAATCATTTCCCGGGGACCTTGGTCCGACGCGATGGGAATCACACCCATGATCTTTGCGAACGGTTTTACAAGCGGATGTTCGTAAGAGCCTCTGAACATCAAGAACCGGATAGGACGATCGATGGACGCGATAAGCAGCACCGCGTCGGCCATCGAAACGTGATTCGGCGTCAGCAACGCGCCGCCGCGCGCCGGCACGTTCTCCCGTCCTTCTACGTCCAGCCGGTACAGAGTATGCGTGGCAATCCAAAGCATCAGCCGCAGCAGCGAATCCGGCAGTAGCCACAACACATAGGCCGTCGCCCCCAGCGTCGCAATCGCAGACCAGAAGAAAATTCCGCCCGGGCTGAGATGGACAAAATGTGTGGCCGCGTAATACACAGCTGACGCGGCGCCGATGCCCACAAAAGAAAGCCAGTTCGCCGTGCCGATAACGACGCCCTTCTTCCCTTCCTCGGGCTGGTGCTGGATCAGCGCGCTGACGGGCACAATGAAAAATCCCCCGAAGAAGCCGAGAGCCGCCAGGAGCAACAACACGGTTCGGAACGACAAATCCGGACTCGCCAGGCAAAGTCCCAAGACCGTCATCCCTATAGAGCCGAGAGGAATTAATCCGTACTCGATTTTTCCGCCCGAGAGATATCCCGCCGCAAAGCTGCCCAGGCCGATGCCGATGGCGATCGCCGCTTGCAGAAAACCACCCTCGGTTGAGCGGATGTGCAACACGTCTTGCCCATAGATAAAAATGTTGAATTGCAGCAGCCCGGCGACAAAAAAGAAATAGGTGTTGCCAAGCACCGCCAGCCACAACACGCGGTCGCGGCGAATCAGTTTCATCGGCGACCAGACATCGATCAGCGACGTGAGATGAAATCTCTTTGCGGGGTCGGCAGCCGGCACGCGGCTGATGCCAAAGCTCCACGCCAAACCGACAATCGTAAACCCGAGCAGCAGCGCCCCTGAGTAAACTTCGCGTCCATCGAACGCTTCGGCGAGAAAAGAACCGCTCACGCTCCCGATGATGATGGCGATGAAAGTCCCAAGTTCGAGGACTCCATTGCCCCAGGAAAGCCTCTCCGGCGGGAGTAGCTCCGGCAGCAATCCGTATTTGGGCGGCCCAAAGAACGCTCCCTGCGTACACACCAGAAAGATCGCCGCCAGCGCTAATTTCAGATTGGGTCCCACGAGCGCCGCCGTCGCGAACAGCATGACGCCCACTTCAAACACTTTTGTCCAGATGGTCACGGCGCGCTTGCTGAATCGGTCCGCCAGATACCCACCCATGAGCGAGAAAAGAATGAAGGGGGCGGCGAACAGTACGCCAACGAGCAGTTCCATCTGATCGCGCTGCGCCTTGTCTTTTTCGACGGCAAGAATCAGGTAGATGACCAGAAATTTCAGCGCATTCTCGTTGAAGGCGCCTTGGAACTGCGTGGCGATCAGACTCCAGAATCCGAGCCGCCACTTCTTTTCTGGGACAGGCATGAAAACGCTTTCGTCGGCCACCATGCGCGCTCACCAAGCGCTGCGATTAGAACGCAGGAAATGCAATTAGTCTAGCAATCCAGGATCGTCAGCAGCGGCGCGCCTTCGCCCGCTGTGCCGAAAACGGGACGCTCACAGGCCAACGCGGCCCGCTCCAATTCGCGATACGATAGCCAACGCCAAGAGGGGGCAGAATGAGCGCAGCGGGCGGAACTCAAACAGTATTGATTACCGGGGCTACCGATGGACTGGGAAAGGCCGCGGCGCTCTTGCTCGCCGAGCGAGGCTACCGCGTGTTCGCGGCCGGGCGTTCGGCGGACAAGCGCGCGCAACTTGATGCTTTGGCCAAAGAAAAGCATTTGCTCCTCGAAACCATGCAAATGGACGTTTGCGACGACGCGTCAGTGCAAACCGCCATCCCTTCCATCTATCAGAAGGCAGGCGCGCTCGACGTGCTGATCAACAATGCGGGATTTGTCCAGGTCGGTGCCGTCGAGGATCTCCGCCTGGAAGACTGGCGCCGGCAATTCGAAACGAATTTCTTTGGCGTGATCCGCGTGACCCAGGCCGTTCTTCCCCAAATGCGTGAACGCCGGAAAGGCCGCATCTTGATGATGAGCTCGGTCTCCGGCTTTGTGACGCCGCCGACGCAGGGTGCCTATAGCGCTTCAAAACATGCCATCGAAGCCGTGAGCAACGCGTTGCGTCACGAACTCTATCCTTTTGGCATCCACACCATTCTCATCCAGCCCGGCTACATCATGACCAGCATCCAAAGTACTGCAATGGACTTGGCGCAGCCGTACGAGGAAAAATTCAAGACCGGACCCTACGCTGGGATCTACGCCTCTTATTTGGGAAACGCCACTAGCACTCGTACACAATCCAAAACCACGCCAGAAGACTGCGCGCGCGTCATGCTGAAAGCCATTGAAGCAGCGCGGCCCAAAGCCCGTTACGGTGTAACGCCGCTGGCGACATTCGCGAAATGGTCCAAGCGGCTGCTGACCGATAGCGCCGCCGATCTTATGATTCGCCGAAGATACGGAATCGCGCGCGAACGCTAGCCGTCCGAGCGTTCATGGATTCGAAATCTGGAAGGAAAGACTGTTCTCTCTTTGCTCCTGCCACGTCTTCGACCACGCTTCGTGCACCGGGCTCTCGGCATAATCGGCGGCGGCTTCTGCGCTCGTGAATTCGATCGCGTAGACGCCGCTGAAGTCTTTGATCTGGTTGCGCGAAGTTTTCAGCCACACGTTCTTAATGCCTGGGATTTTTCCGGCCATATCCTTGATGCCGCTAATCGCCTTTTCCCTGTCGTAATTCGATACATTGTCTTTAAATTTGTACACCACCACGTGCAGTACCGTTTTCGGCTGGCCGAAGCGGTTCTGTACCGCCGCGCCGCGCGCATGCAGCGTTCCCGCCGCGATTCCTGCAACGAATATCACCGCGCCTAGGACAATCTGCAATGCGCGTTTCATGACTGAGGTCATCTCTTCCTCCGCTAGGCGAACTCTCCCAGTTTATGGAAGGCATGCTCGGCATAGCAACTCGCGCCACCCAGCGAAATGTGCTACTTCGCCCAAATGGTTTGACGGAGGAGCGCCAAGGCCGTTACCCTCCCAAGGCGGATTCATCCTCAGGAGAATAAATGCCAACTGCGACACGCTGGATCTTGTCTTTTTGTCTGATCGTAATTTGCGCGGCCCGCGGCCGAACCCAGGTTCCGGATCAAACGAAGCAATTGTCGCGCGATATTTTCAAGCAGCTCATTGAAATCAACACCACGGATTCCGTTGGCAACGTCACGACAGCTGCCGAAGCCATGGCTAAACGCCTGCGCGACGGAGGTTTCGCCGACGGCGACATCAGAGTAGCCGGTCCCAACGAACGCAAGAAAAATCTCGTCGCTCGTTTTCGCGGCATCGGAAGACGCAAGCCCGTTCTCTTCATCGGCCACCTCGACGTCGTGGAAGCCCTCCGCTCGGACTGGACCACCGATCCCTTCGAATTCATTGAGAAGGACGGCTACTTCTACGGACGCGGTACCGAAGACATGAAGGAAGGCGACGCCATCCTGGTCACCAATTTCATCCGCTTGAAAAAGGAAGGGTATCTGCCGGACCGCGACTTAATCCTCGCGCTGACCGCAGACGAAGAGGGCGGCTCTTCCAACGGTGTCGATTGGTTGCTCCGCGAACATCGCGACTGGATTGACGCGGAATACTGCATCAATCTGGACGGCGGCGAATTCGAAAGGGACAAAGATAAACGGCGGCTCGCGGGAATCCAGGCCAGCGAAAAGGTCTATGTCGATTTCCAATTCGAATCACTGAATCCCGGCGGCCATAGCTCCGTCCCCAGCCCCGACAACGCCATCTATCACTTAGCCGGTGCGTTGGCCCGCCTGCAATCCTTTTCGTTCCCCTTGGAAGTCAATGAAATCACCCGCAGCTATTTCGAACGGAACGCCGCGATGGAGAACGGCCAGCTCGCCTCAGATATGAAGGCCATCGCCAAGCAGCCGCCTGACCCAGCCGCCGTGCGACGGCTCTCGGAGGTCCCTTATTACAATTCGCTCTTGCACACCACGTGCGTTGCTACCATGCTTTCCGGCGGACATGCCCCAAACGCGCTTCCGCAAACCGCTCGCGCCAACGTCAATTGCCGGATTTTTCCCGGTGAGGACCCCGAAGAAGTTCACAAAGCGCTCGAGCGCGTTTCGAACGACCCAAAAGTGAAAATCAGCGTCGTCGCGCAGCTCACTCCCGACGGAAAAGTCGTGCCTGTGGTGCCGGTGCCTCCGTCGCCGCTGCTCCCGGAAGTGACCCAAGCCATGGAAAGAGTTCTGGGTGCTGTCTGGCCGGATGTCCCGCTCGTCGCGACCATGTCCACGGGAGCCACCGACGGAAAATACACCCGCATCGCCGGCATCCCTACCTATGGAATCTCCTGCATGTTCTTTGATAAAAACGACAATCGCGAGCATGGAAAAGACGAGCGCGTCGGCGTGCAGGACTTTTACGACGGCGTGAATTTCAATTACAGGCTGATGAAAGAGCTCTCTTCATCGAAATAAACTTTTCTCCCCAAGATTGAAGCGCGCCAAGCAAAACAAAGCGGCCCGGAGAAGCGATTTTCTCCGGGCCGTGAATTTTCAACACTTGAAATATTCAACTATGGTTTGCCGGGCGCCGCTTCCCCGGTTTTCGGATCCGTCGGCGTAGCCGCGCTAGCCGCAATGGGCTTCGCGGCTTCGGTCATGTAGCGCATCAAGTACGGCATAAACGGCGTGACTTCGAACGGCATCTTCTCACGCTCTGCCACCGTGCCGATTGGCTTGCTCTTGATCAGATCCAGCTTGTCGTTCCACGGATCCAGCTTTACGCGTCCGCCAATCGGAAGCGCCGTGATCATCTGTGGGTCTGGCTTCTGATCGCCGCTCGGCATCGAGGCCCTGAGGGCACCGATGACCGGCACGCGATCGCCGAGGTGCGCGCTGATTAGGTTCGGGATTTCCTTCTGCCGCGTCTCCAGAGCCTGGAAAAACAGCGAAGCATTCGCCAGTTGCCAGCTTTTCGCCAATTGCGGGTTCTTCAGCGCGTTTGCCAACAACTCTGACGCCTTCTTGTTAGCTGCGGCTTCTTCCTCGGGTGTGCGCTGAAATCCAAAATGGCGGAAGGTTTCCTTGTCTTCAATCAGCAATTGATCGAAGAAAGCCAGGCTGGAATCGAGACGATGGCCAAGAATGGCATGGCTAAGTTCGTGTGCAATGATGGTGGCCAAACTGGCTTCATCGGGAAGCACGTCGATCAACCCGCGGCTCAGAACAATTGTGTGGCCGACAGTATAGGATTCCAATGTCGTCGTCGTCATCACTCGGCAGCGCACATCGGGTTCTATGTCGATGTTGTTGGTGACCTCGAGATTGTTGACTACCGTCTCGAGCGCTTTGTCGACTTCGCCCTTCGGCGCGATCAGCCCGATGCGCTCCAGCCGGTCGATCACGTTATCTTCCGCTTGGCGGTCCCAGGAGCGTTGCGCCTGAATCGGGGAAAGGTCATTCGCCGTCTTGGTGTCGTCCTGTACCGGCGTTTCCACCAGGATCTTGCTTAATTCCTGTTCCTGGCTCGCATGGCCCAGGTTGTAGCCCCACAGCCTTGTCTGCGCTTTGAAGTCTAATTTCTTCGCCAGCGAATAGTGCAAATCCTTCTCTTCGCTATACACGAACGACGGCATCCAAATTCCCGGCTGCACGTTGGTGCGCCAGCTATCGAAGTGGAAATACCAACTGGAGTGCCCGCCACCACCGTAGGCGCCGTTAAACCGCACAATGTTGAAGTCCTGATCTTCCACCCAGATGCGCCCAAGGAACCGGCCCTTACCAGTCTTATCCACGGGCGTGACGTCAAACACTAGGCAGCGCACTTCGCCCAGAAATTCCCGGCGCACGTAATCGAAATGGTAGTGCTGCTTGTCGAATCCATTCGTGTCGATGAAGATCATCTGCAGAAAGCCGTCCGGCAGGAACTGCATCGCGAAGGAGAAGAAGTTGCCGACGGAGCCGAAAATCTTCTTTCCCTTGCTGTTGTTGTCCGTCAAGGAAACCAGCGCGACGCCCTTGGAGAAGTCGGCGCGCCCCAGGAAATATTTGTCGCCGGCGGGCGTGTAGCCGAGTTCCTTGTCCGGCTTCAGGTTCTGAATGTACGTTTCCACAAGCGGCGAATACTGCTTGATCTGTTGGTTGGCCCGGTTTTCGTTGGTGATTACGCGGTCAATGACTTCGTCCATGGTCCGCGGCTGATCGGCTGGCCTGGGGGATCCCTTTGCGGAAACGGTCCCTAGCTCGCACAAAACCACAATGGACAAAAGTGTCGCTACCTTACGCATTTTCTCTCTCCCCTCAGTATGCCAGGCGAAATTCTATTCGCACGCGCGCCGGAAAATCCACTGGCTGGCCTTCACGTTTTGCCGGCTTGAATTTAATCTGCTGCGCTGCGCGAGTCGCCGCTTCATCGAGACCATGGCCCAGACCGCTTACCACTCGGTTCACCTGAATACTGCCGTTTGCCAGAAATATCATCTCGAGGACGACGTCGCCTTCAATCCTTAGCCTACGCCCTTCTGCGGTGTACTCCGGACGCGGTTTGTCCAGGATGTCAACAGGCGTCGTGGGGCTTTCACTGTTTGCCGCCCTCTTCTTCGGCGCTTCGGTTGCGACCGTCTGATCCGCGAACCCGGTGGTTTGCAGCGCGCCGCGCTTGGGGCTGCTTGGAGGAGGATTCGCGACGCCGTTTCCGAATCCCGTGCTTGCGACCGTGCCGTGGATTCCTTTGTCGCCGCCTGTTCCGTTTCCATATCCCGGTCCACCTGGCAATGCCGGCGAGCCAAGACGATTCACGTTCGTTGTTTTGTTCGGATCACCCTTGCCGGGGATTCCGTTGGGATCGCCAAAACCACCGGTCTGTACTTTGTTCAACGGGGCCACGACCGTTGGCGTCGCTGCGCTGCCTGAACTAAGATTGCCGACTTTCACTTCATCTTTCGGACGCCTCGGTTGATTCTTCGGCCCTTCAATTTTCACCTGCTCGAAAACTGGGTTGAGTTCCACGGGCTTCGCTTCGAGAGTCCTTATCTTGGGTGGCTCCGCTTTTGGCGTCAGAAAAACGTGTGTCTGCTTTGGGTTCAGCTTCACCGGCTCGGGAGCCGGTTTTGGTTCCGGAACCTTGGCCTTCACCTTCGGTGGTGGCGGTGGCTCCGGAGCGACCGGGATTAGCGTAACCGGCTGCATCAATTCCGTTGGCCGAAGATTCAATACCGTTCTCATCTGGTCCGGGAAGAGCAGAGGAAGCATGAGCAGGAATCCCACGATTGCAAGCTGTCCGACGGCGCTCAGGCCGATGCGGTCCCATCGCGGTTTCGAATCAGGCAGCAGAGCAAGGCGTGCCGCAACCGGTTTTGTGCCGATGGCCTTCTTCCACGCCTGGGGATCGCCGGAACGGCCGCGGTTTGCCTCAAAACCGACGCCCATCGTCGTCTTACGTGGTGGATCTGCAAGCATGGTTGTCATCCGCGTGCCGCCTCGTGAATTTCCGGTCTGCAAAGTGGAATGTCTTGGGCTTTCAGGCGATCCCAAGTCCATTTGCAGCGTAGAGAATGCGCTTTAGCAGTACCACAGTACCGACGAGGCTGAGGCTGTCCGAATAGGACTTTCGTACTAGCGTCGCGAAGTCGCTAATGCTCCCGCGAGCGCATCATCGCACACCTTATTTCAACCCGGCGAGGCACTTTCAGTTGCGAGTCTGGGGACGCAACACTTGATAGGATACCGCAATTCCCACCTGGGTTGTTTCAGTTTTGAACACTACTTTCCAGCCGCTGGGCTTATGCTCTAGGATGAAAGGTAGCCCCCGTGCCAGTGCGCGTCCATCAGGGCTTTACCCGTCTAGCCCGGCAGGTCAATGATTGAGGATCTCCCAAAGCGCGGCAATGAGAATCAGTGCGTGGATCTCTCGCGCCCGTTCGATGGCCAAACCTCTCTACTGGAGTGGTTGTACGCTCAATCACAGGCTGGCCGCTGGGAAATTTCGCGCGAACGATTCGCTGCCGTGCTCGAGCGCAGCACAAAGAAAGCGTTGTCCGCAGGAACGGTAACGCCGCAAAAGCTCCAGGAATATCTGGGCGCTTTGCATCTTGAAGATCTCGCCCTGACCACTGCGTGCGCCGATGGGAACGAGGCCGCCTGGGAACATTTTTTCGCCACCTATCGCGCTTACCTGCGCTCTGCCGCTGCCGCGATTCTTCGTTGCAGCGCAGGTTCCGCCGAAGCCTGCGATCTCGCGGATTCGCTTTTTTCGGAGTTGTACGGTTTAGCGGATGGCAAAGGCTCGGAGCGTTCGCTCTTCCGCTACTTCCATGGTCGCAGCACGCTGAAAACCTGGCTCCGCGCCGTTCTTGCCCAGCGGCACATTGACACCATCCGGGGGGGCCGCCGCTTTGAGGATCTTGGCGAAGACGAATCCGGCGACGGACAGGCCAAAACTCCACTCGGAAGCCAGTTGCAGCCGGTCGATCCGCATCGCGATCGTTACGTAGCCTCATTCACCAGCGCCTTGCAAATGGCGCTCGAACGCCTCGAACCACAGGAGAAGCAAAGGCTTCGCCTCTATTACGCAGAAGAAAAAACGCTCGCGGAAATTGGAAGGCTGCTCGGAGAGCACGAGTCTAGCGTTTCGCGGCATCTGGATCGCGTGCGCCGTGATTTGCGCCAGGCCGTCGAAGACATTCTTCGCCAAGGTATTGGGGCGGCGAATGGTTCCGCGCTTCAACCTGGTCTTAGCGATGCGGAAATCGCTCTCTGTTTCGAATACAGCGCGGGGCAAACCCCCATCGATTTGGACAAATTGCTGCCCCGCACAAAATCCCCGGGCCCCGCGGCCGGAAAGCCGACGCCGTGACGGCCAAACGCGAAACCAAGTGCAAGAAAGCGGCAATGGGCCGTTCTAACCATGGAGAAGCCTATGGCGCCTGACGAACGCGATCGGAGTTTTGACAAAGCGCTCGCCCGTCATCTGCGTGCCGAGAGTTCTTTGCAGGACTCTGCAAATTCGCCTTCGCGCGGTTTTGGAGCCGCCGGAGAATGTCCCGGTCCGGAAACCCTCGCGGCCTATCACGAGCGTTCTTTGCTTCCAGACGAAATGAATTCCTGGAAGGAGCACATCGTCGGGTGTGCCAATTGCCAGACGATTCTCTCCCACCTGGAAGCGACGGACGCAATTCCCTTGCAAACCACGGATGCAGCGAGAGTCTTGGCTCAGCAGGAATCCGCGCATCAGGTGGCTGCCTCCAGCCAGCGCCAGCCTGCCGTTCCTGCAATTCTTCCCAAGCAATCCCGCCGCGCACGAATCTTGCGAGGCGCCCGTTGGCAATGGCTCGCTCCAGCGGGAGCTCTCGCCGCCAGTCTGCTCGTTTGGATCGCGTTGCACGAGAAGCAGCCGCCTGCTCCCCCAAATCTGAAGGAAATCCAGATCGCCACGAAGCAGGCGCCCCCTCCGCCTCCGCCGTCAGTTTCAGGGCTGGCTCAAGAAACATCGCCGCCGTCAAACGCTGGCAGAGCAAAGCCGCAATCCGCAGCCAATGAATTTCCCAGTGCACGGCCAAGAAGCGCTACCGGCGCTGCGAAAACGGACACCAAGCAGGAATATCTGGCACAGGCTTCGCCTTCTAGACCACTCGCCGACAAAGAGCGCGAATTGCGAAAAGATGGCGGTCGCACCTCCTCTGTTGATTTGCTTCGCGCCCAGGAACAATTGGATCGCGACGCCAAAACAGCGGACAACGCAAGACAGGAAAGCGCCGAAGTCCAATTGCAAACGCAGGCCTCCAACGCTCAATTGCAAAACCAATCCAATGCCAATGCTGCAAAGGCGCCTGGACCTGCTGCACTCGGCCAGATAGAAGCGAAGAAAATGAAGGCTCCAGCGGCCCCTACTGTTCCCTCGCCACAACCGGGAGTTGCTGGCGGAATTGCTTCCAGCTATAACGATTCCCTGCAAGTCGCGCGGGCATTTACCAATCCCCGTGTGATCTCGCCGCCCGGCTCGAACGTCGTTTGGCGGGCGGGCCGCTCTGGCATGATCGAGTTCTCCAAGGATGGCGGCTCCACCTGGTCGCGCCAGGTCAGCGGCGTCCTCGTCGACCTGCTCACCGGCTCCGCCCCCTCCGATCAAGTGTGCTGGATCGTTGGCCGCGCCGGCGCCATTCTTCTAACCACCGATGGCGGCGCGCATTGGAAAGTCGTGCAGTCCCCTCTTGCGGAGGATCTCGGCGGAGTCCGCGCCTCCGATGCGCTCCACACCACGATTTGGAACGCTCGATCGACAAAGAGCTTTCAAACCAGCGACGGCGGGCTGACGTGGCTCCCCGTTCCGAGCCCCTGATCGCCTCCACCCATCCACTCCACGTCGTGCAAGAAATTCCATCCGCATCGTTCTAAGAGAGAACGCAAATTTCGGTCCAGGAGAAAGTGATGAAAATCCCCGGGAATATCGCAAAGTTTCGCTGGGTCGGGCTGACTTCGATGGTGGCCCTTCTCGCTGCCGTCGCTATGCTGTATCCGGCGGCCCGCGGCAACAAAGTTTACGCGTCACAGGAAAAGGAAGCCCCGCGCGCAACCGCCGACCAGACCACCACCCTCAACGATCAGACCGACCTGAACCTGACCGTCTACAACTCCAACATTGCCTTGATTCGCGACGTCCGCAATCTCGCGCTTCCCAGCGGCACGTTCCGCCTGAAATTCATGGATATCGCCGCCACGGTGAATCCCGCGACGGTTCACTTTCGTTCGCTGAACGAGCCCGATAAGCTCGGCGTCATCGAACAAAACTATGAATACGATCTGCTCGAGCCGGCGAAGCTCCTTCACAAATATGTCGGCAAGGAAGTCACACTGGTGCGTTCGTACCAGGAGAGCGGCACGACGAAACGCGAAGAAATCAAAGCCACGCTGCTTTCCGATAACAATGGCACCGTATGGAAAATCGGCAACGACATTGTCACCGGCGTGTATGCCGAGAGCTATCGCTTTCCTGAAGTCCCTGCCAATCTTTACGAGCGCCCCACGCTGTTGATGTCGCTTGAAAATTCCGGCGCGAAAAAGCAGCAGGTCGAAGCTTCCTATCTCGCGAACAATTTATCCTGGAATGCCGACTACGTTCTTACCGTCGCGCGCGACGACAAGAACGCCGACCTCGACGGTTGGGTTACCGTCGTCAACAACAGCGGCACGGCGTTTCATAATGCGCGTCTCCAGCTCGTTGCCGGTGAACTGAATCGCGTTCCGACGGAGAGCCGCATTCGCGCTATGGATATGGCCATGAGCGCTCCTGCCAAGGCTAAGGAGCAGTTCCAGCAGGAAGCTTTTAGCGAATATCATCTCTACTCGCTCGGCCGCAAAACTTCCGTCGAGGACAAAGAAACCAAACAGATCAGCCTGCTCCAGGGTTCCGGTGTTCCCGTCGAAAAAATATTCATGGTCAATGGCCAGAGCTACTACTACCGCAACCCGCAGAATCCCGGCGCCCCGCTGAAAGATCCCGTCATGGTCTACTACAAATTCAAAAATGAAGAAAAAGCCGGGCTCGGCATTCCTCTCCCCGCCGGCAACGTCCGCGTTTATCAGAAGGACTCCAAGGGCGGCATTCTTTTTGCCGGTGAAGACCGCATCGACCACACACCCAAAGACGAGTTTGTAAACATTCACATCGGCAACGCTTTCGATGTCGTCGCCGAACACAAGCAGACCGACTACAAGCGCATTGACACCCACACTTGGGAAATGGAATTTGAAGTCACCCTGCGCAACCACAAAGACGCGCCCCTCACCGTCCAGGTGAATGAACCCATCGGCGGCGATTGGGAGATGCTTTCTTCCACTTATAAGTACACGAAGACCGCGGCGTTCGCGGCGCAATTCATCCTGCCCGTCGCCAAGGACGGCACTTCCGTCCTGAAGTACCGCATCCGGGCAAAGTGGTAGCTCGATAGTTCACCGAAGTAGTAGGACCAGCTCAGTTCACGTGGTGTGGTATAATGCCTTCAGGTCAAAGTATGACCTGTTGCAAAGAGCGGCAGCCTCGGCTGCCGTTTTTTCTTTGTAGGGGCACTGCATGCCACGCCCCATCTAGCCCGGCCGGTTGCCGCTATTTGGTTGGCGTTAGTTGGAGTGCGGCAGCTCGCTGTCGCTTTTCCGTCCCTTTTCGTGATCGCCCGAGGCGTCATTAGCCTCGGCAGTTTGCAAAAGAACCCAACCCCGTTTCCGCAGTTTTGTTAATCGCTAAATCCTTTAGATGCAACACTTCTGAGCTCCCCTCGTGATGTGTTGCAAACACAGGACTTACGCAATATTTAAGTCTTTTAGATGCAACACTTACAAAAAACGGTGGGGGTCTCCGTGTCGTCCTCTACCGGGTCTCCGTCACAAAGATCATCTCCGGCGAGTCGTCCCGGATCGGCGACCGGTCGAAATCTCCATACAGTGCCGCAACCTTGAATCCGCAGCGAGCCAGCAGGTGCTCGACTTCATACCGGAAGAAATACCGTAGCGGCCAGGCGAACACCAGCCTCTCTTGGCGCCCGTCCCGGTGCTTGATGGAGAAAATCATCTCCACGTCATTCCGCTGCTCCGCGCGGTGGAACGCCGTCACTCTCTCGCTAATGCGCACGCGCCTTCCGTCCGCCGTCTCATATTCAGTCAGCGGCACTTCCCGCATGTGCACGGGATCGTGCATGCGCTCGGCGTCCGTCTGGAACACATCTAGGATCAACCGTCCGCCGGGCGCAAGATGTTTGCGAACGCACTCCAGGCAATCCATCTGCTGCCGCACTTCCAGCAGGTGCTGGAATGGCCGAAAAGGAATGATAACCAGCCGGAATTTTTCGCCGAGGTCGAACCGCGCCATGTCCCCTTGCACAAAGTGAACACGTTCCCGCGCTTCTACGCGGAGCGCCGCCCGTTTTTTCACCGCGCGCTCCAACATGCGCCCGGAAAGATCAAGCCCGGTAATCCGCTTTCCTGCTTCCGCCAGCGCCATGGTGATTCGTCCTGTCCCGCAACCCAGCTCTAGGATGGGATCGCCAAAGTCGCGCGCGGCGTTGCGGTAGAAGGCCACATCCTGCACTCGCCCCTTAACAATCGGCGATTCGTCGTAATAATCCGCGATGAAAGAATCGTAGAGAGAGTCACTCATGGACCGTTCTACCCTGAATTTGTTTCCTCACGGACGTTGCACGGTGCGGACGAAGCTAACATGGCCGCTGAGCGAAGCGACCGAAAGTTCCGGCCTTGCGGGAAAGGAACTCAACGGGGCTGCGAGACGAGGCCGCTACCTTCTCTGTCTCCTTTACTTCTTTTACTTCATTAATCTCCTTTACCTCATTCGACCACGGCGTCCGCCTCGATCTCCACCAGCATTTCCGGCGCAATCAGTTTGCTCACTTCCACCATGCTCGTGGCGGGCCGAATCTCCCCAAAGAATTCTCCGTGGGCTCGTCCCGCTTTCTCCCATTCCGCGATGTTGGTCACGAAGATACGCGTCCGCACGACGTCTTTCAGCGTCGCGCCGGCTTTGGCGAGCGCCGCCTCGATGTTCTTGATCGTCTGCACCGTTTGCGCGCGCAAATCGCCCACGCCCACAATCTTTCCGTCCGGTCCGGTCGCGGTCGTTCCCGAAACCGTAACCACGTTGCCGATCCTCACCGCGCGCGAGTAGCCCACAATTGGCTCCCACTGCGTACCGCTCGAAATATTCTGTCGCATCATCCTGGTCTCCCATGTAACGAAATCATAGAAAGAATAATCTACTCTCTCCCTGTTCGGCCGTAAGAAAATCGTCAGCCTGGCTCAGTAGGGGAACTCCTCGGGATAATGCTAAACTGAATGCAATCCGGCGGAGAAACCGAGACCATTGATGAAGTGCAACAACATCCTCGAAGCGGTTGGCCGCACCCCGCTGGTACGCCTCAACCGCATCAACCAAGGCCTGAAGCCGCAGATTTACATCAAAGCGGAATTCACCAATCCAGGCGGCTCCGTGAAGGACCGCATCGGCATTGCGATGATCGACGATGCCGAGAAAAAGGGCCTGCTGAAGCCCGGCGGCACCATCATTGAAGGCACTTCGGGCAACACCGGCATGGGTCTGGCGCTCGTCGCGGCGGTCCGCGGTTACAAATGCGTCTTCACGACGACCGACAAGCAATCCAAGGAAAAAGTCGATCTCCTGAAAGCGCTTGGAGCCGAAGTGATCGTTTGTCCCACCGCCGTCGAGCCGGAAGATCCGCGCAGCTATTATTCCGTTGCGAAAAAACTCGCGCGTGAAATCCCCAATTCTTATTACCCGAACCAGTATGACAACCCGATGAATCCAGAGGCGCACTACCGCACTACGGGGCCGGAAATTTGGGAGGACAGCGAAGGAAAAATCACGCACTTCGTCTGCGGCGTCGGCACGGGGGGCACCATCAGCGGCGTAGGAAAATTCCTGAAAGAAAAAAATCCCAACGTTAAAATTGTCGGCGTCGATCCCTACGGCTCGCTCTACTACGATTTCGTCAAGACCGGGCAGACCATCAAAGCCAAGACGTACGTCGTGGAAGGCATCGGCGAGGATTTTTTCCCAACGACCATGGATTTGAAGATTCTCGACGACATTATTCAGGTAAACGACGAAGAGTGTTTCGTCGTCGCGCGGCGGCTGGCAAAGCTGGAAGGTCTTTTCACCGGCGGCTCCGGCGGCGGCTGCATTTCCGGGACGCTTCGCCTTGCCAAGGATTTGGGTCGGAATGATTTCGTGGTCGCGTTGCTGCCGGATACCGGCACGCGCTATCTCAGCAAGGTTTATAACGACCTGTGGATGCACGAGCGCGGCTACGTGGACGCGGCTACGGCGCTCACCGCGGCGGAAGTCGTCAACGCCAAGCACGCCACTGGTAAAGTGCGCGAGCTTATCATCGCGCGGCCTTACCAGACCGTTTTTCACGCGCTGAAGACCATGCAGGAGCAGGACATTTCGCAGATTCCAGTTTTCGAGGAGAACCTTCCCATCGGCACGATTTACGAAGACCAAATCCTCAACCTCGCCTTGCAGGGCAAGGATCTTCGCAAGCTCGTTGTTCGCGAAGTGATGAGCAATCCGTTGCCGCAGGTGCCGCGGACCGCGCCTGTCGAGCGCGTCACACAAATCCTCAGCCACGAGAATCCCGCGGTGTTTGTCGAAATGGGCGACTCGCGTTTCGAGATCCTTACCAAGTACGACCTGATGAGCACCGTCGCCAGCCTCATGGAACAGAAACGCTAACAGGGAGGATGTATGCCAGCAGGCCCCGGGCCTGTAGGATTTGTCGCTTTTGCGGGCGTGAAATTTGCTGGCTATACGCTCGCGGCGTTGGCCTTAAAAAAGGCATTCAAGTCGCCTGATATCAACACACTTAAAGTGGGTTTAGTTCGTACGGGCATCGGACTTGTCGCGGGTGCTCTTTTCGGCGGTACGTCCATTCTGCTAGTTACGCATATTCAGAGGCAATCGACAGGCGATTTGGCTACTTCGTTGTTTTTTGCACTGCTTATACCTGTGCGAATTGCCGAATGGTGCCTACTGATCCATCTTTTCTTCGACAAGGGGCTCGTCGACCGTAACAAGGATACAAAATATGCAGCTCTCGGTGTTATTTGGTCATTCGTGCTAGATGCAGTCGGCATATTCGCAGCTTTTGTTGTTCCAGGTGGATTTTGGATCTGTTGAAGGATTATCTTTTCCCAAATGAAAATTCTTGATTTCAATGAGCGGGTGAAAGATGCAATTCTCATCGCGGATGGGGCGATGGGATCGATGCTGTACGAAGCCGTGGGCACGCAGCGCTGTTTCGACGAGTTGAATGCCACCGAGCCGGAAGCGGTCTTCCGCGTTCACCAAGCGTACATCGAAGCGGGCGCGCAAATCATCGAAACGAATACTTTTGGCGCAAACCGCTTCAAGCTCGCGCCTCTCGGCCTCGCCGAGGAAGTCCAGCGGCTCAACAGCCGCGGGGTGAAAATCGCCCGCGAAGCGCGCGAATCGGCCGCCCGAGAAGTTTTGATCGCCGGTTCGATTGGCCCTCTGGGGCTTGGCGTGCAGTCTCGCCACCCGGCGGATGACGAAATTCTGGATATTTTTCACGAGCAGGCGCTGGCTCTCGAAGAGCGCGGCGTGGATCTTTACGTTCTCGAAACTTTTTCTTATATCGAAGAGTTGCTCCTTGCGATTGACGCGATTCGCTCGTTCTCCGGCTTGCCCATCGTCGCTCAGCTCACGTATGCGGAAGAAGGCACGATCTACGGCGACCTCCGTCCCTCCGATGCTGCCGCGCAATTGAAGGACAAGAACGTGCAGGTCATCGGCGCGAATTGCACGCTTGGCCCGCAGGCGCTTCTGCCGATTTTGCAAGAGCTTGCCGCTGTTGACGGCCTGCGCGTCAGCGGCATGCCCAACGCGGGATTTCCCAAGCGCGAAGGCGACCGCATCGTTTATCCAAAGTCTTCTCCGGAATATTTTGCGCTCTTCGCGCGCGAAGCAGCCGGGCTCGGCGTGCGCATTCTCGGCGGCTGCTGCGGGACGACGCCCGCTCATATCCGCGCCATGGCCGAAGCCGTGAAATCGCTTCGCCCCGCAAAAACTCACGCCGTTGCGCATTCTGTCGCAACGATGGCAAAACCCGCTCCTGTCTCCGAGCGGGAACCGGAAAGCAAGTTCTGGAAAAAGCTTCAAGCGAAGCAGTTCGCCCTCTGCGTGGAGATCGATCCGCCGAAAGGCCTTTCGCTTGATCGCATCTTCGAGCAAGTGGACAAAGTGATGGCGTCGAAGAAAGTCGACGCCATCGACATCAATAGCGGCGCGATGGCCCGCGTCGGCATGGACGCCTTAATTGTGGCCGGAGCACTTGAAGCGCGTGGCGTTGAAACCGTTCCGCATCTCACCACGCGTGATCAGAACATCATCGGCCTGCAAGCCGCGCTACTAGGTGCGTGGACCGTCGGCGGCGTCCGCAATGTTCTGGCGATCACGGGCGATCCGCCGTCGGTTGGCGATTACCCGGAAACCAGCGGCGTTTATGAAGTCGACTCCGTCGGTCTTGTAAAAGTGCTGCACCGGCTGAATCAGGGCACGGATTGGGCAGGAAAAACTCTCGGAGGCGCGACGAATTTTACGATCGGAGTCGCGCTCAATCCTGTAGCCGACGATCTCGACAACGAAATCGAGCGCTTTCATGCCAAGATTGAAGCCGGCGCGCATTTCGCCATGACTCAGCCGCTCTTCGATCCCGAACACTGGCAGGCTTTCTTGAAGAAACTCGGAGGCAAGCCATCCATCCCCGTGTGCATCGGCATCTGGCCGCTGAACAGCTACAAGCAGGCGCTGCGCTTGAACAACGAAGTGCCGGGGATCGTCATTCCCGAGCGATTGCTGAAGTTCATGGAAGCGGCAGGAGCGTCCGCGCGAGATTGCGGATTCAAAGTTGCCCGCGACATGCTGGCATGGTCGCGCACCGAGCTTGCCGGCGCGTACCTGATCCCGCCGTTCAAACGCTACGAAGAAATTCTGGAAATTTTGTAGCCTTTACTTCCTGTGGGAAATCGCGCTACATGTTTCAAACTCAGTGAGATTTCTCCACCACAGCGCTGGTGTGATCGTGGATGATCTTCCATCCTTCCGGGAAGTGCTGCCATACGAGCGTGAACACTCCGCCGACTTCATCTTTTTCGCGCTTCAAATGCCATTTTCCCAAAACGAGCGCGGCGTCCGGTCCCAGAAAACGAAACTCCAGGTCTGAAAAATCGAGCTGGCCCATCGCGGCGCGATCTGGATAGTTTTTCTTGTACCGCGCCAGCACACCATCCCAGCCGCGGGCGACGCCACTACTCCCCGAGAATGTCAGTTCCGGAGAATGCCAGTAGCCTTGCAGGAAGGCGCCAACGTCGGCCCGATTCCACGCGGATTGCTGAGCCTGGAGGACTGCGCCAATGGCTTCGCGGTCCGTTGCGTGCTCGCCAGCCGCGTGAGGCAAAGGCCGCCCCTGCGCCAGCAGGGCGCTAAGGCATAGAAAAGAGCCTGCGATCAGCAGGAATTGAAAGGATTTTCCCATGGCTGGATACCTCTGTAAGTTATTGATTCCTGGTAGGTTACTGGAAAATGCGCGGCAATGCAAACTTCCATTCCCAAGTCCATTTCACAAAGGTGAGTCAGAAATGTTCCCAATTGGTTACAGTTGTTAGTTCCACTCCACTGGTACTTCAGGACTATTGGCATCTATTTTGCTGGCTGCCACAATCCCTTTAGAGGCTGAGGAATGTTTAGCGCCATGCTACTTGCGATCTCCATCGTAGCCCTGTCACAGTTCGCGCTTTATTACTGGCGGGCTGTGCTGGCGGGCGTCGCGGCTCAGCCTGTTTCTGACCGCGTATTGGTTGCGGCTCAGGTAGAGAATGGGCGTCTTACGCCGCAGCATTTCCAAACATTGGCGGGCCTGCATGATTTGACTCCCGATCTGCACCCAAATCGCAGCGGGTTAGGACCGGTTCGCGTTTATTACCGGTTTATCGAGGCCCTGGACGCCTTTCTCGGCAAGAGGATTCCCTCTTTGGCCGTGTGGAGCGAACGCGAACGCGTAATCTGTGCCCGCTACGCCGCTGTTCAGGTTGACCGCCGGCTTCAGGCGAATCTCGATCTCGCAGCTTCACTGCGGTCCTGTTAATTCAGCCCCTAATCGGCTCCCGATAATTTCTTAGTATGCCCAGCGCAGCAATACGCCGCCAGTGGTGTAGCCGGCGCCAACAGTGACGATTAGCACCAAGTCGCCCTTGTGGAGGCGGCCTTCGTCCACAGCGTCGCGGAGACCAAGCGGGATGGTGCCACCCGTGGTATTTCCATAGCGGTCGATGTTAACCATCACCTTGGAATCGTCGACGCCCAGCCGCTCCTGCGTGGCCCGAATAATACGAAGATTGGCCTGGTGAGGCACTAGGAGTTTCAGGTCCTCGTTCTTGAAGCCATTCTTCTCAAGGAGATGGGCCGCCATTTCCGACATGCGCCGCACCGCGTATTTAAATACTTGCGACCCTTCCTGGTGGACATAGTGCATCCGTTTCGCGACAGTCTCCTGACTGGCGGGATGGAGCGACCCGCCGCCCGGCATGTAAAGAAACGCTCCTCCAGCGCCATCCACATCGTGAACGAAATCGATGATGCCTTCGTTCGGGCCGGCTGATTCCAGCAGCACGGCACCCGCGCCATCGCCGAACAATACACACGTGGAGCGATCCTTATAGTCGAGCACGGAAGTCATCGTATCGCTTCCGATGACCAACACTTTTTTGTGCGTGCCCGCGCCGACGAACTGTGCGCCGACGGTGAGTGCGTAGGCAAACCCGGAGCACGCCGCGGACAAGTCAAAGCCCCACGCTTTTCTTGCACGAATGCGCTCCTGCACCAGGCAGGCGGTGGCAGGGAAAAACATGTCCGGGGTAACGCTGGCAAGCACAATCAAGTCGATTTCCGCAGGATCCGTTCCGGTTTGCGCCAATAACACCTTGGCGGCTTCCGTAGCCATTTGCGAAGTGGCCGTGCCATTCTCCGCGACGTGGCGTTCCCGGATGCCGGTGCGCGTGCGGATCCATTCGTCGTTGGTTTCGACGATTTTCTCCAGATCCGCGTTGGTCATCACCTTGGGCGGAACGTAACCGGCTACACCCGTAATTTTTGCCGCGAGGCGATGGGACATGATGCTCCTTGCGAATGGCAACTTGAACAAAGACGATGAATTTTATTCGATAGCCTTCTGGGGTACAAGGCGCAGTCCGGATTTCTTCAGAACTGCAGGAGATAACTCAGGCTGGCGGAAGAATTTCATAGCGCCAGGAAAGTGCCGCCGTTTTCTTGAGCATGGCAGCCACGGAACAATACTTGTCCTCGCTGAGCTGGATGGCGTGCTTTACGGCTGCGTCGTCGAGTTGGCCGCGGAGGCGATAGAGGATTTCCAGCTTGGTCCAAACCGTGGGCGGGTCGGCCGCGCGTTCGCCGGAGCAAATTACTTCGAGCGATTCGAGTCTCTGCCGTTTCTTTTCCAAGATTATGACCACGTCGGTCGCGGTGCAAGCGCCCAGCGCCAACAATACGAGTTCCATCGGTCCGGGTGCTTTATTTGAGCTCCGGTCCGAATCGACGGAAATCGCGTGCCCAGACGGGCTTGTGGCAACAAATTTTTGTTCCCCGACCCACTTTATTATTCCAGATTGCATTCAGCCGCCTCCGAGCGGGGATCCTTAAATGGAGCAAGTTCGCGCTCCTGCGCGAATGATTTTACTCCGGACTCCGATGCGATGTTGCTGAGCCGTACGTAAGAATATGGAGTTTACGTGCCAGTAGTGTGCAGCAATTTTGTCCTTTCGGCGCCTGAACTGCAACCAGCGTGCTAATGAATGAAAAATTCATTTTTTATGTCCTTGATAATACACGACCTGGCCACAGGCATCAGAGACGCGAAATTCATTTTCCTTGGCATCCGGATTGCACGGTTTTAACTTAGTTTCAGTTTCAAAAGCACAGCTCTGTCCACTTGCTTCTGCAGTCATTCCGGGGGCCACGCAGTTCCATCTCAATTTCGTATGGAGGAAATACATGAGCACGGTTCGTGTGAAGAGGAAATGGCTGTCAGTAATAGCCTTCTCACTAGTATTTGCTGCGTTGTTGGTTTCTATCCCTAAGTTTTCGGTGAATGCTGCATCCCCACCGCTTTCGGGTGCGATTTTCACCACTGATATTACTGGCGGAGTCGTCAACCAAAACCAGTACAGCACGAAGTGCGGTCCCTCCGGCGTGTATCTCGACGGCGGGCCGGGGCCTAGCGCTCCTCCAACGGCGGCTGGACTTCCCGATGGGGATTACTACTTCCAAGTGACTGACCCAAGCGGGAAGACTCTGCTCAGCACCGATGCTGTACAGTTCCGGGTGTTGACCGTTTCGGGAGGGCTGATAACCTCCGCTTCCATTCATCCGACTTTCCCAAATACTGGGGGCAGCGGCGGAGTCACCGTTGAACTCTGCCCGTTCAACGACACTCCGAACAACGGCGGAGTGTATAAAGCGTGGGTAACACCAGTCGGACAGTTTCTTGGCGACCCCACGAAAGTGGACAATCCCTGCGGGAACGGCTGTTTTCACGGCTTCGTTCCGGCGTTCTCCAAGGTGGACAATTTCAAGGTGAAGGGCCCGGTTGTTGCCATAGCTTGCATGTCCGTTTTCAAGTTCATCGACGCGAATGGCAATGGCATTCGTGAACCGGCTTTGGGTGAAATTCACTATGGAGGCTGGGGATTCACGGTCACCGACCCGCTTGGCGCTCAGATCAACGGCAAGATGTACACGATTGCCCATTTAAAGGACTGCTTCCCCGGGTTGTTCAACCTGGTGCCGGGCAAGTACACGGTCGTTGAGGATGTGACTGACGGCACCGGCACGTACGTTGTGACGGCGAACACCGTCGACGACAAAAACCAAAGCCCCGTGGATACGCAGATTACGGTGACCTTCAAGCCTAACGATCTGCGGCACGACGTGACCTTCGGGAACGCACCCGTTGGACAGTAACTGGACTGTGTCTCCGCTCCCAGAGACGCGACGAGGCGATGCGAGCTGAGACGCGTGTATGGGTTCCCTTGGGAGAGGAGAAATTCCATCTGAGGGAGGTGAAGCGGGCTTTGGCCCGGTTGGCCTCCCTCATTTGTTTGGAGGTTAGGAGCCGGCAATTTCGGGACACTCTCGGGAATTTGCGATTCCAAATTCCATTAAGAAAAAGGATAAGGAACCATGAAGACTCCAGGATTAAAGATTTCTATTTTAACCTTGCTCGCCGTAGTGCTCTGCCCTCCTTTCGGCTCTCCGGTGGGCGCTCAGCAAGGCTCGTGTGCCACGCAAATTGGCCCCAAAATGCCGGACCTGATTGTGGATCAGGCGTTGTTGGGCGCTCAGATGTTCGTTACCGAGGAAACGTTCGGCAACAGCACTTGTACCGTCAAAGAGAACTGCGTCACCTCGCCCGGAAAACATCTCCTCCTGCGCTTCAATGGGAGCACTGCAAACGTGGGCAAGGCCGACCTCGTCATCGGAAATCCCGGCAGCTGCGGAAGCCTGTTCCTTTTTGACGACTGTCACCAGCACTACCACTTCCAGCAGTTTGCGGACTACCGCGTTTGGAGCCTTGATGGATACAATACGTGGGTCGCCAACAGGGATCTAACCATCGCGTCAAACACGGGCATCAATGCCCAGCTAATCGCCTTGGCATTGTCTCAGGGACAGTTGAAGACCACTCGAAAGCAAGGATTCTGTATCTCGGATGACACGCCGTACCTTTCCACGGCTGGGCCCGCTGCTTACCAGAACTGCGATACGCAGCAGGGACTTTCGGTCGGTTGGGAGGATCAGTATCCGCCTCAAATCCCGTGCCAGTTCGCACAAATCGATGGCCTCGTGGATGGCACGTACGTTCTGGAAATGCACGTGAATCCCGATCTTCTGATTCCCGAATCCGACTATACGAACAACACAGGCGCCATTAAGTTTCAGTTCACCGCGAAACACGGCAACACCGGGCCATCGATTCAAGTCCTTCCGTAGGTTCCGGCCCAGTCTGTAAATTACAGTCGTCTCCCGAGGCGCGCGGATTCGCCGCCACGCCTCACTTATTTTCTCTCCAAAGTACTCTCCGATTTTCTCCGCCGCTGCGGCTTGCCCTGCTGCAAATTTTGCCTTGCATTGCCGGGAGGAACGAGTACGTTTGACGCGCTGTTTTTAGAGGAGAAAGAATATGCAAAAGCAAGCTTCACACAGGCTGTCCTGGCCGCTGATGGTGGCCTTCGCGTTCATTATGTTACTGAGCGTTGCCTATCCCGGAGCCCGAGCAGGACAGAGCACAATGGCGGCCGAGGGAAAAGAGCAACCTTACGTGATTGAATACTACTACAAGACGAAATGGGGACATGCCGAGGAGTTTTTGGCGCTCTTCAAGAAGAACCATTATCCGGTTTTGAAAAAAGAAATCGAATTGGGCCGGATGCTAAAGGTGAGCATGACCGTTCCGCGCTATCACACCACGGAAGACGGCCGCTGGGACTATCGGGTCACTATCGTCTTCAAGAACGCAGCGATCGCCAACGACAATTTTGACAGCTCCACCTTGATCAAACAGCTCTTTCCGGACCAGGAGAGCTACAAGAAAGAAGAGCAGCGCCGGTTCGAGATCCTGGAAGCACACTGGGACTTGCCGATTAAGGACATGGATCTCGACGCGCGCTGAATACCTATCTTCAGAGGATCACGAGGTGCGCGCCTTACCTTCGCTCGCGTGCCGCATCCTCCGCGCTGGAAAGTTTCGGGCGCAGCTTGCCTGCGGCCAGGTCCTGGAGGGCGCGAAGGCGTGCGCTGAGGTCCTTGGCCGACAAGCGACCCTCGCGGTAGAGCTCGCGCAGAAAATCTTCGGCCGGGCGATTGCTCTTTTGCGGGTTGCAGTCCAGGCAGCAGGAGACCAGATTGCGGTAGGAGTTGCTCCCACCCGCCGCTTGCGGCACCACGTGATCCAGGCAGTGGGCCCGGCTGGGGATCTGCCGCAAACAGTAGAAGCACACGCTCCCTTCGCGGGCGTGGATGGCCTGGCGCAGGTCGCGGGTGCGCATGAAATCCATCTCGTCGAGGTTGAGGAGCGGCTTGGCCTGGGCCGTCGTTCCGGTTCGGTTGACGCGCGGCGCGCAGACTTCACTCGGCAACGTCACCTCCACCAAGTGGCCGAGATTGCTCCGTTCGATCAAGCGCAAAGCTCCTTTGTGGATCAGCCGGCGCACCGCCGTGCGCACGCTTCTGCCCCTAATGCCCATATTGTTGGCGAGCCACAAAATCGAAAAGCGAAGACGAGACTTGCCCGCGAGGCGGGTGTGGCGGAACAGATGCGAGTAGATCGCGCGCTCAAGGACCGAGAGTTTGAGACGCGGCACGAGAACGTCTTCGAATTCTTTGCACACTTGGACAGCGTCGATTTGCCTGAGTTTCATAGTTTTGTCCTTGGGAGGGAATAAGAAAGAATCTGACAGCCAACAGCCGGGAGACACGAAGGAGACGAACCCGGGCGGGTCGCCCCAAAAACAAAAAGCCCCAACCAGACGGTTGGGGCGCAGTTCTTTACAAGAATAAGTCTACTACACTAGTACTTCGCTTGTCAAGTGAAATTTTGTTAAATTCTAGAAGTGCTTTAAATCCACAGAGATAACGAAGGAAGAGGAAAAAACCTGCGAGCAACACCGGCAAAGCGGCACCTTTTGTTTTTGTCATCAGTAAAACCGTCGCGTGTGAGCCATCCCGTGGGCGTTGCACCGTTTCCCCGTTGAAACGTGCAAGCTGTCTTCATCATAAACAATAAAGTGAGGCGCCAAGCGGCAACTCTGCGACAAATCCACCAGCTGACAGCAGGGCTGAGAACGAACCCCAGACCGATCTTGAAGCCCAGGAGGATGCCGTCCGTGTCATTTCTCCATGGCAAAACCCTTTTCTCGGGTGGGCGATAGTAACATGTCTGAAATCATCGCGGCCCGTGCAACCTCACGCAGAGGTCCACGTCACGAACCGCGCATCGGGCTGCTGGCAGCCGCTACCTCAAGAATCGGGTTCGGGAGCGCCCGCATGGTACGGACGAAAACTTTCACGATATCTCCGTCAAACTGCGCATTCGCGCAACGCTCCAGTTCAGCGAGCGCGTCTGTGGCATTCCTGGCCTTTTTATAGGTGCGGTCGCTGGTAATCGTATCGTAGGCATCGGCGACCGCAATGATGCGGGCCCCTAGAGGAATTTTCTCGCCGGTCAATGCTTCCGGATAGCCGGAGCCGTCGAAAAATTCGTGGTGGTGAAGGACCATATCGCGGATGTGAGCGAGGGGCGTCAGAGGATCGAGAATTTTCGCCCCAAAGCTGACGTGAGATTTCATCGTCTCCCACTCTTCGGGATTGAGCGGCCCGTTTTTGTTCAAAATGCTTTCTGGGATGCCAACCTTGCCGATGTCATGGAGCAAGGCGCCGAGGCGAATTTCGTCCACTTCGGAGTCTTTCATCCCCATCGCTTCCGCGATCAACGCGGCGTATGCGGAGACTTTCTGCGAGTGGCCCTGCGTGTAGTGATCCTTGGCGTCGATCGCAAACGCCAGCGACGTGACCGTGTCCAGGACGGCTTGCGGCAATGCTTGCGGACCTTGCGACGAAGCAGCAGCCGTTTTGCCGCTGGTCGGTTCCGTGGCTGCAAGTGATTCGGTGAATTGGCGCAAACGCTGGTAGATTTCTTCAAACGCCTCAGGGCCGGTCGAGAAAAGTCGCTTCAGCGTCACGCCAAGATACGCTTCGAGAACGTCGCGCTTCCATTTTTTCGCTTCGTTGGGATCGAAATGATCGGCGGTGGAGACGGCGTTGCCGCCCTGATGCTTCGAAAGATACATCGAAGCGTCGGCCACCTGGATCAGTTCTTGCGGCGAAGAGCCGTGGAGCGGATAGCACGCGATGCCGAAGCTGGCGCTGATGTTTTTTTCGCGCAGCAAAGGATCGGCGGACACCCAGCCGCGGAGTTTGCTGGCCAGTTGCCGCGCGTGCTCCATATTCGTTTCCGGCATCAGAATGACAAACTCATCTCCTCCATAGCGAGCCACCACATCGGAGCGCCGGCAATTGGTCTCCAGAATTTGCCCGACGCGCTGCAGAACAAGGTCGCCTTCGAGGTGCCCGTAAAAATCGTTAACGAATTTGAAGCGATCGAGGTCCATGAGCACCAGCGCAAACGCGCGGCCAGCGCGAGTGGACCGTTTCCATTCCGCGGATAACGCTTCCATGAAGAAGCGATGCGTCTTGACGCCCGTGAGTCCGTCGGTGATCGCCTGCTCCTGGGCTTTTTGGAAGGAAAGCGCATTGTGAAGCGCGCCGGCAATCAGGTCGGCCAGCGTGCGCAGCAGGAGAACTTCTTCCTCGGAGAAATCCACTGGCCTGGACGACTCGATAAACAGAATGCCGTGGAGCTGTTCGGCGTAAAAAACCGGCAATGCGATGGCCGCCACGGAATCCGGCAACAGCGGTTTTGATGCCCCATCCGCTGGCGCCGCAGGGCGGTAGGCCGCCATTTGGCCATTGCGGGCCACGTTGCCAATTAAGCCTGAGCCGAGGGGTATGCGCTGGCCGAGGGTTCCGCGGCGTTTGCCCGCTTCAGCCTGAATCACTACTTCGCGCGTCGCATAATCCAGCACGCCGATGCCGATGTGATCGTAGGTCAGGCCGGCTTCAAGCTGTTCGGTGATTTTTGCGAGCATCTCGTCTGGATTCAGCGTGGCGATGGCGTTCCGGGAAATGGTGTTGAGCAGCGAAAGGTGCCGGGCCTTGGTGCGCTCGTCGTTGAACAGCCGGGCGTTTTCGATTGCGATACTGGCTTCGCTGGCCAGGACGCGGAGAAGTTCCAGGTGGCCTTCGTCAAAAACGCGCTCGTGGTCGGAATATACGGCCATAGCGCCGATGGCGTGGTCGTAGGCGACGAGTGGCACGCCGCAGAAGCATCCCGTTGTGCGCAGAGGCTCGACGCCCAGCTTTTTCGCCTCGCCCACGTAATTGTCGCGGATGAGCACGGGCTGCCTCGTCCGTATGATGTACTCGGTGAGGTGATTGCCGGCGGAGCGAGCGCGCTTCGGCAATCGCTCGCCATTCACGACCTCGAGATCGAATTGGATTTCATCGCGCAGCGGGTCAAGCTCGGCGATATAGAAGTTTTCCACGTCGAAGAGGCGGCGCAGCTCCTCCCACACTTTCCTGGTGAGGTCTTCTTTGTTCAGCGTCGAGCTGAGTGCGCGGCCGATTTCATTCAACACGTGCAGTTCTTCCGACCGCCGCGAAGTCTGCTGAATCAAGTAGCTGTTTTCGACCGCCATGCCAATCTGGTGCCCGAGCGCGAGGAGAAGCCGGAGCTCGGCGGGCGTAAAGCGCCGGCTATCCGGCGTCCCGAGAAGGAGCACTCCGAACGCTTGTTCTTTAGCTTGCAGGCTAATGGCTACGACGCTGCGAAGACCCTGCGCAAGCGCCAGCTCGCGAAACCGGCGGATGGACTTTTCTTTTTCGAGCGCCGAAAGGGAGTCGTCGCGGAGGTCGCGGAACCCAAGCAGTCCGCCTAGGCGCGCCACCAGGCCAACGAGATAATCATCCAGACCTTCGCTCTGTGCGGCGCGGCAAAAATCATCACTCAATCCCACAGCCACAACCGATGTCGGGCCCTGCGGATCACCGTGATGCAGGAAGAGCGCACCAGCCGGCAGACGCACAACTCCCAGAACGCGGTCCAGAGCTTGCGACAGCATGCGCTGAATTTCGCCACCCACAAAACTGGAAGTCGCCAGATTGAGATTCGAGAGCGCCAGCATGTTGCGTTCGATGCGGCGTTTTTCCTCTTCATAGAGCGCCATGACCATGAGCATGGCGACGAACGCGCAGGGGGCTGCGGCGACTACGTTCATCCCCGGACCCTGGAGTTCCGGTGTCGCATTCATGATGTGCAGAGCGATCCACAGAACACCCCAGCAAGCGAAGGAAACACCGAGGAGCCGGTCAGCCAAAGTTTCCTGGCGCCTGCTTTCCTGCCAGAACACGACGGCGACACCTACGTACAGCATAGAAGCGGGAATGAGCACGGAAACAGAAACTGCGCTCGTAGCGTTTGATGCGGCCCAGAATCCGAAGACTATGCATACAACCAGCGCTGGAAATTTCCAGGACTTACGCTGGGAATAGAGCTGCGCTCCCAGGAAGAAGAGCACACCGGAAAGCGCAAAGAGCCAATGATTCAGAGCGCTTTGCACAGGGCTCGCCGCTGAATTTGGAGCCAGGGTTGGCCCCACGTAATGAAGAGCGAATACCGCCCACCCGGCAGTCCATAGCAGCAGATACGTCTGGCGCTTGATGCTGTGAACATACGCAAAGAAGCCCGCCACCAAAGTGGTGGCGATCAACAACGCCAGGGATATGAAACTCTGATGCATCAGGAATACATTCGATTCTTCGCCCGCACTATTGCCGACGATGGTACACAAAATCACGAAGGTACAAAATCCCCTCGTATTCTGCTATGTACCCACAACTCTAGCACGCGCACGCGGGGACAGTCGTGCAGCGACGCAGTAAGGTCGCGCCCGTACACAAGACAAAGTACTTGATTATGGATTACGACATTTTCAGGAAGCAAGTGTACCGGCGTACCGGTGGCCAAAGAGACAGCATCCCAAAGGTAACCGATTCAGTACAAAGGGAGATACTCCCCGGTGCTGGATTATTGAATCGAGTGCTAGCCAAATGATTTCAATTGCTCTTCTGACGAGATAGGGCGAAACCCTGCCTGAATGGCCAGGGTGACCAGCGCTCTTGCGCCGGACAAAGCAAATTATCTTGTGGGCTCGATTTCCACGTGATGGTGCTCCAACAGATCTCCTGTTGCGTGGTCCACCTGGGCGACCGCAATTTGAAAACTGATTTGGGCCTGAATGAGATTTAACTCCGCCTGGGCGAGTTGTGTTTGCGCGTCGAGAACAAAAAATACCGGTTCCGCGCCCAATTCGTACTTGCGCTCATCCGCATGAAGACTTTCTCGCGCGAGGTTTACGGCCACTTTGGCAGCCTCCATCGTGAGTTTGGCTTCCTCAAGGGCGTGCACTGCGTTGGTAACCTCCAACGTGATGTTCTGAGTGGTGCGGCGTTCCTGGTATTGATCGCGTCGGCGGCCCACAACGGCGTCGGCGAGGTTGGCTTCCGCGGCGTGATTCTTTACGGGCAGACTAAGCGAAAGAGAAGCGCCGTAGGCCGGGTAAGTAAAATGAAAACTCTGGCCGAGGCTGTCGGTAATGCCCGTGATCGAAATGAGGTTGGGAGGAGTGGCAGTATCGAATTGGTGGCCGGCAACGCCATTGCCGCTGTAGAAGCCGGCGAGCTCCAGGTCGGGTTTCAAGCTGTTGTGAGCGAGCCGAATACTCAACTCATCGCCGGCCAACTGCTGGCGGGCGGCCTCCAGTTCGGGACGGTTGGCGATGGCGTGAGCGAGCGCCGTGGCGATGTCCGTGTTCGGAAGGTTACCGAAGGGCTCGGGCTGGTCGGTCAGTTCGAGGTCGAGGACGCGGGTAGCGAGATCAAGGTCGGCGCCAATGATCTGGCGAAATTGATCTTCGGCTTGTTTAAGGGAGTATTCGGCCTGGATAACGCCTACACGACGCGATGCGACCTGGGATTCCGAGCGGTAAATATCGAGCGGTGGAAGCGCACCGAGGCTGAGGGCCTTTTTATCGTGGTCGTAGCTTTTCTGGGCTTCTTCGAGAGACTTGCGCTGGACGACCAGGGATTCGCGGGCGAGGACGACGCTCCAATAATTTCCGACGGCTCGCAAGATGATGTCATTCACTTCGCCCTGAAAGGAAGCACGAGCCTGCTTCAAATTGCGCTGTGCGATCAGAATTGGCGCGCGGTTGGGAAAGAGTCCGAAGTTTCGAAGAAGAGGCTGGGTAACTGTGAATTGGAGTCTAGTGGAAATGGAGGGGTTAACCAAGTCTTGGGAATTGTTGTCGGATAATTTGCCCGCGTTGAAGGAGGTTTGAAAGTTCGTGCCCGTCTGAAAAGTTTGCGCAAATCCAAGGACCGTAGTTTGGACAAGCTGGTCGGGAATCGCTGCGCCCTGAGTTTGTGTGATGGCCGGCGTCTTGCTTCGGCTGTCCGCAAAACTGGATGTGACCAATGGATCGAATGGTCCGTGGGCGCGATGGAGACTGTTTTGCGCGGAGTCGATCTGCGAATGGTCAAGCCGGATGTCTGTGTTGTTCGCGAGAGCCAGGCGGATCGCGTCATCAAGAGCGAGCACGAGCTTGCCGTTGGAGACGTGGTCTTGAAGGCCCTGTAGCGGGGCGAGCGGAGGCGCTGGTTTTTGGCGCGCGCCTATGCCCAACCATCTTTCCAAGAGTGGAGCATCTTGCGCCCGCGCGGGAAGGCCAGGAATTAGCAGGGAAAAAACTACAACGACGGACAGATGCACCACTACTCTCATTGCTCACCCCCGAAGGATTGTCCCGCCGCCTTGAACTACTCGTAGCGAATGGCTTCGACTGGATCGAGCCGCGCCGCTTTGACCGCGGGATAGATGCCGAAAATCAGACCGACCGAAATAGAAACCAGGAATGCCAAAAGAATCGAGCTGATGGTCACGATGGTGGACCATCCAGCGAGCCATGCAATGACCTTTGACATCACAAAGCCAAGGAAGACTCCCAGCAGACCGCCGGTGAAAGAAATCAGCGTGGCCTCGATGACAAATTGGCGGACAATGTCCCGCCGCCTGGCGCCGATGGCACGACGTACGCCGATCTCACGAGTGCGTTCGAGAATGGCCGCCAGCATGATATTCATGATCCCAATCCCGCCGACGAGAAGCGAGATGGAAGCAATGGCCACCATAACCGTGTTGAAAAGCTTCTCGGTACGTTTTTGCTGTGCGAGCAGCTCGGCGGGGACGATGACGTTGAAGTCGCCCGCGCCGTGATGCGAGGAGTTCAGAATGCCACGGACCACTTCGGCATCGCTGATGCTCGTCTCTGGCGAGGCCAGATGCAGATAGAGGCCGTCGACTTCATCCTTCAATTGGCTTTGGGAGTCCTCCAGCCGATACATAACGGCGTTCAAGGGCGCATAAACGAGATTGTTCATGTCCTCGGCACGGACTCCGGAAACCTCCGACTGCGGAGCCAGCTGCGGCGCAACGATTCCGATCACGTGGCACCATTGTTCGTTGAGTTTGACGTATTCGCCGATCGCCGCGCTTGCGCCAAACAGGCTTTCTTTAGCGGCCGCCCCAAGAACGCAGACCGGCGCAGCGGCGGCATTTTCCGCGCCGTCGAAAAAGCGGCCTTCGGTGACGCGAAGATGGCTGATCTCCAAATAACTTGGCTCAACGCCGTAAACGATGGGAGTGTCCTGTTGCGGCTTTGGGAGAAACTTGCCCGGCGCAAAACGCTTGCGCGGAGTTCCGTCCTTAATGTCAGGGATATTTTTTCGGATGACCTGGTAATCAATGAGAGTCAGTCCAGGAGAGGTTTTCCGCACCTTCTGCAACTCCTGCCAATTGGGAGATTCCTTGGCCTCGACAATAAGATTGCGGACGCCGAGCTGTTCGATGAAAGCCATGACTTTTTGCTGGGCGCCCGCTCCGATGGAGAGCATGGCCACAACCGCGGCGACGCCAAAAATCATGCCCAGCATGGTCAGAAGGGAACGCAACTTGTGGCTGGTCAGGTTTTCGAAGCCGAAGGCCAGATCGGGCAGCCATTGTTGCAGGGACCGAGGCTCGGCGATGGAACCGGCATTCATGATTATCCGCTGAGCCTCATTTCGATGTCGGACCCAGGCTGGGATTCGAGGTTCCACTGCTCTTGTTGTTTGCGGCGGCGCGTTTTTCCGGATTCACAAGCGCGACGACCGTTCCTGGAGAAATGCCACTGAGAATCGCGCGGCCTTCGCTGACCGCCCGGACTTTAACCTCTTGCATTTCGAAACTGCGATTGCGTTTGCAGTACACGACTTTTTTGCCGTCGTGTTCGAAGACAGCTCCGCCAGGAATCGAAACCGCGCGAGAAAGATTATCTCCGAGAATATTCAGGCGAACTGCGAAGCCGGGGTGCAGCCGCGGGTCGGCGCGATCGAGCTGAACGGCCACATCGAACTTGTGCCGGGCGTTTTCGTCCCAGAATTCGTGGCTCGTCGCCCCGCCAACGGTTTGCACTTTGCCCCAAAAGGTTTCGCCGGGAAGCGCATCGACCTTTATTTCCACGGATTGACCTGCCTTGAGGTTGATGCGGTCGGTTTCACCGACTTGCGCGGAAACGTCAAGGTGAGACATGTCGATCACTTCCGCGATAGAGCTTCCCGGATTGACCTGATCACCGACGTGATAATCCGGGAGTGTCATTCCCCACATGAAAAAACCGCCCGTGGAATCCCTATTGCCGTGGATGACCACAAGACCGTCGATGGGCGAGGTGATGTGCATATTCTTGATGTTTTGCTCGGCTTGCTCCATGGAGAGCCGAGCCTTGTGCCGTTTCTCCTCGCTGATTGCCAGAGCCGACTTGTTGGAGGCGGTGTGCGATTGGATGTCCTGCTGAAGCTGGGCCAAAGCGCGCTTGGCTTCATCGAGGGCCAGCAGGTTTTTCTGTGCATCGATGGAGCTCACTAGTTCGTTCTTGCTGACCTCGAGCTCCGCGCGGCGTACTGCGTATTTTGCCTTTAGGAGCGCGGTCTGGTCCTCGGCCGCCTGGACGTCGGCGTCCGCCGTGGCTTTTACGATCTCCTGCTCCGCTTGCAGCAAGTCGCTGCGATTCTGTCCGAGATTGTATTCCTGCTGGCTGGGATCAAATTCGAGGACTACGTCGCCGGTGTGGACGTGTGCTCCCGAGCGGGCCAGCGTGACAATTTGCAGCGTGCCGCCGCCGATGGCTGGAGCAGAGATGGTCCTCGACTCGCTGGTCCGCAAGACTCCCGTCGTAGAAACCTTGAGTTGAAGGTCGACCTCTTTGACGGTAGCCGTTGGAATTTCGGAATCCGTCGCCAGGACGGTCGTTTGATGGCAAGCAGAGCTGCATGCCGCCAGAGCGAGGACAAGAAAAAATGCCGATAGTTTTGAACGGCTATTCATGGCGATCGTTTTCTATTCCGTCAGCGTTGGATCTTTCAAGGCCAGGTGCTCTCCCGGCTGCAATCCCTTTCCGATGAGCGCCTCGTCTCCGCTACGGCGCAATACCTCGACGGCAGTTTCTTCAAACTTCGAGCCGCGCCGAACATAGGCGACCGTGCGGCCCGCCTTCCGGAATAGCGCCGAAGACGGAATCACAATGCCGTTGGCGACGCGGTCTACCGCAACGCGGACAAGCGCCCCCATTCCCGGGGTAAGGCGGGCATCGCTGTTCGACAGTGCCACTTCAACACTGAAATTCCTGGGGACGGGCCAACCGGCGTTGAAATCCAGGCTGGCCGTTGGGCTAATCGTTTCGATGCGCCCTTCAAAGTTTCCGTCGGGGACAGCTTCGACGCGTACCATCCCGGTCTGCCCAACTTTCAACTGCCCCCTCTCCGCTTCTTCGATACGCGCCGAAATCTTTAGAGTGGACGGGTCGGGAAGCTCGGCGATGGCGGCACCTGGCCATGCCCGGTCCCCCGGCTTGAAGGGAGTGGGCCCACCCTGGGGCTGCCAGTGGTTTTGGAGAGAGACAACTCCATCAAGCGGCGCTCGCAAAGTGAGTAAGGCCAGGCTATGGTCGTCCTGCTGCACTTGAAACGCTGCCTGATCATGCTTCTGTTTCTTGGCTGCAAGATCCGCGGACGCGGCCGAGCGGTCCGCACTGAGTTTGGCTTCGGTTTCCATGACCTTCTGCTCGGCATCCGCGAGCTTCAATTTGGCCTCCTCGCCTTCGATCACGGAAACAATCTCCTGTTTGCTGGCGTCCAAGCGCGATTTTTGGGCGGCGAACTTGGCGTTCATCACGTCAGTGAGATCCTGCTCCTCCTTCAAGCGCGCGGCGGCGCGTGACTGCTGAATTTCCGCTTCCGCTGATTTGAGCGTGGATTGATCCTGGGCAAGTTTTTGCTTCATGGTTGTGTTGTCGAATTCGACTAGAAGGTCTCCCTTCTTTACCTTTGCTCCGTTTGTCGCAAGTTTTACGATTTGGAGATCGCCCGCCCCGTAGGGCGCTGTGATGATCGCGGAATGAAGCGCCTTGACCTCGCCTTTGACTTCCAGGTAATCCACGAATTCTTTTCGTTTTACCTCGGCCGTAGAGAGTTTGGCCGCCGGACTGGCGAGGCGCAGAGTGCCAAAAACAAGGCCACCCAGCACCACTGCGGCGGCGCTGGACATGGTTCTTTTCCCGAATTTCCATTTCTTATTCATTGCCGGCTCTGCCCCGACTGGTCCTCGATCGCAGTCCGCCGGATGATGTCTCCTTCGGAAAGCCCGGAATTCACAACCACGTCAAGATCATTTCGCGGACCCATTTGCACAGTGCGTTTCTCAAAACTACCCCTGGTCTCCAGCCAAACGAAGGAATGGTCCCCTTCGAAACCGATACTCTGCCAGGGAACGACAAGAACGTTTTTTTGCGAGCCGAGATCAAGATCGAGCGCCGCAGAAAGATCGGGTAAGAGCCGCGCATCCGTGCCCTGAACGGAAAAACGCGCGGTGAATGAGCGCACTGCTTCCGTGAACTGCCCCGTATGTCCGAGCGGCGAGAGATCCTCAAGAATTGCGGGGAGAGTCATACCCGGATACGCGTCCAGGTGCATCTGCGCCTGCTGACCATGATGAACTTTCAGGAGATCCACTTGATTCAGTTGTACGCGGACCTCCATTTGGGATGGATCCACGACCTGCAGAAACGGGACGCCGGGCCTGACCTGATCACCCTGCTGAACTGTTCCCATTCGGCCGCCCAGCCAGATAGTGTTGTAGACGACGACGCCCGGCATCGGCGAGTGAACCACCATCTTCGCGGCGTTTCCTTGGGAATAGCGCATGGCCTCCAGCGCGCGGTCGCGCTGAATTTCCACAATGCGAATGGCCGCGGCGGCTGCGGCGCGCTTCAACTGGTACGTCTCTTTAAGCTGCTTGAGCGTGGTCTGCGCTTCGTCGACCGCTTCTTGATTTTTCTCGGCATCGATGCGCGAAACGATCTCATTTCTCTGGAGCTCGAGCTGCGCGCGCTTGAGCTCGTCTTCGGCCTGCTTCATCGCAGTATCGTCTTTGGCGCGCGCAATGTTTTCGTCCGCTTGTTTCTGGGCTACCTGCCCCACAAGGTTTTCGTATGTGCTTTTTTTATCGAGATAATCCCTCTCCTCCGCCTGGGGATCGAATTCGACAAGGACATCGCCCTTCTCCACGTGGGTGCCGGCAGGTGCAAGCTTGGTGATGACCATGGAGCCGACCTGGGCTCCCTCGAGCCTTGGGGCAAGAACAACGAAGGAACGCGAAGCTTGGGTAGTCCCGTTGAGCCGCAGAGTCTGCGTGAAATCCTTTCTTTCCACTTTGATGATGGATTCCTCGACATTCGTCGCCGCTCGTTCGCTTCGGAAATGAGCGAACAGGAAGACGGTCATGACGAGAAGGAGCAAAGCAGACGCACGGAAGATGATTTTTCTGGACTCTCCGCCGGATAGGGGTATTTGATCCATGGCGTCTCAGCTACCCTGGCAAAAATTAACCGCTACGTTCTGTCTGGGCGATTGGATTTCAACTACGGTTAAATGGTTGCGTCCTTCGAATCCTGCTAAACCGAAAATCTCACAACCCCGAAATTCTATCTCATAAACCGACTCAGGAAAATGCTGAAGTTGGCTGAAACAATCCGTCTTGGCTTGCGCGATTCGCTCCGAAGACTCTGTGCCCTCAGTAGAATACCTGAGGGTCATCACGAAACAGGCCGATTGGACGCCAATCGACGGTTTGGATAAACTGAGGGATTGAATTCAAGTGGAAAGACGCGCCCATATGAGTGATTCCGTTCAAAAACCATCTTCCGTGAGAGTGCGTTTTGCCCCGTCCCCCACCGGTTATTTGCACGTGGGAGGGGCCAGGACGGCGCTGTTTAACTGGCTGTTCGCGCGGCACCAGGGCGGCACGATGATCCTTCGCATCGAGGACACCGACGCCGAGCGCAACAAGCCCCAACTGGTCCAGGGAATCCTCGATGGCCTGCAGTGGCTGGGCGTCAACTGGGATGAGGGACCATTCTACCAGTCACAAAGAACGGAACTGTACGTTGCGGCAGCGAAAAAATGTTTGGCCAATGGGGCCGCCTTCCTGTGCTATTGCCCTGCGGAAAAATATGCCGGTGGGGACCACGCCGAGCCGGGGCAGGATGAAGAGCCGAAGGGCGGCGGGCCGCGGCGAGTCACGCGCTGTTCCTGCCGTGACGGCAAGCCATCGACACCGGGCGTGAAGCCGGCGGTCCGTTTCAAGGTTCCTGTCGGTGGAACGACGAAATTTCCTGACGCGGTGTTCGGAGAGCGGGAGTTTTCAAACGAGGAAATCGAAGACTTTGTACTGCTACGCTCCGGGAAAAACGACGAGGAATTTGGACAGTCCATGTATCAGCTAGGGGTCGTCGTCGACGACATCGATATGCGCATTACGCACGTAATTCGCGGCGCGGATCACATTTCGAATACTCCGAAACAAGTGCTGCTGTACGGCGCGCTGGGCGCAGAGCCTCCTGTTTTTGCGCATGTGCCCCTGATACTCGGGCCGGACAAGTCGCGCCTTTCAAAACGTCACGGCGCTACCGATGTGAATATGTACCGCACCGAAGGGTTTTTGCCGGAGGCGTTTCGCAATTTTCTTGCGCTCTTGGGCTGGTCTCCTGGCGGAGACGAAGAATTTCTGCGAACAAAAGAGTTGATCGACAAATTTTCGCTTGAGGGCGTGAGCCGCACCAATGCGGTGTTCGACCGGCCAAAGCTTGAATGGTTCAACACACAGTATCTGCAAAGACTTCCGATCGAGGAGCTGCTGCCCGAGGTTGAAAACGAGTTGAAGCGCGGCGGCCTGTGGAAGCCTGAGTGGGCGGCGGGAGCCACTCCGGGGCCCGACGGAAGAGATCACGCGTGGTTCTCAAAAACCGTCGATTTGCTGCGGCCGAGAATCCGTCTGCTGCCGGATTTTTCTTCGTGGTCGCGCGCGTTTTTCAGTGATGAGTTCACGCGCGATCCCGCGGCAAAAGAAAAATTCTGGAAAGATCCGAAAGTGCCGGAACTTCTAGCGAAGCTCGCGGATGCGCTGGAAAAGCTGAAGGAATGGAACCACGACGCCTGCGACCACGCTTCGCGTGCTATCGCTGAAGCCGGGGACGTCAAGGCAGGACTCCTGATCAATGCGACGCGCGTGGCGATCGTGGGCCAGGCGGTGGCTCCGCCGCTCTTTGACACCATGGTCGTTCTGGGGCAGCAGCGCGTGGTGCGCCGTTTGCGCGACGCGGTCGCCGCGTTTGCCAAAGTCTAGAACAAGGTTTCGCGTTCAAGTATTTCAGCGTCGGATGTTCTTGCCGAAAACCCATCCTCGGGACCGAGATTGCTGGTTATTGTTTGCCAAAAATCTCCGTGTGGGCGGGCTTGGCTGCGGATGCTGAAGCAACGATGTTCAGCGCCGCATCGAGTGCGAGAGTGACGGGAGGCAGGCAGAGTTCACTGCTGCAGGCCTGGTAGCGAAGCTTCAGCGGAATGTGTTGCTGGCCGAGAGAAGCGCTCGCGAGCGCCGTGATAGGCATGCGCAGAATCACTGTGTCCTGGTAGACGTTCAGCGGAATTTTCGAGAAGGCGAATTTCTCGAGCTTGCCCTTGGGATAGGAAACTTCGCCGCTGCTAAAGCCGGCGGGAAGCGCGGCCTTGAGATCGGTGGCGATGAGATAGTCCTCCGATTTCTCACGCGCATTGACGTGGAAGCCCGGGCGAATCTTCATGACCACCGCGATTTGGAACGAACTTCCGCGTGCGGCGGGATCGAGCGAGGCGTAAATTTCCGGCTTGACGACTTCGCGAGCGGAAGGGACTTGCGAGAATGACGCGGGAAAGAGGTCGGCGCTTAGCGCGAAGACCAGAATGAAGAAAAATCTCTTGACTGATTTCACAGAGTCACCGCGGCGCCGAGTTGCTTGGAAATGACGCGGCTCATCACGGCGAGAAGATCGTCGCCAGTTTTTTCGTGGACAAAAGCGTTCCGCGATTCGCTCCAGCCGAGCTTGAAACTGGTAGAAAGCGCGGAGACCCAGATTTCGCGCACGGGCGTGTTGGGTGAAATCACAAATTTGGCCTCTTCGGGTTCCTCAAAGAGAACTTCGAGTTTTCCGGCTTCACCTTCGACGTCGAAACCGTGTTCATCGCCCGCGGTGAGCATGCGGCGCTTGAGGTCCTCGAAGGCAGCGTCGGCCTTTCGTTGAAAGTCTTTTTCGTCGAGCATAAATTCAGCGTACATGAGGAGTTTACCACCCGCAAGGAACGGCGCGAGCGGTCCCCGATCGCGTGGCGTGCGGCGAAAAAACGAGGTGGACGCGCTCATCAATGAGGGGCGGCAACGGAATTGCCGGGACCGCCCACGGGCTGAAGTCTTGGAATGCGCTGGTCGACAGGAGGAAGAGGGGGAAACGGGCCGTGCGGCTCGGATTGGTACCAGTAGGAGACGGAATAATAATTGTCAGAGCGGTGGTTGGCATGACCATGCTCAATGGTGGCGCGCAATGACTTCGAGAAAGGAATTGGCGAATCGAAATGAAAGCGGTAGACGGATGATCGGCCGCCAGCACGCTCCTCGCCTTTAACGGGCGCGCCGAAAAGCCTGTAAGAAAACGAGCTTCTTCCAAAATCAAAAGCGCCGAGGAAATAATCCTCGGAACCCGTTCCGTTGATGGAAGGACGCGACTCACCGTCGATGAAAAACATGTCGTCGCCTTCGCCCCACCAGCCGTCCTGATTCTGCAGAACGGACATGGCGACACCGAGAAAGTGACCACGGCCTGTGGCTTCCATCCAGACGTAATTGCCCTGGCCATTCAGGTTTTTCTTCTCTTCGACGAGCCGGTCGGAATTCACCTGCCATTGATTGGTCCAACCGGGGTTGGGCTGGGCCTGACGAAACTGCGCGTGGAAATAGAGCGTGTCTGCGGGGAGCGGCTTGGAGTAGGCGCGGTAATCGAGATTGAAATAGAACAACGGAACCTTTTCCCTTCCTTCATTGGTCACAGTGATGCGAGCGTGTTTTTGAAAGGGCATGGGGAAAAATGAGTTCAGGGCGCGGTCATTGGCGACGGAGAGCAGCTCGGATTCCCAAGTAAAGTAGTCGCCGAGGCCGAGGCCAAAGAAATCGCCCAAGGGAGCTTCGACGCTGGGCGTGCGTTCGCCGTCCCAATACATGCGCAAAACAAGTTCTTTCAGATGGTGGCGTGCGGGCGCGTACAAGGTGAACCAGAGGTGAGTAAGCAGAGCCGGACCGTCAACATCGAGGACGGTGAGCGTTCCGCCAGGCTCGATGGGCTGGAAGTCCGCGTTTCCTCCGCTGGGGTCGGCGCTGGAAACTCGCTTGAGAACGTAGTCTTGCGGTTGCGTGAGGCAGGTTTGGCAGCGGGTAAGATCCTGCGTCAGAGCCGACGAATGCATGGCCACAAAGATCAGCGTAAGAATCAGAGATGAGAGAGAACGCTTCATCGAGTTCCTCCTAAATCAGAAGTCTTTGATTTCGCGGAGTTGGCCGTTGCTGACGTCGTAGACGAAGCCACGAACGGCCACAGTCCGGGGAATCCAGGGATGAGTGCGGAGCTTCTGCAATTGGTGGCGGACATTTTCCTCGACGTTCTGAAAGGCGTAGAAAAAGGCAGGGGCGACGGCGGCGGTTCCCGTGCGATTCTGGATCCTGGTGCGCAAGTCTTGTTCGCTGGTGTGCATGAGGCCGCAATCCGTATGGTTGATGACCATGAATTCCTCGGTCCCGAGCAAATGATGCGATACCACAAGAGAGCGCAGCGTGTCATCCGTGACGATTCCGCCGGCATTGCGGATGATGTGCGCATCTCCCTCTTTCAGTCCCAGCGTGCGAGTTGAAAGGCGGGTGTCCATACAAGTGAGGACGGCGAGCTTGCGCTCAGGCCGCGGCGTGAGCCTGCGCAATTCATGGGTGCGCGAGTAAACTTCATTGGCGGCGAGGACTTCGTCGATGACGCTCATGGGAGAAGAGTTTAGCAAAACGGAAGGAAGCAAGAACCGAGTATCGGCAACGGAGAGGAACTCCTCTTGTTAGCTACTTTCCGTTGGCTTACAAATCGAGCTCACTATTTTAGAGTTGGGATTCGATGGCCTTGGTGAACTCTTCGTAGCTGATCAAGCCCTGAACCTTTTTCACGATTTTTCCCTCGCGGGAAATGAGGAAGCTCGTGGGATAGCCGAGAAGGCCGCCGAACTTGTCGGCGACCTCGTCGTTGCCGATCACGATGGGGTAGTTCATAGGCAGTTTCTGGCCGTTGACGTTGAAGCGTTCCTTGGCCAGAAAAGGATCGACGGCGGCTTTGCCTTCTTCATCCATGGAGATGCCCAGAACGGTGAAACCCTTCGCTTCGTACTTCTGCTGCATTTCGATCAGCCAGGGAATCTCGATGTAGCAGGGGTCGCACCAGGTAGCCCAGAAATTGACCAGCACGACTTTGCCTTTGTACTGGGCAAGCGTGGCATCTTTGCCGTTGAGATCTTTGAAAGTGACTTCGGGAGCGGGCTTGCCGTCGGGCGCACCGTTGGGCTGCGTGGTGTTCTTTACCGTGCTTACGGCTTTCACGCGCGTGGCCTTGTCGGCAAAATAAGTCGCGACGATGAGCACCAGAACAGTCGAGACGATTAGGACTATTTTCTTCATTATGGTTTCCCTGAGTTTGTCAGGCGCACTCCTCTAAAGTGAAAAACGATTCAAAAAAGTCAGTTTAGTCGAGAGCCAGGTCAATTTGTTCACGAAGACCAATCCCCCGACGAACAATAGCAAGGCACCGCTAAAGAGTTCGACGGCGTGGAGATACTTTCGAAAGTTCTTGTAGAAGACCATGAATTTGCTGATACCGAGCGCCGTGAGCAGAAAGGGAATAGCCAGTCCGGCGGAATAGACGGCGAGGAGCAGGACGCCGCGTGCGATGGTGTCGCTGGCGGCGGCGAGCGCGAGAACAGTGGCGAGAATCGGGCCGATGCAAGGAGTCCAGCCGAAAGCGAACGCGAAGCCGAGCAGGAAACCGCTCCAGATGCCGGGCTGCGTCGTTTTGGTGCGAAGGTGGACGTCGCGATTGAGCCAACGAGCCATTGAAGGGCCAAAAAAGCCAACAAGCGAAAGTGAGAAAAAATGGGCAGCGCCCAAACCGGCAAAGAGAGGTCCGTGGTGCAGATAGGCAGCGATTCCTAGAGCGACCAGGATGACGCCGAGGATTATGCCAGCTCGCAGATTCAATTTGATCAGCACACCGATGAGGTGGAATCCGAAGAGAAGGATGAGAGCCCCGGCCACAGGGGCGAGAAGCGAGCGGTTCCGGAGAAGGAAAGAGCCGACGGCGCTGGCGGATGCGCCAAAAGAAATAAAAACAACAGAGAAGCCGGCGACAAACGTGAGAGCAGAAGTAAACAGGCCGGAGCTGGGAACCTCGCCTTGGCGGAGCTGCTCCATGCCGATCCCGGAGAGCATGGAGATGTAGCCGGGAACAAGCGGCAAAACACAGGGCGAGAGAAACGAGACAAGCCCGGCGAGAAAAGCTCCTGCTAGAGAAACATCGGTCATCCGTTTTTCGTCCTCACCTTAGGCTTTGCATCCAATAAGAAAGACTCGAAAGCCCGCCCCTTATTCTCCCACAAATCTCACTTGCGCTCGTGCCTGGGCCGAGAGCCCCAATGTGGGGTCGGAATTTTCGCTGGGCGAACCGCGCCGCCGACATTCGGGATGCCATCGCGCGCGTGGATCATTTAGGAGAGAACATTCCTACCCTCCCTTTAGACGCGGAAAAGGTGAAAAGGGAACAAGTCATGCGAGCGAGCCAAAACGCGACAGATGACGGATTTAACTGGCGTCGAGCAGGAACTAACTGCCTCAGACTGTCTGTAAATGATTGAACGGATGCGTCTTGCTGGAGCAAGGAGTGGCATGAAGCTTGCCATCATCAGGCGGGACGCTCAACCACGTCCGGCAGGTGAATATGCGATGGACGCCAAACAAAGTGACGTTGCTGCGGGTTGCCGTGGGATTTGCGGCCGTGTGTCTGTTCGGGCGCGGTTCGTGGGCAAACCTTACGGCCCTGGGGCTGACCGTAGCAGCGATCGCGCTGGATGCGCTTGATGGGCATATTGCGCGGAAGGAAAAAATGGCCACGCCCGTGGGCGCGCAACTGGATATCCTCGGCGACCGCATGATCGAAAACGTCTATTTCACATATTTCGCGGTTGTAGGGATGGTGTCGCTGTGGCTGCCCATTTTGTTTTTTGCGCGCGGGGCAGCGACGGATTTTCTGCGTGGGCTGGCGATGAAAGGGGGGCATTCCGGCTGGGGCGCCAATGCCATGTTACGCACGTGGTGGGGACAGGCGCTCGTGGCGTCGCGCTGGAGCCGCGGTTTGTATGCGGCGATGAAGTGCCTGTGCTTTTGCTACTTGGGTTTGGAGCTCGCCCTTACGCGCGGGCCGGTCACGTTGGTGGGTGAACTGGCTGCGGACGCGCACGCCACGATTCGCGTGGGGGCGCATGTCCTGACGTGGATGACGGCTGCGTTTTGCCTCCTGCGTGGGCTGCCTGTTTTGGCGGAGGGGTGGAAATACCTTGCCAGCAACGCGGGGCTGGCGCGCGGCGCGAAGAGTCCAGCACAGGAGGCGGCATGAAAACGCAAAAGGGCGTCAAGGAGATAAAGGAAGTAAACGAGTCGGAAAGAAACATCGCGGCATTCCTTGACTTAGATGGAACGCTCATGCCCCTGCCGTCGCTGGAGAGAAGATTTTTCCGGATTCTGAGATACCGGAAAGAAATTCCAATAAGAAACTATTTTCTGTGGTTGAGGGAAGGGATGCGGCTTTTGCCGCGCGGAATCAACGCAATTTTGCAGGCGAACAAAACATATCTCCGTGGTGTACATATTCTTGACGAGTGTGGCGAGAGAGACAGGCATGTCTCCTCTTGGCACAAAGGCGGCCACCAGGCCGAGGGACAGGCGTCGGCTCCTCCGAGGTGCAATCCACGGTTGCCTGTCCCAGCCTTTTTTGCGCAAGCCGTTGAGAGAGTGGCATGGCACGCGAAGCAGGGCCACGAAATCGTCCTGGTGAGCGGCACTCTCGAGCCGTTGGCTCGGGAAGCCGCGCGGGCCATGGAAGCCGAGGTTGCGGCGCGCGGAATCACCGCAAGGATTCTCCTATGCGCCACGCGTCTGGAAGAAGAAGACGGAAAGTGGACGGGACGAATCTTGGGAGAAGCAATGTTTGGGGAAGTGAAAGCGCGTGCGGCGAAGCGGCTGGCGGAAGAGATGCAGCTTGATCTGGAGCGGTGCTACGCGTATGGCGACCACTTAACTGACCGGTGGCTGATGGCGGCGGTCGGCAGGCCAGTGGCCGTGAATCCAACGAAAGACCTTGCGAGCATTGCGCGGTCGCGCGCGTGGCCAGTATTGAATTGGAACGAAAAGAACAATCAATCGCCTTGCGACGAAGAGCACAGAGCGCACCGAGGTTGCCGGATGGAACTCGCGAGGCCGGAGAATGCCGAATGAACGAGGCGCAGCGACAGAGCTATAGAGGAGACGAAGCAGCGCTCGCCTGGCGTGCGGAAGCGCTTGCCACGGAAGTCGAAGGAAGCGCTGTCAGCTCTGAAGCGGGGAAGAAAGGAATCGCTTCGCTGTTCACGCGCGAAGCAGTAGCGGCCTGGGAGTCGTGCGGAGCATTCGAATGGGTGGCGCTGGCGTATTTGGCTACATCGAGCGCGCTGATCGCCGTGTTTGCGGAAAATCTCGCGCATCCCGTGAGGTTGTTCGGCGTCCAAGCGTTGGTCGCGGCGCTGATCCTGACGCTGTGCCTCTTGGAGGCCAAAGTCGGGGGGCAAGCGAAGTGGCAAGGGGAAACTGCCGCCTCAAGGTTCTGGCGTTTCTGGCGGCATTGGTATCCACATCTGTTTTTTCTGTTTTGTTTTGAGGAACTGGGAAAACTTGTTCACCTGGTGACGCCCGCTTGGCAGGACGCCAAGCTGATCGCGTTTGATGAATGGCTGACGGGGGTGAATCCCCCGTTGTGGCTTGAGCGCTTTACGCACCCCGCTCTGAACGAATTCATGGAATTTGCATACTTTACTTACTTTGTTTTTTTGCTCATTCTCGGCGGGATTCTCTACTGCCGGCGTGACTGGGAAAGCTATTGGTGTGTGATGACGTATTCCGCCGTCGGCTACGCCCTCGGCTATGTGATCTCAATGTTTTTTCCCGTGCAAAGCCCGTGGTTTACTTTTGCGGGCATGTGGCACGGCGACCTCGTGGGCGGACCATTCACGGCGCTCATCAGCCTGATCGAAAAGTGCGGAAGAGTGCGCGGCGCGGCGTTTCCCTCGCAGCACGTAGCAGGAGCGGTCGCTGCCCTGTTGGGAGCGTGGCGGCACAAAAGGTGGCTATTCTGGATATTCCTCCCGTTCGTCCTGTGTATGTGCGTTTCCACAGTTTACGTGCGAAACCATTACGTGGCGGATGTCTTCGGCGGAATAATGACGGGTACGCTGGGCTTTGTGATCGGCAGTTGGATCATGAAGACGCGAGGCGCCGTTGCAACGACAGCAGGCTAGACCGGCGGCCTGCGATGTTGAGGCTGGGAACGCTCAAAGATTTTCGCGATGCGGAGCAACAGCGCCTCGCTTGAGACACCGCCCATGATTTGCAAACCGGTGGGCAATCCTGAGCGCGTAAATCCGCACGGAACGGAAACAGCTGGTACGCCGGCGAGATTTGCCGGACGGTTGTGGCGCAACAACAAAGCGCGAGCCGGATGCTCGTGCGCCCCGAGGCGGATGGTTTCCTGATCCAATCGCAGAGCCTCAATCGCAGTTGAAGGGAAAATGATGGCATCCACATCCGCTTCTGCCAGAGCCAGATGCAACTGTTGGATGAATTGTCTCTGAATCTCCAGCGCGCGCAAATAGTCAACCGCCAGCACTTTGTTTCCCATTTCCAGCCTTGAACGGACGTCGTCGCCGTATTCCGCGGCGTGTGCTGGGAAATATCCCTGTTGCTGGTGGTAGAGAGTTGCTTCCGTCCAGGCGATATGATTGCCCGCATCTTCCGTTTCATCGAGCAGCGGGACGGAAATTTCTTTCGTGGCCACGCCTGCGCGGGAAAGCTCGCGCAACGCGGAGTCAAACGCACTTCGGACTTCATTTGAAAGAGCATCGAAGAACAGTTGACGCGGAATTCCCAGGCAAAGCTTTCTTGCATCAGTCCGCAGAGCCGAAAGTTTTGCCATGTTTGGCTCGCGACCCACGCGCGAGTACAGAATTCCCGTCAGAGTGGCGACGTCACCTACGGTCCGAGCCAGCGGCCCTGCGCAATCGAGAGCAGGAGAGAGCGGGACAATGCCTTCACAAGAAATGCGGCCCCAAGACGGCTTTAGTCCAAAGAGGCCACAGAGGGACGCGGGAATACGGATGGAGCCGCCGGTGTCCGTTCCGATGCTTCCGTAGCAAAGTCCCGCGGCGACGGCCGCTGCGGACCCGCCGCTGGAGCCTCCAGGGATGCGCGCGAGATCCCACGGATTGCGGACAGGACCATAATGCGGGTTGTTCGATGTTACGCCGTAGGCGAACTCGTGCATGTTGGCCTTGCCTAGCAAAACCGCGCCCGCTTCCCTGAGCTGGCCGACGACGGCAGCGTCTTCTTTTGGAATGAAATCTTTCAGAATCTTGGAACCAGCCGTGGTACGGCTGCCCGCGGTGTAAATGTTGTCCTTCAACGAGACAGGGATGCCATGCAGCGGGCCGCGATCACGATGTCCTTTTCGGCCGTGCGTCGCAAACAACTCCGATTCAGCTTTTTTGGCTTGCGCAAGTGCAAGTTCAGCGGTGACGGTGATGTAGGCGTTGAGTTTGGGATTGACCAACTCGATGCGGGCGAGGATAAGCTTGGTGACTTCCACGGGCGAAAGTTTGCGCTTGCGGAAAAGTCTTCCGATTTCCTCGATAGACGCAAATGCCAGATCAGTGTCGTTCATGTGCGCCACATTAAATCACAACAGAAGATACCGGGCTGATGCTCATGGCAGCACACACGCCCCTCGCTAAAAAATCTTCTCCTGATGGCGCAAATTCCCGAAGGCGCCGATGTTCGCGATGATGAATGCGAGACGGAACTGATTTTCCGCGCGCACCTGCCCGAGGTTGATGCGCCGATACTCGACGGCGAGTCCGCAGCAGCCCCCGTTGTAACTCATCTGAACAATCTGATTCTGCAGTGTCTTGTTTTCGAAATCGTAGCCGAGACCGGTAATCAAATTAAAGCCTCTGCGCGACTCGCTGCCGTAGCCGACCAGCCCGCGAACCTGGTTCGAAAGCGGTTGCTGAAAAATTGGCTGCACTGGAGGAGGCTGGAGAGGAAGATCGCCGAGCGTCGGATTGTCATCCATGCGGAAGAAAGCGGCTGTGGCAAAAAATTCCCGGTACGGCTTCACCTTCAGCAGCGTACCAATCGTAACGAGTCTCTGGATCTGTGGATCGTATTGCAGAATTTGCTCCAGATCGTAGGGACCGCCGGGAGTGACTTTGAAATCGCTCACGATCGGCGACCAGTTGCGAGGCCCAAACGCGAAGGCGAAAGGCGAGATGGAATCGAACGCCTGGAAGACGTTGCGCTGGCCATTGACGATGGCGCCGCCGAACGTCGGATCAAAGTAGTGCTTCTGGACGATGCGCCACGAAACCAGCTCCTGAGGCTGCCCGTCACCATCTTTCCGGAAAAGCCGTTGCGTGACGCCATATTCGACTTCGCTGGTGTTCGTCAGCGTGGTGTCGGAATCGAAACGCACAAACTGCGCGAAGCGATTCACTCCGGTGACGTAACGGTAAGTAATCGCTGGTTCGATGGTGTGCTTGTACCGTCGCAGGGTCTTGCCCTTCTTCAGGGGAGCACGGTCGAAGAATCGTTCAAGCGTCGGCGGCCGAAGTTCGAGAGTGAACTCGCCGGTGTTGCGGGAAATGGCGACGGGACTGACCTGGCCTGCGGAATCAAAGGAATCGCCATAACGCGTGGTGCGAAACACAGCGGAAGTGGTCACACCGAGCCATCGTCCAAAATGCAGCGGCACAGTGACCCGCGGCGCCAATTCGTAGCGATCGACGAAATTTGAAGTTCGAATATCTTCATCACTTCGGAATACGACGCCTGCAAACCCATCGAAGCCGAAATAGACGGGCAGGCTGCGCAAGGGAGCCTGCTCGACCGACCCAAATCGTGCTTCCGGAAGGTTACGAAGGGTAACGCTAGTGGCGGGAACCGCAGGGGTAGTCGCTGTTGCGGCGACCGGCAGGGTGAGAAAGCTTTTGTCGCTGAGGCCCGCGAAATTCAGGCTGAAGCCGCGGAAATTGTTCGATAAGAAAGTGGCGCTGCGCACCTCGGAGTTTATGGCTTCCCCGAAGGAGTCGGCGAAAGCCAGACGGAAAGTAAGAGAGGAAAGATGGTTGTAGTCTGTCACAAAGCGCCAGCCGCCAGGAAGCAGGGATTGAATTCCCAGCCGCTGCTGCTCGCCTCCCTGAGGGCTGCGCGTGCCGTCCGGGTTGAGAAGGCCTCGGTCTTCGACGCCAAAATAGGTGTACTCAATCGAAGTGTTCTCGAATGGTTTAGCGCGGAATGTTCCGCGCTCGAGGACGCCGCGGCGGCTCATGAATTGCGCGCCAACCGTGGCGTCCATCCACGGGTTGGGAGCCAGATAAAAAGCATCACCCAGAATAAAGCCCTTACGCGAGCTTTGGCCGATATCGGGGATCAGGAAACCAGTTGCCCGCACTTTGCGGCCCGCGGGAGCAGTCGCGTAAGGAAGCCATATCAGGGGCACGCGGAAAAGACGGAAGTTAGCGTTGACGAGCGCGACGGTCTTATCCAGGCGAATGCGCGCGTTGGGCGCGTAGAACTGCCACTTGGGGTGCTCTGGGTCGCAGATAGTGATCCACGCGCGATGAACAAGGTAGACATCTCCAGGAAAGCGCTCGACGTCCCGTGCCTCGAAGTACAGCGGATTATCGGAAATCAAGAGCACCGGATTGGGCCGCCGCTCGATCTTTACGGTTCCCCGAACGTTGTGAAAGAGGCCGTGACCCGTGCTGACGTTGTAGTGAGCTTCGTCGGCTTCGAGATGCTCGTTGCCGTAGTCAAGCTGAACGTGCCCGGTCGCCGTGGCTTCGTAGGTTTTTCCGTTGTATTCGACGTGGTCAGCGCGAAGGCGGGTGTCCCCGTAATGGATGTCCACGTCGCCGTCGGCAGTTGTGACATCGCCTTTGCGGCCCTGTGTTTTCGCCTCCAAATTAGCGACTCCACCCTTGGCGGAAGACAAGCGGCCTTGTTGCGCCGACGCGATGCGTGGCGCCGTGGCTGTGAGTATGAGAAGCAGTGCACTCAGGAAAGGAAAAACGCAGAGCGCGGCGGGAAACTGTGAATGAGGATAGCGATTCACTCGGAACATGCAGTCAGTGAAAACCGTTGGATAGCCTAGCATGCGGTCGTAGGGATTTGAAGGCAAGGGAAGTCCATGAGTTGCACGCAGAGACAGCATGGTATGGCATCGGGAAAGAATCCCTGCGCGTGAAACGGAGCGACGCCATCGCGCGTCTTTCTTTGCACCGGGTTGGTTTGCCCTTTCAAAACACTTGATGCGTCAAACGGCCCAGCCGGAGTAACATGCCGGGCCTTCTAAACAGGGGGATGGAAATGAAGCTTGTGTGGAATGCACTTCGGACGATTCTGGTTTGCGCGATCTTTCTCGGCGTGTTTGCGATGACTTCGAAGGCAGCGCCCGCCGACCAGCCAAGTCCCACAGATAAATTCAAGAATCTCGAATTCCGCGAAATAGGCCCGGCTACGATGGGCGGGCGCATCGATGATTTCGCCGTGGTGGAGAGCAATCCGAACATCGTATACGTGGGCACGGCCTCGGGTGGCGTTTGGAAAACAACCAACAACGGCACGACCTGGGAGCCGATCTTCGATAAGGAAGGCGTATCGACGATTGGCGACATCGCGATTGCTCCGTCGGACCCGTCCATCGTGTGGGTCGGAACGGGCGAGCCGAACAACCGGCAGAGCTCCTCCTGGGGCGATGGGGCGTACAAGTCGCTCGACGGCGGGAAAACCTGGAAGAAGATGGGGCTAGAGGCGACGCGGCATATCGGGCGCATCGTGATTCATCCGAAAAATCCGGACGTCGTGTATGTTGCGGCGCTGGGACATTTGTGGGATGCGAATCCCGACCGCGGAGTGTACAAGACGTCTGATGGCGGGAAAACGTGGTCGCAAGTGCTGAAGATCAACGACGACACCGGTGTAAGCGACATCGCGATAGACCCGGAGAGTCCGGACACTCTATACGCCGCGGCGTACCAGCGGCGGCGGACGCCCTTCGGGTTCAACGGAGGCGGACCAGGCAGCGCCATCTACAAGACGACGGATAGTGGCGCAAATTGGAAGAAACTGACCAAGGGCATGCCTTACGAAAACGGCGGAGACACTGGCCGCATCGGGCTGGATGTCTATCGCAAGGACACCAATATCGTCTACGCCATCGTGCAGCACGAGAAGGGCGGAACCTATCGCAGCGAGGACAAAGGCGAGACCTGGAAGAAAATGGGCGACACCAATCCGAGGCCATCGTATTACAGCCAGATTCGCATTGATCCCAATAATGATCTCCGCATCTGGGAGCTTGGCGCGCCGATGTTCTTTTCCGAGGATGGAGGGAAGACGTTTTCAACGCAGCGCATCCATGGCATTCACGGAGACTATCACGCGATGTGGATCGACCCAGCCGATTCGAATCACATGCTCACCGGGTCCGATGGCGGCATTCACTGGAGCTACGATGCCGGGAAGACCTGGGACTTCGTCAACACCATCGCCATCGGGCAGTTTTACGAAGTGGCGCTCGACAATGAAAAGCCCTACCACATCTGCGGCGGCCTGCAGGACAACGGCAGTTGGTGCGGGCCAAGCCAGACGCTTACTCGCGACGGCATCGTGAATGAAGACTGGCAAGTGATTCACGGTGGTGACGGATTTTATGCGGCCATCGACAACGTGGAGCCTTGGATCGTCTACACCGAATCGCAGGACGGTTACATCGATCGCCGCGACATGCGCACCGGACAGCAGCGGTCGATCCGGCCGGAAGCCAAAGTCGGAGAGCCGCACTATCGCTTCCAATGGAACTCGCCCGTGGCGGTTTCCGCCCACGAACATACTACGATCTACTACGGCGGAAATTATCTCTTCAAGTCGACGGATCGAGGAGACAACTGGACCCGGCTCGGCGGAGACTTGACGACCGGTGTTGACCGCAACAAACTGCAAATTTTCGGCCAGACGCCGGACAAGAACACTCTCTCCCGCCACGATGGCGTGCAAGAGTATCCGACCATCACCACGCTGAGCGAATCGCCGCGGACTCCCAATGTACTTTGGGTTGGAACCGATGATGGCAACGTGCAAGTCACGCGCGACGGCGGCAAGACCTGGAAAAATGTCGCATCGAAGGCGCCTGCAGTGCCGAAAGGAACCTACGTAAGCCGTGTAGTGGCATCGAAGACCGGTGACGGCGCGGCGTTTTTGGCGTTTGACGGCCATCGAGGTGGCGATAACAACGTCTATATTTTTGTGACGAACGACTACGGCGAGAACTGGAAAGCCATCCGTAACGGGATCCCGGATTTAGCCGGAAGCGTCCACGTGGTGCGCGAGCATCCGCGGAACACCAACCTCTTGTTCGCGGGCACCGAGTTCGGGCTGTGGACATCGTGGGATCGCGGAGCAAACTGGACCGCGTTGAAAAACAATTTTCCAACCGTACCTGTAGACGACATTGAGATTCATGCCCGCGATAACGATCTGGTGCTGGCGACGCACGGGCGCTCCATCTGGATTCTTGACGATTTGACGCCGATCGAGAAGATGGATGCGAACGCAGCGGCGTCATCACTGACATTCTTTCCGCCCCGGCCGGCGATAACCTGGCACCTGCGCAACCGGCGTTGGAGCGCCGGTCAAAAAATGTTCACCGCGAAAAATCCTCCGTACGGCACGATTTTGACCTACTACCTCAAGGAAGCCGTGCCCGCCGAAGCCGCCAAAAAGAGTCCTGACGAGAAGGACAAGAAAGACTCAGCCGAGCAGAAGCCCAGGGCCGACGCCAAAGGGGATACAGTCGAAAAGAAGGAAGGCAAAGTAAAAATCACCGTGCTCGATAAAGACGGAAAAGTGATTCGAGAGATGGACGGACCCGGTGCGGCGGGTGTCAATCGCACGAACTGGGATCTGCGCTCGAATGCGCCGGCAGAACCGACACCCGAACAACTCGAAGCCATCGCCGCGGGTTTCGGGTTCGGGCCGCGCGGGCCGCTCGTCGAGCCGGGCGAATACACCGTCAAGATCAAGGCCGGGGACAAGGAAGCCACGCAAAAAATCATGGTCGAAGAAGACACGCGAATTGTTATTTCAGCGGCGGACCGCTCCGCGCGACGCGAACTGATCGATCAACTCTATCCCATGGCCAAAAGCACGGATAAGGACCGCAAGACCATCGAAGGCATCCAGACGGCGCTGAAGGCTGCCCGAGAGGAATGGAAGAAAGACGCGGGAAAGCCCAACACCGCGAAGATTCCGGACGACATCGTGAAAGCCGCCGATGAGCTGCAGAAAAAAGTAGACGCCGTCGCGGAGAAGTTTATTCGTGAACGGCAAGGGCTGGGGAACGCAGGGCCTCCGTTCGAATGGAAGCCCGACCCGCTCCCGAATCAAGTGCAGAACCTTTTGGATGACCTCGATGGGTTTACGGCCGCGCCAAGCGCGCATCAGAAAGAAAAGCTTGCGGAGTTGACGCCGCTGGTTAACGATGCTTCGGCCCAAGTCAAGAAAATTGCAGAGGAAGACCTGCCGGCGTTGAATAAAAAGATGAATGACGCGGGAATCCCTCACATCGTCCCCGCGCCGCCGCAACCCCGCGGTGGACGGGGCGGCGAAGAGGAATCGGATCAATAGCAGCCCCAGGGTCGGTGCGGCCGAAACGCTTCCACATTGCTTGCGTCTAAGGGCGCAGAAGGGTGTGTCCGTCGGCTGGCCCGCAACCAGTCGGTCGCCAACTGTGATTCCCGGGTCAAAAGTTTCGTAAGACGGCACGGAGGAAATCGATCATGAACGTGAAGCAGCCCAGTCTGCGCGGTCTGAACGCGTCGTTCGTTGTATTGGCAACGGTCTTCGGAGTAATTTTTGGCAGCGCAGCGTCGTTGAGCGCCAGCCCAAGACGGCAGGACGCCGCCGATCAGGAGAAGGACAGAAAGGAAGAGAAAAAGGACGAAAAGAAAGACGAAAAAAAGGACGAGAAAAAAGGCCTGCCGCTGAAGTCTGATCGCAAAGTGGAATTCACTACCGATGAAGGCACGTGGCTTTCACTCGACATTTCGCCCGATGGCAAGACCATCGTCTTCGAACTAGTCGGCGACATTTACACGCTCCCTATCGAAGGGGGCCAAGCCAAGCTGATCGATGGCGGCATGTCGTTCGACAGCCAACCGAAGTTCTCCCCAGACGGCCAGTGGATCGCTTTCCTCTCCGACCGCGAAGGCAGCGAGAACATTTGGATCATGCATCCCGATGGAGCTGGCGTGAAGCAAGTCTCGAAAGATCCGAATAACGACTTCACTTCTCCGAGCTGGGCCCCCGATGGCAAATACATTTTTGTTTCGAAAGCGCAATTCGGCATCGGCTCGAGCGAAGTCTGGATGTACCACGTGGACGGCGGCACGGGCGTGCAAATCACCAAATCCAAGCCCACACCGAACTTGGAAAGGAACCGCCGCCCTAATGCCATGGGCGTAGTGGCTTCTCCAGATGGAAAATATCTTTACTACGCCGCCAAACTAGGTTCGTTATACTACAACCAACAGTTCCCTACGTGGCACATCGCCCGCCGCGACCGCAAGACCGGCGACGAAGACGACCTCATTCGCCAGATCAAGAGCGCTTTTCGTCCCGTGCTCTCGCCGGATGGCAAGCAGGTCCTCTACGTCACGCGCTATGAGACGGAGTCTGGACTGCGTTTGCGCAATCTCGAAAGCGGAGAAGACCGTTGGGTGAAGTATCCAGTCACCCGCGACGATCAGGAATCGCTCTTCACTCGCGACGTTTTCCCCGGTTATGCGTTTCTCCCAGGCGGCAAGGAAATCGTTTACAACCAGGATGGCAAAATCAAACGCCTCGATCTGGTCACCGGCTCGGAGAAAGTAATTCCCTTCACGGCCCAGGTCTCCCAGGAATTGGGGCCCAAGCTGGATTTTCCGCAGACGGTCGAACAAGGGCCGGTGAAGGTGCGGCTGATCATGGATCCAGCCGAATCGCCTGACGGGAAAACACTCGTTTTCTCCGCCATGACGCACCTCTTCACCATGGACTTGCCCGGCGGCAGGCCCCAGCGCCTCACCACCGGAAACGCCCGCGAATTTCAGCCCGCTTGGTCGTCGGATGGCAAGTCCATCGCTTATGTGACCTGGTCCAGCGACGGCGGGCAGCTCTGGAAAATTCCCGCAGCTGGCGGAACACCGGCGCAGTTGTCGAAGTCGCTTGCCGTGTACAGCAATCCCGCGTGGTCGCCCGATGGCACGAAAATCGTTCTGCTGCGCGGCAATGCTTATGACCGAGAAAACAGTACCTTCGACGGCGGGCAGACGGGCAACGCCGACCTCATCTGGATTCCCTCCGACGGCGGCGGCGCCAACTTGATCTTGCCCGCGCGCGGAGCAGGCGGGCCTCATTTCACCAACGACAAGGACCGCATTTACGTTTACACGCCGCAGGGCCTCGTCTCCCTGCGCTACGACGGCACGGACCGCCGGACACACGTCGTGGTCAAAGGCCAGGGACTCTATTTCTTCGAAGAGCCAGTTCCAGCGGACGACATTGTGCCGAGTCCTGATGGCCAGTGGGTGCTTGCGCACGTAATGAATCAACTTTATGTCATCGCCATGCCGATCGTTGGCGGGGAACCTCCAACTGTCAACGTGGCCACTCCTGCCGTTCCGGCCAAGCGGCTGACCGACATCGGCGCTGACTATTTTGCCTGGGCCGATGGCGGCAAGACGATCACCTGGGCGGTGGGCGCGAGCCTCTTTCGCGAGCCGCTAACTGCCATCTCATTCGAACCGCCGAAGGACGAGAAAAAAGAAGGCGACAAGAAAGACGCGGACGCTAAAGAGTCTGATAAGAAGGACGCCGACAAGAAAGATGCCGCATCACAAACGGCGGATGCAAAGAAGGACGAAAAGAAAGATCAAAAGAAGGATGAGAAAAAAGAAGAGAAGAAGCTGAAAGAACAGGAGAAGGACGTCCAGGAAATCGCGGTCAATCTGGAAGTCCCGCGAAAAACCCCGAACGGCGCCATCGTTCTTCGAGGCGCCACTGTTGTAACAATGAAGGGCGACGAAGTTCTAAAGAACGCCGACATCGTCGTCGAGAGCAACCGCATCAAAAGCGTCGGCGCGAAGGGCAGCGCGCCGGCGGGCTCCAAAGTGTTCGATGTGAGCGGCAAAACGATCGTGCCGGGCTTCATTGACACCCACGCCCACTGGACCGAAATCCGGCGCGGCATCTTGGACACGCAAAACTGGTCGTTCCTCGCAAACCTCGCGTACGGCGTCACCGCAGGCCTCGACGTGCAGACCGGAACCAACGACATGTTTGCCTACCAGGACCTCGTGGACAGCGGCGACATCCTCGGGCTGCGCGCTTTCTCCACCGGGCCGGGCGTTTTTTCGGACAACAACTTTCAGTCCGCCGAAGAAGTGAAAGGTGTGCTGACCAAGTACCGGAAATATTACGGCACGCACAACATCAAGAGTTACGTCGTCGGCAATCGCAAGCAGCGCCAATACATGGTGCAGGCCTCAAAAGAGCTGGAGATGATGCCCACCACCGAAGGCGCGCTTGATCTGAAGCTTGATTTAACCCACTTGATAGACGGTTTCCACGGCAACGAACACACCCTGCCGATCACGCCCCTTTACAACGATATGATCCAAATGTTTGCGAAGTCTGGCATCGCAGAGACACCGACGCTCATCGTGAATTATGGCGGCCCCTTCGGCGAGGATTTCTGGTTTGAAAACAGCGAAGTGCATGACAACGCCAAGTTGAATCACTTCGTTCCGCATCGCGTCCTCGACCAGCGAACCAAACGGCGGCCAGGATGGTTCCGCAAGGATGAGTATGAGTTTCCGAAACTCGCCGCCCAGATGGCCAAGCTCGAGCGCGCCGGTGGCCTCGTCGGCGTCGGCAGCCACGGCGAGATGCAGGGAATCGGTTATCACTGGGAGATGTGGATGCTCGCGAGCGGCGGCATGACCCCGCTCGAGGTCATCCGTTGCGCCACGGTCAATGGCTCAAAAATTGTCGGCAGGCCCGCGGACCTGGGCTCGATTGAGCCCGGCAAGCTGGCGGACCTCGTAATCATGGACAAGAATCCACTCGACGATATCCACAACACCGATACGATCCACTGGGTGATGAAGAATGGTGAACTGTTTGAGGGAGATACTCTGAACCAGGTATGGCCCGAGCAAAAAAAACTGGACCCGCTCTGGTTCTGGAACAACTACGACGCGCCGAAAGCCAGCGACCCGCTCAACTACGGCAAAACAACTCAACCCTGACATTCAATCTTGATGATTTGCGTTTGTGGGGGCGTCCGCCAGGCGGACGCCTTACGAACCGCCACTCACTTCTCCGTCTTCACCGCCGCCTTCGCCTGTGTCTCCCGGTACCATTCGAACGTCCGCGCCAACCCCTCCTCGAATGATACCTGCGGCGAATAGCCAAGAAATTCGCGCGCCTGCGAAATATCTGCCTGCGAGTCTCGGATGTCTCCCTCGCGCGGCGGTTCGTATTTCGCTTCAAGCGTCTTGCCGGTAATTTTTGCAAGCTCGCGCAGAACTTCATTCAGGGAAACACGTCCACCTACGCCAACGTTGAAAACTTTCCCGGAAACATTAGGAGCTTCACACGCGAGCAGGTTCGCTTGGACGGCGTTCTCAACGTACGTAAAGTCCCGTGTCTGCTCGCCATCTCCAAAAACAACCGGCGGCGTGTCTTCTAGGAACGCCGTGCAGAACTTCGCAAGCACGCCGGAATACGGCGAACTGGGATCTTGCCGTGAGCCAAAAATGTTGAAATAACGCAGCGCCACGTTTTCCAGTCCGTAACAACGCCCGAACGTTTGCCCGTAAAGCTCACCTACAAACTTCGTCACGCCGTAGGGCGAAATCGGCTGCGGCTGCATCGTTTCAACTTTAGGAAGAGTCGGCGTCTCCCCGTAGGCCGAAGAAGAAGCCGCGAACACCACGCGCTTCACCTTCAGTTCTTTTGCAGCAACCAGGACGTTCAGCGTGCCATCAATGTTGATCTTGTTCGTTTCGATGGGGTCTTTGACCGATCGCGGCACGGATGTCCGGGCCCCGAGGTGCAGCACGTACTCCGCTTCATGCATGGCCTTCCGCACCACCTCGATATCCGTGATGCTGCCCTTGATGAAAGTAATCTTGTTGCGGACTTCCGCCAGATTGTCTTCTTTTCCGGAAGAGAGATCGTCGAGCACTACGACGCTATGGCCGCGCCGGACAAGTTCGTCCACTGTGTTTGAGCCGATGAAGCCGGCGCCGCCCGTGACGAGGTACCGCATTCAGAAAACCCTCCCGTTGTTGTTTCAACTTATGACGTAAGCCCGGAAAAGACGGCTGGCCCGCGTTTTGATACGCTCATAGTTTGCGGTGAACCGGCAATGCGAACCCGGTGATTCCGCGCACAGAGAGATATTGTACGACGGATGGACGCTGGGCAAACCGCTGAATCAAGCGAGCGTCACACAAAGAGCATGAGTCTCAGGACCACAATCGGCATTGCGATACTGGCCGTGCTGGGCTGCGTGGTAGGTACCTTCTATTATCTGCGTGCGCGCGAGGCAAAGCCCGCCCCAGAGGTTGTATCGCCTGAGCCGGCAGGTTTCCGTGACGCGCCCCCTGATTCGGCCAAGCCTGCGAACGCCGCCGCGGCGAAGCCCCGCCTGCCGGCAATCTCAAAGAAAGCCGCCGCCCCCGTTGACACCGCGTTGCCTCTCCGCCCCGGCGAAGTTCTCGAATACACCGCCAACGTCTCCAATCTCGAGAATGTGGCGAGTTTGAAGCTCCAGGTTGCCGGCCGCGGCACATTTCTCGGGAAGAGCGTCTGGCATTTGCAGGCCTTTGCCCACACGCAGAATGCATTGCGCATGATTTTCGAAGTGGACGATCAGTTCGATTCTTATAGCGACGCGGCGACTCTGGCGAGTTTGCAATATGAAATGCGCCTGAACGAGCGCGGGCAGAAGGTGGAGTCCCTCCAGCGTATGACCGCCACCGGCAGGGAGCCTGCTTCACCGGAGGCAGCACAGGCGCGCGTCCTGCCCGGAACTCGCGATCCGCTCGGCTTCATGCAGTTCTTGCGCAACGTCGACTGGGCAAAAATGCCAGAAGTGCGCTGCCCCGTCTACGACGGGCACAAGCTGTATGACGTTCGCGCCAAAGTCCGAGCCGCCTCCGAAAAGGTGACCGTGCCTGCAGGAGACTACACCGCATCCAAAATCGGGATTCGCGTGTTCGACAATGGCGTGGAGACGAAAGACGCCTCTTTTACCTTGTATCTGGCGAATAACGCCGCTCGAACACCCGTTCTCCTCGAAGCGGTCATGCCCTTCGCCACCGCCCGCGTCGAACTCCTGAAAGCCAAGTAGCCGCTTCGTATTTTGCCAGTCTGTTCTCGGGCAACTCTCAGGCACGGTCCTATTCGTGCCGCAGCGCGACCATGGGATCCACGCGCATAGCGCGGTGTGCTGGAACGTATCCCGAAAGAGTCACCACAGCAGCAAGCGCAAACGTAACGGCCGCAAGCGTGGCGGGGTCACTGGCAGAGACGCCAAAGAGCATGTGACCAACGAGCCGAGAGGCCGCGAGGGCGCAGGGGACTCCAAGAGCCATGCCGGCGAGCGCCAGGGCCAGCGTTTCGCGCAGGATCATGCGCAGAATCGAGCTGCGCGATGCACCGAGAGCCACGCGAATGCCGATCTCGTTCGTTCGGCACGACACCGAATACGAAATCACGCCGAAAATTCCGATCGCGGCAAGCACCATCGCCATCGCCGCAAACAAGCCAAGCAAAATCGTACGAAACCTTGCTTGGGCGACCGAAGCGTCGATGAGCTCCGGCATCGTCGCGACGTCCGTCACCGGCAGATCCTTATCGATTTTTTGGACTTCCTGGCGAATCGCAGCTGCCACGCTTGGTGGGCTCAGCGTGCTTTTTACGACCACATTCGCGCCCCAAAAAGGCGCCTGCGCGTAGGGCACGTACATCATCGGCCCGGGATCCTGGCCTAGCGCAACGTCCCGCACATCGCCGACGATTCCCACGATCTCGCGCGGCGCTCCGCTATCGGGAGGAAAAGCAAAGGAGAGTTGCTTCCCTAGGGGATCTTGATTTGGAAAATAAAGCCGCGCCATTGTCTTGCTGATCAACGTGACACGCGGTGACGAGAAGACGTCCCGTCTGTCGATCAGGCGTCCGGACAAAAGTGGAATTCCCATCACATGAAAATAATTCACGCTGACCGAAACATAGTTGGCGGTCCTCGATGTGCCCGCGGACAACGGAGGATCTCCCACAATGTCGAATCCCAAGTTGATGAAGCTGTCCGCTATTGGCCTGGGAACCGCCACGGCGGAATCTTGCAATCCAGGTTGCGCCTGGATTCGTGTCAGAAATTCGTCGGAAAAAGCGGCCCACTGCTGCGGCGTCGAATACCGGAATCGGGGCAGCGAGATATCCGCCTTCACAACATGCTGAGCCTCAAACCCCGGGCTGACCGACATGAGTTTGGAAAAGCTGCGCAGCAGCAAACCCGCGGCTACGAGCAGGACCATCGCGAGCGCAATTTCTCCTGCCGCCAGGAAACTGCGCGCACGCCGCCGGTTGCGGCTTTCGCCGGAGCGCCCCCCGCCTTCGCGGAGGCTCGACTGCAGATTGGAGTTCGCCGCGAACCAGGCCGGAGCCAAACCAAACGCGCAGCTTGCGATGGCGGAAAGGAGAAGCGCAAAAGCCAGGACATACCTGTCAACTCGAATGGCATTCACTCGCGGCAAATTCTCCGGAAGGAGTGAGCCTAGGGCTTGCACGCCCCAGTAAGCGAGAACGATCCCGGTCACTCCGCCAAGCAGGCCGAGGACCGCGGTCTCACTCAGCAACTGGCGAACAATCCTGGTTCGCCCCGCGCCCAGCGTCGTCCGGACGGCAATCTCGCGCGCGCGGGAAGTTGCTCGCGTAAGAAGTAAGTTGGCGATATTGGCGCAGGCGATCAGCAACACCAGGCCGACAGCGCCGAGCAGCACGAGAAGCGCAGATCTTACTCTTCCAACGATCATCTGCTGCAGCGGCACCATCCGGATTGTCCATCCGTCATTCTCTGCCGGAAATTCCTTAGCGAACCTTGCAGCGAAGGCATCCAGTTCCGCCCGCACTTGCGTCATGGAAACACCCGGCTTCACGCGGCCAGTGACTTGTAGCCAATGACCTCCTCTTCTCTCCATCCAACCGCCGAAGAGCGGGTCCTGAACGAGCGGGATCCAGAGTTGCTCACTTTTCGTGAGTAGGGGAAATCGAAATGCCACAGGCATGATTCCAACGACCGTGAAGGAACGCTTGTCCAGGTTGATCGCGGTTCCGATGGTGTTTGGGTCCGCGCCGAAGCTACTCCGCCACAAATTCTCGCTGAGTATAACGACCGGTGGAGCGCCGGGTTTGCCGTCTTCTGGAAAAAAAGCGCGGCCCGCGAGTGGCTTTTCGCCGAAAAGCGAGAATAGCTCGGGCGTTACGACTGAGGTGTTGACGACAGCAGGCTCGCCACGGCCCGTCAGCGTAAGTTGGTGTTGCTGGCTTCCCACCATCTCGCTGAAAACGCGATTCTGCTCGCGCAGCTCGGTGAAGTTCGCATACGACCAGCCCGTTCCTCCGACGCCTTCTTGCGGTTTCGCCTGAAACACATTGTAGAGCTGATCTGGGTTCCCGTAGGGCAGCGGTTTCAAGAGCACAGCGTACACCACGCTGAAAATAGCCGTGTTCGCGCCGATGCCGAGAGCCAGCGTGAGTACGGCGACAGCCGTGAAGCCGGGATTCTTGCGCAGCATGCGGAAGGCGTAGCGCGCGTCTTGCAAAAAAGTTTCGAGCATTGGCAAGCCCTGGAGCTCACGGTTGGTTTCTTTGAGTTGTGTGTGGCCCCCCAAGCGAATGCGCGCGGCTCGCCTGGCTTCCTCCGGAGTCATGCCTCTCCGGATATTTTCCTCTGTGAGCATTTCGAGATGGATCTCAAGTTCATTCTCGAACTCCTGATCCGCGCGCTGGGCTGAAAGCCACGCGCGAGTCCGCGAAGCGAGCCCCGTTACCCAGGCAAGCACGCGGTTATCCCCGTTCCGCGATGCGCAGCACGCGGCCAATCACCGTGGAAATCCGTTCCCAATTCTGCGCTTCGGTATGGAGCTGTTTACGCCCGGCTTTCGTAATGGAATAGAATTTTGCTTTTCGGTTGTTGTCCGATGTGCCCCAGGTGCCCGAGATCCAACGCTTCTGTATCAGGCGCACCAGGGAAGCGTAAATTGTGCCCTGATTGATCTGCAACGCTTCTTCGCTAATTTGTTCAATGCGGCGCGCGATTCCGTAACCATGTAACGGCCCCATCGCCTCGAGGGTCTTCAAGACCATCAAATCGAGAGTGCCCTGCAAGATTTCCGATTTATCACCAGTCATGCGGCCCCCTGTGGCGTACCCACAGGAGTATGGCCAAACTCCTGTGGGATGTCAATAGGGGAATGTCCCGCATCGCAAATTGTCCTGCTGGTCGCCGAACTCTTTAGATCGCCGGATGCTGCGCTGGTCGCATCGTTTGATGAGCGCTTTCCGCAGCGGTCTTCCAAGACCTTGCCTGGGCGATGCAGATAACGTGAAAAATCACAAACAGCGGCACAAGGAATGTGGGAATTAGACTCAATGGCAGGGTTGTCATCGGGGCCATCGACGGGCCTTGCGGACTGATCAAGCCCGCAGTTGTACCCAGGCTCACGGCAGTCACCAGGTCCGTAATTCCAAGCAGTTGCCACAGGATAAAGGAGTTGCGATGAGTGGGATTTGCAAGCTTCCACGCCACGAAGGAAGCTGTAGCGCCGATCGCCATGTCGCCATACCCTGCGGGTAGCGCAAAGATGGCTGGCAACGCGCCTCGGGCCTCCAACAGTACGAAGGTGAATCCGACCATTCTCCATGCCTGTGCGGACGTTAAAATCCTCGGGTTCAAAGAGAATGCGAAACGTTGAAAGCTCTCGGACGCCGCAAGCCATAAGAAGAACACAACAATCGGCGTGACTGCGGCTATCGCGACGGCAAGCCCGATACGATTCGAATTATTCTCAAACAGATGCAGGGCCGAGGCGGACAAAGCAAAGAGGAACCAAACAGCGATGAGTCCAGTAACGAGCTTTCCGTAATTTTTCATAACGACTCTCCTTTTGTTGTGATCAAACCTGTCATTTGACGTGTAATCTGCAGAAGATCATTCCAAGCTTGCTCCCCCACTTCGCGGCGCAGGCGCGATTGAACTTTCTCCCACACTGGTAGGGCACGCCTGAGTTGCGCCTCTCCGGCGCTGGACAGACGTAGCCGTCGTTCCCGCCGGTCTTTGCCACGGCGCTCGCTGATCCAGCCTTGGCGCACCATGATGGCGAGGGTTCGAGTCAAACTTGTGCTGTCCATCGCCAGCATTTCGCCGAGTTGTCCTTGAAGCACTTCCACGGCACGCGAAAGCACTTGCAGGATGGTGAGCTGTGTAGCTCGCAGCTTAAGTGGCCGGAGCGCCCCCTCATACATCTGGGTGAGCGCCCGTGAAGTCCTCCGAAAGCTGCCACACATACACGGCAATGTCGGCAAGGGTGATTCGCTCATATCTATATAGATGCATATACATCTACTGTGGTTACACAAATTCATCCTGATACCTAGGCATCAGTCAGGGAACGCGATTGGTGATTGCAGTAGATACTCGATCCTGCGGGAGATTAGGAGGGTTGACTAAGGCCGAACCGTGGGCAGAACGTGGAGCATTAGCTGTAGGTCCCGAATCCCGGGGATCGCTTCAATATTCCTTCACGTACAATCAGCCTGACGAGGCCGCAAGTGGATAGCTTACTTCTCGACCCTGAAATGTGCTCGCTTGTGACTGGTCCCCGCCTGCAGACATAGAACTCTCTCACCCATTTCGATACTTTGATAAACAAGTATTAAGCTATATTAAGAGGCTGACGGCCAACGCTCCATGCGAAATGGACCGATTACAGGCAGTGCTGCAGATTTCTGAGGACAGTAAATGGCCTATCGCATTCCAAGAGAGCGCGGACAAAGACTCCGCGATTACCCCACCTATACTATCCCCGAAGCAGCGTTCTTCCTTGGGATGTCTCGCCGAACTCTTCACCGCTGGATATTGGAAAAGCCACTTTGGAAAGTTTCCGGCGCTGAGTATGCGGTGCCCCTTTTGTCTTTCCGAGACATTGCCCAAGTATATTACGTTGAACTTATTCGTACTCACTTTCATTTGAGTATGGACAAAGCGCGTCAACTTCTTGCAGCGGCCCGTAGAGAAAGCAGGGCTCAATACCCACTTTTAACGGCGCACGTTAGGAGATTTCTCAAACACATAATTTTGACCAAGCCAGCGCGTGGAAAACTGCCCCGTAGAGATATAGACCTTAGCCATCATCGCCAACTGACAATACCTCAAGTCGTTGACCTTTTTGCTACTCGTATCCAAGGCGTCGGAGCCGATGTCACTAAATTGTATCCTTGGCGATACTGGATTCCCGGCAAACGCGAAGAAACGCCCGTCACGATCGATCCAGAGATAATGTCAGGCCGTCTCGTGATAACTGGGACGCGAATTCCAGTGCAAGTGCTCCTTAGTAGAAAAAATGCAGGGGAATCTGTTCAGCGAATTGCAAACGACTACGATTTGAGCGCAGAGACAGTCAATCTAGCTCTCAGCCATATCGAGCGCCCGAGGAACAGTGTACAAGCGTCATGATCCGTGCATCCTCTACGTGGATGATTGCTTCGGGCACACTGAGTTGGTGAAAGCGCTGAGAGAGGTACATTTTGTAGTTGTTGGCCACCACGAGCAGTATGGCAATCGGCAGAGCGTTAAAGATGAGGAGATAATCCCACTTTGCGCCTCAAATAAATGGTTGATAGCAACTACAGACAAGAACATGATCCTGAGGCATCGCGGTTTGTTGCTTCGGCATCGCCAGTCCGTTATTTTCACGACAAACTGCAACGACGACAATCTGACCGTATGGGTTCCGGGCTTCGAGAAAAACAAGGCCAAGATTGATCGCACTTGGAAAAAGAGAGAACCGCCTTGGGTCGGGCGCTTGCATCCGGGTGGTCATCTGGAAATCTTTGACCTAATAAAGTACACCGAATCCCAGGCAGAAACTGTCAGAAAACGTCGCAATTAACCAAGCGGAAGTTATCACTCGAGATAAATTTCTTCGTTGGCAGCAGCATCCCTCAGTTAGATGCCAGTTTTTCAATGAGGCTGCACGCGATGTGCCCGATCGTGATGTGACTTTCTTGGATGCGCTGCGCGTCATTCGAAGGGACGTTCAAGAGGAGATCAACCTTGCTGGCTAGCTGCCCGCCTGTTTCCCCCGTAAACGCGACGAGATACGCGCCGCGAGCACGGCCAGCTTCCACTCCGCGAATAATGTTAGCGCTCTTGCCGCTCGTCGAGAGCGCTACAAGAATGTCTTGCTTCGCAACCAGCGATTCAATCTGCCGGGAGAAGATACGGTCGAATCCGTAGTCGTTGCCTGCCGCAGTCAGCACGGAAGGATTCGTCGTGAGCGCCAGCGCCGCCAGGCCCGGCCGTTCCGTTCGCAGCCGCACGACCAGTTCGGCGGCGAGGTGCAGAGCATCCGCGGCGCTCCCGCCATTCCCGAAAAAAACGAGCTTGCCGCCTGCGCGCAGCGCCGCTGCGGATTTCTCCGCGAATTGTGCGATCCGGCCGATCAGCTCGTTGGAAAAACTCTGCTTGACGCGAGCGCTTTCCTCGAGTTGGCGGCGAATCTCTTCAGCAGGCGAGGCCATCGCTGCCTAGCAGAGAACTATTTTCTCGCGGTGGCGCACCACTCGGCGCGTGGCGTTGCGCGTGTCGATGACCAGTTTTGCGGCATCCGCGATCGCCGCATAGTCGTAGCTGGAATGATCGGTGGCAATAACCACCGCGTCATAACTTCCGAGCGTCTGCGGAGTCAGCGGCACGGACTTCATGTTTTCGTAATTGAAATGCCGCATTTTGTGCAGTTTTGGGAAGTAAGGATCGTTGTAATCCAGGTGTGCGCCGCGCTGTTGCAGAAGCTGCATGATCTTCAGCGTCGGTGATTCGCGCAAATCATCCACGTCTTTTTTGTACGCCACGCCGAGCACCAGAATCTTGGAGCCTTTCAGGCTCTTCTTGTGATCGTTCAGCGAATTCGCCACCGCGTCCACGACGTGGTACGGCATCGCCGTGTTGACTTCGCCGGCCAGCTCGATGAAGCGCGTTGAGAAATCATATTCGCGCGCCTTCCACGAAAGATAATAAGGATCCACCGGAATGCAATGGCCGCCCAGTCCCGGTCCCGGATAAAACGGCATGTAGCCGAATGGTTTTGTTGCCGCTGCGTCGATCACTTCCCAAATGTCAATGTTCATTCGCAGGCTGAGCTGTTTGAGTTCGTTGACCAGGGCGATGTTCACGCATCGGAAAATATTCTCGAGCAGCTTCGCCATTTCCGCGGCGCGTGTCGAACTGACCGGCACGACGCGGGCAACAACCTGCGTGTACAGCGCCTGCGCCGCCCGTCCGCTCGGCGGATTCAATCCCCCAACCACTTTCGGAATCTGCGCCAGACCAAATTGTTTGTTTCCCGGATCCTCGCGCTCCGGCGAAAACGCCAGGTAAAAATCGCACGCGATATTTTCGTTTTCCTGGCCGGACGCGATAGGGCACCGCAAACCGCTTTTCTCCAGGATGGGGAGAACCATTTCTTCGGTCGTGCCCGGATACGTCGTCGATTCCAGAACTACCAGCTGTCCCTTTTGCAGATGCGGATAAATCGAAACGGCGGTCTGTTCGACGTAACTCAGATCTGGCTCACGGCGCTCATCGAGCGGCGTGGGCACGCAAATCAGAATGGCGTCGGCTTCTTTCAGCTTCTCGAAATCGCTCGTCGCGCTGAAGTGCCTGCTGTTCACGAACTGCTGAATCTTGTTTTGGGGAATGTGCTCGATGTAGGACTTGCCGACGTTGAGCATAGAAACTTTGTGAGGATCAACATCAAATCCCGTAACCTTGTGTCCCGCTTCGGCGAAGCGCAGCGCCAGCGGCAGTCCGACGTACCCGCAGCCAATAATTCCTACCTTGAGTTGGGTGCCTTTGAAGAACTCGGGTTTCCGTTCGAGTGGCATGGGTTCCGTCGCACTCCTCTTTTTTTCTGGATCTATGACTCCGGGTTGGCCGGAATCAAGGCTTTCGCGTTTTTGGGGATGCCATGATGCAGGCGGCCACGCTACCACCTGCAGGCCACAAGGCCGACGTGACAAAGACAGTCAAATATAGCAGGTTCGGCGCAAACAAAAAAAGGGGTGCATTTCTCAAGATTGGGTGCGTGCAGAAGGGGACATTGCTGGCGGGGCCCGAGAGAGGAAGATAGAATGGTTTGAGACGAAATATGCGGAACGATACGCGCAGGCCAGTCCGGTCACCATGACATTCATCATTCTCTTGCTGGGACTTGGGGTTGGTGTGCTGGTGGGCCTTCTGGGCATCGGGGGTGGCGTAGTTCTGGTGCCGGCCATGGTTTATCTTTTGCACATGGACCAGCACCTGGCGCAAGGAACTTCGCTTTTCATATTGTTACCGCCCATCGGCCTCGGAGCCTTGCGCGAATACTGGAAGCAGGGTCAGGTGGACTGGCATGCAGGGATCTTGTGCGCTCTGGGAATGCTCTTTGGCGCTTACGCCGGGAGTTTGATTGCGTTACCCATACCCTCCCGGAACTTGCAAGGACTGTTCGGCTGCTTCCTCCTGCTGGCTGGATTTCTGCTTTGGCGAAAGACGCAAATCGACACAAGCGTGGCTGGTAGCGGCCAGGAGAATGTTCGTGCCTGAATCGATGGGCCGCAGCGCCGGCATCTTTGCGATCGCCTGCGTTTGTGGAATTGCGTCCGGAATGTTTGGCATTGGCGGCGGTGTACTGTTGGTGCCGCTGCTGGGCCTGCTGTTTGGGTTCAGCCAGCAGCGCGCGCAGGGAACCTCCCTGGTGGCGCTGATACCACCTACGGGAGTGCTGGCGCTGATGGCATACGCGAAGGAAGGATTCGTGTCCTGGAGAACCGGGTTGCTGTTGATCCCAGGAGTATTTTTGGGCGGCATCGCGGGAGGAATTTTGGCGAAGAAAATCAATCCGCGAAGGATGCGGCAGGTTTTTGCGGGGATACTGGTGCTGCTCGGTGCGTGGCAGGCGCTGGAGGCGTGGTGGCGCTAAGGACGGTTCATCGAAATGATTGATTTGCACTGCCACATTCTGCCGGGGCTCGATGACGGCGCCGCCACCATGGAAGAATCCATAGCCATGGCGGAATCGGCGATTGCCGATGGAATTACGCACGTCGTCGCGACGCCGCACTCCAACAGCGAATACTATTTCGATTTCGCGCGGGTGCGCCGCGTTCGAGACGAGTTGCAGGCCAAGGTTCGCGACCGGCTGCGAATCGCCACCGGCTGCGATTTTCACCTCAACCCGGAGAACCTCGCGGCGTTGCGCAAGGATGGCCGGCAGTTTTGTATCAACCAACGCGATTTCCTGCTTGTGGAGTTCAATGAGTATTCGATCCCGCCTTCGATGGACCATACGTTGCACGAGATTCAACTTGCCGGTCTGCAACCGGTGATCACCCATCCGGAACGCAACGGCATTTTGCGCTCGCGGCCGGAGCGGCTGAAAAAGTGGATACGCCAGGGATGCTTCGCACAAGTGACCTCAGGCGCGCTGACGGGAGGCTTTGGCGCCGGTTGCCAGCAGGACGCGATGCGCTGGATCGCCGAGGGACTCATCCATTTCGTCGCCAGTGATGCGCACAACACGCGGATGCGTCCGCTTCGTCTGCAACCGGCCTATGACGTCGTGCTCGATCAATTTGGCGAAGAGAAGGCGCGCGCGCTGTTCCACGACAATCCCCTTGCAGCTTTCGAGGGGCGGCCGTTGCCGCACGTTCCCGAAATAGAAGACGTATTGCCGCCGCGCCGCAAGCGATTTTTCTTTTTCTGAAATTCCTCCCTTCCCAAAATGCAAAATTATTGCGCTGGATGAAGGGGAAGCCCCGCCCACGCATTCAAGACGCCGAGGACTTCGCGCACAACGTCCAAAGCATCTCTGGTGTTACGCCACCAATGCCCGGGGTCGAAGGGATCACCGGACGCGGCGCGCACAATGGCCTGCCCTTGGCCAGCCGCGAGTCTCCGCCACAGCAAGCGAACGCGCCGCGTGTGGACTTTTGTCGTGACGAGAATCACAGCTTCGCCTTTCGCTCGCGCAAGGGCAGAGGCGGCTTTGATTTCGTCGGCGGTATTCACGATGGGCGGTTCGAGTACGTGAATGGCCTCCGCCGGCACTCCTTCATGAATCAAGACGAGAGTGTCGTAATGATCCTCTCCGGCGAAGGGAATGCCCATCTCCTGCAAAGTTTCGGCAGGTTCCGTGGAATGGGTCAGCCAGACTTCCGGCGCGTATCCTTCGCGGTAGGGCTTGGCGGCCTCGATGGCGCGCACCGGCATCGCTCCGCTGAGCACAACGATCGCTTTGGCTTTCCCAAGCGGATCTTCCGCTACCAGCCAGCGGCCCACGCCAAAGAAAATCATGAGAGCGAGCAACAGGCCGCTTGCACCGACTGCGCACAGAACCAGCAAGGCAGGCGAACGCCGTGGAGCAATCGCAGCGGGAGTGTCTGGAGTCGCCACTGGAGAACCGGCGCATGCTATCCCGGCCCGCCGAAGCGGTCAAATTGGCGGCGTCCAGCCACCAATCTAAGATGCGAGCTGTTCACGATCAGCGCTGTGGTCCGCAGGCCTAGGCGCGTCTGGACACGCAGCCGCGGAGCTATCCCGCAATTGCTGCTCTGGGGTTAAGGCTTCGCGAGAGCGGCCGAGCCCTTCAAGAAGATAGCGCTGAAGGTTGTCATCTTCTGCTTCGGGTGCAGCTTCCCTGGCCATGGCGGTCTGGCTGGTCAGAATAAGCTGCGCGATATAGGCAAGGGCGATGGCGTCGCGTCTGGCGATGCGTTTGCGCGCGAGCTGCCGGACGAGATTGCCGAGGAAAAGATTCACCTCGTCGGCGGTCGTAAAGCTATCAATGTCGGCGAGAAGCTCGGCGGCGAGAACCTCCGGATCCACGACGGGAACAGCAGCCATGAGACGCGCAGCGTGATAAGCGCAAAGTGTGGGACGGCCGGCTCCGTTCGCGGGACGATGATGCTTGTCGATCAGCATGTGACAACGACGGCCCTTTGGGCTGATGTGCTGGCAATTGAGATCGACGGTGGTGCTAGTTGAAACGCTAGTCTTGGGTGACATGGTTGGACCTTTCTGAATGGAAATAAAGGAGAACAGCGAGGTTGCGGGACACGAGAACCCACCCCTCCCCCATGGTTTTTTGTAAGAGACTGACACAACAGCGTTTAGTGGGTGGGGGTCGGCTAAGATTGTGAGCGCAAAGGAGTTAGGGAGGAGTGTATTAAAGGGATGGGGAAACAGGCGGTTAGCCGGATGCGTGGTGTTTCTACGGAGCAGGTGAGTGGGTATCAAACACTATATTACCACAGGTGCACGGTACTTGTGAAGAAAAGAATCAAGGGATTTGGAAGTGATTGAAGAGGAAGGCGGATAGCACGGGTCGACCTGATCGCGGCATTTGGTCCGCGGCCTAATTCAAGGCAACGCGCGGGGGCTTGGTCCTTGGCTAGACGGGTCAATACAAGCGCGTTTATCGGTACTAATCCGACTGACGAATCGATAGTTTCCGGCTTGCCCGTCAGAACGAAGCCGCCCGTGCGGCGGACGCTGCGCGTGAGGTGAACGGAGCAGTTTATGGCAAACGGCTGAAGTAAGTTGTCGGGTCATAAGGAGGTCCTTATGACCCGACTTCGCAAAATGATGCTGG
>Ga0209470_1000042_pt1 | contig 77092 bp, 75 predicted proteins | sample GraSoiAngelo_125_FD_185882 | JGI IMG/M metagenome (GOLD analysis project Ga0209470, IMG submission 185882) | Grasslands soil microbial communities from the Angelo Coastal Reserve, California, USA - 14_0927_05_40cm (SPAdes) (version 2) | ecosystem: Environmental > Terrestrial > Soil > Grasslands ... | reverse complement strand
GCCGGGGAAGGCGTCGCCACCCAGATCGATTGGCAGGGCCGAACGTACGACGTGCACATCGAGCCCCTCCGTTCTCCCGAGGGTGCGATCCTCGGGACCATCGGCGTGGCCTTCGACGTGTCCGAGCGGATGCGGACCGAGGAGACCCTCCGACGGAGCGAGGAACGGTTCCGCCTCCTGGGCCGGGCGACCAACGACGTCGTGTGGGACTGGGACCTCCAGACGGACGGGCTCTGGGTGAACGAGAACGTCTCGAAGGTGTTCGGATTTCCTCCCGAGGAGATTGAACCGACCGGGGCTTGGTGGACGGAGCACCTGCACCCGGAGGACCAGGAGCGCGTCGTCATGAGCATCGACCAACTCGTCCGCAGCGGCGGGTCCGTGTGGACCTCGGAGTATCGGTTCCGTCGCCGCGACGGTACGTATGCGACCTTGGTAGACCGCGGCTACATCCTCCACGATTCGACCGGACATCCCGTCCGGGTGATCGGTTCCGCGATGGACGTTTCCCAGAAACGGAAGACGGAAGCGATCCAGTCCGCTGTGTACCGGATCTCGGAGGCCGCGAATTCGGCCAGAGACCTTCCCGAGTTGTACGGCCAGATCCACAAGGTGGTCGGCGGCCTGATGCCCGCCACGAACTTCTACATCGCCCTGTACGACGATCAAGCCGAGGCCTTGGACTTCCCCTACTTCGTCGACGAGGAGGAAAGCGCTCCTTCTCGGCAACCGCTGGGCCGCGGCCTCACCGAGTATGTTCTTCGGACTGGCCGTCCGCTCCTGGCTTCCCCCGAGGTCTTCGCGGACCTCCTTCGAGATGGGGAGGTCGTTTCGGTTGGACCGCCGTCCGTCGATTGGGTCGGCGCCCCGCTCGTGAGTCAGGGCAAGCCGGTCGGCGTGATCGTGGTCCAGAGCTATGCGGAAGGCGTGCGCTTCGACGAGGAGGACAAGCGCGTGCTCAACTTCGTGGCGGAGCAGGTCGCCATGGCCATCGACCGCAAGCGCGCCCAGGAACGTCTCTTGGACGCAGAACGGCTCGCCACGATGGGCCAACTGGCGGGTTTCATTGTCCATGAGTTGAATACGCCCCTCACGACGATTTCCCTTCTGACGTCCGCCGCGAGCAAGCGAGTGACCGATCCCGTCGCACTCGGGAAGCTCGAAAAGATCGACACGGAGCGACGGCGCGCCGCGAGGATCGTCCACGGGTTGGTGAGTCTTTCGAAGAGCCGGCAGATCCATCCCATCGAGACGGACCTGCGATCCGTCGTCCGGTCTGCGGTCTCGCAGATGCCGCGGAAACGGAAGAAGGGTGTGACCCTCGAGGTCGAGGTGGGGGAAAAGGCCGCGGTCACGATGGTCGATCCCCCGCTGATCCAGGAACTGTTGGTCCACCTCCTCGACAATGCGATGCACTCGACCGCGAAAGGATCCGTCCGCGTTCGGGTCGAAGAGCGTCCGCACGCGTTCGCGGTCACGGTCGCCGATACCGGGAGCGGGATGACACCCGAGGTCGTGGCTCACCTGTTCGAGCCCGTCTCCGCGACGAAGGTCGAGGGCGAGGGAATCGGCCTAGGCTTGCTCCTGGCAAAGCACATCGCGACCGGGCACGGTGGCTCTCTCGAGGTCGCCTCCGAGCCGGGGCGCGGAACGACGGTCACGGTCCTCCTCCCTCGAAGGGAGGCGGCATGAAGATTCTCGTCGCCGATGACGACAAGACCCTCCGGGAAGAGCTCGCCGCGCTCCTGCGTGAGGACGGACACGCCATCGTCACCGCCGCGGACGGGGGTGAAGCGCTTCGCACGGTCGAGCGGGAGTCGTTCGACGTGGCCCTCCTCGACCTTCGGATGCCCAAAGCCACCGGACTGGAGGTCCTGCATCGTCTCCGGGTTGTGAGGCCCGAGACCGCCGTGGTCATGATCACGGGCGAGGGGACGATCGACGCCGCGGTCGAGGCGATGAAGGGAGGGGCGATCGACTTCGTCGAGAAACCGTATGAGTTGGAAGCGCTCCGGCGGACCCTCCACATGGTGCAGGAGGAAAGGACCGCCCGCGCGCTGCTCGGGGCGGTCGGGAGCGACCCGAAGATCTCCGACGTCGTTTCCGAGGCCGCGGGTCGTGCCGCTCTCGTCGCCGTGCTTGGACCGCGCGCGAAACCGCCGTCGGGCGCTACGCTGGTCCTCCGCATCGCGCACGAGGGCCGACCGCCGCATGTCTTCGCGCCGGCGCAGTTGTACCATCTGAACACCGCGATCGAAGGATATCTGAACGGCGTCGAACGTCCCGTGGTATATGCCGATGACCTCGACCTGATCGAGGCGGTGCACGGTCGGGAAGACCTCCGGGCCTGGATCCGCCACATGAGCGGGAAATGCGCAGCGAAAGGCGGTACGTTGGTCCTTCGGTCGTCGGATGCGACCCTCGCTTCCGATGTCGGTCTCGAACCGGAGCCGGGAGCCTCGTCCGTGGTCCTCCAGGGAATGCTCGAGTCCCTCGCGAACCCGATCCGCCGGGCCGTCGTGGGCTTTGTCTTTGTCTCCGGACCCGTGGCGTATTCCGCGATCCTGAAGAAGAACTTCGTCGACTCCTCCTCGAAGCTTTCGTTCCATCTCCAGAAGCTCCAAGCGGACGGACTGTTGACGAAAGTCGACGCCGGGCGGTACGCGGCGACCGACGCAGGTCAGCGAGCCTGGCACGTCGTCCGCGCGCTCTCCGACCGCAAGGCGCCTTCATTGCTGATATCGAAACCGTGAAAGACCGATCCGACTCCAGACCGCGCACGCTTGTCAACCGCGCTCAACTGGGCGATATATATCGTCCCGCCTCCATCGCTTGTGTAGTGAAGGACGATGATGATCCTGGCGCCGGAAAAGACGACAATCGCGGGGGGGCGCATCCTGATCGTCGATGACGACGACGGCGTGCGCGAAAACCTCGCTGAACTATTCCAAGTGGTCGGTTACTCCGTCGTGACGGCGGGCAGTGCCCCCGAGGCGATGGGGAAGCTCGCGCACCACGACGTGGACCTCCTCCTCACGGACTACCGGATGCCGGGGCCCAACGGAGTCGAGTTGATCGAGTCCGCTCGCCGCGTGAAACCCGGCCTTCGTGCGATCCTCATGACGGCCTTCGGTGACAGTTTCACGGAGATCGAGAGCGTGCGCCGCGGGGCCATCGGATACGTGAACAAGCCCTTCGAAGCGGACGAGATCACCAACCTCGTCTCGCGGATCCTCGGACTGCGGGGGGACTGAAACATGATGGAGCCTTTGCAACTGAGCCAGACCGTGATGGACGAGTACTCCGCCCGGATCCTCATGGGGACCTTCGAACGCCCCGTGTCCGCGCTGGAACTCAGCCGCCGGTTCGGGATTCCGATCGCGGCCTGCTACCGCCGGATCAAGGAGCTCGAGGGACTGGGCCTCGTCTACTGCGAGCAAGAGTTGCCTTCCCGCAACGGAAAGGGTCTCCAGCTGTTTCGTTCCCGCTTGAAGTCGGTTCGGATCACCCTGGAGGACGGCAACCTTCGGGCCCGGGTCGAAGTCGGCCCGCCCGGCGTGTTGGCCGCCCCGCAAGGCGAAGTCAGGGAGCAAACCCTGAACCTCCGCGGCGCCCTGCTGCCCGCGTAAGACTTTGTACCAATCGCCGGATTCGCGGGTATGGCCGACACGACGACGTCCGTCGGTGAGCTCCGGGACCGCGTGCGTCAATTCGTCCACGCGAGGGATTGGGAGCGGTTCCATGCGCCGAGGGATCTTGCCATGGCGATCTCGATCGAGGCGTCCGAACTCCTAGAGCGATTCCTGTGGCGTGGATCGGGGAGCCTCGCGGAGCTGTCCTCCGAGGATCGCTCGGCCATCGCCGAGGAGCTTGCGGATGTCCTCATCTATGGCCTGAGTCTGGCCAACGCGCTAGAGATGGATCTCTCCGATGCCATGCTCGCGAAGCTCAAGAAGGACGAGGCGAAATATCCGCCCGACCGGTACCGCGGCCGGGCACGTTGAGTCTGCCTCGGAAGGTTGTCAAGAGACCCGCGCTCGACCTTCGTGCCGCGACGGCATCAACGAACTACGCTCTGGCCGTCCGACTCATATCGGTCCGCCGTGACGTACCCGCGGTCCAAGCACAGGGACCGGAGCGCCTCGTACGCGAACTCGGCCAGCGGCTCCAGGTTCACCGCGTCCTCCAGGTTGTACGTCAGGAGAAGGTCCAGGGCGTCGTCATCGCCCGCCTGGTAGGCATGCCACAACGCGATTGCATCGGACCCCCTCAACCCGGACGTCTCGTCGCTGCGGGAGATCCCCATCTCGGCCTCGATGGACTTCAGGCCTCCGACGAAGCCGAGACGCCGAAGGGAGTGGAGCACGTCCATGTGGATCAGGTCCAGGCCCATCCGCGGGAACGCTTTCCGGAGGAAGGGGACGTCGAAGCGCGAGCCGTTGAACGTGACGAGCATCTTGGCTTGTCGGAGCGCACCGGGAAGGTCCTCGAGGTTGTCGCCTTGGACGTAGGAGCGTTTCCTCCTCCCGTCGTAGACGCCGACCACGGTGACGGCGTGTCGGCCGATCGAAAATCCTGTCGTCTCGATGTCGAGGTACACGACGTGCCGACGAAACGCATCGAACGCGCGCCATTGTTCCCGCGAAGGCAGCTTGCGTGCGAAGTAGCGATGGCGGCCGGAACGCAAGGCCTCCGCGGACCGTTCGACCTCGTCCTCGATCCGTCGGGCGAGGCGTTGGCCGATTCGAGGCGGGCGCGGCGCCGCCGAGAAATCGTCCCACGTCCGGATTCCCGAACGCCAGATCCTCTCCTCGATCCGATACCCGACGCCCGCAATGTGGACGAACGTCTCCCGGATCATGCGGTGTCCAGACAACAAGGCTCGTGCCATATCCCTTCGGGAGAGGTGGGTGAAGCCGCGGGAAAGCCTTAACGGGAAGGGTCCGATGGGCCGCGGGTGTTCGAGGTCCGCGAACGGGACGGGCTCGGTCGCATCGGCGTGATGGAGACCCGCCACGGTCGGGTGACGACGCCGGCACTGCTCCCGGTCGTGAACCCGAACCGACCGATCATCCCTCCGGCGGATCTCGTGAACCGATTCCATGCCGAGATCCTCATGACGAACGCGTACATCCTAGGGAGAGGGCCGCATCGAGAGTCGGTCCTTCGACAGGGCCTCCACGAATTCCTCGGATTCTCGGGCGCCATAATGACGGATTCCGGCGCGTTCCAATCCCATGTGTACGGCGACGTGGACGTGACGAACGCCGAGGTGATCGAATTCGAGAAGCGGATCGGCGCGGACCTCGGCACGATGCTCGACGTGTTTTCCGAACCGTCGCATGACCGAACGCAGGCCGCCGCCGACGTTGAGGAGACGATCCGCCGTGCGAAGGAGGCAGATTCCCTCCGAGGGGAGATGGCCCTCGTCGGAGCGGTCCAGGGAGGTCTTCATCCCGACCTCCGCGAACGGTGCGCGCGAGAGGTCTCCACCCTCGGGGTCTCCGTCTGCGCGATCGGCGGCGTGGTCCCCCTACTCGAGTCCTATCGCTTCCAAGATCTCGCCCGGGTCGTCATCGCGTCGAAGAAGGGCCTGGACCCGGCGAAACCCGTCCATCTCTTCGGGGCGGGCCATCCGCTCGTGTTCCCCCTCGCTGCCCTCCTTGGATGCGACCTGTTCGATTCGGCATCGTATGCGAAGTACGCGCGGGACGGGAGGATGCTGTTCCACGATGGCACGCGACGGGCGTCCGAGCTCCGCGAGAGCGGTTGTCCCTGTCCGGTGTGCACCGACCATGCGATGAAGGAGATCGCCCAGGACGAGGCCCTCATCGCGGAGCACAACCTGCACACCTGTTTCGCCGCTGTCCGCGAGGTGCGTCGTACCATCGCGCATGGGGACCTGTGGGAGCTGGTCGAGCGTCGGGCCCGGGCTCACCCAACCCTGCTCGTCGCCCTGCGGGAGCTTCGTCACCACAACGAGTTCCTGGAGGAGTTCGAGCCCGTCGCGCGGCGTGGCGCTCTGTACTATGTCGGCCCGGAGACCGCACACCGGCCGGTCTTGTATCGGTTCCGGCGACGGCTCATGGAACGATATCAGCCGCCGTCGGCCAAGGGACTTGTCGTGCTCCCAGAAAACCGCCGACCCTTTACGGAGGCCTACGCTTCCGCGGTGGCGCGCGTCATGGAAACCTCGGACGTCCACGCGGTCGTCAAGTCCATCTGGGGTCCCGTTCCGCTCGAGCTCGACCACGTCTGGCCCATGGCCCAATCCGTGGTGCCGGATTCGCTGGACGTCGAATCCCTCGAGGCCGCGGAGGTCTTTTTTCGTGAATGGGCCGCAGGCGCAGGCTATCCGTTCGGCCTCTTGTGGGAAGGCGAATCCAGCCTCGACGAGCTTCGAGCCCGGGCCCCTGGGAAGCGGGCGGTGGACTGGAACGCCGCTCGGATCCGCGCGACCGCGGACCATCAATTCGGTCGCGGCGCGGCGGACGCGCTTCTCCTCGGGACAGTCTCTTACGTGGTGTCGAAGAACACAGGGAAGGTCCGCAACGTCATGGTCGACGGGGACCACGTCCTTTCCCTGCGGGCGGAGGACGGCCTATTCACGCTGAAGGCGGCCGGCGCACAACGCCTCCATCGGGCGTTCCACCCTCCCCAACTTCGCATCATCGTCGACGCGGATGCCGTCCCGTTCGTCCGGGAAGGAAAGAATGTCTTCGCGAAGTTCGTTCGGGAGGCGGATCCGGAGGTTCGGCCTCGGGACGAGATGCTCGTGGTCTCTCCCGACGACGAGCTGTGCGCGGTCGCCCAATCGTCGATGAACCGGCGGGAGATGCTCTCGTTCAAGCGCGGCGTCGCCGCGTACGTCCGGGAGGGCCTGCCGCCTTCGACGTCCGCTCCGCCACACTGATGCACGCGAGGTATTCATCTAGCGTATGGAGGAGGCTCATCGGTCCGTCCGCGGCCGCCTCGGCGATCAGGGTCCGTCCGCGTCGGGTCGTCCGGATGTAGCCGTCATCGTCGACGGCCACCGCGGCGGCGATGGCCCGGGCCGAGTCGAGGTCGTCGAATCCCAACGTGAGGCGCGCCGAGGACTTCATGCCGATAGCCCCGGGCAGATTCGAACTGCCGTCGCGGGTTCCAAAGACCCGAATGCTTGACCACTACACCACGGGGCTGCGGGGCACGGATTTGTGCTGATGTATAAAGCCCATTGTGTCGGAGGAGAATGTGGGATTTGGAAACGCGCGATGCGACGACTTATCGGCCACCACTCGGCTCGTCCTTCACGCCGCCGACGAAGACTGTGGGAATTCCGTCGGGACTCCGAGGAGCGTGCCACGGAGGTCCGTTGCGCGAGCCGCCTCGATTCGGACAGGGGCGAAGGCTCCGAGCGGCAGCGGTCCCGCCAGGACGACCTGCCTATATTCGGGCGTGCGAGCCAAGACGGTCGACTCCTTGCCCGGCTCGGTCAGGAGGACCTCGACCTCCTCGCCAACGAAAGCCTCGTGGATTTGCTGCGCGATCTCGAACCGCATCCACGTCAGCTGGCGCGAGCGTTCCTTCACCCGCCATCCGACGATGGGGTTCGGCATCCGGGCCGCGGGAGTGCCGACGCGCGGCGAGAAACGGGTGACGTTCACGATGTCGGGTCGGATCCGTTCGATGAGTTCCATCGTCTTTCCGAATTGGTCGTCATCCTCTCCGGGGAAGCCGACGATCACATCGGTCGAAAGCGTGATCCGGGGATACGCGCGACGGAACGTATGGACGATGTCCTCGAACTGCGCCACGTTGTACTCCCGGCGCATGGCCTCCAGGATGGCGTCGTCTCCGCTCTGGACCGGCAGGTGCAGGAATTTGAAGATTTTCTCCGAGCCGTAGGCCTCAACGAGCTCGTCCACGATCGGGTAAACGGTCAGGGGGTCCGCCATGCCCACACGCACGCGAAATTTTCCCGCAAGCCCGTCAACGGCTCGGAGCAAGGCCGCGAGGTTCGTCCCTGCGTCGAGCCCGTACGCCCCCGTGTCTTGACCGGTCAGTTTGATTTCCTTCATCCCGCGGTCCACACTCCGGCGGACCTGCTCGATGATCGTGTCGACCGGGTACGAGGCGACCCGGCCGCGAGCAACCCGGGTGATGCAATACGTGCATCGACCGACGCAGCCCTGTTCGATCGGGATGATCGCGTCGTGCCATCCGAACGATTGCGACTCGATGTCGGCGGACCGTTCGCCACATGCCGTCCCGGAGTCCAGGAGTTCGACGATCTGGGGCCACTTCCGCGGCGGCAGGAGCTTGGCCCTTGGCACCGTGTCCAGGACTCGTTGTCGCTGCGCGGCCGCCATGCAGCCGGCGATGATGAGGGGTTTGTCGTACGCCGCCAATTCGGTCATGCGGCGGATCATGTTCCGCTCGGTCGTCTCCACGACCGTGCAAGTGACGAGGACGTGGGCGTCGGCATCGCCCTCGGTGGTCACGAGAGCGTGACCTTGCCCTGCTAAGGCTTCCTGCATGAGGCGCGCTTCCCCGTAATTTTGCGTGCAACCATGCGCCTCGACGAAGATCTTCACGGGTCGGCCGATGGACGGGCCGGTATTTTCGGGTTGTGAGTCCGTGGACGTAACTCTTATGTTCGAATGCGCGTTCGAGACGACCATGGAGCCTGGGCCCGAGCACCCAGTACCGACACCGCAGACCCCGACGCCTATACCCACGCCGGAGACGCGGCCGGTATTCCCCCGGTCGGCCCGCCGGGGACCGGAGCACGAGCTCAAGGATCGCGCAAAGGCCGCCAAGCTCCGACACCGGGCTGCGAAGGCGCGCCTGAAGGCGAACCATCTCGAGGAGCGCACCCGGCACCTGCGGTCGAAGGCGGATCAGATGGAGCGGCGGGCGGACGATCTGGACGGGGTCACTCGGCCCCGGACCGGCGCCTCTCTCAATGAGTGAGTTTGCGCGAAGGCGTCGGCAGGTCCAGGTTCGGTGCGACGGCATAACCGCGCGCGGCAATTTCATTCACGTATTGCGTCTCGAGATACCACGACAGGACGGCACTGTCCGTCTTCGTGAGCTTGCACATGGGTCCCATCCCGCACCGCGAACCGGCCGTCCGCCGGATAAGCGTTTGTCAACGACGCGAGAAGGTTCATGCCCGGGGACAGCGCTCGGCCGGACGGTGGTCGATTGCCTCCCGGCATTGTATACGACGAGATTGACAACTACATGGATGGCCTGGCGAACCGCGGCGATGCCGCCCTCGTGACGGTCGAGAAGCAGGGCCTGAAGGAGGGCTGGCCGATCGTCGGTGCGGCGGAGGGGAGTTTCCTCCACATCCTCGCGCGGTCCCTGCGCGCGAAGCGCATCCTGGAGCTCGGCACTGCGATCGGGTATTCGGGGACCTGGCTCGCTCGCGCCCTCGTCGACGGCGGCGAACTCGTCACGGTCGAGCACGATCCCGAGACCGCGGCCCTCGCTCAGAAAAATTTCGAGAAGACCGGCGTCGTTTCAAAGGTGCGGGTCCTCGTCGGGGCGGCGGACCGAATCCTTCGCAATCTCAAAGGCCCATTCGACTTCATCTTCAACGACATCGACAAGGCCGGGTATCCCGCCGTCCTCGAGCCGTGTATCGAACGTCTCCGGGTCGGCGGGCTCTTAGTCACGGACAACGTCCTTTGGCATGGCGATGTGGCCCGCAAAGTCCGGTCCGCGGAGACGGCGGCGATCCGGACGTACAACGAGCGATTGGCGAAGGACCCGCGGATGATCGCGACGATTGTGCCGCTCCGCGACGGGGTCTCGATCGCGTCGAAAGTTCGTGACTGACTTTCACCGATCGTCCCCGCTTCCCGTGAGCATTTAATACGGCCCACGGGCATGGTTGGGAAGAATGGCCAAGAAGCGGAGCCGCGGGCACGTGTTCGTCGAGACGGACGGTCAGGTCTTCCTCGTCCGGGAACGCGGCAAGTACCGATTCCCGCGGGCCGACGAGGGCCTTCCCTTCCGGACGGATCCGAATGGCATCATGGACTTCGGCGAGGATCGTGTGTTGAAGCGCACCCCGCGGCTCGACCATCACCCGGAAGAGTGGATGGGACGGGACTCCGTGTTCGAACGGACGGACATCGACCCGCTCGTTAAGCGCGCCATCTACACGACGATGATCCGTTGCGTCTCCGAAGTCATCCTCTCGAAGGGACCGCGTGTGTTGATGGTGAAGGCGGTTCGAGGATATTCGAAAGGGTACTGGAACATCCCCGGCGGTTTCATGGACTACGGAGAGGGGCCTGAGACAGGAGCGGAGCGGGAAGCGATGGAGGAGATTGGGACCGAAGTCGCGCTCGACGGTCTCCTCAATGTCTACGTCTCTGGTTTTCCGGGAAAACCGGCGTACACATTGGGCTTCGTGTACAAGGGTCATCTCAAGTCCGACCGACTTCGACTCAAGGCGGACGAGATTGAGGACGCGGCTTGGTTCACGGTCGATAAGGGACTCACGCTGACCCGCAACCCGTTCGCCAAGTGGGGGCTCGTGGATTTCTTCCTGCAGTCCCCCGAGTCACGACGGGCGTTGCGTGTGAAGCGTCATGGACTGTCCGAAGGTGCGAAGGCCATCGATCAGCCGACGGTCTTCCTCGACCGCGACGGCGTGATCAATCGCGGACGAGCTGGATACGTCCGCACGCCCGATCATTTCGAGTTCCTGCCCGGTGCGATTGCGGGCATGCGCCTCTTCCAGGAGCACGGCTGGCGCCTGGTGATCGTGACGAACCAGGACGCCTCCGGATGGAAGCTGGTCCCGGAGCGGCAGCTCATGCGGATCCACGACCGCATGCTTGCGTCCCTCCGGAAGAATGACATCCGGATTTCCGAGATCTACCATTGCCCGCACCATGTGCTATCTGATTGCGCGTGCCGGAAACCGCGGCCCGGGATGCTGCTCGCGGCCGCGCGGGACCTCGGAGTCCGCCCCAGGACCGCGTGGATGGTGGGCGACAAGCCTCTCGACGTGCAAACGGGTCGGGCCTTCGGATGCCGCGTCGCGTGGGTCGGGCCGAAGGCGTGGAGAAGGCGTTTCGCCGCGGAAGTCCGGCCATGGTCTCCGGACGTGGTCGCAGACAGCCTCTTCGCGGCTGCCTCGGCGATCATACGAGATTCAGAAGAGCGCGTCGTCGAGGGATTCCCGAAGACCCGCACCACTTCGGCGGCAGACTCGAAGTCTCATTGACCGGTTTCAGGCAGGACTTCTGTTCGATGCCTCGGGAGGGTTGTCGTTGAGGCGGCGCGGAACCTTGATGCTGATTGAGCCCCGATGCAAATCTGCATGGACCTACGTCACTCGAAGCGGGTCTTCGGTCTATCTGCGTTGACCGGATATCTTGTCGTCGTAGGCCTCCTACTCCTATTTCGGGCCCCCTTGGAGGTCATCTCTGGGGTCTCGGTCCTCCTTGCGATTTCGATATTCAGACTCATTCGCGGTTGGCCGCCCCGTCCCCCGCAACCGCGGTTCGGCGGCAAGGGGACCCGGCAGGCCGGCGTGATCATTCCTCTGGTGATCGTGGCCCTCTCTGTCTTGCTCGCCTATGACTGGAGAGGGAATCCTCCGAGATTTCTTCCGAATGCCGGTGGGCTTATGCTCTCGGCGGTCGCCTTGGGTTTCATCGTCTTCGTGGCGTCCTGGTCTGCGTCCCGCCCCTCGCGGGCGTGCCCTGAATGTGGCGGCCGGATCCCCCCTTCTGGTCGTATCGCGAAGTGTCCGTATTGTGGTCACGCCCTTTCGTGAAAATCGGAACCCGGGCAAGAGCCTCCTCTCCGGACGGCTTGAGGGACACTAAGCTCTTAGCGGATGGACGTTGTTTGGCTTGAAGAGGAACTTCGATGGTTCAGGAGTACGGCCTCTTCATCGGCGGGAAATGGAAGAAATCCGAAGGCAAGCGGTTCGAGACGATCAACCCGGCCACGGGCGAAGTCCTGGCCACGTTCCCCTCCGCGACGAAGGAAGAGTTGGGCGACGCCGTTCGCGCGGCGAAAGGCGCGTTCGAGAGATGGCGGAAGACCCCGGCACCTCGACGCGGCGAAATGCTCCTCGAGGCAGCGCGGATCTTTCGACGGAAAAAGGAGGAACTTGGTCGCATCGTGACCACGGAAATGGGGAAGGTCATCGCGGAGGGTCGTGGCGACGTCCAGGAAGTGATCGATTTCTATGAGTACGCCGCCGGCGAAGGCCGTCGGATGTTCGGCGAGACGGTCCCGTCCGAGCTGCCGAACAAGATGTGCCTGACGGTCCGGATGCCGGTCGGCCCCGTCGGCCTGATCACGCCGTGGAACTTCCCCATGGCGATCCCCGGATGGAAGAGCGGAGCCGCCTTAATCGCGGGATGCCCGTTCGTCCTGAAGCCGTCGAGCCTCACCCCTCTCTGCGCCGCGAAGTTTGTCGAGGTGCTCGACGAGGCGGGATTCCGACAGGGCGTGGTTAACATGTTAACCGGGAGTGGCTCCGTCGTCGGGGACGGCCTCGTGGCCCATCCGGACATCCGCGCGATTTCCTTTACCGGCGGCGTCGACACGGGAAAGCACGTCTACGAGAGCGCCGCGAAGAAGATGATCAAGGTCGGACTCGAGCTCGGCGGCAAGAATCCGATCATCGCGATGGACGATGCGAACGTCGACCTACTCATGGATGGCGTGATGTTCGGCGCGTTCGGGACCGCAGGGCAGCGGTGCACCGCGGCCTCCCGTCTCATCGTGCACCAGAAAGTCTACGATGAAGTGGTCGACGAACTCGTCGAGCGGGCGGAGAAGCTTCGGGTCGGCAATCCGATCGATGAGAAGACGGACATGGGCCCCGTCGCCTCCTCCGACCAAGAGAAGAAAGTCCTGGGGTACATCGACATCGGGAAGAAGGAGGGGGACCAGCTCCTCACTGGTGGCAAGAAGTTGACTGGCGGGGCGTACGACCGTGGATTCTTCATCTCGCCCACCGTCTTCGCGGTGGACCGCAAGAGGCGGCTGGCCCAGGAAGAGATTTTCGGGCCGGTCCTCTCGGTGCTCAAGGCGAAGGACTATGAAGACGCTGTCGCGATCGCAAACTCCGTCAAGTACGGCCTCAGTTCGTCCATCTACACGAACGACCTCCGGTGGGCATTCCGCGCCATGCACGAGCTCGAGGCCGGCATCACCTACATCAACGCGCCGACGATCGGGGCCGAGGTCCAGTTGCCGTTCGGCGGGACGAAGGAGACAGGTCCCACGGACACCCGAGAGGCCGGGACGACGGCGCTGGAGGAGTTCACCTACTGGAAGACCGTCTACGTCGACTACTCCGGGCGGCTTCAGAAGGCCCAGATCGATACGGAAAGGCTCGCGGGTAGCCGGCGACCGGCGGAGTAGGCTGGGCGGTTCCCGGCCATTCCGTCGAGAGGAAAGACGCCTAAAGCTCGATCTTGTATCGCACGATCCGGTTGTGCTCCCGGAAGCCGTTCTTTTCGTATACTCTGCGGGCGGGGGCGTTGACGTCTTCTGTGACGACGTACATCACGGCGAATCCGTCATCGCGGGCCTGGTGGACTGCCGATCGGACGAGCCGCGTCCCGAGTCCCCGGCCGTAGTGGTCGGGATGGACGTGGAGCTCATTGAGCTCCGCTCACCGCTTCACTCCCGGATCGAACCAGGCGGGCTCGAACGCGGGACCCCAGAGGACGAATCCGGCGACACGGTCATCGGCAACCGCCACGGTCATTCGGCCGCGACCGAATTGCACCGCATTGTCCACGAAGAAGTTCGCGTAGATGCGGCAGACACCTGCGGCGTCGTCAAGTCGGAAGGGCCTAAGTCTCGCCCGGGAGGCCTTCCGACGCGTCATGTCGCGTACATGCCACCTCCCTTGCCCGGCGCATGGGTCACTGTGTGGAAAGACCTTGCGACTTGCCCCGGTTGTGGTCCGCTTCGTGGCTCGGGTCGAGTGCGTCGACGCGGAACTCGTAGTCCCGGACCACCTTGCACGCTTGGACGGAGTATCGATCGTAGAACTCTTCGCGGCCGCGGCGCTGGGCCTCGAGATGGTCCGGCTGCTCCTTCCACGTTCGGAGGGCTTCTTCGTTCGCGAAGCGGACGAGGTCGATTTCCTCTCCGTCCTCGGCGGTGTATGCCTTGATCGAGATGAATCCCGGAATCTGCTCGACCAGCTCATGCATGCGGCGGGACGTCTTCCGGTATGCTTCCGAGTCCGCGCCCTCCCGCAGGTGCGTCTTGAAAATCACGATGACTTCCGTGGGATCCTTGACGCGGCGATAGGACATGCGTCTCTGCTCCCGGGCCCTCTGGCCCATCAAGGGGAGCGGAGCGTCACGGCATGTACCTTTGCGGCGGTGCCTTACTGCCGATCCTTCAGGCGGTATACGAGCTTCAGACCGGACCACGTTTCATCGACGGCACAGACTTTCACATCGACGAGGCCGTTAGTCAATGCGATGGCGCGGACGACGTCCTCCGTCAGGTCAGTAGGCACGTTCGCGCCCCGTTTTGGCCAGGAGACCCAGACGCACCCATCCTTCGAGATGGCATCTTTCCATCGCGCGAATCGGGCGTCTAAGTCCGCGCGCGTCCGAACGAACGCGTGGATGATGTTGACGGGGCCGTTCAACCGCGACCGGATTGAGACCCGTTCCGGAATCCGACCCAGGAGCTGAACGTAGTCTTTCGGCGGACGGATTACGACGACGACGAAACCCGCTTTGATTCCAAGTTTCTCCGCCAGCGCTTTGCGCGGCAAGCCGGCGGACATCCGCGAAGCCTAGCCTCCTCCGCCTCCGAGCAGGTCTTTGCTCGGGCTCGTCAGGTGTCGCGGGTCGAGGACCTTCTCCGCTTCCTCGGCACTCAGGATGCCTTTCTCGATCACGAGTTGTTTGACCGTCTTCCCGGTCCGGCCCGACTCCTTGGCGATTTCCGCGGCCTTCTCGTAGCCGATCAGGAGGTTCAGGGTCGTCGCGATGGCGGGGCTCGATTCCGCATACCGCTGCAACACGTCGATGTTCGCGCTGATTCCCTCAATGCACCGGTGCGCGAACACGCGGGAGACGTTCGCGAGGAGTTCGATGTTCTGCGAGAGGCGCTGAGACATCACCGTCATCATCGTGCAGAGGTCGAGGTTGGAATGGGAGTTGGCCACCGCGATCGCCATGTCGTTGCCGATGACCGTGACGCCGACCTGCATGACCGCCTCCGGGATGACGGGATTCACCTTCCCCGGCATGATCGACGAACCGGGTTGGACCGGGGGAAGATTCAGCTCCCTCAGGCCCGTGTGGGGCCCCGAGCCCAGCCACCGGAGGTCGTTCGCGATCTTGATCGTCGACACCGCCACGGCTCGAATCGCCCCGCTCGCTTCAACGAGGGCGTCCTGGGATGCCTGGGCCTCAAAGTGGTTCTCGGCGACCCGGAACTTCGTGTCGGTGGCCGCACTGATCTTCTCGACGACCCGCCCCGGGAACTCCGGGTGCGCATTGATCCCGGTTCCGACGGCGGTCCCTCCGATCGCGAGTTCCGCGAGGGCCGCCCTGCAGGACGACACACGTCGGATCCCGTGGTCGATCTGGGACTGGTACCCGGAGAACTCTTGGCCGAGGCGGATCGGGGTCGCGTCCATCAAGTGGGTGCGTCCCGATTTCACGATCGGATCGAACTCCTTCGCCTTCTTCGCCAGGCTCTCTTCGAGTTCGCGGAGGGCGGGCAGCAGGTTGTGGTCGATCTCCATGAGGGCGGCGACGTGGATCGCGGTCGGGATTACGTCGTTCGAGGACTGGCCCATGTTCACGTGGTCGTTCGGATGAATGGGCCCTTTCTCGCCGAGCGCGTGACCGAGGATCTCGTTCGCTCGATTCGCAATCACCTCGTTCGCATTCATGTTCGTCGACGTGCCGCTCCCAGTCTGGAAGACATCGAGGGGGAAGTGGGCGTCCAGCTTACCCTCCATGACCTCCTGGCAGGCCTGGACGATCGCCTTTCCGATCTTCGAATCGAGGAGGCCGAGCTCCATGTTTGTCTGGGCCGCCGCCATCTTGATCAGGCCGAGCGCATAGAGGAAGCGCCGACCGAAGCGGATCCCGCTGATCGGGAAATTTTCGATGGCCCGTTGCGTCTGGGCGCCCCAGTAGGCGTCCTTGGGGACTTTCAGTTCACCCAGGAAGTCCTTCTCGACGCGGTAGTCGGTCATGCCCGGTGCGTTCGGACAGAACGGGGGGAGCATTAAGCTTGTCAATGATGCATGCGTACTCGAGTTCGGCCGAAGCCTCACGCGGGAACCCTTTCGACCAACGCCCGGACGGAGGCAGGCCCGCGGTCCGTCCACGGCCCACGGTTCCGTCACCGGGCATTAGGACGTGTCTCGTCCCGATGGTCTCGCTTCCCTCCTATCCAAACGGTTACCAGCAAGTTGTCACTGACCACAGTGACAAGGTATAATATAAACGCGTTATATTTGGAGGAACCCGAAGACCCACCGCGGGCAAGGGAAGCAGCCCATGCCAACCACGACGCCGGCGGATCCGGTGGTCGAAGAAGACCGGGTCTGTCCCGAATGCAGCAGCGAGCACCTCGTGCGTGACTACACGCGCGGCGAGCTTGTCTGCGATTCCTGCGGCCTTGTGATCAGCGAGAGTGCAATCGACGAGGGGCCGGAATGGGCCGCCTATTCGGTGGAAGAGAACGATCGGCTCGCGCGGACCGGCGCCCCGCGAAGCTACGTGGCCGGCGCCTCCGGACTGACGACGGTCATCCCCCTCGCGAATAAGGACGCCCGCGGGAACACGATTCCCCTCCGGGAACGAGAGAAATTCTACCGCATGCGGAAGCTCCAGCGGCATTCGGGCCATTCTCGTCCCGGCGAGCGAAGCCTCCCCGAGACGATCCGATCCTTGGATCGCGTCGCGTCTCTGATGGGCCTCCCGCGTCCCGTCAAAGACGAGGCCGGCTTCATCTGCAAGAAAGCCTTGGAGAAGGGCCTCGTCCGAGGGCGGTCCATCGAGGCGATCGTCGCCGCCGCGGTGTACGCAGCCTGCCGGATCGACGGCGTCCCTCGAACGCTCGATGAGCTGCAACAGGTGACCGGCGTCCGGAAGAAGACGATCGGCAAGGCGTACGGTGCGCTCCTGCGGACCCTCACCCTTCGCGTGCCGCCGTCCCGGCCGTCCGATTACGTGAGCCGGTTCTGTTCCCGCCTCGGCTTGAGCAACACGGTGGAGGCGGAATCCCAGAAGATCCTGAAAGAACTGGAGAAGATCGACAGCTCGATGTCCCTCTCGCCGTCGGGGACCGCCGCGGCGGCCATTTACCTGGCGTCCTTGGCGTCCGGGGAACGTCGTCCGCAAAAGGCGATTGCGAAAATCGCTGGCGTCAGCGAGGTGACCTTGCGAAACCGCTTCCAATTCATGGAAGGGTTCATGGAACAGCTGATCCTGCCACGCGGTCGCGCGCCGAAGGTTGGCACGGGGAACCAACTCTCTCCCTAGTTCGTCCACGTCCAATTCGCGGGCGGCAGAACCGGGAGGAAAGGTTTGATAAGGTGCGCTGGCGTCCCATCTGTGTGGCCGAATCCAGAGGCGGAATCCAGGGGGAATTGCTAAATCCCCAAGAAGGCCCGCGCCTTCGGGCGTCCGCGTGAGGATCCCATGTCTCCTGCGATTCAAGTCAACGATCTTTCCTGGCTCATCGGAGGGCCGCAGGGGAGCGGTGTCGACTCTTCCGCGAACGTGTTCGCCCGTGCCTGTGCGGCCGGCGGCCTGAACGTCTTCGGCAAGCGGGAGTTCTACTCGAACATCATGGGCGAGCATTCCTACTTCGCCCTGCGTGCGCACACGAACATCGTGCGGTCGCACATCGACGCGGTGAATGTCCTCGCGACGTTCGAGGCGGAGACGTTGTTCCGCCACGCCCGCGCCGTCACGGACGACGGAGCGATCGTCTACGATCCCGCTTTGGCCAAGACGCGGCTCTCGGACATCCCGACGATCGAGAAGCGCCTGGCCGCCGACCTCAAGACGTACCTCATCTCCCACGGCGTCGGCGAGACGATCGGCGACCTGCTAGCGGCCGCGAAGCAGCGGGGCGTTGCTCTCGTCCCGATTCCGTTCAAGGACCTCCTCGACCAAATCGCCGACGAGTTTCAGATCGACCAGCTGAGCAAGATCTCGCGGGTCGTGAACATGCTCGCGGTCGGCGCGTCGTTCGGCCTGCTGGGGTTCGACTTCGCGATGATGCGGGCTTCCCTCGAGGAAGTCTTCCGCGCGAAGGCCAAGATCGTCAACATGAACGCCGCGGGCGCGCAGAAGGCGTACGATCTCGCGCGATCCCTCGTCCCGGATTTCCGGTATCGTCTTCAGACGTTGGCCAGGAAGGAACCCCGATTGTTCCTCACCGGGAGTCAGGCGACCGCGTTGGGCAAGCTCTACGGCGGCATGCGGTTCCAGACGTACTATCCGATCACCCCGGCCTCGGACGAGAGCGAGTTCCTCGAGGAAAACGAAATCCTCGACGTGAACGGACATGGCCTCGTCCCGGAGGCCGGCGGGAAGGAGAAGGGCGCCTCCATGTTGGTCGTGCAGACCGAGGATGAGATCGCCGCGGTCACGATGGCCACCGGGGCCGCCCTGACAGGAGCACGGTCCGCCACCGCGACGTCGGGGCCCGGTTTCTCCCTGATGATGGAGGGGATCGGATGGGCCTCGATCAACGAGGTCCCGCTCGTGATCACGCTCTACCAGCGGGCCGGTCCGAGCACGGGGATGCCGACCCGGCACGAACAGGGCGACCTGCGGTTCGCCTTGCATGCCGGGCACGGCGAGAGCCCGCGGATCGTCCTCGCGTCCGGCGACTTCGAAGAATGCATCCGCGACGGGTTCCTCGCGTTCAATTACGCGGACCGGTACCAGATGCCCGTGATCCACCTTGTCGACAAGGCCCTCGCAAACAGCTATGCCACGATCGCACCGCCGGACCTCTCCGACCTTCGGATCGAGCGCGGGGCCCTGGCCTTTGGCAACAACGGCTACTCGAAAGAGAATCCGTACAAGCGATTCGACCTCGGGAACGGTCCCGTCTCCCCTCGCGCGCTTCTCGGACAAGAAGAGACGATCTTCTGGAACACGGGGGACGAACACGACGAGTTGGGGCACATCACCGAGGACCCCGGCCTGCGGAACGCGATGATGGAGAAGCGGTTCGCGAAGTTGGACCTGGCCTCCCGCGAGATCCCCGACGACGTGAAGATGGCCTACTTCGGCCCGAAGGACGCCGGCACGGTGATCGTCTCCTGGGGTTCGACGAAAGGCGCCCTGCTCGACGCGCTCGATCGCCTGTGGGCGGAAGGCGCGAAGATCGGCTATCTCCACCTTCGACTCATTAACCCATTCCCCGTCGACGCCGTCCGCAAGTTCCTCGCGAAAGCGAAGCGACGAATCGGCGTCGAGATGAACTTCGGCGCCCAGTTGGCCGGCGTGGTCCGCGAACACACAGGGATCGAGATGACCCACTTCATCCTGAAGTACAACGGCCGCCCGATGTCGAACACGGAGTTGTACGACGCCCTTCATTCCGTGCTCGGCGGAAAGGCCGAGAAGAGGACGGTGCTGACCCGTGGCGCTTGAGCAGGTCATGAAGCCGGCGGACTTTGCGACGGAGGTCCACAACGATTGGTGTCCGGGTTGCGGCGACTTCGGGATCCTCCGGACGATCCAGATGGCCCTCGCCGAGCTTCGGATGGAGCCGCACCGCGTGACGATCGTTTCGGGGATCGGTTGCTCCGCGAAGACGATCCACTACGTGAAGACGTACGGCGTGCACACGCTCCACGGCCGGGCGCTCCCGTACGCGACCGGCGTGAAGCTCGCGAACCCGCAGCTGAAGGTGCTCTGCCTCAGCGGCGACGGGGACGGCCTCGGGATCGGCGGCGGTCATTTCGTGAATGCCGGCCGAAGGAACCTCGATATGTTGTACGTGATCCATGACAACGGCGTGTACGGCCTCACGAAGGGACAGGCCGCGCCGACCCTCAAGCTCGGGGTCCAGACGAAGTCCCTCGCGCACCCGAACATCAACGACGCGGTGAATCCGATCTGGCTCGCCCTGGCCGCCGGCGCGACCTGGGTCGGGCGCGGATATTCCTACGACATCAAGCACCTGGTCTCCCTGTTGAAGCAGGGGATCGAACACAAGGGCTACGCGTTCCTTGACGTCCTGCAGCCTTGCCCGACGTACAACGACATCAACACGAAGGAATGGTACGGCGGCGAGGACCGCAAGGAGACGAACAGCGGCCGTCCGCTCCCGCGGGTGTACAAGCTTGAGGACGAAGGGTTTGACCCGGTCGTGCACGAACCGTCCGAACTCGAGAAGAAGGCGACGCAGGCGCTGGAGAAGGCCCTCGAATGGGGGGATCGCATACCGATCGGGGTGTTCTTTAAGAGCGAACACGTCCCCACGTTCGAGGAACGGATCATGCAACGCGTCCCCACGTACATGGAGAATCCGCCGGCCCTGCAGACGATCGCGGGCCCGAACGGCGAACCGCGGACGGATCTGACCCGGCTCATCCAGCGGATGACGTTCAAGGGCGCGTGAGGGCCACTCGTTTGGCCGGTCGAGGTTCTTCGAGCACGTCCGCCGCGGGTTTCCCCATTTCCCAGATCCGCTCGGACATTTCCGACATCGCATCCGCGATCGCCGGATCGTTCGTCCAGATCGCGATGTCATCGCCTCGGTAGGGCGAGTCGTCGTCCGGGATGGGGTGGCTCATCAGGAATTCCTTCCCATCGACGTTGTGCATATAGACCGGCATGAGGAAATCAATGTGGCGGACCTCCGCGTGCTTCAGCAGCGTGCGGACGTCGTCGCGGTTCTCCGGCGTGAAGCGGAAAGCGTACTTCAATCGCACCCCTTGGGTAGCCTTCTCCACGAGGCTTGGCCGAAACGCTCCGAGGATCCGCCCCGGACTCCGAGTCGTCCCGATTCCGATCACTTCCCGCGAGGCGATCGCGTACATCCGGAGCAAGCGCTCTCGGACGTTCTTCCGGCCATAGATCGCTTCGAACCGACCGTGGGATTCGGGCTCCCGCTGGGCGTTGATCGCGAATTCCCGCGCCAGGAGGTCGAGGCCCGCGTCGATCTGCTTCGCCCGCGATCGAAGGTCGTCGCCGAGGGCCCGGAGGTACGCGTCGAACGAGACCGGCTCGTATCGCAGCGGTGTTTCCGGAAGGATCTGCACCAGTCCTTTCTGATGGAGCTGTTGCATCGTCGCATAGATTCGCGTCCGAGGGACCTTCGACAAGGGCGAGATCTGCGTCGCCGTCGCCGCTCCGAGATCCAGGAGGGTAAGGTATACGCGCGCCTGGTACTCCGTCAGGCCGTGTTCCATCAGCTTTCGCACACGTTCCTGGTTGATCGGCACGGAGCCTTCGAAGGCGACGCGCGGGATAAACGTTAGTCCCTGGGCGACGGACTGCCCTGCCGAAAAAAGGAAAACGCCTCCCGGCGGTTCGCAGAACGACCGAATGGCATCTGCAGAAGAAACTCTTGGACGTGCGCTCGAAGCCGCACTCGGACCGGGCAAGGTCCGGACGGACGAGGGCAGTCGACACACCTATTCGACGGATGCGAGCCCGTGTGCAGTGGAACCGAGGGCTGTCGCATTTGCCACGAGCGAGGCGGACGTCTTGGCCGTCCTGCAGGTCTGTCGCGACCTCCAGGTCCCTCTCACCCCACGCGCCTCTGGGACTTCGCTCTCCGGAGCGGCCATCGGTCCCGGTGTCGTCCTGGACACGACGCGCTTCAACCGGATCATCCGATTCGACCCGATGCGGCCATGCGTTACGGTCCAACCCGGGATTCTCCTGGCCGAATTGAATGGATATTTGGCTGAACGCGGTATGCGAATCGCTCCCGATCCCGGGAGTCAGGACCTCTGTCGCATCGGCGGCATGGTCGGTCATAACGCATCCGGATATCGGAGCGTGAAATACGGTCAGACGAAAGATCACGTCCTCTCTCTACGAGTCGCTCTCGTCGATGGGACCGTGCTCGATGCTCGGGACGTCCGTGTCGACGATCCGGAATGGAACTTAGTCGCGAAGCAGGTTCCGTCCTTGGAACGCGTTCGGGCCGAAATCGAAGTCCATCGTAAGGCGATCTTGTCAAGCCGCCGTCCCATCCGGAAGCACTCCTGCGGCTATCAGCTTGCGACGATCGCAGACTCGCTGTCCCGCGGCATCTTCCCCCTCGCGGCTCTCTTCGTCGGCAGCGAAGGCACACTCGGGATGGTGACGGAGGTCACCCTCCGGGTCCTCCCGATCCCTCTCCGGCGCGTGACCGTGCTATTGTATCTCGACCGCTTCGAGGAACTCGGCCCGCTCGTCGCAGACCTCCTCCCCCTCCAGCCAAGTGCCATGGAAGCCATCGACGGGGCTTCATTGGACTTGATTGGCCGCCAGGTCCACGGCGTACCTTCCGGCGCCGCGGCCATGCTCCTCATCGAATTCGACGAGGGCGATCTCGATGCGATCATCGCCAACGTGGTCGGGCCAATCTCCGCTCGATACCAATTGAGTCGCCCCGCCGAGGTCGCCGAGGACCCGCACGCTCAGGCCGCACTCTGGAAACTCCGCCGGTCCGTCTTTCCGACGATCATCCAGCGTCCCGGAACCCGCAAGGCCTGGGGCTTCGTGGAGGATCCGATTGTCCCGCGGGACCGGGTCCCGGAGTTCATCGAGTTTCTCGTGGGCCTCACCCGGCGGCATTCGACCGTCGCAGGGATTTACGGCCACATCGGCGACGGGAACACCCATTACCGGCCGTTGTTCGACCCGACGGACCCGGCCGATTTTGAGAGGATGCGCGCCTTGCGGGAGGATTTCGATGATGCCGTGCTCGATCGGTTCCACGGTGCTCCCTCCGGCGAGCATGGGATCGGCCGGCTGCGTGCCGAGACGCTCCCGCGCGTGTGGGGACAGGAAGTGTACGAGGTGATGCGTGCGACGAAAAGGGCCCTCGACCCGCAGGGCCTCCTGAATCCCGGTGTCCTGTTCTCCGATGCCCCGTGGTGGGCCTCCTGGGGCGGGCTCGAGTCGCGAACGCCGATGTGAGTCGTACGGACCCAATCTTTAAGGCGGACCGGGGGTACATTTTCGTCGCGGAAATCGGTCGGAAACCCGGAGGCGAGACGGTCGTGAACATTCGTGGACGAAGGGTTAAGAGCGACCCCGATATTCGAGTCGACCAGGAGCGACCCGCGGCGTGCGGGACGGAGGTCGAGAGCGGATGATCCAGCGGGCGGAACAGGCGAACATCGTCGGCCTCCGTTCGAAGGACTTCGTGAAGTGGGTCGAGGAGAACATCGACGCGCCGATGAAGCGGGGGCCCGGCGGTGCCCTGCTGGACACGCTCAAGGGCGGCCTGATTGGCGAGTTCTTCAACTGGGCGAAACGAAACTCCACATGGCCCCTGCACTTTGGCATCATGTGTTGCGCGATCGAGATGGCTGCGACCTCGGATCCCCGGTACGACGTGGAACGCTTCGGCGTGATCTATCGCTCATCCCCGCGGCAATGCGATGTGCTCCTGTTGAACGGCCCGATTTCGTTGAAGCTGCGACCGGCCGTCCGCCGCTTGTACGAGCAGATGGCGGAGCCGAAGTGGGTCATCGCGATGGGCGAGTGCACGATTTGCGGCGGACCGTATTATGACTCGTACAGCATCGTCAAGGGTTCGTACACGTTCGTTCCGACGGACATCTTCATCCCTGGATGCCCTGTCCGACCGGAGGCCCTAATCGACGGTTTCCTGAAATTGAGCGCGAAGATCAAGGCGGAGCGGGGTGGCTGGGTCCGCACGAAGAAGGGCCGGCTCGTCAGCGCGCGGGAAGGCCAGTTGATGGACATGCAGAAGGGCGAGTACACGTATGAAGTCCCCCAAGTCCGAAGCTGAGTCCCGGCGCCGCAAGGTCGGGACGATCGGCGGGACGGTTCGCCCTCTCATCGCGACGATCAAGCAGACCTTGGTGACCATGCCAGGCATCAACCGCCTCGTCCCCGGAGGCCGGAAGCCGGTCACCCATCTGTATCCGTACCAGAAGGTCGAGCTCCCGCTCGCGTATCGGGGCCAGCACAGCATCGACTGGTTCAAGTGCATCGGCTGCGAGCTGTGCGCGAAGGTCTGCCCGAACGAATGCATCTACTTCGAGTTCTACGAGGTCGAACCCACGTCGGAGTTCCTGAACCCCAGCCGCGCGCAGCTGGACGAGATGAAGAAGGTGATCCGGCGGCCCGCGGTGGACATCGGGCATTGCCTCTTTTGTGGGAACTGCATGGAGTACTGTCCCACGGACGCCTGGAACTTCACGCAGGAGTTCGAGCTCGCGGACTACGCCCGGGAGGACCTCTACTACCGCGCAGACGAGCTCCGCATGCCGAAAGAGAACTCGGACAAGGAGATCGTCCTGATCAATCGGATCGGAGAGCATCCGATTCTCGAGGCGGATGTGTGCATCGGCTGCAAGAAATGCGAACGGGAATGTCCGACCCGTTGCATCGACATGCTGGACGGTCCGAATGACCGAAAGGGAAAACCGATTGTGATCCCGGAGTTTGACTACACGAAGTGCATCGGTTGCCAGCAATGCGTCGACGTCTGTCCCGTCGACTGTCTCCACATGGAGGAGATCGGCTACAAAGACCTGGAAGGCTTCTACCACATCAACCTTCAAGGCGAAGTCAAGCTCCTCGAAGAACAGGTTGAGAAGTGACGTCTCGGTCGATTCATTCAGTATTCCGATTGGAATTGCAAGGCTTTTATCCCATCCGCAACATGGGTGACCGTCCGGATCGCAAGAGGATCGTCGTATGGTGCGCACGACCGTCGTTGGGACCTACCCACGGATCGGAGAGACCTCCGAAGAACAAGCCCTGCGAAGGGGGATCGCACGCCTCGATCGAGGCGAGATCGTCGAAGCCGAGCTCCAGGCCATCGAGCGAGATACGGTCCGACAGGTCCTTCGTGAGCAGAATGAGATCGGCATCGATCTCGTCACGGACGGGCAGATCTCCTGGTACGACAGCCAGAGCCACTTCGCGGGAAAACTCGTTTCCGTCGAGACGAACGGACTGGTGCGTTACTTCGACACGAACACGTACTACCGCCAACCGGTCGTCCGGGGAGCGGTCGCTTGGAAGGGGCCTGTGCTCGCCGACGATTGGAAGTTTGCTCAAGCGAACTCCAAGGTTCCTGTGAAAGCGGTCCTGACCGGACCCGTGACCCTCGCCTCGCTCGCCCTCGACAAGCACTATCGATCGAAAAAGGCGCTCGCGCTCGATCTCGCGACCGCGGTCGGAGAGGAGGTCGGATCGCTCGTCCAGGCGGGTGCCTCGAACGTGCAGATCGATGAACCGATCTTGACCAGGTATCCGGGCGACCTTACCCTCGTGTCGGAAGCCCTCGAGCGGATTCGGTCTCACAAGGCGCGTTCGACGCTGACCCTGTTCACATTCTTCGGTGATGTCGCCGCGATTTACAAGGATCTCGGCGACGCGCCCGCAGACATCCTCGGCCTCGACCTGGTCCAAGGATCCGCCACCTGGCCCGTCCTCGCGAAGCATGGATCGACCAAGCCCCTCGTCCTTGGCCTGATTGATGCGCGGAACACCAGGGAGGAGGATCCGGCCGCGATCGCGAAGAAGGCCCTGGAGCTGAAGGGGGCCGTGGACCTGAAGGCCTCCTACCTTTCGCCCTCCAACGGCCTCGAATTCCTTCCGAGAGACCGGGCCCGAAGGAAACTGCAGATTCTTCGCACGGCCGCTCAGAAAGCGGGGGTGGGCGCTTGAACGCCCTCCTGACGACCAGCGTGGGATCCTTCCCGAAACCGGAGTACCTCACGCGCGCCCGCACCAAGGCGTCGAAGGGAGAGCTCTCCCCGGACGGTTTGCGGACGCTGGAGGAGAAAGCGACCTCCGAATGGATCCGATTCCAGGAAGAGATCGGGATCGATATCCTCGTGGACGGCGAGCAATACCGAGGCGACATGGCGACGTACTTCGCGGAGAACATCGACGGGACCGAGATCTCGGGCCTCGTTCGGTCGTACGGAAACCGGTACTACAAGAAGCCCATCATCGTCGACGAGCTGAGGCGACGCGGTCCGATCAGCGTGGATTGGTTCACGTTCGCCCAGGCCCAGACGAAGCGGCCGGTGAAGGGCATGATCACCGGACCGTACACGATGATGGACTGGTCGTTCGACGAATACTACGGTTCGCGGGCGGATGCCTGCTTCGCCTTCGCGAAGTTGCTCCATGACGAGGCGGTCGCCCTCGAGGCCGCGGGTGCCAAGGTCGTCCAAGTCGACGAGCCGGCCCTTTCGACTCGGTTCGATGAGCTTCCGCTCCTCGTGAGGGCGGTGGGCATCGTGACGAAGGGCCTGAAGGCGAAGACGGTCTTGCATACCTGCTATGGCAACTACAACGAGATTTTCGACTACTTCAACAAACTCCCCGTGGACCAGCTCGATCTGGAGATGTCGAATTCGGGCCTCGACCTGCTGGACCGTTTCAAGCGGGAGCCGCTCAAGAAGGAGATCGCGTTCGGCGTCGTGGACGTCCATAGCCACGTGATCGAACCGGAATCCTTGATCCGGGAGCGGATCGAGAAGGCCCTCACGATCTTCTCGCCCTCGAAGCTCCTCATCGACCCGGATTGTGGCTTGAAGACCCGCAGCGTCGATGAGGCGAGGATCAAATTGCGGAATATGGTCGCGGCGGCTCATGCCGTGCGCACGGCCCACGGACTGACCTAGGACAAAGGTCAAGTCCCCCGGCGCTAATGGATGCAGGAGGGTCGAAACATGGGAGGTCCGGCGGACGTTCGCTTGCACACAGATTCGGCCTTGCGACTCTTCACGGAAGACGAGGCGAACGCGCTCCTCCCGCAGTTGGAAGAGATCTTCCTCCTCCTCGATCCGAAGCTCGCCCGGTTGCGAGAAGTGAAGGACCTCGTCGAGGACTCCGAAGCGTACTACGGTGAAGGCCTAATCGGTGCGCCCTCAAGGGACCGAGAGTCGTATGCAGACCTGTTGCAAGAACAGGCCGACCTGGATCGGTCCGTCCAAGCGGACATTGACGCGGTCCTCGCCCTCGGCTGCGAGGTGAAGGACCTGCATCGCGGGCTGATCGATTTCCCCGCGCGGATCGGAAACGAGGTCGTCTACCTGTGCTGGCAACGGGGGGAGGACCGGATCGGATGGTGGCACACCCTGGGCGGTGGATTCGCGGGCCGCAAGCCTCTCTCGGCGGAATCGGAACGTTAATATCCCGCGGCCCACGTAGGTCCGGTCGAAGGCACTCCCATGGCCACGAAGGAAGAAGTGATCGGCGTCCTGAGGAAGTGCTACGACCCCGAGATCCCGATCAACATCTATGACCTCGGTCTTGTGTACAACATCGACCTCAAGCCGGACGAGGGCAAGATTGATGTCAAGATGACCCTCACCGCCCCCGGATGCCCCGCTTCGGCATACATCCACCAAGACGTGAAGCGAAAGCTCGAACAGCTCCAAGGCGTCAAGGAGGCGGTCGTGAACATCGTCTGGGAGCCACCCTGGACGCCCGAGATGATGTCCGAGACGGCGAAGAAGCAGTTCGGCTGGGGCATCTGAACCGTCCGGTCCGTGCGACTCCGCCACAAGTGGCAAATCTTGATATCCTCTCGGCCGCATCCAGAAATCCATCGGATTCTGCGGTGGCCAGGTACCTTGAGCTCGAAGGTCGGGAGGGAGTCGGACGCCCTCGCGCGCGCGATCGGGGCCGTCGTGGAGGGCTTGACCTTCTACGATTTGGCGAACGCCGCGGTGGCGGAGATGCGGGTCAAAGTCGCCTTCGAGGAAATGGGCCGCCGGAAGAAGGCCCAGCTCGCGAAGCTCGAGGCGGTCGCGGGCACGAACGCGACGCGTGCCGCGGTAATGCCCGGCATCTATCCGCTCGACGCGGTCGCCAAGGTCGAGTGCTACGTGTGCGGATTCGTCGCTGAGACGAAGGCGATGCCGAGCGTGTGTCCCAGCTGCGGCGCTGCCCGCTATGCGTTCGAGAAGGAGATCGCCTTGGCGAAGGCCTGGGAAATCGCATCGGAAACCGACCGCCATTCGGCGGTCCTCTTTCGCGCGTCCGCCGCGCAGGCCGCCGGAGCCACTCGGACCCTTCTCGAGGATCTCGCGAAGGAGGACGAGGGGCAGGCCGTCCAGGCCGACCGCCAGCTCGCGGAGTTGCGCGCCTAATCGGGTAGGTGGGACTGGGTGCCTCGCCTCACAAAGATGCCTTCCATTCAGGAAGATGTCCACGCGTGCACGATGTGCGGCTACTGCGTCCCGGTTTGTCCCGCGTACCAAGAGGCGGGCTGGGAGGGTGCGTCGCCCCGCGGCCGGATCTTCGCGCTCCGGCAGTACGAGATTCGCGGGCCGCTGGACCTGCTGCTCCGCCGCCATGTGAAACCCGGCGAGGAGTTCGCGCGGAACTCGTGGGAATGCACGGGCTGCGGGGCCTGCGAGGAGGTCTGTCCGGTCGACATCCCGTTCGATCGCCTCTGGGATGACGTGAAAGCGTGGATGGTGTCGTCCGGGTACGAACGGCCGGAACTCCATCCTTATCTGGAGAACGTCCGGGCGACCCACAACCTGTATGGCGAACCCTCGGACCAACGGACCGCGTGGCTCCCGCCAGAGGCGGTCCAGTCTCCCAATCCGGAGGTCCTGTACTGGGTCGGCTGTGCCGCGAGCTACAAAAAGCAACAGATTGCGCGGGCGATGGTGAAGATCCTGAACGCCGCGAAGGTCCCGTACCGGATTCTCGGAGCCGAGGAATGGTGCACGGGAGCGCCTCTCGCGCGGATGGGATATCAAGAGGTCACGAAGAAGGAGCTGATGCCCCACAACGTCCAGGCGGTCGAGGAGACCGGGGCGAAGGTCCTCGTGACGGCGTGCGCGGAATGCTACCGGGCCTTTGCGCGCGACTACAAGGCGTGGGGAGGCAACCCGCCGTTCAGCGTGTTCCACATTTCTCATTACGTCGAGAAGCTGATCCGCGAGAAGCGGATCGCATTCACGAAACCGCTCCCGCAGAAGGTCGCGTTCCATGATGCGTGCCACATGTCCCGGGTCTCGAAGGTCTTTGAGCCGCCTCGGCAAGCGTTGAAGTTCATTCGGGACCTCAAGGTCCTCGAGATCCTTCCGCACCACCAAGACGCCCTCTGCTCCGGAGCCGGCGGCGGCTTCCCCGCGGTGTTCCCGGAACAGGCGGCCGCGGTGGCCCAGCGTCGTCTCGACGCGGCGGAAGACACGGGCGCGCCGAGCCTCGTGACGACCTGCCCCCACGCGGAACTGCACTTCGAGGACGTGGCGTCGAAGAGAAACATGACGCTGAGCATCGTCGACCTCGCCGAGATGCTTGCGAACGCGCTGTAATCGGGCGCGCTTAAATCGTAAAGCTCAGACCGCAGGAACAAGAGTGCTTCGCGTTCGGGTTGGTGATCTTGAACTGACCCCCGAACAAATCCTCCTCCCACTCAAGCTTCGAGCCCTTCAGATAGGTCATGCTCTTCGGATCGACGAACACGCGGACGTCGTGGGCTGCCACGACGAGGTCGTTCGTCCGAGGTGCGTCGGCGAGGTCCATCCGATACTGCATGCCGCTGCAGCCGCCCGCGATGATTCGAAGCCGCAGGGAAGCTTCCGGCCGGCTCTCCTTCTGTTGCAAAACGCGGATCCGGTGTACCGCGCTATCGGTGACGACGAGCGGCAGTTCCTGGGAAGCGATCATCGCGATTGCGTCTCCAACTCGTTTGAACGCGGGCCCGCGCCTTAAGTCTTCCGCCGCGAGTGTCGTTGGCGAATCATCCATCGAGTTGTTCGACTCACTTGCGACCAAAGATATATATAACGACGTTATAGTGTCTCATCCTCTCCCCATGAAAAGGGGGTGTGTGGCATGGTCTCGAAGAGCGTACTCCAGGAACAGATGGCGAAGCAGGAGTACAAATACGGTTTCGTCGCCGACTTCGATGAGGACACGATTCCGAAGGGCCTCAACGAGGACGTCGTCCGGCTCATCTCGCGCAAGAAGAAGGAGCCGGAATGGATGACCGAGTGGAGGCTCCGGGCCTATCGCCACTGGCTCACGATGAAGGAGCCCACGTGGTCGAACGTCCGCTATCCCCCGATCAACTATCAGGACATCATCTACTACGCGGCCCCGAAGCCGAAGAAGGAGGTGAAGAGCCTCGAGGATGTCGATCCCGAGATCCGGTCCCTGTACGCGAAACTCGGCATCCCGCTCCAGGAGCAGGAACGTCTGGCCGGCGTCGCGGTCGACGCCGTGCTGGACAGCGTCTCGGTCGCGACGACGTTCAAGGACAAGCTCGCGGAACTCGGCATCATCTTCTGCTCCTTCTCCGAGGCGGTCCTCGAGCATCCCGACCTCGTGCGCAAGTACCTCGGCTCCGTCGTCCCCTTCAACGACAATTTCTTCGCGGCCTTGAACAGCGCGGTCTTCAGCGACGGCTCGTTCGCCTACGTGCCGCCGGGCGTCCGATGCCCGATGGAGCTCTCCACGTACTTCCGGATCAATGCTCAGGACACGGGACAGTTCGAACGCACGCTGATCATCGCGGACCCGGGCGCGTATGTGAGCTACCTCGAAGGATGCACGGCGCCGATCCGGGACACGAATCAGCTTCATGCCGCGGTCGTCGAACTGATCGCCCTCGACGATGCGGAGATCAAGTATTCCACGATCCAGAACTGGTACCCCGGCGACAAGCAGGGGAAGGGCGGGATCTACAACTTCGTCACGAAGCGGGGGAAGTGCCTCGGCGTGAACTCGAAGATCTCGTGGACCCAGGTCGAGACCGGTTCCTCGATCACCTGGAAGTACCCGAGCTGCATCCTGCAGGGCGACAACTCCGTGGGTGAGTTCTACTCCGTGGCGCTCGCGAACAATTACCAGCAGGCCGACACGGGCACGAAGATGTTGCATATCGGGAAGAACACCCGGAGCACGATCATCTCGAAGGGCATCTCCTCCGGGTACGGACGGAACACCTACCGCGGTCGCGTACAGATCCACAAGGGCGCGACGAACGCCCGGAACTACTCCCAGTGCGACTCCCTCCTGATCGGGTCCACGTGCGCCGCGTTCACGTTCCCGGACATCCAAGTCCAGGAGCCGACGGCCCAGATGGAGCACGAGGCGTCGACGTCGAAGATCGGCGAGGATCAGCTCTTCTACTGCCAGACCCGCGGCATCACCCCGGAGGATGCCACGAACATGATTGTGAACGGTTTCTGCAAGCAGGTCTTCCTGAAGCTCCCGATGGAGTTCGCGGTGGAGGCCCAAAAACTGATCAGCGTGAGCCTGAACCTTGAGGGAACGGTCGGCTGAACACGCCTTCGATGGCCGGAGGACACGACGATGCTCGAGATCAAGAATTTGCAGGTGAAGGTAGCGGGGAAGGAAATCCTGAAGGGAATCGATCTCTCGATCGGGTCCGGAGAAGTCCACGCCGTCATGGGCCCGAACGGGAGCGGCAAGACGACCCTCGCGCAGGTCCTGGCCGGGCGCTTGGCCTACGAGGTCACGGGGGGCACGGCTCGGTTCCAAGGCAAGGATCTGCTCGCGATGAAGCCGGAGGACCGCGCCCGGGAAGGCGTCTTCATGGCGTTCCAATATCCGGTCGAGATTCCCGGCGTAAGCAACGCGTATTTCCTCAAGGCGGCCCTCAACGCGATCCGGAAGTATCGCGGGCTCGAGGAGATCGATGCGATGGATTTCATGGGCCTCGTCCAAGACAAGGCGAAGCTCCTCGGCCTCGACGAGACGTTCATGAAGCGCGGGTTGAACGAAGGCTTCTCCGGTGGCGAGAAGAAGAAAAACGAAGTCTTCCAGATGGCAGTCCTCGAGCCGAAGTTCTGCATCCTGGACGAGACGGATTCCGGGCTTGACATCGACGCCTTGCGCCTTGTCGCAAATGGAGTGAATACGATGCGCGGCCCGAACCGAGCGATGCTCGTCGTGACCCACTACCAACGTCTCCTCGACTACGTGATCCCCGACTTCGTCCACGTACTCGTGGACGGCCGAATCGTGAAGAGCGGCGACGCGGACCTGGCCCGGAACCTGGAGAAGCACGGCTACGGCTGGATCGTCGAGGAGGCGCCGAAGCCGCAGCCGGCTCGCGCGTGAGGCCCGGTGACATCGTGGCGGTGGCGCTCGACGCAAAGGAAACGTACGTCGCGGAGTTCGCGTCCGCAGAGGCTGACCTCCCCAGTCCGTCATGGCTTCGTGGAATCCGCCGGTCCGCGATCGAACGGTTCGAGGCCGTCGGTTTCCCCACGCAGCGACACGAGGAATGGAGGTTCACGAACCTCGCGCCCCTCCTTCGCGTCCCCTTCAAACCGGCCATCATCGGCGGGCCCGATGGGGTCGTGGCAGAGAAACTCGAACCTTTCGCCTTCGGTATCTTGAAGACGAGCCGCTTGGTCTTCGTGAACGGTCGGTATGCGCCGCGCCTGTCGTACCTTCGGTCGCTTCCGGAAGGGGTTCGGATTGCATCCCTCGCGGAGGTGCTTCGGCAGGAACCGGGGACCCTCGAGAAATATCTCGCTCGGTTCGCCCGATTCCAGGACGACCCTTTCGTCGCGTTGAACACGGCCTTCTTCGTCGACGGCGCCTTCGTGGACGTGCCGAAGAATACGGTCGTGGACGAGCCGATCCACTTGGTCTTCGTCTCGACCGCTCGGGACGTGCCGACGATCGCGTGCCCGCGCAATCTGATCCGCCTCGGGGCGGGAAGCCAGGTGACCGTGATTGAGACCTACGCCGGGTGGGCCCCCGAAGTCACGTTCACGAACGCTGTCACGGAAGTCGTCTCGGCACCTGCTTCCGTCCTGGACCACTACAAGATCCAACGCGAGTCCGAGGCGGCCTTCCACATCGCCACGATGGCGGTCGAACAGGACCGCAATTCCTCCGTCACATGCCATTCGATGTCCTTCGGGGGAGCCCTCGTCAGGAACTACGTCCACACGCTCTTCCGAGGAGAAGGTGGCAGCGTAGGCCTCAACGGGCTCTTCATGCCGTCCGGGATCCAGCAATCGGACCACTACACGCGGATCGACCATGCTGCCCCCGCGTGCACGAGCCTCGAGCTGTACCGCGGCATCCTGGGAGGAAAGTCGCGCGGCGTGTTCAACGGGAACATCTACGTCCGAAAGGACGCCCAGAAGACGGTCGCCCGGCAGGTGAACAAGAACCTCCTCCTTTCGAAGGAAGCGTTCGTCGACAGTACGCCAGGACTGGAGATCCTGGCGGACGACGTGAAGTGCAGTCACGCCTCGACGATCGGGCAACTGGACGAGAACGCGGTGTTCTACCTTCGTTCCCGCGGAATCGACGAGGAGAACGCCCGGCACATCCTGACGTACGCATTCGCTTCGGACGTCGTGAACCAGGTGAAGGTCGCCCCGATCCGGATCAAGCTCGACCAACTAATCCTCTCGCGGTTGCCGAAAGGAGCCGACGTCGGAGAGACCTTATGAAGCACGATCCGGATAGACAGGGTCGGAGCTGCCGCCGCACCGTGATGCCATGACGCCCGATCTCCGTGAGCTCTATCAGGAGACAATCCTCGACCATAGCAAGAGGCCGAGGAATTTCCATGAGATCGTGGACGCGGATGCGACCGCGGTCGGGCACAATCCCCTCTGCGGAGACCGCGTGACCGTCTACGTGCGGCTCGCGGACGGAACGATCGCGGACGTCGCCTTCGTCGGCCAAGGGTGCGCGATTTCGAAGGCCTCGGCCTCCCTGATGACGGATGCCGTGAAGGGGAAGTCCAAGGCACAAGCGCACGAGTTGTTCGAGAAGTTCCGCAAGATGGTCACCGGCCGACCCGGCGATCCCGTCGACACAGGTTCCCTGGGCAAGCTCGCGGTCCTCTCCGGGGTGTGCGAATTCCCGGTTCGCGTGAAGTGCGCGAGCCTGGCGTGGCACACGCTCGAGGCCGCGATCCAGGCGAAGAAGGAGATCGTGTCGCTGGAGTGAGCATGACGACCCCGTCCGTCGCCCCGACCGACGCACGGGAGAAGGCGGGAAGCCCGGTCCCGATGAACCTCGGTCCCACCGAGGACTTGGTTCGCCAGCTCTCGACGGGACGAGGCGAACCCGATTGGATGTTGCGCCAGCGGCTGCGCGGGCTCGACCTGGTTCGGTCCGACGGCGTTCCCGCGTGGGCCGCCTTCTTGCGCGAGTTCAATTTCGGGGCGATCGTTCCGTCGGATGGATCGCCCGCACGGGAGGGTCCATCCCATGATTCAACGGCTCTGCCTGGACTCGGAGCGCTCGAAGCGTCCGAGGAGGCCTATCGTGCGGTCCGCGCCGATCTCGAGTCTCGCGGCATCCGGTTCTATGGATTGTCGACGGCCCTGGCACGGATTCCGGATTCCCTTCGAACCTACCTTGCGTCCGTTATCCCGCCCGACGACGATCCGATCGCGGCCCTGAACGCCGCACTATGGACCGAAGGATCGTTCCTCTACGTCCCGCCCGGCGTCTCGGTCGGCATCCCGCTCCAGGCCGAGATTCGCGACGACTATTCCAAGGTCGAGGCGTTCGAGCGCAACGTGATCGTCGCCGATCGCGGGGCGGAGGTCACCTACATCGAAGGTTGCACCGCGCCCGTCTACACCCCCGACCAGTTGCATCTCTCGGCGATCGAGGTCGTCGCGATGCCCGGGTCGCACGTCCGCTACATCGCGCTCCAGAATTTCTCGAAGGAAGTGGACAACCTCGTCACGAAGCGGGCGCAGGTCCATGGGGGCGCGACCCTAGAATGGATCGACGTGAACCTGGGCTCGCGGCGCACCGGGAAGGTTCCGCGGGCGAACTTGTTCGGTCCTGGAGCCGCCGCGGAGTTCGTCGGCGTCGCGTTCGCGGGCAAGGGCCAGCACCAAGATGTCGGGGCCGAGATGGTCCATTTGGCGCCCCGTACCCACTCCCGGATCGTGAACCATGGAATTGTTCAGAAGGGTGGCCGCGCCACCCTCCGGTCCGGGATCCGGGTAGCCGCCGGCGCGACGGAGGTCACGTCGTCGGTCACATGGTCGTCGCTCATGCTCGATGCGGAGTCTCGGGCGCAGACGAGCCCCTCCATCGAAGTGGACGAGGCGGACGCGGAGATCGTGCAAGAAGGCACGGTGCGCAAGGTGGGCGAGGAGATGCTGTTCTACATGTCTTCGCGGGGCGTCCCCGCGGACGAAGCGACGCGGATGGTCGTCCTGGGAATCGCCTCCGAAGCGACGCGCCGTATCCCCGTCGAGTATGCGGTGGAGGTCGACCGCCTCCTCGAATTGGAGCTCGAGGGCGGCATTGGATGAGCCACACGAGAAGTCTCAAGTAGCCAGCCCGTCATGGTACGATGGAACCGGATGGCGAAGCCTGCCAAAGTGTTGTTGAACGTCCCGGCGATCAAGGCCGATTTCCCAATTCTACAGCGGAAGGTCCATGACCGCCGGCTCGTCTACCTCGACAGCGCCGCGACCTCGCAGAAGCCCAAGCAGGTCATCGACGCGACGTCGGATTTCTACGCGCGCTACAACGCGAACGTCCATCGGGCCATTTATGAACTGGGAGAAGAGGCCACCCGCGAGTACGAAGGGGCGCGCGAAAAGATCGCGGCCTTCATCCGAGCCAAGTCTCCGAACGAGATCGTGTTCACCAAATCGACTACGGAGTCCCTCAACGTCGTGGCCTACGGATACGGCTTGAAGGGGAAGCTCCAACCGGGGGACGAGATCGTCGGCACGGTGATGGAGCACCATTCGAACCACGTTCCTTGGCACTTCGTGAAGGATCACAAAGGCGCCGTCCTGAAGTACGTGGACGTGACCGACGAGGGGACGTTGCGGATGGAGCAGTATGACGAGCTCCTCACGAAGCGGACGAAGATCGTCACCGTGGCCCTCTGTTCGAACGTCCTCGGCACGATCAACCCGGTGAAGGAGATCGCGAAGAGGGCCCACGAGGTCGGGGCCGTCTGCGTCGTCGACGCCGCCCAGGCGGCGCCCCACATGTCGATCGACGTGCAAGACCTCGACGTGGACTTCCTGGCGTTCAGCGGGCATAAGATGCTCGGGCCGACGGGCATCGGTGTCTTGTACGGCAAACCGGAAGCGCTCGAGGCGACGGAGCCCCTCCTCGGCGGAGGCGAGATGATCCGGGAGGTCCACCTCGGCCGGGCCTCGTGGAACGACGTGCCGTACCGCTTCGAAGGCGGGACGCCTAACATCGCCGGCGCCATCGGCCTCGGCGTTGCGGCGGACTATCTGACGAAGTTGGGCATGGATGCGGTCCGCGCCCACGAAATGGAGATCACGCAATACGCGCTCGAGAAGTTCGAGCGGCTCCAAGGGGTGAAGACATACGGTCCGAAGGACGTGAAGAAGAAGGCCGGGGTCTTGGCGTTCACGATCGACAACGCCCATCCGCACGACGTGGCCTCGATCCTCGACGTGGAGGGGATTTGCATTCGCTCCGGTCACCATTGTGCCCAGCCCTTGATGGAACGATTCGATTTGCCCGCCACCGCGCGGGCCTCCTTCTACGTCTACAACGACCTCGAGGACGTCGACGCGCTCGTCGCGGGAATCAAGCGGGTCCAAGAGGTCTTCGCCTGATGTCCGCGACGTACGACCTGTACCAGGAGCTGATCCTGGATCATTACAAACATCCGAGGAACAAGGGTCCGCTTCCGGGCGCGACCCTGAACGCGAAGGACTCGAACCCGCTTTGCGGGGACGAAGTGATCCTTCATTTGAACCTCGACGGTTCCCATCGGATCTCGGAGGTCCGGTTCGAGGGACAAGGTTGCGCGATCAGTCAGGCGAGCGCCTCGATCCTCACGACGATGTTGAAAGGACTTCCCCGGGCCGAGGTCGAAGCGTTGAACCAAGACGCGCTCCTGAAGAAACTCGGAATTCCCCTGAGCGTCGTCCGCCTGAAATGTGCCCTTCTCTCTCACCACGTGCTGAGGCTCGCCATCGGAGACAAGAAGGCGGACCGGGCCTGAGGCCTTAGGACTCCATGCCCGCGAACGGAAAAGGGCCGGAGGCCACCCGCGTCGCCGACCTGATCGGACGCACGCCGTTGTTGTCGCTGGACCGGATCGCGGCCCATGTAGCACCCGGAGTCCGGTTGTTCGCGAAGGCAGAGTGGCTTAATCCGGGCGGCAGCGTGAAGGACCGCGCGGCCCTCGGGATGCTCCGCGCCGCTCAGAAGGCGGGTCTCACCAATGACCGCACGCTACTCGATGCGACATCGGGCAACACTGGGATTGCAATCGCCATGCTCGCCGCGGCGGAGGGCTACCGAGCGACGCTGTGCGTCCCAGCGAACCTCTCGTCGGTCCGTCGGAGGATGCTGGAGGCGTATGGGGCAAAACTGATCCTCACTCCGGCTTCGGACGGAACAGACGGAGCGCAGACGGCGGCCAAGGATCTCGTGTGGAACGACCCGGAGAAATACTGGTACCTGGATCAATACAATAACGAGGCGAACTGGCGGGCCCATTTCACGTCGACCGGCCCTGAGATCTGGCGGCAGACGCGCCAGACGATTACACACTTCGTCGCGTGCCTGGGGACGACGGGGACGTTCGTCGGTGCAGGCCGGTACCTCAAAGGGATGAATCCCGAGGTCCGCCTTGTCGGCGTCCAACCGGACGGCCCTTTTCATGGAATCGAGGGCGTGAAGCACCTCGAAAGTTCCCATGTGCCAGGCATCTGGGATCCCAAGCTCCTCGACGAAATCCTTTCCGTGGCCACGGAGGATGCGCAGCGGGCGGTGCGGCGCCTCGCGCGGGAGGAGGGTCTCCTGGTCGGCACCTCGAGCGGTGCGGCGTTCGACGCCGGGCTCCGGTTGTCGGAGCGAATCAAACGAGGATGTGTCGTCCTCATGTTTCCGGATGGCGGAGAGCGCTACTTGGGTGAGCAGTATTGGCAGGAACCATGATTCGGCTCCGGGACGACGCGGTTGGAGTGATCCAAGAACATGCGATCGAAGCGTTCCCCGAGGAATGTTGCGGCTTCCTGCTTGGCTACGTCGGTGAACCGAAACGCGTGATCGAAGCCCGCCGTGGGAAGAACATCGCGACGGAAAATCGAGCCAGCCGTTACATCGTCGATCCGATCGAGATGTTGCACGTGGATGACGACGCACGGACGAAAGGTATGGACCTGATTGGCATCTACCACAGCCATCCCAACCATCCCGCCGTGCCATCCGAGTTCGACCGCTCACGCGCCGCTCCCTGGTACACCTACGTGATCCTGAGCATCGTGGACCGCGAGCCGCAAGAGGTCGCGGCTTGGCGCTTCGATGAGTCCACGAAACGGTTCGAACGGGAAGAGATGGTTCGATTGCCGACGGAGACCGATTCCCGGAAACGGCGCAGGGCAACGAAGCGTTAACCTCGTTCAAATCGGATTTCTAGGGTCTCATTCCGTCGGACGTCTTCCCTGCTTGCTTACGGTAATTCGTCGCTGGATCTCGGCGGGACGAACCTTAAGTATAACACCGTATTGGCAAAAAGGGCCATGGCGAACGTGCGGATCATCATCCCGACACCCCTTCGACAATATGCCGGGAACCGAGATGCAGTCGAGGTGGAAGCGGAGAGCGTCCACGAAGCCCTCACGGATCTCGTCGAACGTCACGATCAGCTGCGCCGCCATCTCTTCTCCGAAGACGGGCGTCTTCGGAACTTTGTGAACGTTTACGTGAACGAGGAAGACATCCGCTATTTGGAACGAGATGGGACGGCCCTGAAGGGAGGCGACACGATTTCGATCGTTCCGAGCATTGCCGGAGGTTCCTTCTCCCTGATGGATCGCCTCGCCGCGAAACGGAAGGACGTCCTCTCTCCGGGCGAGATCAAGCGCTACTCCCGTCACCTGATCCTGCCGGAAGTCGGGATGGCGGGCCAGCTGAAGTTGAAGCAGTCGTCCGCGCTGATCATCGGCGCCGGCGGTTTGGGTGTGCCCTTGACCCAATACCTGAGTGCGGCGGGGGTCGGTCGCCTCGGCATCGTGGACTTCGACGTGATCGACGAATCGAACCTGCAGCGGCAGGTGCTCTACAGCACGAAAGACGTGGGCCGAAAGAAACTTGAGGTGGCGAAAGAACGGGTCGCGCAGATCAACCCGAACGTCGACGTCCAGACGTACGAGACTCGGCTTACCTCGGACAACGCCTTGGACATCCTGAAGGACTACGACGTCGTCATCGACGGGACCGACAATTTCCCGACCCGCTACCTAGTCAACGACGCGTCCGTGTTGCTTCAAAAGCCCAACGTGTACGGCTCGATCTTCCGTTTCGAGGGACAGGCGAGCGTCTTCGACGCTCGGAAAGGACCTTGCTACCGCTGCCTGTATTCCCAACCGCCACCGCCGGGACTCGTACCGTCCTGTGCCGAGGGCGGCGTGCTCGGCGTCCTCCCGGGAATCATCGGCTCGATCCAAGCGATCGAGACACTCAAGCTGCTGCTCGGGAAAGAGGACACGCTGATCGGCCGGTTGCTTGTGTTCGACGCGCTCCAGATGAAATTTCGCGAGTTGAAACTCCGCAAGAACGCGGAGTGTCCCATCTGCGGTTCGAATCCGACCATCAAAGAGCTGATTGACTACGAGGAATTCTGCGGCCTCCGCGGGCCTTCCGAGCAGGTGGGGCAGGAACTCCAGATCACCGTCGATGCCCTGAAGGAGCGACTCGACCAGCGCCACGAGGTCGTCCTGCTGGACGTTCGCGAACCGATGGAGTGGGAGATCGCCCACCTCGATCGGGCCATCTTGATGCCGGTGGGAGAGGTCCCCGGTCGGGTCAATGAGCTGAACACCGCGGATGAAATTGTCGTGTATTGCAAGACCGGAGTCCGCTCCGCTCGCATCACGAACTTCCTTCGGGAGCTGGGCTTCCGTAAGGTGAAGAACCTCGTCGGCGGCATCGACGAATGGGCGGAAAAAGTCGAACCCGAAATGCCTCGATATTGAGGCGACCAGGACGGCAAAGGCATTTTGTGCACTCGCGCTATGTCGCGGCGATGCCCCTCGATCCGGGGACCGTCCACCGTTTCGCGATGCTCGAGCGGGCGGTCAAATCGTTCGCCAAAACGGGCCGTTTCGACGAGTCGCTGAAACTGATCGAGGAATTGCTCGCGATTGCGCCCGAGGACGCGGGTCTGTCGAAGCTCAAGGCCCGCCTCGCGGCGGATCTCGTCAAGCAGGCGACCCAGGCACAGAAGATATCGGCGGCGACCGAGATCCTCGGACTCGTGGAGGCGAAACTACCATCCGCCCACTTGGGCGACGATGAGAAGGCCCTGCTCTCGAAGGCGAAGCAGAGCCTCTATTCAATGTAGCCGCACACGTTTATCCGTCGCGCGCGTTGTCGAATTTCCAATGGCGCGACAGACCGACGAGACGTACATCAAAGACATCGAGGCGATGCGCCGGGAGAAGGACTTCTTTTTCAAAGAGGAACACGAATCCCCGATTCCGCATGGGTTGCGAGACAAATTTTCCGGTCTCGCCTATTTCCCGGTCAATCCGAAGGATCGGATCCGCTCCCGGCTGGTGAGAGATCCGAACCCGCAGCGCGTCGTCCTCGCGACCTCGAAGGGCATCCCTCGGGACATGATCCGCGTCGGTGCCTTCGAGTTCGAGATCGACGGGACGAAGCAACGCCTCGCCGCATACAAGGCCGTTCCACAACCCGGCCATCACCACGAGGATCGAAGCCTCTTCGTGCCCTTCCGGGATGCGACCTCGGGGAAGGAGTCGTACGGTGCCGCACGCTACCTCGACATCGAGGAACATCCGGCGGACGAGTACATCCTCGACTTCAACGTCGCATACAATCCCTACTGCGCGTACAGCGACGACTATGTGTGTCCGTTTCCGCCGCGCGAGAATTGGCTGACCGTGCCGATTCACGCAGGCGAGAAGAACTTCTCTCTGAAGGCCTGAACCGCGCAGGGGCTCGGATTAATCGCGGCCGCCGAGCCACGCCTGACGACGCTCGCGTTCTCCCGGATCTTGTCGGGCCCTTGAAATCCTGTTCGACGACCGCGGGCCGCTCGACGAGGTCCCGAAGCGGCGATTCCAGAATCGTGCGTACGCACTCTTATCGCTACACATCCGCGCGGGGAGGGGGATTTGAACCCCCGGGCGCAGAGCGCACTGGATTAGCAATCCAGCGCCCTACCAGGCTAGGCGATCCCCGCAGCCCGTCGTCCATTGGGGTCTGTCTATAAACGCTTTCTCCGGTGACGTCATGCGAAGTCTCTTTGTACGTCGACCTCCGTCGCGGCGACCCGGATGGCCGCGGTGTTTTCGCCTACATCGCCGCCTCGCACACCTCGCCGACGGACCTATCGGTCCCTGATTGGGATCCTTGCGGTCCAAGCGTTCGCGAATCAGATGGCAGCAAGCTTCTGGCTCGTCTACCTCGTGAGCCCTCCTCAGTCGCTCGACTTCGATGTGGCGATCCTCGTCTGGGTCATCGGATTCGGCGTGGCAGCATGCACCGTCCTATCGATTGCCCGCGGACGTCCGATCCAGGCCACGACCTCCATGGTGTCCGGCCTCGCGATCATGGTCCTGGGTCACCTGTCCTTCGCCTTTCTGCCCGCCCTCTGGGGCATGTTCCTCGGCTCCGTTTGCTTCGGCTTGTATGTCCCACTCTTCTGGCTTCCTCTGAACTCGCTCGTCGTTCGCGAAACGAATCACGCGAACCGGGCGGGCCGCCTCGCGGGGATCACCGCTACGTTTGCGATTACGGGAGTCCTCGCCCCGATCGTGGGCGGTTGGATCGCGGATCGCGCGAGTTACCGACTCGTTTTTGAACTCGCGGGCGTGGCCGTCACGGCCAATCTCCTTTTGGTCCGTTGGCTCGCCCAGTCCGACGAAACCCTGGTCTTCTCGTTGGATCTGAAACGGGTCGGCCGGCGGACGGCGCTCGCGTTCACGGGCCAGGGAGGGGTCGACGGTCTCATTTCCGCAGCTACGCCCCTCGGCTCGTTCCTGTTCACAAGCGCCTCCTTCGAACTCGGATTGTTGTTCGCCCTCTTCTCGCTCGCCGCGGGGATCGCGGCGGTCATCCTCGGGCGGGTGTCCGATCGGGTCCGCGTGCGGACCCCGTTCCTTCTGCTCGGTCCCCTTCTCTCCGTTCCCGCTTGCCTGCTTGCGTACCTGGTGAGGGACCTCGGCGCCTTCGCGTTCGCGATCGGCTGGCTCTCGATGACCTCGGCCGTCGCCCCGTCGTTCATCTACACGATCCTGATCGACCGCACGGAGAAAGAAATCCCGACCGTGACGGCCACCCGTGAACTCATCTTGAACACGAGCCGCACTCTGGCGCTCCTCGGCGGGCTTGCAGTCCTAGCGTTGGGAGGCGACGTGTACGCCTTGTATCTCCTCGTCGGCGGCGTGATTCTCCTCGAAGCGCTCGCGAAGTAATGCGGCGAAGACGCATTTTTATCTCCGGTTGGATATGGAGGCTCGTGAGCACCGGGGGCGAGATCCGGATCACCCGCGAGCTGCGCGTTTCTCCGAGCGATCTGACGGAGCTCATTGTGAGCCTCGGCGGAGTAAAGTTCTGGATCGTCGCGATTGCGCCTCTCTACATCGGATGGGTGCTGGCCCAGCCTCCGGGCGGGCGACATCTGTTCATCGACGACCTGAGGGTCGTGCTCGGGATCATCGTGATCGGGCCCTTGCTCGGGACCTTCACGTTGCTCCTGAACGTCTACAGCGACATGGAGACGACGGACCGCGTGAATCCCCGCAAGAAATACGTCCAGGTGGTCGAACAGCTGATTGGTGAAGGACTCATGGAACGGGACACGCTCCTCCTTGCGTCCCTCGGCTTCGCCGCGACGGGCATCGTGCTCGCCGCGTACATCTCGAGGACTCTCGTCCAGTACGGTGGCGGTCCCGCCCCCGGTCCTTTCACCGCCGTCGTCGGGATCCAGGGCTTTCTCTTCTTGACCATCCTCATCATCCTCCTGTCGGTCGCATATTCGCTCCCAGGGTTCCGGTGGAAAGGCGTCGCGGGAGCGGACCTCCTCACGAACATGGTGGGTTTCGGGGTCTTGTGTCCTTTGTGCGGGTGGACGCTCCTGCGACCGATCGAGTCTGCCCCGTGGTGGTTCATCGGGACGATCGCCTTGTTCCTCGGGGCCCTCTATGCGCCGACGACGGCGTCCGATTACGCCGCTGATCGGGCTTTTGGCATCCGGACGCTAGCGGTCCGACTCGGGGTGACACGCACCCTTCTCTTAGGCTTCGTCCTGCAAGTCCTCTCCGTGGCCATCCTCGGGATCGGCTGGAGCCTACGCTCGTTCCCGTTCGATGGGCCCGCGTACGAGGGGATGACGGAACTCTGGCCTTTCCTGGCGTTGCAAGTGATCTTCTACGCGACGTTCCTCCGACGCCCGACCGTGGGTCGCATCTGGGCCTTGCTCCTGTTCCTCTCGATCCTCCAGGGGCTCGGGGTCATCCTCATGCTCTGGCGATTTGTCGGACAGCAGACCTGGGCTCCCTAGGACTTCGCCGAACCCGGTTCGCGAAGCGCCGGGATAAGGACGATACGTACCGCACGTTCAAGCGTAAGAACGGATGGACGAAGTCTCGGAGACGCAGAAATCGCGGAGCCGACGAGGGATGCCCATGTCATGGGAGGGCGAAGAGCCAAACGGGTCGGGTTGGACCCGGAGGGAGTGGGCGAAGCTCGCGATGGCCGCGGGTGCCGCCAGCTCGATCGCGGCGTTGGCTGGCACCGTCTCGGGTCAACTGCTCCCTCCTCCCATGAAATTTGAAGGAGAGATGCGCGAGCAGATGTATTACACGAAATGGCCCACGGAGGCGTGGTGGAACTCAAGGCAAGGTCGGGTCATCCGCGTGACGAACTTCGAGGAATGGAAAGGCGCGTCGGGAGTGTGGCGCGGCTTGTTCCTCGACGGGCAATGGGTGCCTGGGACTGGTTATCCGGTCCTCGTCATCCGATTGAAATACGACGCTCCGGAATTCGTCTTTGCAACGGACCTCGCCCCTCCGGACGGGTTCTCGTTCTATTACGACGACCCGAATCAGAAGGTCCGCATCGTGGCGTTCTTCGACCGATGCGCCCACCTCTGTTGCCCTCCCGGATGGCACGTGATCACCGACACAAAACCGTATCGCGATTACCTCGTGCCGTCCCCTACGTATGCCATCTACAATCAGGATCCGATCTTTTGTGTATGCCACGGCTCCCAGTACGACCCATTGCTTCTCACGACGAACGTGCATCCGAGGAGCGGTATCCGTTACCTCGGAGCTAGACACGTCCATGGGCCTACGCAACGCGCGCTTCCCGTCGTCCCATTCCGCGTCGAGAACAAGATCCTCGTCGGCGGAATGCCGGATCCTCGATGGTACGACTACTGCTAGTGCGTTCTCCGGGGATGCGACCCTCAGTGCCGGCCGTGTCGAAAGACTCATATATCTCCCTCCGGTATCAGTCGGAAGACTCGGAAAAGGCGACGAAACTATTCGAGTCACCGTCGCCCGAGTCCGTGGTGGCCGCCTCCGGCGAAGGCCCCGATTTGTGACGGGCCTCATTCTGATGCGGCCGACACTGTGGAGGTTTGAGAAACCCGTACCCTTTGCGGGGCACGTGCCCTCTCGAACCCGACGTTCGCGATCAAGGCAGAGGTATGTTCGAGCTACCTCGCCAAGATTCCTTAAGATGGCACAAGCGCGTCGTGCACGGATCAACTCCGGTTGATCCTGCCGGCGGGCACCGCTATGGGAGTTCGCTTAAGACATGCGAGTCGAGAGGTGCAAGACCTCGGCGGACGGCTCAGTAACACGCGGATAATCTGCCCTCAGGTGGGGAATACTCTCGGGAAACTGAGGCTAATGCCCCATAGATCTGGGATGCTGGAACGCTTCCAGGTCGAAAGCTCCGGCGCCTGAGGATGGGTCTGCGGCCTATCAGCTTGTAGGGGGTTTTACAGACCCCCTAGGCTTCGACGGGTACGGGCTATGGGAGTAGTCGCCCGGAGATGGATTCTGAGACACGAATCCAGGCCCTACGGGGCGCAGCAGTCGCGAAAACTCCGCAATGTGGGAAACCACGACGGGGGAACTCCCAGTGCGTGCACTTTGTGTACGCTGTTCTCGTTCCTAAAAAGCACGAGAAGTAAGGGCCGGGTAAGACGGGTGCCAGCCGCCGCGGTAATACCCGCGGCCCGAGTGGTGCTCATTATTATTGAGTCTAAAACGTCCGTAGCCGGTCGGATAGATTCCTGGGTAAATCGAACCGCTCAACGGTTCGAATTCCGGGGAGACCGTCTGACTTGGGACCGGGAGAGGCGCGAGGTACTCCTGGGGTAGGGGTAAAATCCTGTAATCCTGGGAGGACCACCAGTGGCGAAGGCGTCGCGCTAGAACGGATCCGACGGTCAGGGACGAAGCCCAGGGGCGCAAACGGGATTAGATACCCCGGTAGTCCTGGGTGTAAACGCTGCAGGCTTGGTGTCGGGGGTCCTACGGGGGCGCCCGGTGCCGGAGCGAAGGTGTTAAGCCTGCTACTTGGGGAGTACGGTCGCAAGACTGAAACTTAAAGGAATTGGCGGGGGAGCACCGCAACGGGAGGAGCGTGCGGTTCAATTGGATTCAACGCCGGAAAACTCACCGGGGGCGACCCTTACATGAAGGCCAGGCTGATGACCTTGCCTGATTTTGGGAGAGGTGGTGCATGGCCGTCGTCAGTTCGTACCGTAAGGCGTTCTGTCAAGTCAGATAACGAACGAGACCCTCGCCCTTAGTTGCTAGTTCGTCCTCCGGGATGGGCGCACACTAGGGGGACCGCTGGTGCTAAATCAGAGGAAGGAGAGGTCAACGGTAGGTCCGTATGCCCCGAATCCCCCGGGCAACACGCGCGCTACAAAGGACGGGACAATGGGTTCCCACACCGAGAGGTGGAGGCAATCCCGAAACCCGTTCGTAGTTCGGACTGAGGGCTGTAACCCGCCCTCACGAAGATGGATTCCGTAGTAATCGCGTGTCAACATCACGCGGTGAATATGCCCCTGCTCCTTGCACACACCGCCCGTCAAGCCACCCGAGTTGAGCCTGGGTGATGGTGCCGTTCTTGCGGCGCTAGAACCTAGGTTCAGCAAGGAGGGCTAAGTCGTAAACATGTGTTGCGACTCCGGATCCGTGAGGAACCGGAACAAACCTGGCTATATGCGGGGAACTCCGAGTATCCTCGAGTACCGCCAATGCGGTAACAATCTCGAGGTGCGGACAATCCGCAGGGAAGGCCGATCAGAAGATCGGAACCCTCAGAGACTGCACGCCGGGCTCCGACGCACGTGCGTCGGATGATGATACAGTCCACGCCCCACGGCGACATGGGGAGCACGTGAACAAGGTATCTGTAGGGGAACCTGCAGATGGATCACCTCCTAAAGAACGCCATCAAGCGTTGGAGGTCTTGGCAAGGTAGAAAGGGCCTCTGCTTCCCGATCGCGAACGTCTAATCCACTCCTTTTTTGGAGCTCGGAGATCAGCGGAGGTCTCGGGTCTTTCAAGCTTCGACCGGCTCGGAGGCCGCCGTCAGGTCAGATGCCAAGGCGTCGGGTCGCCCGAGCGGTTTGGCATGCCATGGAACGTGAATCTGCCCCATCAGCTCGCGCCATTCCGCCGGCATCGGACGGCCCTCCTCATCCCGACGGTACCAGTCGACGACTTCCTCCACTTTCGTGGCAGGGCCCTTGATCGCGACGAGGATCGCGTTCCTCACGTTCGCTGCGGCTTCAGCCGCCACGCGATTCGTGAAGACCGCCGCGTAGGGAGACTTCGACATCCACCAGATCACGAGATACATCGTGTTGCTCGAAAGCCGTCGCGCCGGTTTCGCTCTCAAGACCGTCTCCATCCTGCGTCCGCTAGGTCGGTGGGCGTTGCCGTCTCAAGCCAAGGGTGGGTGGAAAGAGGCTTTGTCAACGCGGGCGGCGCGTGTTGACAAACCTCGGGCCAGGGAACGCTCTCATTTGTGAGCGGTCACAATAACGCATTCGCAGGGAATCTCGATCCCCTTTCGCGTCCGCCATCGGCGCAGATTTTCCCGCGTGCGCGAGAGGATCTTCTTCTGGACAGGCGGGTCCTCTTCTCGGATGGAATGGCCTAGAGGCGTTCCTTCGACGAACACGTCGATGTACTCGTCCTCGTCCTTGAAAGCCATCGTGTGGGTCTTCCGCACTTCCTTCGTCTCGTGGAATCCCGCGTCCTCGAACAGTTTCACCATCTCTCCGGGTCCGCCGAGCTCGTACGGAGTCGGTAGGTACCCCGTCTCGTCAGGCTCCGCGAACTCGAGCATCGGGCCGACGACGGCATGGATCGCGGAGGCCTTTTCCGCCGTGCTCCACACCGCGACGCCAATGCGTCCCCTGGGCACGAGGACTCGCAGCGTTTCCTTCGCGACCGTTTCGGGATTGGTGAAAATCTGGAAACCGAACCGACTCACGGCCAAGTCGAACGTCTCGTCGGGGAAGTCCATCTTCTCCGCGTCCATGACGCGAAATTCGGCATTTGGGATTCGGCGCACTTTCGCGGCCCCGGCGGCTAGCTCGACCATGTGGTCCGAGAGATCGATGCCCGTCACCTTGCCGTCCAACCCGACCATGCGCGCGAGGCTCATCGCGGGCTCGCCCGGACCCGTCGCGATATCGAGGCACCGTTCCCGAACCTTCGGGTCCACGCGCGCCAGCAGATCGAACCCGTACGGCTCGAGATTCCGGAGCAGTTTCGTGTACTTTTGCGCGGACTCATTCCAAGCGGTGCGGGTGTAGTCCCGATAGGAGTCGTCCGAATACTTCCAGGGCGTCATCGATCTCCCCGGAATCCGAACTCGCCCCGCGCGGTAGCTCGTCTGTGGGCCATGGTCTCAGAACCAGCCCTTTCGCCGCATCCACAGGGTAAGTGCGAAGGTCGGCAGGGCCATCAAGGTCACGGCGATATAGAGGCCGACCGGTTCATTGAACCCATAGAACGACACGTTCATTCCGAACAAGCTCGACACGACGGCAATGGGCAGCGTAATCGTGAAGATGACCGTGAGGACCTTGATGACCTCGCTCATCTGGTTCGACACCAGGGTCGCTTGGGTCTCCATGAGACTCGCGATGATCTCGCGGTTCGCGTCGAGGGTGTCGAGGGCGTTGATCATGTGGTCCTGCGCGTCCCGGAGATAGATTCGGGTCTCGCTCCGGAAGATGGGGATCTCCAACCGGCCCAGGAGGGAAAACATGTCCCGTTGGGGCCGCAGCGAGTTCCGCAGGCGGACGACATCGGAGCGGAGCTGGTGGAGGCGGGAGATGCCTTCGCCGCTAGGTCTCTCGATGATGTCCTCTTCGAGCTGGTCCAGCAGCGACTGAAACCGATCGAGATGCGGAAAATAGGAGTCGACGAGGGTGTCGAGGATGGTGTAGGCAAGGAAGTCCGCACCGGACTTCAACATCTTGGGATTTCTCTTGCGGAGTCGGATGCGGACGTCCTCGAGCGACGGAAACGCCGGACCGTGGATCGTGATGACGAATTTCTTGGCCACGAAAAGGGAGAGCTGGTCGGTATCGATCTCCTCGGCCCATACGATCGCCCGAGCGACGACGAACACCATGTCTTCGTACTCGTCCACTTTCGGCGAGAGCTTCCGGTTCTGCGCATCCTCGAGTGCGAGCGGGTGGCAACCGAACAACGTCCCGAGTTCCTCGAGCGTGCGCTCGTTCGGGTCGACCACGTCCACCCAGGTGACCGCGTACTTCTCGGCGAGATCGCGGCACCGTCCGATGGTCACATCCTTCTCCTCGAGAAAATCGGTCGGCGTGTAGGCGAGGACCTCGACGCGGACCATCGCGCCGCGAACCTGTCGGACTCCCTTTAACCCTTACGCGGCGTCCGCGGGGACGGAAACTCCAAATGCCCTACGGACCTTGCGGACGACGGCGGGGCCATGAAGGTCGTACCACGCAAGAAGGCGAAGGCTCTCAAGGGAGATCGGAGCCTGTCCTACCAGGTCATCACCCCGAGCAACGTCGGCTCGCGAAAATTCATCATCACGGTCGTCGACATCCGACCGGGCGGGAGCACGCGGCTCCACGAGCACCGCACAGTGGAGTCGATGTACTACATTCTCGAGGGCCGAGGAGAAGTGGTGTCCGGCCACGAGAAGAAGATCTTGGGACCCGATACGGCCGTGTACTTCCCGGCGGGTTCCACGCACGGCATTCGCAACGTCGGGAAGGCACGTCTCCGATACCTCTCATGCCACGCTCCTCCATACGAGATCGAGGAATTGTACCGGAGTTGGCGCGAGCACGAAGGCCTCGTGACGACCGGCGGCTGAGGCCTGCCATCGTCCGAGCCGGGTCGACTCGGCATGGGCCAAGGCTTAAGGGCCTCTGTCGAGTCCGGCTGCCCATGCGTATGATCGCGGTCATCTTCGGGGTCCTCATCGCCCTCGCCGGTATCGTCTGGGCCCTCCAGGGCATCGGCGTGATTCCGGGATCCTTCATGTCGAACAATCCGCCGTGGATTTGGATTGGCGCGGGGACCGCCCTTCTTGGCGTTGGCCTCGCGGCCTTCGGACTTCGCGCCGGTCCACCGACAAAGAGTCCGTGACCACCACGTCGGCTAACTTACGAGCAGCGTGATCGAGTCATAACCTGCCGAGCCTTCCGGGAAGGTAGGTGCCGGGTTCGAGTCTTGCGGGGTGCCTGCGGCGTCCACCGCACGGGCCACGATCCGGAACGATCCACTGCGGGGCGGGGTCCAGTCGAGGGTCCACAGAACCCACGTGAGGTCCGACTTCGGTGAGCTCAGAGTCGCCGACTTCCATGTGGCTCCGCCATCTGTACTCACATCGACCGCGGAGATGCCACGTTCCCCCGCGAAGGCGATTCCACCGATATGGACGACACCACCAACGACCGTGCTGTCCGCGGGCGTCGCGATGATCGCGGTTGTGTGGATCAGCCCCTGATTCGTCCATCCCTTCTGCTGCCAGTACCCGAGGTACTCTCCCTGCGTCGCCTCGATCTTCGTCAGCCACTTTGCATGGAACATCCCGTAGAGCCCGGGAACGATGATGCGTGCCGGAAAGCCGTGTGCGGTGACGAGCGGTGCTTCGTTCATCCGAACGGCGACCATCGTGTTGGGGCTCATCGCCCTCGACAGCGGAACTGCCGCGGTGTAGCCGTCCGCGCAGGTGAAGACGATCCAGTCGGCGTTCGGACTGAGGCCCGCCGCCCGGAGTAGCGCGGAGAGCCGCACACCGTTCCATCGGGCTGTGCTGATCAGATTTCCACCCACTTCGTTGCTCACACACTCCAAGGTGGCTAACGCGTCAACATTGTCCGGGTCCGTCGGATCGGACTTCGCCAGGAGCTGCGGATAATCGTAGGTGGCGGGCGTCGTCACCAGCCCTCCGATGGAAAGCCGCCACGAGGCCGCGTCGACCGTCGGGTCGATCACGTTCTTCGTGACCACGTAGAACTCCGAAGTCGGCGTGACTTCCTTCGCAAACATCTCGGCAATCGATGCGAATACGAGTCGACCCTTCTTCATGGAGAGGCTGGCGAATCCGTAGATCGCAAGGATGGCCAGGGCGATCGCGCCGACGCTACCTACGAGGAACTGTCGTCGGCTGAGGCTGAATCCGTCCGGATATCGCGGGGCAACTTCGACGAAGGCGTAGTCGAGCACCGCGGCGTACACCCAGGAACCAAGGACTTGGCTGAAGGACGCGAAGCCAGGTCCGACCGAGGTCTTCGATCCGAGGAACCCCGCGTCGATGAGCGGGAGGATCCCGAGGAGGATAATCCCTGCCGATGTGAGGGTGAAGAAGGCGATCACGAACCATCGTCGTTTCAGCCACCTCTGGACCCGCCAGAAAAGAGTCGCATAGATTCCTGGAAGGATCAGAAAGACGACGACGGCGGTGAGGAGCGCGAGCAGCTTGGCTCCCTCCCCCAGGGTCCGGATGAAGAACGATTCGATTGCCCCGGGGATTCGCCCCACGGTGAAGTCGACCGCGACCTCGGGGAGGAACAGTCCGAGGCCGAGCGTGCGCAGAATTAGGGTGATGATGAGCGCGCCGCCTCCCGCAATCGCTCCAGCGGCAAAGCGGTGCCATGGAAACCGGCGGAGGAATGCCGAGATCGCCTTCAGCGCCGCAGCCATACCAGCCAAACGCGCGGCGCGTCGTTTGAACCTATGCCAGCCTTGTGAATCGCGACCAATTCTTTATCTATCCCGAGGCTCGTGCTCCGAGCTCGAGCATGCCCGTCTCGTTCAGTTCCCAGATGCGAGTGGGCCAGCGGCTCGCCCTCACGGTGTTCTGGACGGTCATCTTCGTGCTAGGCCTCGGCCTCGGGCTCCTCGTCGGACTGTCGGGCCTGGCCGACCTCGTGCAGAGGGCGTCCGCCTCCACGACGGAGGCCCGGACCCTGGTCGTCGCCGTCTCCGTCGCGATGACCCTCAGCGGCTTGTGGGGGATCGCGGCAAGCCACCGGAACCTGAAACACTCCGTTGACTTGATTGCCGAGGTCGATCGCGCCCGGACGGAGACGATCGCCCTCGAGTCGACACGATACGCACAGCCTCCAAAGTAGGATGCCCTCCGGGTGGCGGAGGATCGGCCGGCATTCCGGATCCGACCGGAACGCCCTCGAACGCGTGGGATCGCTCCCCTAACGGCGGGTTTGATTCAGCGAGCCTTCCATCAGGCGCAGATACAAAAACACCGGTTCTCCGAGTTTTGCGACCTCTCGCCCCTTTTCCGTCAGGGAATACTCGACGCCGGGAGGTCGCGTGTCGATCACGGCGCGGTGAACGAACCCCAGACCTTCGAGCCGCGCGAGCTTCAACGAGAGGACCCGGGCGCTGATGTCTCCCAGGGCTTTCCGAAGTTCTTGGAAGCGGGCTATACGCGCCGAGTACAGGAACGTCAGGATCTCGACCGACCACTTACCGAAGACGGTGCGAGCGATGCGGATGTTCAGCCGTGCGTGATCGTTGTTCGTCGTCGCGGCGACCCCGCTCCGTTCGATCACCTCGCGGGAGAATTCCAACGAACGATCCGAAAAATCCCTGAAAAGGGAGGCGAGGGCGGGACTGATCTCAACGGGGGCTTCCCCTTTCGGGCCGGTCCGAACGCTGGCCTTCCGGGAGTTACGCTCTTTTTTTCCCTTGGACGTCTGTGAATCCTTGCGCTCCATGAGCCTTTTCCGAGGTCGAAAAGAGGACCCTTCCACCGACGGCAATCGCTCCGGACGGAAGAACTCTTCCACTTGTTACCGGTTGGTAACATACTCACGGCCGGCCCACTATTCAATTCACTTTCCGACGCGCCATGTTGGCGGCGGATGAAGTGTGTCCTCGTATTTTCCATCTTGCTCGCGTCCGTGGACCGGGCGGCAACTTTCGAGAGCGTCGACCTGTCGGTGCCCGTCGGATAAGGATTACCCTCTTCCTGCGCGGGGGCCGCTGCTCAACGACCCCCGCTCCTTTCTTTTTTCGGGAGTCCGCCTTTTCTGGTTCGCCCCGCGAGCGCCGGTGATATCCGTCCTGCTGCCATGCAGGTTCGGGGAATGGGCATGACCGCCGAACGTCAGAAGATCCGCGCCGCCGAGTGGCTGTATCGCTGGAACCTGAGCAGCAGCATCATCGGGATCGTCTTCACGATCCTCACCTTCATGGGTGTCTTCACCCTCGTACTCGGTCCGATTTTCACGGAGCGGTTTGGCTTCACGTACTTCCAGACCGCGCTCCTCCTGTTCCTGTTCGTCCTCGGGGTCATCATCGGCTTCGGCGTGTACTTGGACAAGGTGATCCACTTCTGGTCGGCGCAGGCGACCGTCGCGACGACGCGAAATCCATACCTCGTCTCGACGCTCTACCAGAAAGAACTGCTTTCCTTGGTCTACATCCAAGTTCCTGTCCTGAAGAGCCTGCGGGCGCTCCTCGAGGCACAGGCCATGGACGAATCGAAGAGAGGGGTCTTCCTCGCCGAGCTGGACCGTTCCCTCGCCAAGGTCGAACAATCGATACGGGAGAAGAGCTGGCCGATCGAGCCCCACGAGCGCGTGTATTGAGCCTACGCCGCAGCCGCCTCTCCCAAGATCTTCCCGTCCCGAATCTCGAGGATGCGGTGCGCGATCTGGGACACCCGCGCGTCGTGCGTGACGACGACAATGGTCTTTCCGAATTCCTGATTCATCCGCTGAAAGAGATCGAGCACCTCCTGTCCCGTCTTCGTGTCCAGTTCTCCCGTCGGTTCGTCCGCTAGGAGCAGGCTCGGATCGTTCGCGAGGGCCACCCCGATCGCGATCCGCTGTTGTTCGCCACCGCTCAGCTCATCCGGTCGATGGACGGCCCGCTTCGTCATCCCGACGAGCTCAAGCAATTCCTTCGTACGCTTGGACCGGGCCGACGGCCCCTTCCCCGCCAAGCGCATCGGCAACTCGACGTTCTCCTCGGCGGTCAGCGTGGGGACGAGGTTGAAGAACTGGAAGATGAAACCGACCTTCTGCAGGCGATACCGAACGAGCTCGGCATCGCTAAGGTCGACCAGGCTCGATCCGTTCACCTCGATTCGCCCCGCGGTTGGCCGGTCGATTCCGCCGAGCAGGTTCAAGAGGGTCGTCTTTCCACAGCCGGAAGGACCCCGCACCGCGACGAGCTCGCGGTCAGAGACCGCCATGTCGAGCCCCCGAAGGGCGATGACCTCGGACTTTCCCGCGCGATACACCTTGATGACATCCTTCGTTGTCACGTTCGGCATCCTTAGCCTCCTCGAAGTTTCAGCACCTGAGCGACATTCATTCGTGCCGTGCGGAGGGACACGAGCACGGCGGAGAGGAGCATCGCGGCGGGACCGAGCAGGACGAGGAGAAGCGCTTCGAGGGGGAAGACGAAGAAATAGGGCACCAAGGGCGCGAGTGAACCCGGGGGGCCGGCCGCGATAAACTGGGTCGCGAAGAAGGCGGTGCCGATCCCCACGGACGCTCCGATTGCAAGCCCGACGAGCATGATCACGAACGCCTCGCCCACGAGGAGCTTCGCCGTTTGCCAGCCGCTGGAGCCCCGCGCGATGATCGCCGCAAACTCAACATCCCGCTCGAGGCTGGCCGCATAGAGGATGAGGCCGATGCCTACGGTCAGAATGATGCCGATAAACAAAAGTTCCATGGAGATGAATTGATAAAGCGCGCGAGCGAAGGGGTTCGACGTCAGGGCCTCGATCTGTTCGTCGGCGACTGTCACGTACGCAACGTTCCGATCAGAGGTGATCGCCGTCTTCACGGAACGCCAGCTCGCGCTTGGAGCGAGGTCGACGAGGTACACATCCGAGTGCGAGTAGGGGGGTCCGCCTTGGAGCGGGGCGAGGGTATCAAAGCTCCCAAAGATGGCCGAGGAGGAACCGAAGCCCGTTCCAGGGAGAGATCGGACGACCCCACCGACCGTCACATTGACCTGGACGACTTGCTGGGTGTTGTTCGAAGTCATGAACGTTTCGGAAAGGTAGATGGGATCGCCGACCTCGAGAAAGGCCTGATTGAAGAAGGCCTGCGAGATGAGCACTTGACCCGTCGTCGACAGGACGTTGCGCGCGCTCTCCGAATTCCCATCCAGGAAGTACCAGGACTCGGGCTGGGCGACGGCGAAATATGATTTGGGATCGAATCCAAAAACGGTGGGACAGCAGTAGTTCGAGCTTTGTGAAGAGAAACTGCGGACCAAGACGGCTCCTGCAACGCCGGGAACCGCGGTGAGGTTCGGTTCCAAGTTCTTCTGCGAGTCGATGGGCTGGACCGCCATGTCGGCACCGACCTGCGCGCGGATCTCCCGCACGGTATGTGCGTCCTGCGTCGCCAACGTAGAGAGGGTGAATGTCCCGAACGCGATGCCAAGTGCGATGATGATCGCCACGTTCGACGAGCGGCGTGGGTTCCGGGTAAGATTTCGGCGGATGATGTGATAGAGCTCGCCCACGAGGGGTTTTGCCGCGTGGGAGAACCAGTCGTATACCTTGCCCGTCCCGCGGGTGAGGAGGCGTGTCAACCCGACGATCAACATTAAGGGCACAAAGGGCAGGAGGAGGAAGGGAATGACCCCCACCAGAAATGTCAACACGTTCGTCGACGAGCCGCCCCGCCACCATACGAGCACATAATCCAGCAATCCCGCGCTCACGAGGATCACGTCCACTCTCGGGCTGTAATGGATTTTCGTCTCGCCGGGCGCATAGTAGCGCAGGGTTTCGATGATCGGAAGGCCGGCGGTGCGCTTGGCGGACCGATACGCCACGGCCGCCATGAGGAGGATGCTCTCCAATGCGACAGCGAGGACCGTGTCGGCCGACAAGCTGAAGGAGTCATAAAGCGGCGATGAGCCGGGCGTCGGGTTCACGATTCCGATCAGGAGCCGGCTCACGAGAACCCCGGCGGCTAGGCCGATCACCGCTGCGATCAGACCCCCAAAGACGGCTTCTGTGAGTAGGAGTCCGAGAAGCTGACCTCGTCGTGCTCCGCGGGTCTTCAGGATCGCGAGCTCTCGTCTTCGCTCCGCATGCCCCAGATCGACGCCGACGGCCCCGAGGTACACCCCCAGGAGCACGACGGGCGCCGAGAATATGAAGAACTGGATTCGCTGCGCCGCAATCCGGTTGGAGAAGTCCTGGATCCGAGAGAGGATGTTGTCCGAGATAGAAGAACCCTGTGATCCGAGGACCGCCTGGAGCCGGCGCTGCATCCGCTCCAGGTTCCGAGTGGTCAGGACCGTGTCGTACGGGTTTACGTACGCGGTTCGATCGATCCAGACCTCGCCGTTGAAGGTCTTCCCCGACGTGCTCGACTGGTTGAGCTGGGCCAAGAGCCAATCCGCATCCCGAATGTCGACGACGGCGATGCTGCCTCCGTAAAAGTAGTATGGCGGCGGTGAGCCATTGAAACCCGTCGGGAGGGTCGGCTCGATGATGGCGCGGACCGTCAGGTTCGTTCCCAACGTCATGTCAGAAAGTGCATACACAGCCCGCACAGAATCGCCGAGGCCGACCGCAAGGGTCCTCGCAACGTCCCTGGACAGGCCCACGCTCCCCCGCGGAAGGGTCAAGGAACCGGACACCTTTGAGTCCTGGATCAGGATCGGAGGCCGGTCCGGATTGATCGCCAGAGCTTGGGACACGCCGTAGCTCCCCACAACACGGCCCGAGGCATTTCGGAGTTCAAAGGCCAACGAGCCCAAGTTGCGATAGACGGAGACGTTTACAACGCCTCCAAGTTCGAGGACGGCTTGCTCGAGGGTCGAGTAGTTAACCTGACTAGGGCCAAAGGTGTAGATGGAAAAGCTGAAATCCCCCGGGATTCCGGCCAGGGACGCGTCGAGCGTCGCTCTCGCAGACGAATCGATGGCAATGAACGTCCCGGCGACGAAGGTGACCGCCAGCAAGACTCCCAGGATCGAGGAGACAGAGCGTCGTCGGTTGCGGAGGACATCGCGTGCCGCGTAGGGGAGAAGACCCAAGGTTCCCTCCACTCTTGCGCCTGAAAAAGGCAGTCAGGCTATAAGGGCGTTGGCACCGTTCGGGAAACTCCGACCCTCGACGCGAAATCCCTACTTGGTTGCCCTCTACCAAAAGGAACTCTTCTCGCTCGTGTCCAGCCAGTCCCGGCGCCGAAGAAGCTCGCGGGGACGGCTCGAGAGGCAGAGGATAGACGAATAGAAAGCATGCCTTCTTAGCGGAACCGGATTGCTCTCTCGCAAAGGTCGAACTGTCGATCCGAGACAAGAGCTGGCCTGTCGAGCCTCGGGGCCTCGTCTATTGACGGCTAAAGCTGTCCGCAAGTGCCGGTGGCTTTATAGAGCGAAGAACATCTTGCGCATCGGGGGATACGATGCGCGTTGTGGAGGGTCGATCAGGCTCGCGGCTGCGGGTATGGATTGGAGTTCTCGTCACGGTCCTCATGGTGGCGGCCTTCACGCCCGCGGTCCTCAGCAGGTCCACGATGTCCGCGAAGTCCCAAACCATCCCGGCCGGCGTATCCTCGAAAGCCGTCGTGCTCGCCGGGGCCGGCCATTTCGCTCCGCCGCATTCCGACAGCGGATACGATGCGAATGGGAACGGCCTGTTCGACTTTCTCCTCGTGAACGCGAGCGTTCAGATAACGGCGCCGGGGAACTTTACCGTTTCCGGGACGCTCCATGATGCAAATAACACCCTGCAGATCTACAACTTGACGTCGGCAGGCCTTCCGGCGGGGCCCGCGAACCTCACGATCTGGTTCGACGGTCGACCCATCAACCAGAGCGGTATCGATGGGCCGTACACGGTAGACCTCGTCTTGTTCAACGAGAACTTCTCCTTGCTCGATTTCGGCACACACACCACGCAACCCTACAGCCACCTCGACTTCGATCCGGTACCCGCCTTCATGACTCCGCCTCATCCCGATTCCGGCCAAGACACGAACGCGAACGGTCTCTTCGACCTCCTAAACGTCGATGTCCAAGTCCAAGTGAATGTGCCTGCTAACTACAGTGCGAGTGCGTTCTTGCACGACGCGAGCTTCACGCTCACCCTGTTCACCTTCGCCTCTGTCTTTCTCCCAATCGGGCCGGGATCCATTCGGGTCTCCTTCCCCGGCGGACCGATCAACCAATCGGGAATCGATGGTCCGTATACCGTCGAACTGCAGCTCTACGAGAGCGCCACGGGCTTGCCCCTCGGAACGAATACCACGACGACGCAGGCGTACAGCCATCTCGCTTTCGATCCGATCCCCGCCTTCATGACTCCGCCTCATTCCGATTCTGGCCTCGACACGAACGGGAATGGCCTCTTCGACTTCCTGAACGTCGACGTGCAGGTCCACGCGAATCTAGCGGAGAATTACACCGTGAACGGATTCTTGCACGACGCGAACTTCACGCTCACCGAGTTCGCATCCGGGTCGGCGTTCCTCCCGATTGGACCGGGATCCGTTCCGGTCTCGTTCCCCGGAGGTCCGATCAACCAATCGGGAGTCGATGGTCCATACACCGTCGAGCTGCAGCTCTCAGAGGCCGGGTCGTCCGTGGTCCTCGGGATGAATACCACGACGACGCAGGCGTACAGTCATCTTGCCTTCGATGGGCCCGCTCCTGTCACCCCGATTCAATCGTCCCCCGCCGTCACAACCCCGACGATTGACGGCATGATCACGTCCGGCGAGTGGAACGATTCGACCCTCGTCAACCTGACCGCGATTTCCGGAAACACACTACCCGCCTATCTACTCGTGAAAAACAGTCCGACGATGCTCTACATGGCCTACGACGCCGTCGGGGACACGTCGTTGTCGTCCAACGACGCCGCGGCGCTCTCGTTCGACACGGGGAACGATGCGGTGCCTTCGAACGGGCACGAGGATCAGTTCGTTCAAGGCGGTTTCGGAGGGAACCCTTCGGATCAGTCGCATTGGGTGTACAACAGTTCCTTGGGATTCTGGAGTGTGGAGGATGCCCCGTACAACCCGGGCCTCCCGAACCATACGGGCCTCGCGAGCGCCTGGGGCTACGGTTCGAGCCCGGCTCTCGGTGCGAACCACCGAATGTACGAGTTCGCGATCCCGCTCGCCCTGCTCGGTAGCGGTCCGAACCAGACTTTGGGATTCTTCGGCGGCGCCCAGCAATCGCCCGGGGTCGTGGACACCCCGACATTCCGATACAGCCTCTGGCCCATTTTTGCCGGCGGACCGATTCCATTGGGCTCGTACGGCGACCTCATTGTCGCCGGCGCCGGCGGCGGCGACACGACCCCGCCAACAATCGCGATCAATTCCCCGGCCTCCGGCGCGATCATCCCCGTGAATTCGATCACCCTGAACTGGAGCGCGTCCGATACGGGCACCGGTTTGGATCACTTCGAACTCAGCTTGGACGGCGGCACGCCGATCCGGCTGGACGCAAACGTGAGCGGGTACACGGTGTCGGCCCCGTCCGATGGCAACCACACCGTTCAAGTCACAGCGTTTGACGGGGCGAACAATTCCGCCGCGGCCTCCGTGACCGTGACCGTGGACACGACTCCGCCGGTTCTTTCAATCATCTATCCTGTCGCAGGCGCGGTGCTCGCGACCGGAACCGTTACGGTGGCATGGGCCGCGTCGGATGCGACGTCGGGGCTGGACCATTTCGAACTGAGCCTCGACGGCGGGGCCGTCACGGTCCTGGGCCCCACGGAGGGAAACCACACGTTTGCGGGCCTCTCGCAGGGCTCTCACACCGCGACCCTCGTGGCCTTCGACCTCGCCGGTCACACCACTGCCGTGGCGCGCTCTTTCACGGTCGACACGATCGCACCCAGCATCACGCTCAGCGCGCCAGCCGCGGGCTATCTGTCAACGGGCAACGTGGTCGTTACCTGGACGGCGTCCGATAACAACGGACTGGCTCGCATCGAAGTCAGCTTGGACGGAGGAGCCCCGATCGCGCTGGGCGCGAGTGCCACCAGCACGACGCTGACGGGCGTCTCGGACGGGCCGCATACGATCCGGGTCCAGGCGTTCGATTTGGCCGGGTCGTCCGCGTCCGATTCCGTCGTTGTGACCGTCGACACGACAGCCCCGACCGCGTCTCTGACGGCTCCCACCTCCGGTCAACTCTTCGGGACGAGCTCAGTCCAACTCACGTGGACCGCATCGGACGCGACCTCGGGCATCGATCATTTCGAGGTGCGCCTCGACGGTGGTACGCCGATAAACGAGCCCGCCGGCACGGCGACGTACACTTTCACCGGCGTCTCCGATGGGAGCCATACACTGGCCTTGAGAGCCTTCGACGGGGCGGGAAACACGATCCTTGCGTCCGTCGCGGTGACCGTTGACACCACTGTCCCGATCGCGTCTCTGACGACTCCCGCTTCCGGTCACCTGTTCGGAACGAGCTCCGTGCAGCTTACCTGGACGGCGTCGGATGCAACCTCCGGTATCGACCATTTCGAAGTTCGCCTTGACGGCGGTACGCCCGTGACCGTGGCCGCGGGCACGGCGACCTACACCTTCACCGGCGTCTCCGACGGCACCCACACCCTTGCCTTGAAGGCCTTTGATCGGGCCGGGAACACCGTCCTCGTGTCCGTGGCGGTGTCCGTGGACGCGACTGCCCCGACCGTTTCGATCGTCGGCCCTGCGAGTGGTGCCGTCATCCCAAGCTCCGCGTCGACCGTCACGTGGACGGCAGGTGACGCCACATCGGGGATCGATCATGTCGAGATTCGCGTGGATGGCGGGACGGCGCAGACTCTTTCTGCAGGTGCGACGACCTATGCGTTGAACGGCCTTTCGGACGGAACGCACACCGTGAACGTGACCGTCGTGGACAAGGCGGGTCATTCCAGCTCGAAGAGCGTCTCGTTCCGCGTCGACACGAGTTTCGTGAGCCCGTCAGGACCCTACGGGATTGTGGGATTGACATCGATCATCGTCTTGGTCGTCGTCGCACTCCTTGCGGTCCTCCTGATCATCCGCCGACGGCGGCGTCCGCGAGCACCGACTTAGGTGGTCCCGGAACTCCTCCGCATCATGCGCCGGCGTCCATTGCGTGGAGAACGTAGTTCCGACTCCTCGGCACGGTGCGACCCCAGAAGTCGAGCCCGCCGAAAGACGGGAGTAAGAACTTCCCTCTCCGCGCAAATGGCGCCGCCATGAAGAGCCGCTTCTACTACGCGGGCATTCGCGTTCGCGACCTGAAACGATCGATCAACTTCTACACGAGAGCGTTCGGCATGAAGGTCGTCGCACGGGGCACGATGCCCCATGGCGGAAAGTACGTGCATCTGGTGACGCCGGGCACCCGAATGCGGCTCGAGTTGAATTGGTATCCGAAGGGAAGCCGCTTTTACGTGCCGTATCGGAAGGGCGAGGAGCTCGACCACCTGGCGTTCGTCGTGGACGATGTGAAGGCCGCATTCAAGGCCGTCACCCGAGCGGGGGCGAAGGTCGCCGTGGACCCGGATCGTTCGGAAGGGACCGAGGTCTACGTGAAGGATCCAGACGGCGTCTGGATCGAACTGCTTGCGTAGCCTTCAACCAGGCCTCGTAGAATTCGATGACAACCTGCGGCCCAAGTCCGTCTCATTTCAAGGCGAACTCGGCCTGGTGTGTCTCTTCGTCCGCACCGCGGCTGATTTTCCAGAGGTCCAAGTCCTCTTCTACCAAGGTCTTCTGCGTCTCTCTCATGGATGGGACTAGTCGCCGTTTGGTACATGAGCCTCCGCGCCGGCAACTCCGGTGACCACGGGAGACTATGGAGTCGGCTTGGCGCTCCCGTCGTCCCGGCGTTTCGCCCGATCAGCGGCGCGGACTCGCGGCAACCAATCGCCCGTCACCATGTAGACCACCCGAAGCCCGATGTTCACGGCGTGGTCCGCGATCCGTTCGAAGTAGCGGTTGACCAGGAGGTAGCGAGCGCCGGTTTCGACATTCAACTTGCCCTCCGTCATCCGCCGGACGATGTCCTTGAAGTTCTCGTCGTGCAACAGGTCTACCGCATCGTCGACCTCGATGATGTTCCGGACGGATTCCGCGTTGCGATGCACGAACGCCTCAATGGCGGTGTCGACCATCGTGATGGTCCGGTCCGCCATCTCCTGGATTCGTGCGACGTCCGCCCGCTCGACGATGTGCCGATCCCGGAACTGGAGCGTGAGTTCGCTTAGGTCCTTTCCGTACCGGCCGATTCGGTCCAGGTCCGTCGTGATCTTGAGCGACGTCGTGATCGTCCGTAGGTCTCTCGCGACGGGTGCATGGAGGGCGAGCAGGTCGATGCACGTCCGTTCGATTTCGAGCTGGAGACCGTAGACCTCCTGATCCAAGGTGAAGACCTCCTGGGCGACCTCCGGATCGAGGCGCGTCAGGCCATCCACGGCCTTCCGAATCGACAGCTCGGCCAATTCCGCCAAGGTGACCATGTTCTCGTTCAGCTTATGCAGACCCTTCTCGAGGGCCTTCCGTTCTGCGGCTTGCGGCATCTACCCGAACCTCCCGGTGATGTACGATTCCGTCAAGGCCTCTCGCGGTCGCTCGAACAGCTCCCGCGTATTGTTGACCTCGATGAGTTTCCCTAGATACATAAAGGCGGTCGTCTCGGACACGCGGGCCGCCTGTTGCATGTTGTGCGTCACGACGACCAACGTGAAGTCCTTCTTCAGGTCGAAAATCAGGTCCTCGATTTTCGCAGTCGCGATGGGATCGAGGGCGGAGCACGGCTCGTCCATCAGGAGGACCTCGGGCTTGACCGCGAGCGCCCTTGCGATGCAGAGCCGCTGCTGCTGGCCCCCGGAAAGGCTCGCGCCGCTCTCGTCCAGGGAGTCCTTCACTTCGTCCCATAAGGCGGCTTGCTTCAGGCTTCCCAGGACCGCTTTGTCGAGCTCGTCCCGATTGCGGACGCCATTGAGGCGCAATCCGGCTGCCACGTTGTCGTAGATGGACATGGTCGGGAAGGGGTTGGCCTTCTGGAACACCATGCCGATTCGGCGGCGAACAGAGACGGGGGACGCGGCGTAGATGTCCTCCCCCTGGAGCAGCACCTTCCCCTCGACCCTCGCCTTCGGGATCGTCTCGTGCATCCGGTTGAGGCATCGGATCAGGGTCGACTTCCCGCAACCGGAAGGACCGATGACCGCGGTCACCATGCGGTCCTCGATGTCCATCGTGATATCCTGGATCGCGAGCTTCTCGCCGTACCAGGCTGAGACCGATTCCACGCTGAGCTTGATCGCCATCGCGCTCTCATCTCGAAACGGATCGGAGCCGGATGACGACGCGCGATACGATGCTGAGCCCGAGCATCATGACGACGAGGACCAGGGAAACGCCCCAAGCGGCCTGGTTCTGCGCCACGTACGGTCCGGTGGCCCAGACGTAAATGGTGTGCGGCAGCGACTCGATCGGCTGGTCGAGTCCCCGGAACCAGTCGTTGCTTCCAAACGCGGTGACGAGGAGGGGGGCGGTTTCTCCCGCGACCCGGGCAATCCCGAGGAGCCCGCCCGTGACCAATGCGCTGCTCGCGGACGGAACGACGACCCGAAGGATGGTCCGGTACCGCGGGATGCCCAAGGCGAGGGACGATTCCCTCACGGCGATGGGCACGAGGCGCAAGGCCTCTTCCGAGGTGCGCGCCACGAACGGCACCATGATGGTCGATAGCGCGAGGACTCCCGAAATCGTGCTGAACACGAGGCGCGGGCTACCGAGCCCGATGAGTCCCAACTCGAGGACGAGGGAATAGACGAAAATCCCAACGACCATGGAGGGGACTTGGGTCATGACCTCGACGAAAAACCGGACAGCCGCACCGAGGCGATTCTTCCCGAATTCGGCCAGATAGATTCCCGTCAGGATGCCCACCGGCAGCGAGACGAGCGCCGAGAGGAGGATCAGGATCAGCGTCCCTTGGATCGCGTTGCCGATGCCCCCTCCGCCGGTCGTCGAAGTGAGGAGGGCGGGAGAGAGGGATCGAAGTCCTCGGATGGAGGCTTCGAGGAGGATGCTCCCCAGCGGAATGATCGCGATGACCACACAGACGAACGCGGCGACGCCCATGGCGACATCGATCCAGCGCCTCCTCGTGTCCCGATCGAGGGGCAGCTTCACGCGGCTCCCTCCCCGCGGCGAAGCACCCGGGCGACCATGAGCCTCGCGAAGATGTTGATGATCAACGACATGAGCATGAGGACGAGGCCGAGCTCGATGAACGCGCTCAACTCGAGCGGTGTCTCCGCCTCCGTGAAGTTATTGGCGATCCAGCTGGCGATCGTCTGTCCCTGGTCGAAGAGAGACACGGAGATCACGTTCTTGTTGCCGATCGTCATGGTGACCGCCATCGTCTCGCCGACCGCGCGGCCCAGGCCGAGGATGACGGCGCCGAAGATGCCGGCCCGGGCGTACCGCAGGACCGCCAACCGCGTCGTCTCCCAACGCGTGGCACCGAGGCTCAGCGCGGCCTCGCGCTGACTGTCCGGGACAGCGAGGAACGCTTCCCGTGACACGGACGAAATGGTCGGTATGATCATGATCGCCAAGATCACGCCGGCGCTGAGCTTGTCCAACCCGATCGGCGTCCCTTGGAAGATCGGGAGGAAGCCCAGGGTCCCCTGGATGAACGGTTCAATCGCAGTGCGCATCACGGGAGCCAGGATGAAGATGCCCCACAGACCGTAGACGACCGAGGGCACCGCGGCGAGGAGCTCGACCACGTAGGTGAGGGGGACTCGAATCCAAGGCGGTGCGAGCTCCGACAGGAAGATGGCGATGCCCAGACTGATGGGGACTCCGAACAAGAGCGCGAGTGCGGAGGTCACCAGCGTCCCGTACACGAACGGAAAGGCCCCAAAGAGGAGCGGCGGCTGAGGGTTCCAGACGGTCCCGCTTAGAAAGGACCAACCAAAGGCTCGGATCGATGCCTCGGCTTCGAAGAAGAGGACGATCGCGATGAGGATGAGGACGCCAACGACGCCGAGTGCGATTAGGGTCGAAAACCATTGAAAAAGAGGTTCGCCCAGGGTGGCGGTCGAGGTGCCTCGACCTTTGCCCCGGGTCCATCGAAAGAGGTGCATGCGTCGTACAACAGGCGAACCGTTCCTCAGCTATGTAGAGCTACGCCATTGTAGGTGATGCTCCGGATCGCTCCCTCGTCCAGCGTCACCAAGGCGGCCGGCAGCGTCGCGTAGGCCAGGTCGGCCGAGTAGCTCTGCCCATCGTGGATGCACCACCACAGGAAGTCGACCAGCGCCTTCGCCTTCACCTGCGTCATCGACGTTCCGATCGTGTTCAGCTCCTTGTAGATGAGGAGGTACGTGAGAGTCGAAATCGGGTAGCTCGTGTCCCCCGCGGCATTCAGGATCGTGACGTTGAACCAGTCAGCGCTTGGAGACGGGAGCGTGGGTGCCGAAGCCGCTGCCGCAGCGGTCGACGCGAGGGTTGGGAGGGTCCATTTCCCTGCGGGGTTCTGGATCTTCGCGACCTTCATCGAGTTCTGCACCGTGTAGGCGAGCTCCACGTAGCCGATGGAATCGGGTGTTTGGAGGACCACACCCGCGACTCCGGTGTTGCCTTTCCCGGCGAGGCCGACGGGCCAGCTGATGGACTTCCCGACCAAGTTCGAGGTCCATGCGGAGCTCGAGAGATGGAGGTAGCTCGTCCAGACGAACGTGGTCCCGCTGCTGTCCGACCGGTGCACGACCTGGATCGTTCGGCCCGGGAGCGCTACAGTCGGGTTCAGGGCGCTGATGTTCGCGTGGTTCCAGGTGGTAATCTTCCCGAGGAAGATGTCGGCGAGCACGGCACCCGTCAGGTTGAGTCCCGATGGGATCGCCTGGCCGTTCGTATCGAGGACGTTGTACGCCGCCGTGACCGAGCCGATGGTCTCAGGAACATGTAGGAGTCCGGGAGCCGCCGCGCGTTCGCTCGCCTTGAGCGGCGCATCGCTCGCAGCGAAATCGACGGTCTTCGCGGTGATCTGCGTGATCCCGCCCCCGCTCCCGATCCCCTGGTAGTTCACTCGTACATTTGCGTCGGTCGAGTTGTACACGTTCGCCCACTTTGCGATCAACGGATACGGAAAGGTCGCTCCCGCGCCCAGGATTGTCGTGGGCTGTTGCGAGAACCATCCCGCCAACACGCCGACCGCGATCAGGACGACGGCGACGGCGATGACCGCCACGACGATCAGGATGCGACTCCGTCCGCCCGATCGTCGCTTGAGCAGCTCCGTGTCCTCCGAAGGTGTTGCCATTTTCGTTCACTCCTCCTTCACACTTCAAATCGAGTTTTCCTTGAGGTCGATGGAAACCCCGTCCGTCTATGACGGTTGCCGACGGAGTAATCCCTGTCAAACGGTGTCTTTGGAACAACTATATAGTCTACGTGGATAATCCTTTAGACTCTATAGGTCATCGATTCGAATGGAGAAGGAGTGAGGGAATGGAAGGTCGGAAGCTTCAGCTGACCGGCGGGTCCACGTATGTGGTCTCGCTGCCAAAGCGTTGGGTCACGGACGCGGGGCTCAAGGCCGGCGATACCGTGTTCTTGGAACCTCAGGTCGACGGTGCGGTCTCGATTCGCGCGCATCCGGCTGAAAAACCGCTGGCACGCCGCCGAGTCTTCGAGGAGAAGGGGGAGGAACGCCGAGACCACCTCCTACGGAAGCTGATTGGCGCCTACATCGCGGGGTTCGGATACATCGAGATTCGGTTCAAGCCGGAGGCGGGTCCCTTCGTCCGTCGGGTCGCCAGGGACTTCAGCCGGATGGTGATCGGTCCCGAGGTGATCGAGGAATCGAGGAATTCCGTCGTGATCCAGGATCTCTCGGACACGGCGGAGCTGAGCGCCGAAAAGTGCCTCCGTCGGATGCACCTCACCGTCCGAGCGATGCACGAGGATGCCCTCCAGGCCCTGCGGACTCAGGACGACGCCCTCGCTCGGGATGTGTCCCAGAGGGATCAGGACGTGGATCGTCTCTATTGGATGGTGGCGAAGCAGTACAACCTCGCCCATACTCCCGGCGGGTCCGCTCCCGATTCCAGAGGCAAGGAGGAGTTACACAACTATCGGTTGATCGCCAAGCTATTCGAGCGGATCGGCGACCACGCGGAGCGCATCGCCCGCACGTACCCCGTCTTCGGTGATCGGGGCCTCGACCCAAAACTCCTGAAGGAGCTCGAAGGGGCCCGGGAGTCCGCGATTGCGATCTTGGACAAGGCGTTCTTCGCCCTGCTGACGGCGGACGTGGATTCCGCGAACGAGGCGGTGGACGACCTGGACCGGCATCAGAAACTGATTGACGGCCTCTCCCACCATGTCGCCTCGAGGAAGGGGGAGGAGCTCCTGGCCCTGGCGGCCATCGTGGACAGCCTCGCGAGGACGGCCGGGTACGCCACCGACATCGCCGAGATCGCGATCGATGTGGCCGTCGCCCGGGTGAAGGAAACTCCATAGACCTACGGAAACTCCGTGGGGAGGGTATGTGGATGACGAGTGTGTCGACAGGAACGATGAGCGAATCGGATACCAAGGTGGCATCGAAGGAAGCCGCGGCCCTCGTGAGAGCGTTCTACGAATCGCTCGCGCGCGGCCGGATGGTGGATGCGTTGGATTTGGTCGCGACGGACGCGGTCCTGCGCGACGAAGCGGGAAACGAATCCCGTGGGATCGGAGCGATTGCGAGGTCCTTGCTCCCGTACCGCGAGCCGGACGCGATTGCGCTGGAGCAGATCGAATCCGCGGGTTCGGATGTCCATGTCCAGTTCCGAACGAAGAAATGGGCACGGCGCTACCGAGGCTCGATTTCAGTGGATCGGGGTCGCATTCGGTCCGTCCGCCTTGAACGGACAGCGTGAAGGTGCCGTCCGCCGAACGATAGGCGTCGCGGTGATCCACCACTTTCGATGTTTGTCTGGTCGCGATGGCTAGTCTGTTGAGATGAGTCAAGCGGAGGCCCCGGAAAAGTAGATGGAGGACCGATCCTTCGGGAGGACCCCTTGGACGCTCCTTCGGGCACCCTGGCGGAGCGACGACTCGGACTTGCGGTCGGTAGTCTCTTGGCGCTGCCGATTGGCGTTCTTTCCGGCTTCACGGGCGTCGGCGGGGGCGAGTACCGAGCTCCCGTCCTCTTGGCCCTCCTCGGTCGTGTGCGCTGGGCGATCGCCGCGAATCTCCTCATTGGTCTCTGCGTGGCGGTTTTCAATGTCGTCTTTCGTCAAGTGTGGGCGCTCGACCTCGATCTCTTGTGGCTCGCCCTTCTCTTCGTTCCCACGAGTCTGCCCGGCGTGTTTGTCGGCGCCCTGGTCTCAAAACGGATCTCGACCACGGCCCTCAAAGGCCTCCTCGCGGGGATTCTCGTTGCCACCGGCCTCCGATTGATCTTGTTCGAGGTCCAAGCCGGTGGGACCTTGTCCTTCGGTCTGCTCCAAATCGGCCTCGGCCTTCTACTGGGCTTTGGGCTGGGCATCCTCTCGGGCCTTCTCGGTGTGGCCGGGGGCGAGTACCGAATTCCAGCCTTCGTCCTCCTGTTCGGCGTGCCGACGGTCTTCGCAGGGACGCTCAGCTCCCTGGCCTCGATTCCGCTCCAGTTCATGGGATTCTGGAAGCACCGAAACCTCGGCCATACCGGGGCCGCAACGTTCCGTCTCGGCGCGCTCATGGGGGTCGTCTCCGTCGTTGGTGTCGTCTTGGGCGTCCTGTTTCTGGGGCGCGCCACGGAGGCGCTCGTGACACAAGTCCTCGGTCTGGCGATGATCCTGGCTGCGGTGCGCATCGTGTGGGACATCCGACATCCACATCCGTCAGAAAGGCCAAGCATCTCGGAGGGCGCTTGACACCACGCGGGCCAGAATTCGCCCTGCCCGGCCGTGTTCCTCGAACCGGCTTTCTCGGGGATATAAGCGATTGTGACTCAATTATCACCAACCTGCTTCACTTTTCTCCCGCCCATTCAAGGCGGAGACGCAGATTCGGTGGGCTGCATTGGGTGGGAAGTCACACATGCCGGGTCGCGACAGCGGATTTGCACACAAGTCGGCGCGTGGGCGAGTCATCCTTGAGACGGAAGAGTTCGGTTCCGGGGAGGTCCCGGAGCAGGACCTGGAGCGGTGTCATCAATGTCACTTTCCGTGGAACTTGCACGGGAAGCGGTATGACGCCGAGGAGAGGACGCAGATCCGTTTCTGTTCGGAGTATCCGGCCCGTCCGGTGAAGAGCATCCAGCAATGCATCGTGCCGTAGTGCGGCCAGCGGGCCTTGTGTTTTCCCGTCTTTCTCGCATTCCGTCCGGCTTCGGATTTTTCACACTCTCGCGAAAGAACCCGACTCCGGAACCCTGAAATAGAAGCCTATCGTGTTCGAGGAAACGTCCAGGTAGCCCATGCCAGAACTCAGGAAAGACTACGTGACGGATACGTGGGTGGTCTTCTCCGCCTCGCGGGCCCAACGGCCCGGGGCGTTCCGCGGCGGGACGTCGACCACGGACCCGGTGAAGTGCCCCTTCTGCTACGGCCACGAACATATGACGCCGCCCGAGGTCCTCGCCTACCGGAAGGACGGTGTGCCAAACGGCCCCGGCTGGTGGATCCGCTGCGTCCCGAACAAGTACCCAGCCTTGCAGGTCGAAGGCGAGGTCCACCGCCGCGTGAGCCAGCTATTCCACAGCGTGAACGGCGTGGGTGCGCACGAGGTCATCATCGAGACGCCGGAGCACGAGCACCACCTGTCCATGCAGAGCGAATTCCAGGTGCAGGAGATCATTACCGCTTACAAGCAGCGGTACCTCGACCTGATCCGCGACAAGCGGTTCAAGTACATCCTGATCTTCAAGAACCACGGGGAGCGGGCGGGCGCGTCGATTTCCCATCCGCACTCACAGCTCATCGCGACCCCGATCGTGCCGCGTCGGATCGTGGAGGAGGTCAACGCCCTCAATCGCTTCTACGAGTCGACCGGAGGATCCTGCCTCTACTGCGAAATCGTCGAGACGGAGCTCGAGGAAGAGAAGCGGATCGTCTCGGAGAACGAATCGTTCATTTGCCTGTCTCCGTACGCGGCTCGTTTCCCCTTCGAAGCATGGATTCTCCCGAAGGCCCACGAAATGGCCTTCGAGGACATCGCCGACGACGAGCGGACTCCCTTCGCCCGCATCCTCAAGGACATACTGGGCCGAATGTACGGGATCCTCGACGACCCTCCCTTCAATTATTACATCCACACGTCCCCCTGCGATCGCAAGGAGACGAAGTACCACTGGCACCTCGAGATCACCCCCCGGCTCACGGAGACCGCCGGATTCGAACGGGGCACGGGCTTCTACATCAATCCCGTCATGCCGGAGGACGCCGCGGCGATTCTTCGGGAACGCGTGAAGCTCGCCGACAAGCCGCACTGAAAGGCTCACGGTTCTCGGAGTGTTCACGCGCTCGGGACACGGACCTGTCCGCTGGCCTTCTCGTACAGGGCGACGTACTGGCGGGCCGATGCCTTCCACGACAAATCGGCGGACATGCCGCGCTGGACGACCGACTTCCATCCTTTTCCGGATTGGTAGAATCGGACGGCGCGCTGGACGGCTCCGAGGAGGGCGGTCTGGGTGTATTCGCGGAACGCGAATCCGTTGCCCTTGGAAGGAGACTCCGTCACGTCGGCCACGGTGTCGGCGAGGCCGCCCGTGGACCGGACGATCGGGATGGTGCCGTAGCGAAGGCTGATCATCTGTCCCAGCCCGCACGGCTCGAACTTCGAGGGCATCAGGAAGAAGTCGGAACCGGCGTAAATTCGGTGGGCCAAGGCCTCGTCGTACTTCAGCCAGACGATGAGGTCGCTCCGAGTCCGCGCGAGTTCCGACACCGGATCCTCGTACTTCTTCTCCCCCGTGCCGAGGAGGACGAACTGGGCGCCCAGGTCCAAGATGTCGGGGAGCGCGTCGATCAGGATGTCGAACCCTTTCTGCGCCGTCACCCTCGAGACGTATCCGATCAGGGGCCGCTCTGGGTCCGAGGGAAGGCCCGCTTCCTTCTGCAGGGCGGCCTTGTCCGCCCGCTTCTTCTCCACCGACGACTTCGAGTACTTCTGGGCCACGAAGGCATCCTTCGCAGGGTTCCAGACGTCGACGTCGATCCCGTTCAGGATTCCCGAGAGCTTGGCCGACCGGGAGCGGAGGAGGCCGTCGAGACCTTCCCCGTACTCCGGCGTCTGGATTTCCTTCGCGTACGTGGGGCTGACCGTGTTCACGAGGTCCGCGCAGACGATCCCGGCCTTCATGAAATTCAACTGGCCGTAGAACTCCGCGCCTTCGGGGGTCCATAGCTCCTGAGGCAATCCGAGCCAGTCGAAGAGCTTCCGAGGGAAGAGCCCCTGATGCAGGAGGTTGTGGATCGTCAGGACCGTCCCGACTCGCTGGAACCGCGGATCGTCCGCCATGGCCGACCGAAGGAAGGCGGGGACGAGCGCCGAATGCCAGTCGTTCGTGTGGATCACATCGGGCCAGAAATCCGCGGCCGGGATCAGGTCGAGGATGGCCTTGCAGAAGAATCCGAACCGCTTCCCGTCGTCATCATACTCGTAGACCTTCGGACGGTCGTACAGGTCGGGCTTGTCGACCAGGTAGACCGGGACTTCCCCGATCCGGGCGGTTCGGAGTCCGGCCTCATGGCGGGCGTTCCCCAGTCGGACCGGGAATCGCGCCACCTCCTCCTGGGGACCTTGGATCGTCCCGTATCGCGGCATGACGATTCGCACGTCGTGGCCAAGCGCTGTCAGGGCTTTCGGCAGACTGCCGGCCACATCGCCGAGGCCGCCTACTTTGGCGAGCGGATACGCCTCGGCGGATGCGAACAGGATCTTCATCGGAATCTCGGGGTGGACATGCGGCCTGGACTTAAACCTGCGTCCGGAACGTCGCTCCCCGAGACCAATTCCGGGGAGAAATCGTCCGATCGATCCGTCCGGAGCGTTCGCGAAGGATTTTTCCCTCGACGGCCATGCAGAGGCCAATGCCGCCCCCTCCGCTCGGTCACCTCCTCTTCGTGTTTCACACCCATCTGCCGTGGGTCCTCGGCCACGGTCGATGGCCGCACGGCGAAGCCTGGCTCCACGAGGCGACCGCCGAGTGCTATCTCCCCCTCCTGCGATTGCTAGATCGCCTCGAGAAGGAAGGGCGCAAGGGATCGATCACCATTGGCCTCACGCCCGTCCTCGCCGAGATGCTTGCCTCTCCCCGGTTCCGCGCCGGATTCCTGGCCTACTTGGAGGAGCGGAGGAACCGCGCGGAAGCGGACCGTGCGGAGTTCGAAGAGGCGGGCGACCAAGGCCGTCGTAGCGGCGCTGCGGCCTGGTCCGATTTCTACCGGAGGGCGAAGTCCGACTTCGTCGACACCTATGGTCAGGGCGTGCTCGCGGCGTTCACGAGGCTGCAGAATCGAGGTCGGATCGAAATCATCGTGTCGGCCGCCACCCACGGATACTTGCCTCTCCTGGGCCGCGATGAATCGATCAACGCCCAGATAGCCACGGGCATCGCGAGCTACCGCCGGCATTTCGGTCGAGGTCCCCGCGGCATCTGGCTGCCGGAGTGCGCCTATCGCCCGGGATACGAATGGTCCCGTCCCGTCGGACCTGCCATGACCTGGCTGCGTCCCGGCCTCGAAGAGGTCGTGGGGCGGCATGGGCTCCGGTACTTCTTCGTGGATACGCACCTCGTCGCCGGAGGCGCCCCCATCGGCACGTACGAAGACCGCTTGGGCCAGCGCCGTCTCGATGCGGCCCGCGACGGAACGGGCCTTTCTCCGAACGAGCCGTACACGGTCTCAGCGGCCGGCCGGCGCAAGGTCGCGATCCTCGCGCGGGACCCGAGGTCGAGCGTCCAGGTGTGGAGCGCCGACTATGGATACCCCGGGGACGGCGCCTACTTGGAATTCCACCGCAAACACGGGATGGACGGACTGCGGTACTGGCGCGTCACAGACCGGCGACTCGCTCTGCCGGAGAAGGTGCTGTACGACCCGAGTGCCGCCAGGGCCCGAGCCGAGGCCCATGCGGACCACTTCGCATCGTTGGTCATCGAGACCCTTCGGGAACATCGGGAGGCAACAGGCCGAACCGGCGTCGTTGTCGCGCCGTTCGACACGGAGCTATTTGGCCACTGGTGGTTCGAGGGCCCGTGGTGGCTGGAAGCGGTCCTGCGAAAACTCGAGGGACAGGTCGACGTGGTCACCGCCTCGGACTTTCTCGCGGCGCATCCTCCGCGTTCGACCATCCGCCTACCGGAAGGGTCGTGGGGCCAAGGGGGCCACCACTGGGTCTGGCTGAACGACGGGACGCGATGGATCTGGGAAGACGTCTACCGTGCGGAAGATGCGTTCCTCGACGTCTTGCGTGCGACCCGATCGCGAAAAGATCCGACCGTGCGCCGGATCGTGGCGCAACTCGCCCGCGAGCTTCTCCTCCTCGAGGCGTCGGACTGGCCCTTCCTGATCACGACGGTCGCCGCGAAGGACTATGCGGAGGCGCGGGTGAAGGAGCATATCGGGGCGTTCGATCGGCTCCGAGCGATGCTCGAGCGCTTGAAGGAAGGGACTTTGCCTCCCGACGACGCGTCCTGGTTGACCTTCATCGAAGAACGCGATTCTCTGTTTTCCGACGTGAATCCCGAATTGTGGACCCTCGAATCGTGAGGCTCGATGTCCACTTTGTCCTTCCACTTCCATGGTTATCAGCCGGGCGACATCGTACGGTGGCGGGAGCCGGATCCGCTGCGTCCGCAGACCTTCGAGGAACGACGATCTCCCGTCGGCCTTCGGATCGGGCCGGAGCGCATCGAAGGAACGAATTGGACCGACGCCGTCCTCCGCACATACGGACGAATGGGGTCCGTCCTGCAGAGGTCATCGGGCTCGGCCTCCGTCGACATTGAGCCCCAGACCCTCGCATGGCTCCTCGAGCGGGATCCATCCGCGTATCGTGCAATCATGTCCGCGTACGACCAAGGCATCGCGGGCTTCGTGATGACCCCGCCGTTCCATCCGATCCTTCCCCATCTGCATCGACAGGAAAGGGAAGCGCTCTTCGACATGATGATCGATTTCTATTTCCCCCTGATTCAACGATCAAAAGGGAGACCGATTGGCCTGTGGCTGCCCGAGGCGGCGTACTCTCGCGAGACGATGGACAGCTTCCGAGAATCGGCGCGGCGGGCCGGCGTGGAACGGGAGGCAATTGCGGATTCAATTCAGACCCCGTATTTGATTGTCGACGCTCGGCAGTTTGCGCGCCCTCCACAGCCCGGCCAAGCATGGGCTCGCGTCGAGTCGACCGAACGTCTCATGGCGGTCGGGCGCGACCATCCTCTGAGCGGAGAATTCGCCTTCGGCGCGACGACGGCACCCGAGTTCGCCGCGTCCGTGCGTTCCCGCGGGAGCGGATCCCTCCTCGTTGCGAACGACCTTGAGTCGCTCCTTGCCAACCCGATGCAGGCCGAACGGTTCGAAGCGATCGTCCACACGCTCCGCGAGGGCGCGGTCCAAGTCATCCCTCCCGTTCCGCCGGGCGATGCCCCGCCCCTGGCCCTGGTCGACTATTCGAGTTGGTCGGATTACGACGACATGCTGTCCGGGGGGATCACATCGGACACGCGCTGGACCGGGCTTCGGCGTTCCGATGGACTTGTCGCGTCACGCATCCATCGCGGTCGACCGCTGTCCCAGCTATGGAAGTATGCCTTCACCCTGGCAACCGAGCGCGTCGAGACCGCCGTTCGGCGAAGGGCCCTCTACCTGCTCCGATCGGCGGGCGTCCCCCGGCGTCCCCACGCCTTGCGCCGACTCGCGGTCTCCTACGGACGCCACTGGTTCCGCGAACACTATCGGACCCAGGGGATCTCAACGAGCGAGACGGACTTCACCCGGTCCGTTGAAGACATCGTCGGAGGCAAATTGGACGTCGAAGTCGCGGGCTTCCTCGCTCGCGGCTATGTGCTCATGCTGATGGGGACGCGGTCCGACCCGAGGTTCTGGGACAATCCCGACACGCGGGTCGCCTTTCAGAATGTGGTGCTCCTGGTGCAGGCCCTCAAGGACCTCGCGGAGGCGAGCGTTCGGACGAAGGATCTCGATCGTGCGGCGGCGCTGGGACGCCTGGTCCAGGCGACGTTCCTCGAGTTCTCGGAATGGCATGAGCGCGGAGAGTTCGCCGCGCTCCAGACCGCTCCCGCCTGGGAGACGACCGAGGCTGCCTGGTACTCCTCCCTCGAGTCCGAGGTGCCGCAACGTTCCCCGACCGATCTGATGAAACGCGCGGCGATGTTCGCATTGGCGCCAGAAGGAGACTGGCCCGGTGGAGACCCGGCACTCCCGGTCGAGGAGGCCGTCGCGGATACGGGATACATCGTGGGCGAGGCGCACGGCGAGTGGAAGAATCCCGACTGGTGCGAGCATCGGTCCGGCTGATCCCGCACCGGAACCTTCATCGTCGCCGCTACGTACTTCGCTGCAGACATGAAGGCGTCCGTCTTCACGTGGGAATATCCGCCTGCGATCTATGGAGGCGCGGGCGTCCACGCGAAGTACATCACGATGGCGCTCGCGAAACGCATCAAGGTCGAGGTCCGGACCCTGGAAGTCGGCCCCCCTCCGGAGATCGAGGGGGTGAACGTGCTGCGATACCAATCGACCCTCCGCGGACTCGCGACGGGCGATCCGAGGATCCTGAAGGCGCTCCAGGTCCTCTCCTTCAACATGAACATGGTCGCGGATCCGATTGACGCCGCGATCGTGCACACGCACACCTGGTACACGAATTTCGCGGGAGCGATGGCGAAACGGATCTACGGAGCCAAGCTCGTGGCCACGGTCCATTCGCTCGAACCCCTGAGGCCTTGGAAACGGGAACAACTCGGCGCCGGGTACGAGATGAGCTTGTGGATGGAGAGGGAAGGCCTCCTCGCGTGTGACGCGGTCATCGCCGTCTCGCGGGACATGAAGGCGGACATCCAGAAGGCCTACCCGATTCCCGCGTCCAAAGTGGCCGTGATCCACAACGGCGTGGATCCGCAGAAGTATTACCCGCGAGACGGAGCGGAAAGTCTCGCGAAGTTCATGATCCGGAAGCCGTACGTGTTCTTCGTCGGCCGGCTTTCCCGCCAGAAAGGCATCTTCGATCTGGTCGCCGCGATGGACCATGTCCCGGAAGGGACGACGTTGGTCCTGGCGACCGGCAAGCCGGACACTCCGGAAATCGAAGCGGATCTACGGTCCGCGATCAAGGCCCGGACCGACGTCGTCTGGATTCGGGACATGCTCGAGGACCACGACCTCGTGAACCTGTACAACGAGGCCGCCTTGTTCGCATGCCCTTCCGTCTACGAGCCGTTCGGGATCATCAACCTGGAGGCGATGGCGTGCGAGACCCCGGTCGTGGCCACGCGGGTCGGCGGCATCAAGGAAGTCGTCGTCGACGAGGAGACCGGCCTCCTTGTCCCGCCGGGTGAACCCGCGAAACTGGGCCGGGCGATCACCCGAATCCTCGAGGATCCCGCGACTGGGGCGAAGATGGGAAAGGCTGGCCGGCGGCTCGTCCTCAAACACTTCACCTGGGACCGGATCGCGGCCAAGACCCTGGAATTGTATCGGTCGTTGACGTGATGGTCTCGCGATTCGACGATGCGATCGTCGCCACGGACCGGGCGCTGCGTGCGTCTCGTCCGATGAGGAACTGGTTGGGGACGCTCCGGTGGTGCGGCGACTCGATCCACGGGACGACGGGGCTCACCGTGAAAGACCGTGCCATCCTATCGGAATCGGGCGTCGAGGCGATCGTCCTGTTCCTGCTCCATGCGACGGACCCCGAGAGGGGGGCCCGTCCCCTCCACCTCCCCCTCTCGATCGCGTCGGCTCGACTCGATCCGACCGCGTTTGAGCTGGAGGCGGACGACAACACTTTCTACGTGATGGAGGCGGAGCGCCGGGAGAGCTTCGCACGTTTCGCGGTGGATGCGTTCCGACGAGCGGCGAAAGTCCCGACCGAATCAGGTGATTCTCTGATTTTCCACGGGCAAGACGTGGGCGCCTTTCGCGGTGCGTCCGTCATCCCGGGCGGCGACACCTCGAACGTCGTCCTCCGGATCCCGACGGCTTCGGGAGACATCGTCCTGAAGTCGTACAAATTCCTCGACTCGGGGAATCGGGAACCCGACATTCTAGCTCGACTCCACGGCCGCAAGTTCCCGCATGTGGCCCGTCTGCTCGGCGAGGTCGCTCTCGGGCGTGGGCCGGACCGCCTCGTGCTCGCGGTAGCGACCGAGCACATCGATGCGGACGACCTGTTCGCCTGGCTTTGCGACGGTTGGCGTAAGTCCCTGGGTCGAGAGACTGGCCCAGACGAGGATTTTGACGAG
>Ga0209470_1000036_pt1 | contig 79514 bp, 68 predicted proteins | sample GraSoiAngelo_125_FD_185882 | JGI IMG/M metagenome (GOLD analysis project Ga0209470, IMG submission 185882) | Grasslands soil microbial communities from the Angelo Coastal Reserve, California, USA - 14_0927_05_40cm (SPAdes) (version 2) | ecosystem: Environmental > Terrestrial > Soil > Grasslands ... | reverse complement strand
TCCGTGAGGCCGGCTTGGACCGAGGGTGGGCTGAGATTGACCCCAGCCGGCTCCGTTGTCGCGGGGTCCGTGAGGCCGGCTTGGACCGAGGGTGGGCTGAGATTGACGCCAGCCGGCTCCGCACGGTGATGTTCATTGCGGCGCCGTCCGCGAGCCCCGGTTGGCGTTCATTGGTTTGTCCGATGCCACCGTGGGCTGAGCTAGGCGCGACCCGGCTCCGTACGGTGATGTCATCGCGTCGTCGCCGACGAGCCCCGGCTGGAGTTCGTTGCGTCGGCCCGGGTCAGCTTGTCGAGCAGCGGGAACAGGGTGGCGCGGGCGACGCGGAAGCTGTAGCGGGCTTCGCAGCGCTCGCGCGCGCGGCGGCCGAGCGCCGCGGCTTCGTCCGGGTGGTCGAGCAGGCGCCTGATGGCGGCGGCGAGCGCGAACACGTCGCCGGGCGCGACCACGACGCCGCAGCCCTCCAGGATCTCGGGAATCATCGAGACCGACGTCGAGACGATGGGGCGCCCGAGCGCCATCGCGTCGAAGAGCTTTGCTGGCACCTGCCCGACCGTGTCGCTGGTCGCGCGCTGGGGCACGGCGACGAGATCGGCGGCGACGAGATAGTGCGGCACGTCGTCGAACGGGATCTCGCCGATCATCCGCACGTGCGAGCGCGCCGCCCACCGCGGCGCACCGCTCCTGGCCGAGTCGACGCCGACGAGCGTAAGGACGACGCCGGGCCCGAGCGCGCCGACCGCTTCGACCAGGTCGTCGACTCCCTTGTGGCCGCGCGGCGTACCGAGAAACATGACGACCTTGCTGTCGCCCGCTCCCAGCCGCGCGCGCGCAGCGGCGCGATCGTACCGGGCGGGATCCCAGGCGTCGGTGTCGCGCACGTGCGGCAGGAGCGTTCCGCCGAAGCGGCGCTCCAGGAAGCGCGAGGCCACCGTGACCGCGTCCGCGCGGGGGACGAGCTTCTCGGCCAGCCAGGTCCACGGAAGCCCGTTCGGGTTGGCGAAGTTGAGCGCGCGCCCGATGCCTCCCCACACGCCGGATCGGGCGAAGAAGCCGACCTCCCAGTCATCGATGTCGAGCACCAGAGGCCGCCGGCGCCGAGCTCGGGCGAGGAGCCCGAGGCCGAAGCTCGTCGGGCGCGGCTTGGATGCGACGAGCACGTCGCCGTCGACGAGCTCGAGCAGCGCCGGAATGCGGCGCGCGAACCCGGGATAGCGGCCGGCTCTCACGCTGCGCTGCGCGATCGCCCCGCCGCGCGCGGGCATCCAGACCTCGGTGCCGAAGCGGGGCCCGATCACCTCGACCTCGTAGCGCGTGGACAAGAGACGGGCGAGCAGGTCCGCGCGGCCTGTCGCGTTGTCCGACAGGTCGGCAGCGAGGACCGAGACCTTCACGCGGCCCCGGCGGTCACGAGGCTCGCGTAGCGCGCTTCGAGCGCAGCCGCGACGCGGGCTCCGGAGTACCGCGCGTCGACGAGCCGGCGTCCGCCCTCGCCCAGCCGGGACGCCGCCGCCGGATCGCCCACGAGCCGCTCCAGCGCCTGGGCGAGGGCCTGGGCGTCGCCGGCCGGTACCAGCGCCGCGTGCTCGCCGTCGGTGAGCACCTCGGGCACGACGCCGACCCGCGCCGCGATCAGCGGCCGTCCGGCCGCGAGGTACTCGAAGATCACCCGCGACATCCCGTCGGACTCGAGCGGCGTGTAGAGGACGACGTCGAGCGCGGCGAGCGCCGCCGGCAGGTCGTCCACGAATCCGGCGAGCGTGAAGTGGGCACCGAGGCCGGCGCGCTCGATCGCGTCGCGCACGGCGCGCTCCATGGGCCCGCGCCCGATGAAGACGAAGTGCGGCCGCGCGCCGCGGGCGGCCAGCCGCGCGGCGGCTTCGACGACGATCTCGTGGCCCTTCATGACGCGCAGGCCCGCGATCATCCCGATCAGCGGACGATCCGGGTGGCCGCCCAGGTGCCGGTGCGTCTCGGGATCGCGCGGCCGTGGGCGGTAGCGCTCGGTGTCGGCGCCGCCCGGCAGCGCGGCGACGCGCTCCGGATCGACGAGGCCCGCGGCGACGTACTGGCGACGGATAGCGTCGGTCACCGTCACGACGAACGCCGTGCCGCGCCGGTAGAGCCAGCGGTTCGCGGCGTGTGGCCTCACCGCCTGCGCGATGTGGCGCGTCCGCACGATGGGCCGCGGCGTGGCGATCAGACGGTTCGCGACGGCGGCCAGCCAGTGCTCCTTGCCGCGATGGACGTGCACCACGTCGACGCCGACCATCAGCGCCCGCAGCCGGCGAAGATCGCGCCCGTCGGCGACGGGGCGCGCTCCCCCGGCCAGCGACAAGGTGGTCAACCGCTCGACACCCTCGCGCCGGGCGCGATCGATCACCGGCACCTCGGTCCCCGCGCGGCAGCCGAGGGTCACCACGTGGCCGCGGCGCGCGAGCTCGCGCGTCATCCGGGCCGCCCAGTAGGCGTCGGACGACCATCCGCGACAGGACATCAGCTGGAGGATCTTCACCAGATGCCCTGATAGACGCGCTCGACCGTCTCCACCGAGCGCTCCGCGCTGAACCGCTCCTCGGCGCTGGCCCGGCCCGCGCTGCCCATCGCGCGGCCGCGCCCCGGATCGCCCAGGATGGTCTCCAGCGCGCGCGCGATGCTCTCCGGCCGATCGTCGTCGATCAGAAGTCCGGTCTCGCCGTGGACCACCGTCTCCGGCAGCGCGCCGACATGCCGGGCGATGACGGGCCGCGCGGCCGCCATCGCCTCGAGCGCCGCGCGGCACGATTCGTCCGAGCCCGCGGCCATCAGCGCGAAGCAGTCGGCGGCGGCGAGGACCGCGGGGAGGTCGGCGTCGCGATAGCCCGTGAAGATCACGTGCCCGCCGAGCCCGAGCTCGCCCACGAGCTGCTCGAGCCGCGTCCGCGTCTCCCCTTTTCCGATGAGCAGCAGGCGCGCGCGCGGCATCGTGCTGACCAGCAGCCGGAAGCCGGAGAGCAGGAGCTCGTGGCCGCGATTGGTCGCCAGCCGCGCGACCGACGCGACGACCGGCGCATCGCCGAGCTTGAACTCCTCGCGGATCGGCGTGCCGTCGGCGTTCGCGGTGAACCGCGTCAGGTCGACCGCGCCCGGAATCCAGAAGATCCGCTCGGGCGGAATGCCGATTTCGCGGCATCGCGACTCGATCACCCGGGACACCGCGAACACCGCGGCGGTGCGGCGATAGAGGGTGGAGCCGAGCCGGTCGCGCCGGACCGATCGCAGATTGTGGAAGGTCCGCACGACCGGCGGCCGGCCCCCCTGCGCCCGCTTGGGTCGGGTGAGCACGGCGAGCCAGTGATCGTGCGAGTGATGCGTGTGCACGACGTCGACGCTCTCGTCGCGAATCAGCGCCCGCAGCCGCAGCACGTCGCTCGCGAGCGCGCGCGGTCCTCGGCGCGCGTCCATGTGGAGCCCCTCGACCAGCTCGAGCCCCGCCTGCTTCGCCTTGGCCTCGAACCGGTCGCCCGGGATGACCCCCAGCAAGACGCGGTGGCCGCGCGCGCGAAGACCGGCGACCAGGTGGATGATCGGATCGGCGCTGCCGGTCCACCAGCGATTAGCGGCCAGGTGAAGGACGGTCAGCGCCGCGGTCACGAGTCGCCTGCCAGGAGCGCCGCGACGCGCTCGCCCACCTCGGCGGCCGAGATCCCCCGCATGCACGGGTGATCGATTGGACACGCGCGATAGAAGCACGGCGCGCACGGTACGGCGTGGCGCACGACGGCCACCCGGCCGCGCGGCGCGCTCAGCGCTGGATCGGTCGGCCCGAACAGCGTGACGACCGGGGTGCCGAGCGCGGCGGCCAGGTGCGCGACGCCCGTGTCGCCGCACACCAGCACGGCCATCTCCGCGAGCACCGACGGGAGGAGATCGGGACTGTCTCGCCCGACGAGACTCACCGTCGGAGCCTCCTGTACCACCGCCGCGGCCGCCGGCTCGTCCGACGGCGCCCCGAGCAGCACGGGGATCACGCCGAGCGAGGGCCCGAGCCGGCAGAACTCGACGATCCGTTCACGGACCCAGACCTTCGCGGGCCCGTGGGCCGCGCCGAGATGCACGCCGACCATCGGCTTTCCTTCCGGCGCGCCGTTCTGGAGCAGGAGATCGCGGGCGCGCTGCCGACCATCGCCGTACGGCTCGGGCGGCGTCAGGCGCGGCTCGCGCACGGTCGCGAGCGCTCCGAGGACGCCGACGAGGCGCAGGTATTCGTCCACTTGATGCAGTCGAGGCTCCGGCAGCGGCGGCGCATCGGTGAGGAGCCAGCGCCGACCGTCGCCGGCGAAGCCGATGCGACGCCGGCCGCGCCAGTACATCGCAGTCGCCGCCGCCTCGAACGAGTTCGGGAACAGCACCACGGTGTCACCCGCGAAGCTCCGGACCGTGTCGGCGGCGCGGAGCCTCGCGCTCCACGCGCGCGGATACGCCACGAGCACATCGCCGAGCCCCTGCCCCGCGAGGAGGGCGACCCAGGGGCCGGCGAGCAGCACCTGCGCGTCGGGAAACGTCTGGCGCAGCGCGCTGAGCGCCGGCACGGCCATCACCGTGTCGCCGAGCCAGTTCGGCAGGCGGACGGCGATCTTCACGGGCACGCACGCCGGAAGGCCTGACGCCACGCGGGCTCTCCGGTCTGGACGACGAGCCGGATGCTCAGCACGTAGAGCGGGCGGCCCGGAAGCCGCAGCCGCCGGAGGCGGACCCAGTCCTTCTCGGTCGTGATGAGCGCCTCGACCCCCAGCTCGGCGGCGCGCGCGTCGAGGCGGGCGAGGTCGTCGGACGAGTACCAGTGGTGGTCGGCGAACGCCGACATCTCCTCCACCACCACGCCGCTGCCCCGGAGGGTCTCCGCGAAGGCCGCGGGCGCCGCGATCCCCGCGAACGCCGCCACGCGCTTTCCGGCGAGGTCGGTGATCCGCACCGAGCGCATGCGGCCGGACTCCCAGCACTCGGCGGGCGCCAGGGTGGCCGTGACGACCGGCACTCTCGGTGCGTGCTCGTCCACGGCGTCCACCACCTCGCGCGCGTCGCCGAGGTCGAGGGCGCCCGTGGCGACGACGAGGTCCGCCCTCGAGAGCGCAGCGAGCGGCTCGCGGAGCGGGCCGGCCGGAAGCAGGTGCCCGTTGCCCCACGGCCGGCGCGCACGCGCCATCACGATCTCCAGATCCTTCTTCAGGGTCCGATGCTGGAATCCGTCGTCGAGGACGATCGCGGTCACGCCGAATCGCTCGATCGCAACACGCGCGGCGTCGTGGCGGTTCGAGCCCACCACGACGGGGATGCCCGGCAGCCGGCGCGCGAGCAAAAAGGGCTCGTCGCCCGACTCCTCGGGGTCGAGCCGGATCGACGCCGCGTCGGCGACGATCTGGACGCCGCGCGTGCTGCGCCCGTAGCCACGGCTCACGACCGCCGGCCGATGACCGAGCGTCGTCAGCGACTGGACGGCCACCTCGACGGCCGGTGTCTTGCCCGTGCCGCCGACGGTCAGGTTACCGATGGAGACCACGCGACACGGCAGCGCGCGGGACTTCAGCACGCCGCGCCCGTAGAGCCATTCGCGAGCGCCGAGGAGGCCGCGGTAGCCGCCGCCGGCGACCGCGAGCATGCGCGCCGGTCCCGTGGCGAAGCCTTCCTCCCAGCCGCGGACGAAGCGCTCGCGCGACTTCACGCGTGGGCTCCCGGATAGAGATAGCGCCCGACCAGATCGAGCGTCTCGCGCACCGCGCCGTGGCGCGAGGCGACCGCCTCGTAGCCGGCGTCGCCCAGCTTCAGGCGAAGGTCCCCGTCGGCGAGGAGCCGCCGGAGCCCGCGCGACAGCTCGGACGCGTCGCGGACGACGAGCGCGGCGCCGGCCGACTCGAGCAGCCCGACCGACTCGCGGAAGTTCCCGGTGTACGGCCCGATCAGCACCGGCTTGCGGCGCTGGGCGGCCTCGAGCACGTTGTGCCCCCCCACGGGCACCAGGCTTCCGCCCACGAACACCACGTCGGCGACCGCGTAGAGCATCGCGAGCTCACCGACGGTATCGAGGACGACGATCGGCGCAACCTGCGCGCTGGCGGCGGTGGCCGCGGCCGGGAGTTCGCTGCGGCGCACCGAGGGCCAGCCGCGCCGGTCCACGAGTGCGCGCACCTCGCGCGTTCGCTCCGGATGTCGCGGCGCGATCACGAGGACCAGCTCGGGACATTCGGCGAGCGCGGCGCGGTGGGCGTCCAGCACGAGCGCCTCCTCGCCCGCGTGGGTGCTCCCGGCGACCCACACGCGCCGGCCCGGAGCGAGGGCCAGCAGGCGGCGCCAGAGATCGCCCGAGCCCGGAGGGTCGGCGGCGGTCGCGTCGACCTTGATGTTGCCGGTGACGACGACCCGCTCCGGCTGGGCGCCGAGCGTGATGATCCGCCGCGCATCCTCGTCCGATTGCATGGCGAAGACGCGGACGTCGGCGAGGATCGACGTCATGAAGCGCCGCACCAGACGGTACCGGCGATACGAGCGGTCGGAGATCCGCCCGTTGGCGATCATCACCGGCACGCCGCGCGCCGCCAGCGTCCGCAAGGTGTTCGGCCAGAGCTCGGTCTCCATGCAGATCAGGAACGCCGGGTTGATCGCCGCGACGGCTCGGCGCGTGACCGAGGGCAGATCGAGCGGGAAGAATCGATGCGTCGCGAGCGCGGCGAATCGCTCGCGCACGATCTGGGCGCCGGTGCTCGTCACCGTCGTCATGACGAGCGGCAGCTCCGGGTGCAGGCGGCGCAGTCCCTCGACGAGGGGCGCGGCGGCGATCGCTTCGCCCACGGACACCGCGTGCACCCAGCCCGACGTGCTGCCCGCGGGGTTCGTCTTCTCTCGCGCCAGGCGCGCCCGCGCGTTGATCGGCACGCCGCGCGTGAGTCGCCTCAGCAGCGCGACCGGCAGCCAGAGCGCGACCAGCCCGATCGTGGCGAGGGCAGTGTAGAGGGCGTACATCAGGCGCTCACGAGCCGGTCGGCGGCGGCCGTGGCCTCCTCGAGGCTCCGCTCGATCTCCTTGCGGGCGCGCTCGCGGTCGGCGTCGCGGGCAATCGACGTCACGGCGCCGAACACCAGCGCCGCGCGCGCGAACGGCGACGGAATCTGGAATTCGTCCCAGGTCGCCAGGCGCCACGCCGGACGCGCGGCGAATCCGAGCGGGACCACCGGCGCGCCCGTGAGCGCGGCGAGGGCGACGACGCCGGATCCGAGCTGACCGCGCGGCCCGCGCGGCCCGTCGGGCGCCAGCGCGACGTCGCGTCCGGCCCGGACCACCGCGACGAGTGCCCGCAGCGCTCCGGCACCACCGCGCGACGACGAGCCCCGCACCACGTCGAGGCCGAAGCGGCGCGCGTAGTCCGCGATCAGACCGCCGTCGCGCGAGCGGCTCGCCAGCACGCTGACCGTACGGGCGCCGTGGCTCCGGCGCAGGCGCGCGTTGAGCCAGGGCACCATGAGGATCCGGCCGTGCCAGACGCAGTAGATCAGCGGGCGTGCGGCCGTCCAGCTCGGCGTCAGCGCCTCGACGCCCTCCGCGCGGAGTCGCAAGGTCGGACCGAGGAGCCGAACGAGCCCCGCGGCGAGCGGCGGCGTGAGGGCCAGCAGGGGCCGCGGCGCGATCACGCGGCACCCGCCTGGGCGAGGACGAGCCGCGCCGCGCGCATCGCCACGCCCGGCTCGCCGAGCTGCCCGGCGAGCTCGCCGAACGCCGCGCGCTGCGTCTCGCGGGCGCCGGCATCGGTCAGGAGCCGCAGCGCCTCGCGGGCCAGTCGAGCTTTCATCATCGTGTGCCGATAGAGCTCCGGCACGACGGCGCGTCCGAGCGTGAGGTTGGCGAGGCTCACCCACGGCACCCGGATCAGCAAACGCACCATCAGCTCGCTCGCGAGCGAGAGCCGGTAGCAGACGACCATCGGCGTGCCCAGCAGCGCCGCCTCGAGCGTGACCGTGCCGGACGTCACCAGCGCCAGATCGGCGGCGCGGATGACGTCGTGGGTCTGGTTCTCGACGATGTCCACGGCGGGCCCGCCCGCGAGGTGCCGAGCGACCAGCGCTCGCTCGATCGTCGGCGCCAGGCCGAGCACGAAGCGTGTGCCGGGCGCCGCGCTCGCGATCTCCGCGGCGGCGTCGCGCATCGCCGGCAGCATGCGCACGATCTCCTGACGCCGACTGCCCGGCAGCAGCGCGACCACGGCCGTGCGGTCGGCGATCCCGAGCCGGCGGCGTGCCACCTCGCGCGTCGGCACCGCGTGCAGCTGATCGAGCAGCGGATGCCCGACGAACTCCACCGGCACGCCGGCCCGTCGATAGAGGGGCGCCTCGAACGGAAACACCGCGAGCACGAGCGAGACGACCTGCCGGATCGTCTTCACGCGCCAGCCGCGCCACGCCCACACCTGGGGCGGAATGAAGTACACGACCGGGACGCCGACCCGCCGCGCCGCGCGCGCCAGACGCAGGTTGAACTCCGGGAAGTCGATCAGCACGAGGACCGAGGGCCGGTCGGCGCTCTCGAGCACCGCACGGAGCTCGCGGTAGGCGCGGTAGAGGCGCGGCACATGGCCGAAGGCTTCGCTGCCACCGGTGACGGCCTTCGCGGTCACGTCGATCAGGACGTCCATCCCCTCCGCGGCCATCCGCGCTCCGCCCATTCCGAAGAGCCGGCAGCGCGGGTCCAGCTCGCGCAGCGCACGGCACAGCGCGGCGCCGTGGAGGTCGCCGGAGGCCTCTCCGGCGACGAGCATCACGGCCCGCGAGCTCGCCCCCGTCACTCGACACCGACCAGCGCCATGCCGGCGCCGTTCGCGATGCACAAGCACTCGTCGCGGTCCAGCACGAGCACGCGTCCGGCTTCGACCGCCAGGACCGTCGCCCCGCCGGCCGCCGCCGCCTCGATCGTCTCCGGGCCGACGCCGGGCGTGTCGAAGCGATAGTCGTGCTCGCGCGCCGCCGCCTTCACGACCACGGCGCCGGCCCCCGCCTGGGCGAGGCCTCGGCGAATCGTCTCGGTCGTCCCTTCGGTCGCCTCGACCGCGGTGACGGCGCCGTGCTTGATCACGACCGCCTGGCCGATACCGGCGTCGGCCACCAGGCGCGCGACGCTGAGACCCCGCCGCACGTCCGCCCACTCGGCGTCGGTCGGAGCGCGGCGCGACCAGCAGCCGCTCCGTCCGATCCAGTCGCCGAGGAAGGGCCGCTGGTCGAGGAGCTCGATGCCCATCTGGCCGAGCGTCGTCACCACGATCTGCACGATGTTGGTGTCGGTCATCGCGCCGGCTTCAGCCTTCATCGCGGTGAGCTTGGCGTCCAGATGACGCTCGTCGAGCAGATCCGTCTTCCAGAACTTGCCGGAGAAGAGGACGGAGGCGACGCCCTCGGCCTGGAGGGCCGCCAGCACGGCGCCTGCCTGGTCGATGCGGCTCGGGAACGTGCGGTCGGCCTGATCGCTCACGCCGGGCGCGTCCCCGAAGGTGAACGCGACCACGCGCCACCCGTGGCGCCGCGCCTCGCCGGCCATGCGCGCCGGCAGCACGCCGGCGCCGCATATCAAGCCGAGGGAGCGCTCCACGGCGGGTTGGTCGAGTAGGCCGTCTCGCAGCGGCCATCCCGGATCATTCGCTCGATCTCGAGCGCCATGGCGAGCGAGCGTACGTCCTCGGTCTCGGCCAGGACGACCTGCTCGCCCGCGCGCGCACGCCGGACGGCCCGGGCCAGGTGGAGGACCTCGAGCTTGAGCGGATTGTCCTTGTGAACCTGCACGTGCTCGACGAAAGAAGCGCGCCGATAGCGGATCGACTCCCGGTTGAGCGTGTATTCCTGCGCGGCGCGGCGGTGGATCCGGATGTCTTGCTCGGAGTAGTCCAGGACGACGTAGGCGTCCGGCTGCGTGATCGAGAGCACGCGAATCTTCTCCTCGGTCGCGCGGCTGGCGGTGATGAGCGCGATCGTGCCGGACTCGAAGCCGATCTGCACGTTGGCGATGTCGGTCGCGGCCGAGTGGACCGACGAGCCCATCGCGACCAGGCGCCGCGGCGGCGAGTCGACCAACCCCAGCACGATGTCGAGGTCGTGGATCATCAGGTCCATCACCACGCTGTCCTTCTGGACTCGCGGGACGAAGGGCCCCAGACGCCGCGACTCGATGAGGATCGGACGCTCCACGATCTTCGCCAGCTCCTGCACCGCGCCGTTGAAGCGCTCGACGTGGCCGACGTGGAGCACGGTGCCGGTCCGGCGGGCGATCGCGAACAGCTCGCGCGCCTCCTCGAGCGTGGGCGTGATCGGCTTCTCGACGAGGACACCGATGCCGGCTTCCAGGAGATCGGCGGTGACCTGGAAATGCTGCTCGGTCGGCACGGCCACGCTCGCCAGATCGACCTTCCCGATCAGCTCGCGATGGTCGGACAGCGCCTGCGTGTCGTAATAGGCGGCGACCTGCTTGGCGCGCTCGCGGTCGACGTCGACGACACCGATCAGGTCGATGTCCCACAGCTCGGCGTACGCGAGCATGTGGTACTGCCCCATGTGGCCCGCGCCCACGACGCCGGCACGCAGCCTACGCTCGTCCCCCGCTCGTACCGCCATCAGACCGGCTCGCTTTCAGGGCTCGGCAGCGCGTCCACCGCCGACGTCCCCGGTTGCGCCGGGCCGCAGATACCCCGCCGCGACCCCGCGATGAATTCGAGCAGCTCCGCGACGGGGCCCGAGACCGGCAGCTCCTCACGGATCCGCTCCACCGCCCGCGGCGTCGCGAGCCCGCTCCGGTAGAGCAGCCGGAACGCGTCCTGCAGGAGACGGCGATCCGCCGGCTTCATGCCCGCGCGTCTGAGGCCCACCACATTGATGGCGTGGGCGCCGGCCGGGTTGCCGTCGACGAGCACGAACGGCGGGACATCGTGGACCACCTTCGAGCACCCGCCGACGTAGGCATAGACACCGATCCGGGTGAACGGCACCATGCCGACGAGGCCGCCGATGGTGGCGCGCTCGCCGATCTGGCAGTGTCCCGTGATGCCCGCGTAGTTGATGACGATGACCCCGTCGCCGAGCCGACAATCGTGAGCCACGTGGCTCATTGCCATGATGAGGCAGCCCGAGCCGATCTCGGTCCATTCTTCGGCGCGGGTCGCGCGGTGCACCGTCACGTACTCGCGGATGGCGGTGTCGGCGCCAACCCGAACGCCGGACGGGGTGCCGTCCTTGAACTTGAGATCCTGCGGCCTTCCGCCCAGGACCGTTCCGTGGCCGATCCTGGCGCGCTCGCCGATCTCGACGCGGCCCTCCAGCACACAATGGTGACCGATCTCGGCGTCGGCGGCGATCGTCACCTCGGGGCCGATGACCGAGAACGCGCCGACCTTGGCGCTCGGGGCGACGATCGCCTTCGGGTCGACGACGGCAGTCGGGTGGATACCGTCAGCGCTCATCAGCCGTTCCCGACTCGCCGGTCTTCGATCGCGCGATCCCGAGGCGGCTCTCGAGCTGCTCGAGACGGCGCTCGGCGGCGCGCAAACGGCGAGACATGTCGGGCAGGTGCTTCTGGGAGGCGAAGAGCCGCTTGGCCTGGAGCATCGGCAGCGCCGGCGTGCCCAGCCGCCGCTCGCCGGCGGGCACGTCCTCGTGGACGCCGGCCTGGGCGCCGAGGACCGCTCCGTCGCCGATCGTCAGGTGGTCCGCGAACCCGACCTGGCCCGCCGCGATGACGCCGCGGCCGAGGTGGCACGAGCCCGAGATCCCGACCTGAGCCACGATGATCGAGTGCTCGCCGATCTCGACGTTGTGACCGACCTGGACGAGGTTGTCGATCTTGGTCCCGCGGCGGACGATCGTCCGGCCGAGCATGGCGCGATCGATCGTCGTGTTGGCGCCGATGTCCACGTCGTCCTCGATCACGACGGTACCGACCTGCGGGATCTTGCGATGGCCGCCGCCGTCGAAGACGTAGCCGAATCCGTCGCCGCCGATGACGGCGCCGGGCTGGACGACCACACGGCGCCCGAGCCTCACCCCTTCGCACAGAACGACGCGCGGATGGAGCACCGACTCCTCGCCCACCTCGACGAACGGCCCGATATAGACGAGCGGATGCACCCGGACCCTCGGCCCTATGACCGCGCCCGAGGCGATCACCGCCAGGGCACCGATCGAGGCGCTCGGGTCCACGCGCGCGTCGCGCGCCACGATGGCCAAGGAGTCGATGCCGGCCGGTGTCGGCGCGGGGGGATGGAACAGCGTGAGCAGCGCGATCAGGGCCTGCTGCGGGGCGCTCGAGCGCAGGAGCGGACCCGCCAGGCCCGACATCTGCTCGGAGACGAGCAAGGCGCCGGCACGCGACGTCTCGGCGGCCGGGCGATATCGGGCATCGATCAGGAAGGAGATCTGCTCTGGTCCGGCCGCGTCGAGCGGCGCCACGCCGGTGACGCGACGGCCCGGGTCGCCCTCGAGCGTCGCGCCGAGGGTCTTGGCAAGCTCCCCGAGCGTGAACCCGGCGGGCGTTCCCATCAGGGCGTCTTCTTCGCCGGAGCCTGCTGGTCGTACGCGCGAATGATATCGTCGGTCAGATCGGCGTCCGGGGACGCGTACAGAACCGAGGCACCGCGCTTTTCCACGATCATGTAATAGCCCTTGTCCTTGCCGACCTTCTCGATGACGCCCGAGAGCTCCTGGAGCACGCGCTGGAGCAAGGCCTGCTCCTTCTTCTCTAGCTCTTTCTGGAAGTCGTCCATCATGCGCGCGGCGTCGCGGCGCTTGCGCTCGAACGCCTCCTGCTTGTCGCGCCGGGCGTCGGGCGTCATCAGGGGGCCCTTCTTCTCCAGCTCGTCGCGGAGCTTCTCGAGCTCCTGGCGTTTGCCGTCCATCTCCTTCTGCATCACCGACTTCTCGCGCTCGAGCTGCTCGCGCGCCGCCACGCCGGCCGATGATCGCGCGAGGACGCGCTGGACGTCGATGTAGGCGATCCGGATCGACGACGGCGCCGGCGCCGCCGCGGCCGGCGCGGCTGGTTGGCCCGCGACCGGACCCGGTCCGACAGCCAGGAGCCCACCCATCAGTGCGAGTACACCACTCCAATACCTCATCCGACCCTCCTAGAACGGCGAGCCTACGGAGAAGTGGAACGCCCCGGGCCCCTCGCCCGCCCGCCGGTCGATATTCACGCCATAGTCCACCCGGATGGGCCCGAAAGGCGACTGCCATCGTATACCCGCACCCGGCCCATACCGCACATCCGCGAGATCGAACGGGGTCCCGAACCCATAGACGTTCCCGACGTCGAAGAAGAAGGCGATTCGCAGGCCGAACGGCAGGGGGATAACGTACTCGACATTGGCGAGGACCTCGGTCGTGCCACCCGTCTTGAACCCGGCGTCGTCGACCGGCGAGACGCTCCGGTACTTGAAGGCGCGGATCGTGTTGGGGCCGCCCAGGTAGAAGCGCTCGAAGATCGGGAGATCCTTGCCCCCCCACCCGTCGGCGTACCCGGCCTCGAACCGGGTCCCCAGGACGTGACCGAACCAGATCGGCTTGAAGTACGTCTGCAGAATTGTCCCCTTGTAGAACTGCGAGTCCCCGCCCAGCCCGGCGAAGTCGAAGGCGATCACGGTCTGCCCGCCCTTGGAGGGCGCCGCGATCAGGTCGCGGCTGTCGCGGGTCAGCGACGCCCCGATCGAGGAGGTGATCGTCGTGCCCTTCTGTTCGACGAGGTCGGGCGGCGCGGTATCGCTCAGGTTCCTGACGATGTCCTGCGATATGCGATACCCCGTGTGCCAGCGCCAGTACTCGGCGAAGGGGTGGCTCAGCCGGAGGTTCAAGCCGGTGGTGTCATAGGTGTAGTCCTGATAATCGCGGATGCTCTTGTAGATGTCGAAGCCGCCCGAGAGGGGGCGATCGAACAGCCAGGGATCGGTGAAGCTGATCGTCCCCTGCTGGGTGACCGCGCCGGCCCGGATCCGGATCGCGACCTCCCAGCCCCGGCCCAGGAAGTTGCGCTGGGCGAGGTCGATCGTCCCCACCAGGGAGTCGACTGACGAGTAGCCGCCGCCGATGCTGAAGATCCCGGTGGCGCGCTCGACCACCACGATGTTCACGATGATCTTCGTCTTGTCCGAGCCGGGCTGCGTGTCGACGTTGACGGTCTCGAAGTAGCCCAGATTGACGAGCCGCTGCCGGGCCTTTTCCTTGTTCTGCAAGGTGTAGAGATCGCCCTCGTGCAGCGGCAGCTCCCGTCTCAGGATCTTGTCCTCGCTCCGGACGTTGCCGCTGATGTTGATGCGCTCGACGTAGACCTCGGGCCCCTCGGTGATCTCGAACGTGAGGTTGATCTGGTTGACGGTCGGGAGCTGATCGCGCTTGGGGTTCACGTCGGCCGACGCGCGGCCGATCGTGCTGTAGAGGTTCAGGATCCCGGTGACGCTGTCCCGGACCCGGCTCACCGAGAACACGTCGCCGGTCTTGAGCCGGACCTGCCGCTCGACCTCTTTCTCCGGCAAGAGGGTGACCCCGGTAATCTTCACCTCGCCGACCCGGAACTGGGGGCCCTCGACGACGACGATCGTGATGGTCACCCGCGCCTTCTCGCGATCGACGGCGACGTCGTGCGATTCCACGCGAGCCTGGATGTAGCCGTGGTCGTTGTAGAGCTGGATGATGCGGTCGATATCGGTCTCGAGGCGCTGGCGCTGCACCTTGCCGCGCAGGATGAAGTACTGCCGCTCCTTCGTCTCCATCGCGTCCTTGAGCTGGTCGTCCCGCATCCCCTGGTTGCCCTTGAACACGATCGACTCGATCGTGATCTGCCGCCCCTCGACGATGTTGAAGATCAGCTTCACGTCCGAGTCGGCGAATTTCTCGACGGTGGGCGTGATCTGGACCTCGAAGTAGCCCTCGTCCTCGTAGAAATCCCGCAGCGTCTCCACCGCGCGCTGCACGTCGACCGGGTTGTAGACGCTCCCGAGCTTGAGGTCGATCTTGTCCTGCAGCGTGTCGCGGTCCTCTTTCTTGTTGCCGACGAAGTCGACGTCGCGGATGAAGGGCCGCTCCGACACCACGAAGACGATCCGCACGCCGCCCTCGAAGTCCTCGACCCGGACCTGGACGTCGTCGAAGAAGCCGAGGCCGAAGATGGCGCGGATGTCCTCGGAGAGGAGCGAGGGGTTGAAGGCCGAGCCGACGGTGCTCTTGATGCGGCCGAGGATCACGGCGTCCTGGACCCGCCGATTACCCTCGACGTGGATGTCCCGGATGATGATGGGCGCCGGTTGCGGTTGGGATTGCTGCGCCCGTGCCGTCGATGCGATGAAGAGGCCCGCCGTGAGAACAATGACGACCGTGAGACGCACCGGGCCCGCTGTCGACACCAGGCGCTCAGGCGTGCAGGGTCGGTGCGCTAGTGCTCAGCAAGCTCGAGCGGCGCGTCGGCGGCCTGCGCTTCGCGGAACGTGAAGTTCGCCCCGTCGACATCGACCTCGATGCGGGCGCTCTCCACGACCTGGCCCCGAACGATCGCCTCGGCCAGGGGATCCTCGATGTGCTTCTGGATCGTCCGCCGTAGTTGCCGCGCGCCGTACGTCTGATCGTATCCCTTCTCCACCAGCGCCGCTTGGGCCGCCGGCGTCAGCACGAGCTCGATGCCCTTCTCGGTGAGCTGCTTGTTGATCCGGCCGATCATCAGCCGGATGATCTCGTTGATGTGCTCGACCGAGAGTGCGTGGAAGACGATGATGTCGTCGATCCGGTTCAGGAACTCGGGCCGGAACGCCCGCTTCATCTCCTCGAGCACGCGCTCCTTCATCTTCTCGTAGCTCGACTCGTCGGTCTCCTGGAGGAAGCCGGGGGACACGCGCTTGCCGATGAGGCTGGTCCCGAGGTTCGAGGTCATGATGAGGATCGTGTTCTTGAAATCGACGACGTGACCGAGCGAGTCCGTGAGCCGGCCGTCGTCCAGCACCTGGAGCATCATGTTGAAGACGTCCGGGTGGGCCTTCTCGATCTCGTCGAAGAGCACGACGGAGTACGGGCGCCGCCGAACCTTCTCGGTCAGGAACCCGCCCTCTTCGTAGCCCACGTAGCCGGGCGGTGCGCCGAGCAGGCGCGAGACCGAGAACTTCTCCATGTACTCGGACATGTCCACGCGGATGAGGGCGTTCTCGTCGCCGAACAGGTACTCGGCGAGGGCCCGGGCCAGCTCGGTCTTGCCGACGCCCGTGGGGCCGAGGAAGACGAACGAGCCGACGGGCCGCTTGGCGTCCTTCAGGCCGGCGCGGGAGCGACGGATCGCACGCGCGACGGCCGCGACCGCGTCGTTCTGACCGATGATCCGCCCGTGGAGCGCCTCTTCCATGCGGGCGAGCTTCTCGGATTCTTTCTCTTCGAGCTTGGCCAGCGGGATGCCGGTCCAGCGGGAGACGATGAACTCGATGTCCTCTTCCTCGACTGACTGCGTCCCCTTGCCCTTGTTCTTCTCCCACTCGCGCTTGAGCTCCTCGTCGCGGTGGCGAAGGACCTTCTCCTTCTCGCGCAGCGAGGCGGCCTTCTCGAACTCCTGCGCCTCGAGGTACATGTCCTTCTCGCGGATCACGCGCTCGAGCTCCTTCTCGATCTCCTTGAGCTCGGGCGGCGGGGTCAGCGCCATGAGGCGGGTGCGCGAGGAGGCCTCGTCGATCACGTCGATCGCCTTGTCGGGCAGCTGGCGGTCGGTGATGTAGCGATCGGCCAGCTGCACCGCTGCGGAGATCGCGCGCTCAGTGATCTTCACCCGGTGATGGGCCTCGTACTTGTGCCGGAGCCCGCGGATGATCTCGATCGCCTGCGGCACCGAGGGCGCCTTGACGATGACCGGCTGGAAGCGACGCTCGAGGGCGCCGTCCTTCTCGATGTACTTGCGGTACTCGTCGAGGGTCGTCGCGCCGATCGTCTGGATCTCGCCGCGCGAGAGGGCCGGCTTGAGCATGTTCGAGGCGTCGATCGCCCCTTCGGCGGCGCCGGCGCCGATGAGCGTGTGGAGCTCGTCGAGGAAGAGCACGACGTTCTCCGACTGGCGGATCTCCTTCATCACCGCCTTCAGCCGCTCCTCGAACTGGCCGCGATACTTCGTCCCGGCGACGAGGGCGCCCAGATCGAGCTGGAGCAGCCGCTTGTTCACGAGAACGTCGGGCACGTCGTGACTGACGATCTTCTGCGCGAGCCCCTCGACGATCGCGGTTTTGCCGACGCCGGGCTCGCCGATCAGGACGGGGTTGTTCTTCGTGCGACGCGCGAGGATCTGGATGACGCGCTCGATCTCCTGCTCACGGCCGATGACCGGATCGAGCTTGGTCTCGCGGGCCAGCTGGGTCAGGTCGCGTGCGAACTCGTCGAGGACGGGAGTCTGCGAGCGCTTCTTGGGCCTCGGGTAGTACTGGTCGCCGAGCAGCGCCAGAGTCTCCTGCCGGACCTCGTCGAGCCGGGCGCCGAGCGATTCGAGGATCTTCGCGGCGATCGACTGCCCCTCTTTCATGAGGCCGAGCAGCAGATGCTCGGTGCCGATGTAGTTGTGGCCGAGCTGCCGCGCTTCCTCGATGGAGAGCTCCAGCACGCGCTTGGCCTGCGGCGTGAACGGCACTTCGCCGAACGTGAGCGTCTTGGGGAATCCCGCGAGCGCGCGCTCGACCTCCGCCTTCACGGTCTCGAGCCGGAGCCCGAGCCGCTGGAGAACCGCGGTCGCGATCCCCTCGCCGTCGCGGATCAGCCCGAGCAGGACGTGCTCGGTGCCGACGAAGTCGTGGCGGAAACGGCCGGCTTCCTCACGCGCTAAGATAATGACCCGTCGCGCCCGTTCGGTGAACCGTTCAAACACTGGTGTGCCCCACCCTCCCGCAACTCGCGGAGATGCGAATTTACTTGCGCTGACGGCTAGTTACCAGACTGCGACTTCAGTATAGCCCACCGCTTCCCAGCCCGCTAGCCTTTTTCCCCGTCTTCGACTAACTGCGCGAAACCGTTATCTGATCGGCGTCGAATCACCCTTGATCTCGCGCGCGCGGCCCTCCACCAGGCGATACCCCCGCTCGGCCTTCTGGGCCAGGTCCGGGTTGTGGGTGGCCACGAGAAAGGCCAGGCCCCGCTCGGCCTGCAGCCGGAGGAAGAGATCGTAGATGACCTCGCTCGTCTTGGGGTCCAGGTTGCCCGTCGGCTCGTCGGCGAGGATGACCTTGGGGTTGTTGATGAGCGCTCGCGCGATCGCGACCCGCTGCTGCTCGCCGCCCGAGAGCTCTCCGGGCAGGTGCTTGAGCCGATCGGCGAGCCCGACTTCGGCGAGGGCGGCCGCCGCGAGCTCTCGGACCTCGCGAGCCGGCTTGCGCTCGATCAGCGCGGGGATCATCGCGTTCTCGAGCGCGCTCATGTCGCCGAGGAGGTTGTAGAACTGGAAGACGAACCCGACGTCGCGGCGACGATAGCGCGCAAGCGCGGTCTCGGGCCAGGCCGCGAGATCCTCGCCCTGGAAGCGGACGCGCCCGGCCGTCGGCCGGTCGAGCCCGCCGAGCAGGTGGAGCAACGTCGATTTCCCGACTCCGGAGGCGCCCAGGAGGGCGACGAACTCACCGGACGCGATCCTCACGCTGGCGCCGCGCAGCACACGCACGACCTCCGGTCCGGACCGGTACTCCTTTTCCAGCTCCTCGCCGACGAGCAGCGCGGGGCTCGTGTCGTCACTCATACCGGAGCACGTCGACCGGCGCCAGCGAGCCCGCGCGCTTGGCCGGGATGATCGTGGCCAGGAAGGAGAGCAGGAGCGTGGCGCCGATGATCAGGAGCCCGTCGCTCATCGTCAGCTTCATCGGCAGGTGATCGATCTGGTACACGTCGCCGGCCAGCCGGATCACCTTGTAGGTGTTCTGGGCCCAGATCAGACTGAGGCCCGCCGCCGCGCCGGCCGCGGTGCCGGCGCCGCCAATCGTCATGCCGACGGCGAAGAACACCAGGGTGATCGACCGCGAGGAGGCACCGACCGCCTTGAGGATCCCGATCTCCTTGCGCTTCTCGGCGACGAGCAGCACGAGGTGGCCGATGATCGCGAACGCCGCGACGAGCACGATGATCGTCACCACGACGAAGAGCGCCAGCTTCTCGAGCTGGAGCGCCGCGAAGAGGCTCCGGTTCATCTCCATCCAGTCGCGAACCCAGAACCGGAAGCCGAGCTGGGCGGCGACGAGGCGGCCGACGTTCTTGGCCTCGAACGGGTCGTTCAGCTTGACCTCGATGCCGGTGACCCCGACGAGTCCGGCGAACTCCTTGGCCTGGGGCAGGCTCAGATAGGCGATCGAGGAGTCGTACTCGTGCATGCCGATCTCGATCGTGCCGGCCACGAGGTAGCGCCGCATCTTGGGGACCATCCCCACGGCGGTCACGGCGCCCTCGGGGGAGATCAACGTGACCGAGTCGCCGGGGAACACGCCGAGGCTGCGCGCCAGCTCGCGGCCGAGCAAGATCGCCGGCGCGCCGTCGGCGAGCGGATCGATCGAGCCCTGACGGAGCTGGGACCGGACGTCCTCGCGGACCGCCGGCGTGGCCAGGTCGACCCCGCGGATCAGGCCGCCGCGCGCCCCGCCGCTCGACGTCGTGAAGAGCGCCTGCTGGTGGACGAAGGGCGTCGCCGAGTGGACGCCGCGGATCGTTTTCACGCGGCCGGCGATCGTGTCGGCGTCCGCGAGCCCCTGCGCGCCGGCCTGGAAGATGAGCAGGTGCGGGCTCCCGGCGATGATCCGATCGCGGATGCCGTCCTGGAAGCCGGTCATCACCGCGAGCACCACGATGAGCGCGGCGACCCCCAGGAAGACGCCGCCCAGCCCGATCCAGACGAACAGCGAGAGGTTCGTCCGCTGGCCGCGCGACCGCAGATAGCGCAAGCCGAGGAGAAGCTCGAAGGGCAGCCCGCCCTTCATCGGCCGCCCTCGGGCCGGAGCAGCGGGAACAGGATCGTCTCGCGGATCGAGGACTGATTCGCGAACATCATGAGCAGCCGGTCGATGCCGATCCCCTCCCCCGCGGCCGGCGGCATGCCGTACTCCAGCGCCCGGACGTAGTCCTCGTCGAGCCAGTGCGCCTCGTCGTCGCCGCGTGCCTGCAGGGCCGCCTGCTCCCGGAAGCGCGCGAGCTGGTCGATCGGGTCGTTGAGCTCGCTGTAGGCGTTGGCCATCTCGTGCCGCGCGACGAACAGCTCGAACCGGTCGACCAGCTGCGGATTGTCGCGCTTGCGCTTGGCCAGCGGGGAGAGCTCGGTCGGAAAGTCGATGACGAACGTCGGCTGAACGAGCGTCGGCTCCACCAGGGTCTCGAACACGGCCTTCCAGAGCTTCGAGGCCGGTCCGCCGTCGCGGCCGACGCCGCGCGCCGCCGCCGCTCGCGCCACGCTCTCGACGTCGGTCGTGGGCGTCACGGAAAGCCCGAGCGCCTGCGAGATGCCCTCGAAGAAGGGCAGGCGCCGCCACGGCGGCTTGAGGTCGAGCGCGTGCTCGCCCCACACGAGCGACAAGGAGCCGCGCAGCGCGTGGGCCAGCTCGACGAAGAGGGCCTCCGTCAGCTCCATCAGGTCGGCGTAGTCGGCGTACGCCTGATAGAACTCGAGCGTCGTGAACTCGGGGTTGTGCATCGTCGAGGTTCCCTCGTTCCGGAAGTTCCGGTTGATCTCGTAGACGCGCTCGAAGCCGCCCACGAGCAGGCGCTTGAGGTAGAGCTCGGGGGCGATGCGCAGGTAGAGGTCGAGGTCGAGGGCGTTGTGATGTGTCTTGAACGGCCGGGCGATCGCGCCGCCGGGGATCGGCTGCATCATCGGCGTCTCGACCTCGAGGAAGCCGCGCGCGTCGAGGAAGGCGCGGATCGCACGAACGAGCCGCGCGCGCATCGAGAAGACCTCGCGCGCCTCGGCGTTGACGACGAGGTCCACGTAGCGCTGCCGATAGCGCGTCTCCACGTCCTTCAGGCCGTGCCACTTCTCGGGAAGTGGCCGGAGCGACTTGGCCAGGAACGCAAAGCTCTTCACGGCGACCGTCAGCTCTCCCGTCCGCGTGCGGAACATCTCGCCGTTCACTCCGACGAAGTCGCCGGTGTCGAGCTCGACGAACCGCGCGTACTCGTCGCCGAGGCCGTCGGCGCGCGCGTAGAGCTGGATCCGGCCGGTCTGGTCCATGAGATGCGCGAAGCACGTCTTGCCGTGGTGGCGAATCGCCACGATGCGGCCGGCGAGGCTCACCGGCCCGAAGCCCTTCAGCTCTTCGTCGTTCGCGTTACCGAGCCGCTCGGCGAGGTCGCGAGCCCACTGCGTCACCGGGTAGCGGCCGCCGAACGGATCGAGGCCCCGGCCGCGCAGCGCGTCGAGCTTCTCGCGACGCAGGCGGATCAGCTCGTTGTCGTCGCTCATGCCTCGCGGCCCCGCGCCCAGAGCAGGTACGCCTTGATGAAGGCGTCGAGGTCGCCGTCCATGACGGCGTCCACGTTGCCGACCTCGAGCCCGGTTCGATGGTCCTTGATCAGCTGGTAGGGATGGAACGTGTAGGACCGGATCTGGCTGCCGAAGGCGATCTCCTTCTTGTGGCCGGTCAGCTCCGCCAGCTCCTCGCGCTGCTTCTTCTCGGCGATCTCGTAGAGCCTCGCCTTGAGGATCCGCATCGCGGTGTCGCGGTTGCGGAGCTGGGAGCGCTCGTTCTGGCACGAGACGACGATGCCCGTCGGCAGGTGCGTGATGCGCACGGCCGAGTCGGCGGTGTTGACGCCCTGCCCGCCCGGTCCCGACGCTCGAAAGACGTCGACGCGGATCTCGTCCTCGCGCACGTTGACCTCGACGTCGTCGACCTCGGGCACGACCGCGACCGAGGCGAAGCTCGTCTGCCGGCGGCGCGAGGCGTCGAACGGAGAGATGCGCACCAGGCGATGGACACCCGTCTCGCCGCGCAGGTAGCCAAAGGCGTACTCGCCGGACACTTCGACGGTGGCCGACTTGATGCCGGCCTCGTCCCCCGGCAGCAGATCGACCACTTCCGCCTTCAGACCGACGCGCTCGCACCAGCGGAGGTACATGCGCAGCAGCATCTGGGCCCAGTCCTGCGACTCGGTGCCGCCCGCCCCGGGATGGATGGACACGATCGCCGCCTTCGTGTCGTGGGGACCCGAGAGCATGATCTTCAACTCGAACTCGTCGAGGTCCTTCGTCAGTCCGGCGACGCCGTCGGCGATCTCGGCGTCGAGGCTACCGTCGGTGGCCTCCTCGGCCAGCTCCAGAAGCACCGTGAGGTCGTCGGCGTTCCCGGCGAGCTCTTTCAGGCGCGCGACGAGGCGCGAGAGCTCGGTCCGCTCGCGGATGACCTCCTGAGCGCGGCGGTTGTCCTCCCAGAAGGAAGGCTTGGCCATCTCGGCGTCGAGGGCGCCGAGGCGCTGTTCCTTGGCAGGGACGTCAAAGATGACCTCGGAGCTCGGTCAACCGGCTCGCCAAGAGCGTGACGTCGCGCTTGAAATCGCCGAGCATTAGCCGGCTCGCTTCCACGCGCGATACGCGAGCGACGCGCCCGAGACGGCGAGCGCCAGGTACGCGAGCCAGTCGCCGAGGCGCGAGTACAGGGTCACCCGGGTCCGGAGGGGTACCCGCTCGGCCACCGTGGTCCGCTCGTACAGGGGGACGCGGCGAACGATCTTGCCGGTGGGCGCGATGAACGCGGAGACCCCGGTGTTCGCCGCGCGTACCACCGCGATGCGGTGCTCGACGGCTCGGAACGGATACATGGCGAGATGTTGCCACGGGCCGCTCGTACGGCCAAACCATGCGTCGTTCGTCATGTTCACGATGAAGCGCGCGCCACCTTTTACGAATTCACGGACGAGCTCAGGAAAGATTCCCTCGTAACAGATCACGACCCCGAACGGGGCTGGCGGGCCCGGGAAGACGCTCGCGCTGGAGCCCGGCTCGAGCTCGGCGATGAACTCGGCCCAGCCCCGAACGAATCCGATCAGTCCCGATAGCGGCACGTACTCACCGAAGGGGACGAGCTGAATCTTATCATACCTCCCGACGATGCCTCGGTCGGTGAGGAGAAACGCGGTGTTGTGAACCTTTGGCGGAGTCGATCCATCAACGTCGATCGAGCCCACGAGGAGCGGCACGCGAAGCGAGCCCGCGAGCGCGCCGAGGGTCCTCAAAACCTCGGGATCGCGGCGGAGCGGAGAGGGTGCCGCGGTCTCGGGCCATACGATCAGGTCGGGACGCTGGGCGCCCGCACGCGAGGTCAGGGTGAGATAGATCGCGAGGGTCGTCGAGGCGAACGCGGGGTCGAACTTCAACGGCTGCTCGATGGACGGCTGCATGATCGCCACGTTCACCTCGCCCGGAGGCGCCGGGGCCGTCAGCCGCCAGAACCCGAAGGCGAGCGTCGCCCCGAGCAGCCCCCCCGCCAGGCCGACCCCACCGAGCGCCGAGCGCCACGGGAGCACGAAGCAACCGGCGATCGCGGCGTTGACCGCGACGATCACCAGCGAAACGCCGTAGACGCCCGCGAGCTCGGCGATCTGGATGACGGGCAGACGCAGGTACTGCGAGTAGCCGATCAGACCCCAGGGAAAGCCTCCGAAGAGATGGCCACGAAGCCACTCGCCGGCGACCCAGAAGAACGGCGCCGCGCAAAGCGCCGAGATGATCGAGCGTCGCGCGAGCCATGAGACCGCCGCGGCGAAGGCGGCCACGTAGAGGGCGCAATACCCCGCGAGCGCGAACGTCACCGCCCAGGTGAGCGGCCAGGGAATCGTGCTGTAGGTCCTGAAGGTGAAATCGAGCCACCGGAGGAGGACCAGGTAGAACACGGTCCCGAAGACCCAGCCCCAGCCGAAGGCCTGGCGGATGGGCTGGAGCAGCGCATCGACGATCGGCGGCGTGAGGGCGACCCAGACTATCCCCTCCCAGTTCGTTCGCGGAAACGCCAGACCCAGGGCGCAGGCGGTCGCCGTGAGGACGAGCGCGCGCCGAAGCGAGGGACGCAGGCTCAGGAGCCCCACGCGAGGCGGTCGGCCAGGAACCGCGGCAATCCCCCGCGGAGGATCTTGTCTCGCGCCCCCGCGATGTCGTAGACGACGCGGCGGGTCGAGATCGTCCCGCGCTCGACGTCCCAGATCGCGTACGACGCGCGCGGATCGCGATCGCGGGGCTGACCGACGCTGCCGACGTTCACGAGGTAGCGCCGGCCGCGCTCGAGCTCGAGGTCGACGGCGCCCGCCTGGTGCTCCGGCCCCGAGGAGCCGAGCGACCAGGTGCCGGCCAGGTGCGAGTGGCCCACGAAGCAGAGCCGCGTGGTAAAGGCGGAGAACGCGTCGAAGCCGTCCTGCGCGGTGAGCAGGTAGTCCCACTCGTCGGGGCGGTCCGGCGAGGCGTGCACGAGCGTTGCGTCACCCACCTCGGCGACCAGGGGCAGCGAGGCCAGATACGCTCGGTGGTCGTCGTCGAGCCGCTCGCGCGTCCACTCCGCGGCGGCGCGGGCGTGCGCGTTGAACCACTCGAGGTCGATCAGGCCGGCGACCGCTTGCTCGTGGTTGCCGCAGACGAGTGTTTGCGCCCGCGCGGCCACGGTCTCGATGCAGGCGACGGGATCGGCGCCATAGCCGACCAGGTCCCCCAGGCACAGCAGCGCGTCCGTCCGCGGGGCCGCGTCGGCCAGGACGGCCTCGAGCGCTTCGAGATTGGCGTGGATGTCGGAAAGGACCGCGTACCGCACGGGGCAGGCTCAGAACGTCGGGCGGAGTTCTTTGTGGATACGATCGAGCAGGCCGTTGATGAACCGGCTTGACTCCTTGGTGCCGAACTTCTTGGCGATCTCGATGGCCTCGTTGATCGCGACCTTCGGGGGCACGTCCGCCGTGTACAGGAGTTCGTAGACCGCGAGCCGGAGGATGTTGCGGTCCACGACGGCCATCCGCTCGAGATCCCAATGTTCCGCGAACTGCGTGATGGCGTGGTCGATCTTCGCCTGGTTCGTCTTCGCGCCGTGGACGAGCGCGTCGGCGAACGCGCGCGTGTCGTCGTCGACCGGGTGGCGCGCCCAGAACTCCTCGTCGTGAGGGCTCGGGTCGTCGTCGCCGTTGAGGTCGAGCTGGTACAGGAACTGGAGCGCAACTTCGCGGGCCTTCCGGCGCTTGCCCACGGAGCGACGGCCCACCGGCTTATCGGCGTCGGACATGTCCCGAACGCGCGGGGGTCCGCCCCGCCCGATGATCGCCCAACTGGCGGATCCACTCGGCCATCTGCAGGGCCGCCTCGGCCGCCTCTTCGCCCCGGTTGCCCACGTCCCCGCCCGCGCGCGCCCACGCCTGCTCCTCCGTCAGCGCCGTGATGACGCCGAACGTCGTCGGCACGCCCGTGGTGAGCGCGACGTGGCGGATTCCCGCGGCGGCCTCGCGCGCGATGTGCTCGAAGTGCGGAGTCTGGCCCCGGATCACGACCCCGACGCACACGATGCCCGAGTAGCGTCCGCTCGTCGCCAGGTGGCTCGCCGCTTGCGCGAGCTCGAAGGAGCCGGGTACCCAGTGGACCTCGATCGCGTCGGCGCCGAGACGGGCGGCCCGCAAGGCTTGCAGCGCGCCGGCGACGAGCCGCTGGGTGATGCGCTCGTTGAAGCGGGCCGCGACGATCGCGAACCTGAACGCACCGGTACTCCCGGTCGACCGGCGATACTTCGGGGCGCGACCAGCCATATCAGTCTGGCAGCGACGAGAGGAGGTGCCCGAGCTTGTCGCGCTTCGTGCTGAGGTACTTCCGGTTCGTCTCGGTCGCCGGGATCTCGATCGGGACGCGCTCGGCGATGTGCAGGCCATACCCTTCGAGGCCGACGATCTTCTTCGGGTTATTGGTCAGGAGCTTCAGGTTCTTGACCCCGAGGTCCACCAGGATCTGCGCGCCGATGCCGTAATCGCGGAGGTCGGCGTGGAAGCCCAGGGCGACGTTGGCCTCGACCGTGTCCTTCCCCTGATCTTGCAGCTCGTACGCGCGCATCTTGTTGAGGAGTCCGATCCCCCGCCCCTCCTGCCGCATGTAGACGAACACGCCGCGGCCCTCCGCCTGGATCCGCTGCAGCGCCTTGTCGAGCTGGAGCCCGCAGTCGCACCGGCGCGAGTGGAAGACGTCGCCCGTGAGGCACTCGGAGTGGACGCGCACGAGCACGGGCGAGTCCCCCGACACCGAGCCCATCACCAGCGCCAGCGGCACGCGGCTGTCGACCGTGGTGTCGTACGCGATCGCGGTGAACTCGCCGAAGTCGGTCGGAAGCTTGGTGGTGGCGATCCGCCGGACCAGCTTTTCCTTGTGAATACGGTACTCGATGAGGTCGCGGATCGTGATCATCTTGAGGCCGTGCGCGGCGGCGAGCGCGGTCAGCTGCGGCACGCGCGCCATCCCGCCCTCCTCGTCCAGGACTTCGCAGATGACCCCGGCGGGGTAGCAGCCGGCCAGGCGCGCGAGGTCGATCGCGGCCTCCGTGTGGCCGGCACGCCGCAGGACGCCGCCTCCCATCGCCCGCAGGGGCAGAATGTGACCCGGACGCGTCAGGTCGTCGGCGCGCATGAGCGGGTCGACGAGCGTGCGGATGGTGACGGCGCGGTCGTAGGCGGAGGTGCCGGTGGTGACACCCCGGCGGGCGTCCACGGTGACGGTGAACGCGGTCCCCATGGGGGCCGTGTTGTCGGAGACCATCATCGAGATCTTCAGGTCGTCCAGGCGCTCGCCGAGCAGCGGCACGCAGATCAGGCCGCGGCCGTACTTGGCCATGAAGTTCACGGCCTCCGGCGTCACGCGGTCGGCCGCCATCACCAGGTCGCCTTCGTTCTCGCGGTCCTCGTCGTCCACGACGAGAAGGATGCGCCCCTGACGGATCTCCTCGATGCCCTCCTCGATGGTCGAAAACCCGGTCATGTCGTCCCCCTCAGCGCCAGCGAGCGCACCACATACTTACCGATCACATCCGCTTCGATGTTCGTCACCTGGCCCGGCCGCAGCCGTCCAAGTGTCGTCACCGCCAGCGTGTGCGGGATCAACATGACCTCGAAGCTCCGATCGCCCAGCACGGCCAACGTGAGGCTGACGCCGTCCACGGCGACCGACCCCTGGGGTATCAGGAGCGGCTCGAGGTCGCGGCTCGGCAGCGTGACCCGCACCCGCGCCGTCGATTCTACACGGGTTACGGTGTCCACGGTTCCCACACCGTCGACGTGCCCCAGGACCAGGTGGCCGCCCAGGGCGCCGCCGAAACGAAGGGGCCGTTCGAGGTTGACGGAGTCGCCGGGGGCCAGGTAGCGGAGCGCCGTGCGGGAGAGCGTTTCCGGACCGAGCTCGAAGACGAAGCCGGTGGACCGGCGCTCGATCACCGTCAGGCACACGCCGTTCACCGCGACGCTGCCACCGACGTCGACCCCGTCGACAGTCACCCGGGCCTCGATCTCGAGGCGCGCGAGCTTCGGGCTCTGCTCGATCGCGCGGATCGAGCCGACTTCCTCGACGATCCCCGTGAACATCAGACGCTCCGCGGGCCGCGGACGACGTCGGCCTCGACGAGGAGGTCGTCGCCGAGCGGCGTCGTCGTGAGACCGCCGAGCCGGATCGCGCTCTTGAGCTCGCGGCCCGCGCCCCCGACGACCGGGGTCGCGCCCCGTCCGCCGATCAGCAGCGGAGCCGCGAACATCGCCACGCGATCGACCAGGCCGGCGTCGAGGAAGGCGCCGTGGACGTCGCCGCCGCCCTCGACGAGCACCGCGCGCACCTCCCGAGCGAACAGCTCCGTCAGGAGCGCGCCCAGATCGACGCGGCCGTCCCGCGTCCGGCAGGTCACGATCGTGGCGCCCGTCAGGGCGAGCGCTTCGCGGCGCTTCTGCGGAGCGTCGGCGCCGACGGCGATCACGGCGCAGCTCGGCCGACCCGCGCGGATGAGGCGAGCCCCGACGGGAGTTCGAGCGCCGGTGTCGAGCACGACGCGAAGCGGCTCCCGAGGCCAGGGCGGCCCCAGGCGCACCGTGAGCTCGGGGTCGTCGCGCAGCACCGTCCCGATACCCACCACGATCGCGTCCGATTCGCTCCGAAGCCGGTGCGCGCGCTGGCGGGCCAGCTCTCCGGTGATCCAGCGCGAGGCGCCGTGCAGGTCGGCGATCTTGCCGTCGAGAGTCATCGCGGCCTTCAGCGTGACGTGCGGTCGCCGCTCCCGCATCGCGGTGAGGAACACCCGGTTCTGGCGCTCGGCCTCCACGGCCCCTGGACCGACGACGACCTCGATCCCCGCGGCGCGGAGCTGGGCGAAGCCACCTCCCGAGACGAGCGGGTTGGGATCGGCGACCGCTGCGACGACGCGCGCCACGCCGGCCTCGATCAGCGCCGACGCGCAGGGCGGAGTCCGTCCGTGATGCGCGCACGGCTCGAGCGTCACGTAGAGGGTCGCGGCCCGCGCGCGCGCGCCGGCCGCCCGCAGGGCTTCGATTTCGGCGTGGGGGCCGCCGGCTCTGGCGTGGAATCCTTCCCCGACGACGTCGCCTTGTGATACGACCACTGCGCCAACCATCGGGTTCGGCGAGGTGAGCCCGCGGCCGCGCTCGGCCAGCTCGAGCGCCCGCCGCATGAAGCGCTCGGCTGTGTCCCCTTCGGTCACGCTTCGGCCACGAGCGCGTCCACGAACGCCTGCGGCTCGAACGGCTGGAGGTCTTCGAGACGCTCGCCCAGGCCGATCAGCTTGACGGGCACTTTGAGCTCGCGAACGATGCGCACGACGATCCCGCCCTTGGCCGTGCCGTCGAGCTTGGTCAGGCAGACACCGGTGAGGCCGATCGCCTCGTGAAAGATCCGGGCCTGCGCGAATCCGTTCTGACCCGTCGGCGCGTCGAGGACCATGAGCGTCTCGTGCGGAGCGCCGGGCAGCTGCCGCTCGATCACGCGACGCAGCTTCGCCAGCTCGTCCATGAGGTTCGTCTTGGTGTGCAGTCGCCCCGCGGTATCGACGATCAGCACGTCCAGGTCGCGGGCGGTGGCGGCCTTGACCGCGTCGAACACGACGGCGCCGGGATCGGAGCCCGCGGCTTGCCGGATCACCTCGACCTCGATGCGCTCGCCCCAGCGCTCGAGCTGCTCGATCGCCGCGGCGCGGAACGTATCCGCCGCCGCGAGGATCACGCGCTTCCCGGAGGCCTTGAGCGAGGCCGCCAGCTTGGCCGCGGTCGTGGTCTTGCCCGAGCCGTTGACGCCCAGGAGCAGGACGACCGCCGGATGCTGCTCGAGGTTGAGCGACTGCGTCGCCGGCGCCAGGGTCTCGAGGAGGAAGCGACGGAACAGGGGGCGGAGCTGGCTCGCGCGGGTCACGGTACCGAACATGACTTCTTCCCGCGCGCGGTTGACGAAATCGGCGGCGAGCGGGGCGCCGAGATCCGCCGCGATCAGCAGCTCCTCCAGCTCCTCGAGCAGCGCGTCGTCGACGGGCCGATCGGTGTCCAGAACGGTGCCGAGACTACCGGCGAGGTACTCCTGCGACCGGCGGAGCCCATCGCGGAGACGCTCACCCACTGCGGAGAGAAACTTCACGGGTTGTCCGAGGGCAGGACCAATCGCGTGATGACCGAGCCGCTGGCGCCGAGCCGGGGGATGGGCCGGCCGTTGAGCTCGAGGCTCACTCCACCCGCGTTGCCGATCGTGATAACGAACGGGCCGTTCGAGATCCACTCGCGGATCTCATTCGCGGGGATCGTTTCCTCGCTGGTCCGGCCGTCCTCGGTCCGGACACGCATCCACGTCGTCTCGGTCGTTCGTGCGATGAGCCGATACGGCAAGCCCAGCCCGCGCGCGCTCGGGGGCGCGGTGACGGGCGCGGACGACGCGGCCGGAAGCGCCGGCGCAGCCGGCACCGCAGTTGCCGGGTTCGGGGCGGTGGCGGTCGTCGGCGCGGTCGCCGCGTTCGGCGTGGGGGCGGCCGCCGGTGGCGCCGAGGATCTCGGCGCGGCAGCAACTCTCGGCGCGGCAGGCGCGATGGGCATCGCCGGGGCGCTGGCCGTGGCCCGGGCACCGGGTGTCGGCGAGGCGCCCGGCGCCGGCGCGCTCGGCGTGACCGAGGCGCTCGGGGCCGCGCCCGACGACTGCTTCGCGAGCTGGTTCACCCCCGCAGGTTGCGGCACCGGACTCTCGGCAGGCGCAGCGGCGGGCGCCGAAGCTGGCACCGGCGACTCGGCCGGAGCATCGGCCGCGCCCGGGAACGGCGGAAGCGCAACCCGCGCGCTCGGCTCGTCGTCCCCTTGTCGTCCCGATTGGAGCACCAGGGTGACGGCGAAGAAGGCCACGCCGAGAACCAGAAGCAGTATGAAGCTGACCAACAGAGTGCCCCGCGCGCGCTTGTCGCGCGGCTCGCCCTGCGGCGAGGGCCCCGGTGGGGTCGTGGGCAGGTAGTCGGGCTCGTGAACGATCTGGCGGCGCTGGATCTCCGAAACAGCGGCGCGAACCGCACCGACCGGGACCTTCGCCACGTTCGGAGCGGGCACGCCGATTCGATCGTAGAGCCTCAGCGCCTCCTCGGCGGCGACGCCGATGGCCTGACAGTACGCGCGGATGAACCCTTTCGTGAAGACGGGCGCCGGAAGCGAGCCGATGTTGTCCGTCTCGAGCGCCTCCAGGTAGTGGTGGAGCACGCGAGTCGCCCGCGAGAGCTCGTCGATCGACATCCCCTGCTTCTGGCGCAGCCCGCGCAAGTACGCGCCGACGCTCGACATACTTCGAGCGTAGCGTATCCGGCCGGCTTCTTCACCACCTTGTTACTGAGCGTTCAGGTTGACCGAGACCAGCGTGGAGAGACCGGGCTCCTCCATGGTGACGCCGTACAGGACGTCAGCCGCCTCCATGGTCTTGCGGTTGTGGGTGATGACCAGGAATTGGGTCTGGCCGGTCAATTCCCTGAGAACACGGAGGAAACGATGAATGTTCGCGTCGTCGAGCGGCGCGTCGACCTCGTCGAGGACGCAGAAGGGGCTCGGGCGGAAATAGAAGATGGCGAAGAGGAGGGCCAGGCCCGTGAGCGCCCGCTCGCCGCCGGACAGCAAGGTGACGGCCTGCAGGCGCTTGCCGCGGGGCTGCGCCATCAGCTCCACCCCCGTCTCGAGCGGATCGGCCCCTTCCTCGGCTTCCACGAGCCTGAGCTCGGCGCGGCCGCCCTCGAAGAGGCGCTCGAAGATCCGGCTGAAGTGACCGTTGATCTCCTCGAACGCCTGGACGAAGCGTTCCTGCGCCGTGCGCGTCATTCCCCGCAGGGCCTTCTCGAGATCCTTGATCGACGCGGTCAGATCGTCGTGCTGGGTTCTCAAGAAGGTCAGCCGCTCGTCGAGCTCGCGGTATTCGTCGTCGGCGACCAGGTTCACGGGGCCGATCGCGACGAGCCGCTCCTCGAGCTCGGCCACGCGCTCGCGAACCGTCGCCAGCTCGCGCGCGGGATCGTGGTGCGCGAGCAGCGTCTGGGCGTCCACGCCGTAGACGCGCCACGCTTCCTGCCCGAGCTCCTCGCGCCGCACGCGGCACTCGGTGGCGCGAATGTCGATCTCGTGCGCGGAGGCCACCAAGCGCCCGAGCTCGCTCTCGGCGCCGCGCGACTCGTGCTCGACGGCGCGCAGCTCGGTGGCGAGCGCCTCGTGGTGCTCGGCCGCGCGCCGCGCCTCGGCATCGGTGCGATCGCGCTCGACGGCGACCTCGCGGGCGGCGGCGTCGGTCCGGTCGCGCTCCTCGGCGAGCCACGCGCGGCGCTCGACCAGCTGCGTCCGTCGCTGGCCCGCCTGGGCCAGACGCTCCGTCAGATCGCGCTCGATCTCGTCGAGGCGCGACAGCTCGCGCCCGAGGGCATCGACCCGCTCGGTCACCGAGGCGAGATCGACCCGACACGCCGTCAGCTCGGCGCCGAGCGCGGTCTCGTCCGACTGGGCGCTCTCGATCGCGTCCCGCACCCGGGCGACCGCGGCCTCGAGCGCGCCCTCGGCGTCTCGCGCGACCGCGATGCGCTGGCTGAGCCGCGCCAGGGTCGCGGTTGTCTCGTCCGCCTCGCGCGCGACCTGGCGCGACTCCGCCTCGACCGTCTCGACGTGTCGCTGCACGCGCGCGTGCTCCTGCCCCGCCCGCTCGACGTCCTTGTCGCCCGCGAGACGCTCGGCCTGGCGCGCCTGCACGGCGCGCGAGAGCTCGCCGATCTGCTCCCGAAGCGTCGCGAACTCGGCTCCGAGCGTCGCGATCTCGCTCTGGCCCGTCTCGACGACCGCGGCGAGCCGCTCGACCTCCGCCTCCAGCTCGCGCAGCTGCCGCTTGCGGGCCAGGAGCGAGTGCTCCGTCTCGCTCGCCGCCCGCGACCCGCCGCCGTGGAGCCGGCCGGTCGGGCCGAGAACCTCGCCGCCCGGCGTGACGTACGTCGCGACCACGCCGTTACGGCGCCAGAGCCGCTCCGCCTCGTCCAGATGCTCGACGACGGCGACCTGCCCCAGCAGATGATGGACGAGGCTCGGGACGGCCGCGCCGACGTGGCGGGCAACCCAGCGCACCCCGTCCTCGGCCGGGCCCGGCTCGGACGGCGCCGGCAGGTGCTCGAGCGGCAGAAACGTCGCCGAGCCGAGCGCGTGATCGTGCAGATAGGCCACCGCCGCGCGCGCGTGCGCGAACTGCTCCACCACGACCCATTGCAGCCGCTCGCCCAGCACCGCCTCGATGGCGCGCTCCATCCCCGGCGGCACCTCGAGCAGGTCGGCGACGGTCCCGACGATGCCGGAGAGCTCGTCGCGCCGGCCTTCCGCGAACACCGCGCGCACGCCCGCGCCGTAGCCCTCACGCGCGTGCTCGAGCTCGGACAGCGCCTCGAAGCTCGAGCGCCGAGCCGCCAGCTCGACGCGCGCGTCGGCGAGCTGCGTCTCGGCCTCGGTCAGACGGCGCTCCGCGGTGGCTTCCTGCTCCTGGAGCCGCTTGCGCTGCTCCTCGAGGGTCACCAGCTCGGCCGCCGCCCGATCGCGTGCGGCCGCCAGGGAGCCGCGCTCTCCCGCGAGGCGCTCGGCCTCCGCCTGCGCCTGGGCGAGCTCGGTGGCGAGCCGCTCGGCGCGGCGGCCCAGCTGGATCTCGCGCTCGCGCAGCTCGCCGGTGCTCCGCATCAGGTCGACGCGCTCGGCGGCCAGCCGCGCCTGCTCCAGGCGCAGCGCCTCCGCGTGGTCGCGCTCGAGCGCGAGCGCGGCGCGATGACGCTCGAGCGCGGCCTCGAACTCGGTCGCCGCACGCGAGCGCTCGGCCGCGACCTGCTCGGTGTCACTGAGCGCCTGCCGCACGCTCTCGCGCTCGCCGACGATGGACGCCTGGCGCTCGGCGGTGCTCCGGACCTCCTCGTCGAGCCGCAGGCTCTCCTCACCGAGCTCGCGGATCTGCACGCCCATCTGCTCGCGGCGCTCGAGAAGCCGCTCGAGCTCGCCCTGCACCTTCGACACCGCCTGGCGCAGATCCGACAGGCGGTGCTCGCTCTCCTGGAGGGATTCCCGCGCCTGAGCCTCGCGCGCCGCCAGCGCCGCCAGGCGCGTGCGGAGCCCTTCCTCGCCGTCGCGAAGCCGCACGAGCTCACTCGCGAGGCGCTCGCCCTCGCCGGTGAGCCCGGCGAAGTCCGCGGCGACGAGCGCCAGCCCCAGGTCCCGCTTCTCGGCCTGGAGCGTCTTGTACTGCCGCGCCTTCTTCGCCTGGCGCTCGAGCGAGTTCAGCTGCCGACGCACCTCGTCCATGACGTCGCGCACGCGCGTGAGGTTCAGGCGGGCCGCGTCGAGCTTGCTCTCCGTCTCGTTGCGCTGCTGCTTGTAGCGCGCGATCCCGGCGGCTTCCTCGATGAACACGCGCCGTTCGTGCGGCTTGGCGGTCAGGACGTGGTTGAGCTTGTCCTGGTCCATCACCGAGTAGGCGCGCGGGTTGGCGCCGGTCCCGGCGAAGAGGTCGAGGATGTCGCGCAGGCGCGACGGATTCTTGTTCAGGAGGTATTCGCTCTCGCCCGTGCGGTAGAGACGGCGGCTGACCGCCACCTCGGTCCACGGCACGGACAGCACGCCGTCGTTGCTGAAGATCAGCTCGACCTCGGCAAAGCCGACGGGCTTGCGCGACGCGGAGCCGTGGAAGATCAGATCTTCCATGCGCTGACCGCGGAGCGACTTCGCGCTCTGCTCGCCGAGCGCCCAGCGGACCGATTCCGAGATGTTGCTCTTGCCGCATCCGTTCGGGCCGACGATCGCGGTGATGCCGGGCATGACCTTGAGGACCGACTTTTCCGCGAAGGACTTGAAGCCGTGCAGCGAGACGGATTCGAGGCGCATGGAGCTTCTTAGCACGGGGGACCCAATCCAACCAAAGAAAAAAGCACCAGCAGTGGGGGTGCTGGACCCGCCGAAACCCTAGATATCGACCTCTATGCCATGAGGTAGTGGCACTTCTTGTACTTCTTGCCGGAGCCGCAGAAGCAGGGGTCGTTGCGGCCGATCTTCTCGCCGGTCGCCGTCCGGGGCACCGTCTGCGTCCGCGGCGCCGGCGCGGCGGCCCGGGCCGGCTCGCCGGCGATCTCGCCGCGGGACTCCCGCGCGTCCGCCCAGGCCGTGATCGTCGGAAGCTCCATCGGCGCGTCGCGAACGATCTGGACCTTGAAGATCCGCTCGATCACGGCTGCCTTCATACGCTCGAACATGTCCTCGAAGAGGTCGAACGCTTCCTTCTTGTACTCGGTCAGCGGGTCGCGCTGCCCGTAACCGCGCAGCCCGATCCCCTCCTTGAGGTGATCGATCGAGAGCAGGTGATCCTTCCACTGCGTGTCGAGGACGATCAGCATCTCGTGACGCTCGAGCGCCTGCAGCAGCTCGGGGCCGAGCTCGCTCTCGCGCTCGGCGAGCCGCGCCCGGACCGCCTCGCCGACCGCCTCGTCGAGCGCCTCGCGCGACACGATCTCGTTGAGCTCCGCCGGCGCAACCCGCGTGTCGAACTGACGGTGGAGCGCCTCGGTCAGCCCGCCCAGGTCCCAGTCCTCGGGATGCGCGCCCCGCGCCGCGTAGCCGTCGACGGTGCCTTCCACGAGCTCGTCGACCCATTCGGCGATCGTCTCGGCCTGGCTCTCGCCATCCAGGATCTGGCGCCGCATTCCGTAGATGACCTCGCGCTGCTTGTTCATCACGTCGTCGTACTCGAGCAGGTGCTTGCGGATCTCGAAGTTGTGGGTCTCGACGCGCTTCTGCGCAGTGGCGATCGCCCGGGTCACGAGCTTGTGCTCGATCGGCTCGCCCTCCTGCATCCCCAGGCGCTCCATGATCCGCTCGACGCGCTGCGAGCCGAAGATGCGGAGCAGATCGTCCTGGAGCGACAGGTAGAAGCGCGAGGAGCCGGGGTCGCCCTGCCGGCCGGAGCGGCCGCGGAGCTGATTGTCGACGCGCCGCGCCTCGTGGCGCTCGGTGCCGACGATGTGCAGGCCGCCCCGCTCGACCACGCGCGCGTGCTCCGGCTCGGTGATCCGCCGCGCCTCGGCAAACGCGGCGGCGCGCTCGGGCTCCGCCGCCATGACGGGGTCGAGCCCGCGCTTCCTCAATATTTCCTTCGACAGGAAATCGGGGTTCCCGCCGAGCAGGATGTCGGTGCCGCGCCCGGCCATGTTGGTGGCGATGGTGACCGCGTTCTCGCGGCCGGCCTGCGCGACGATCTCCGCCTCGCGCTCGTGGTACTTCGCATTCAGGACCTCGTGGCGAATCCCGCGCTTCTTCAGGAGGCTCGACAGGGCCTCGGACTTCTCGATCGACACCGTGCCGACGAGCACCGGCTGGCCCTTCTGATGGCGCTCGATGATGTCGTCGACGACCGCGTTGAACTTCTCGCGCTCCGTCTTGTACACGACGTCCGGGGAGTTGACCCGGAGCAGCGCCCGGTTCGTCGGGGCCACGGTCACGTCGAGCTTGTAGATCTTGGCAAACTCTTCCGCCTCGGTCTCCGCAGTGCCGGTCATGCCGGCGAGCTTCTCGTACATCCGGAAGTAGTTCTGGAACGTGATCGTCGCGAGCGTCTGGTTCTCGCGCTCGATGCGCACCGACTCCTTGGCCTCCACCGCCTGGTGCAGGCCGTCGGACCAGCGCCGGCCCGGCATCTGGCGGCCCGTGAACTCGTCGATGATGACGACCTGTCCGTCCTTGACGATGTAGTCGACGTCCCGCCGGAAGAGCGCGTGCGCGCGCAGCCCCTGCTGGATGTGGTGCAGCATCGTCATGTTGCGCGGGTCGTACAAGTTCTCGACGTTCAGGAGGCGCTCGCAGGTGGCGATGCCCTCCTCGGTCAGCGCGACGGCGCGCGCCTTCTCGTCGACGATGAAGTCGCCCTTCTTCTCGGCCTCGATCTCGGAGAGCTTCCCCTCGGTGATCGTGGCGGCCCGCCGGAGCTTCGGGATGATCCGATCGATCTTGTAGTAAAGGTCGGTTGACTCGTCGGCCGGTCCCGAGATGATCAGCGGGGTCCGTGCCTCGTCGATCAGAATCGAGTCGACCTCGTCGACGATCGCATAGTGCAGCTCACGCTGCACCAGTTCGTCGAGGCTGAACCGCATGTTGTCGCGCAGGTAGTCGAAGCCGAACTCGTTGTTGGTGCCATAGGTGATGTCGGCCCGGTACGCCTCCGGGCGCGTGCACGGCCGCAGCGAGGTCAGCCGGATGTCCGACGTCACGAACTTGGGGTCGTAGAGGAACGACGCCTCGTGCTGGATGACGCCGACGGTCAAGCCGAGCGCGTGATAGATCGGCCCCATCCACTGGGCGTCGCGCTTGGCCAGGTAGTCGTTGACCGTGACGATGTGGACGCCGCGGCCGGTGAGACCGTTCAGGTAGGCCGGGAGCGTCGCGACGAGCGTCTTGCCCTCGCCGGTGGCCATCTCGGCGATCTTGCCGTCGTGGAGCACCATGCCGCCGATCAGCTGGACGTCGAAGTGGCGCATGCCGACCGTGCGCCGGGCCGCCTCGCGACAGACGGCGAAGGCCTCCGGCAGGATCTCGTCGAGCGGCTCGCCACCCTCGATCCGCTTCTTGAACTCCTCGGACTTCGCCCGCAGGCCGGCGTCGTCGAGCGGGCTCAGCGAGGCTTCGAGGCCATTGATGGCCTGCACCACCGGCATCATGCGCTTGACGTCGCGCTCGTGCTTGGTGCCGAAGATCTTCTTCAGCAGCGCATCGATCATCTCGACCTCATTATACAGGGCGCGTTCGCGAGATCGGCCGGCCCAGAAGCTCGCGGGCGTGGCCGCGCGCCGTCTCGGTGACCCGATCGCCCGCGACCATCCGGGCGACCTCGTCCACGCGTGCCTCTCCGGTCACGGGCTCGGCGCTGACCCGCGTCCGGCCGCCGCGCACGCTCTTGGAGACCCGCACGTGGTGGGCGGCGCGCGCGGCGATCGGCGCCAGGTGCGTGACGCAGAGGACCTGGCGGCCCTCCGCGGCGGCGGCGAGCTTCTGCGCGACCACGGCGGCCACGCGGCCGCCGATGCCCGAGTCGACCTCGTCGAAGATCATGGTGGGTACGCGCTCGGCGCGCGCCAGGATCGCCTTGAGGGCGAGCATCGTGCGCGAGAGCTCGCCGCCCGAGGCGATCCGCGCGAGCGGACGCACCTCTTCGCCGGGGTTCGTCGACAGGCGGAACTCGACGCGATCGAGCCCCCGCGGCCCGATCTCCGCGAACGGCGCCCGCGTCACCGAGATCTCGAAGCGCGCGCGCTCCATGCCGAGCTGGCGGAGCTCGCGCGCCGCCACGCCGGCGAATCGCTCGGCCGCGTCGTGGCGGCGCTTCGCGAGCTCGTGCGCGGCGCCCGAAAGCTCCGCGTCGAGCTCGCCGAGCACGCGCTCCTGCTCGGCCAGAATTTCTTCGTGTCGGCCCAGGCGCTCGAGCTCGCTCGCCGCCTCGGCGCGGAACGCGAGCATCGCCGCTTCGGTGTCGCCGTACTTGCGCTTGAGGCGCGTGAGGGCGTCGAGCCGCTCGTCGATCGCCTCGAGCCGCCCCGGCGTCATCGCGATGCTGTCCCGCAGCGAGCGGACCGCGGCGAGCGCGTCCTCGACCAGCGCCCCGGCGCCGTCGACCGATTCGGCCGGAACGGCGAACGCCGGATCGAGCCGTGCCAGGTCCCGCAGCAGGCGCGCGGCGCGATGGAGCCGGCTCATCGCCGAGCCGTCGTCGTCGTTGAGGAGCCCTGCCGCCTCGGCGAGGCCGGCCGACAACCGTTCGGCGTGCTGAAGCCGGCGGCGCTCGGCTCGCAGCTCGTCCTCCTCCCCCGGCCGCAGTCGCGCGGCATCGAGCTCCGACACCTGAAGCCGAAGCAGATCCTCGCGCTGCGCCCGGTCGCGCTCGGCCACCCGCGCCCGCTCGAGCTCGGCCCCCGCGGCACGGTGCTTCGCGAACAGGTCGCCCACGCGATCGCGGAGCTCGTCGGTATCCGCGAATCGGTCGAGGAGGTCGAGCTGCCGCGCCGGCTCGAGCAGGCGCTGGTGCTCGTGCTGGCCGTGGATCTCGACCAGGTGGTCGCCGAGGCGCTCGAGCAGCCCGACCGTGACCGGCGAGTCGTTCACAAACGCGCGATGGCGGCCCGAGCGAGCGAGCTCACGGCGCACCACCAGCTGCCCCTGGTCGAGACCGAGCCCGGCCTCGTCGAGCACGGCTGAGGCCGGGCCGCGTGGCGCCACGTCGAACACCGCCTCCACGGTCGCCGTCTCGGCGTCGGTGCGGATGACGTCGGTCTGGGCGCGGGCGCCGCGGACCAGGAGGATCGCGTCGAGGAGCATCGATTTACCGGCGCCGGTCTCTCCGGTCAAGACGTTGAGGCCGGACTGGAAGGTGACGGTGACGGCGTCAATCACGGCGAAGTTGCGAACTCGAATCTCCAGGAGCATCTAGGCCGATGCTAGGTCAGCGCGCCGGCCGCCTCAAGCGGTATCCGAGCGAAGACAGCGTTAACGCTCACCCCACTTGAGTTTCGTGCGAAGAACGGAGAAGAAGTCCTTCTGCGGGAACCTGACGAGGCGGATGCGCGAGGCCGCCTTCCGCACCTCGACGGTGTCCCGCTCCCGGAGTCCGACGCCCACCTGCCCGTCAACCGTCGCCATGACCTCCTGGTCGGCCAGCAGGGTGACTTCGATGCGATCGGCGCCCGGCAACACGATCGGGCGATCGGTCAGCGTGTGGGAGCAGATCGGGGTCAGGACCACCGCGTCCATCGTGGGGAAGAGGATCGGCCCTCCTGCGGAGAGCGAGTACGCGGTCGATCCGGTCGGTGTCGAGATGATGAGGCCGTCCGCGCGGTAGGCCGTCGCGTAGCGGCCGTCGACCGACACCGAGAGGTCGATGATGCGGCTCATCGCCGACTTCGTGATGACGACGTCGTTGAGGGCCGCGTACTCGCAGAGCAGCTGCCCGTTGCGGATGACCCGCGCGGCCAGGAGCATCCGCTCCTCGATGGTCATCCGACCCGCCAGGTACGCCTCGAGCGCGGGGAACATCTCCTCGAGCGTCGTTGCGGTGAGGAAGCCGAGGCCGCCGAGGTTCACCCCGAGGAGGGGCACGCCGAGGTCGCCGACCGCTCTGGCCATCGAGAGGAGGGTGCCGTCGCCGCCGAGGACGATCAGCAGGTCGACCTGCGACGGCAGCTCGGCCTTGCCGGCCGCCGCGGGGACGTCAGTCGACGCGAGGTCGGCAGTCTCCTTCTCGAGCACCGCCCCGAGCCCCTGGGCGGCGAGCCAGGACAGGAGCTGAGCGATGACTCCCCTGGCCCGGGGCGCGTCCGGCTTGGCGACGATCCCGACTCGGGTCACGCAAGCGCCTCGACGCTCTGGCTGATCATCGACTCCAGATCGCTGGCGGTCCGGCCGTGTGTCGAGAAGTGCAGAAAGAACTCGTGATTGCCTTTCGGACCTCGCAACGGAGACGCGGTGACACCGAGGACATGCCAACCTCGAAGCACAGCATACCGCGCAAGCCGCTGGACCGCCGCCCGGTGCTGAGCGGGCTCCCGAACGACGCCTCCCTTGCCGACGTGCTCGCGCCCGACCTCGAACTGCGGCTTCACGAGCGCGATGACCTCGCCGCGCGAGGCGAGAACGCCGAACGTTGGGGGCAGGATCTTCTCCAGCGAGATGAACGACACGTCGATGACCGCGAAGGTGGGCTGGTCGCCGAAGACTCGCGGATCGAGCGCGCGAGCGTTGGTGTGCTCCATGACGACGACCCGCTGGTCCTTCCGCAGGCGCGGATCGAGCTGGCCGGTGCCGACGTCGACCGCATACACACGCGCGGCGCCCTTCTGGAGCAGACAATCGGTGAAGCCGCCCGTGGAGGCGCCGACGTCCAGGCACACGCGTCCGGCCACCTTGATCTGGAAGTGGTTGAGCGCGTGGGCGAGCTTCTCGCCTCCCCGGCTCACGTAAGGGCTCCGCGCCCGCACCTCGACGACGGCCGCCGGAGCGACCAGGACGCTCGCTTTATCCACTAGTTGGCCGTCGACGAACACCTCGCCGGCGAGGATCTGCCGGGCGGCCTTTTCGCGGCTCTCGATCAGGCCCTTGTCGACCAGGAGTTTGTCGATCCGAACCCGCGCTGGACGTTTCATAACGCGGTCATTATAGGCGAGCGACTCGCCCGGCCCGCATCAGAAACAGCTGGGCCATGCCAGCCAGGAATCCGCCGATATGTGCAAACCACGCGGTGCCGCCGGCCTGCCCTCCGCCCCAAGCGGCCTCACTGAACGTGAGAATCCCGCTCAGCGCCTGGATGACGATCCAGAATCCGAGCACGACGAGCGCTGGCCAGCGGACGACCCTGACGAAGAACCCGAACAGGAGCAGCATGTGGACGCCCGCGAACGGAAACAACAGGAGATACGCCCCGAGGACGCCGGAGACGGCGCCGCTCGCGCCGATCATCGGAGCGGAGGATCGAGGATGCACCGCCACCTGCGTCGCCGCCGCCGCCACGCCCGCCAGAAGATAGAGCGCGAGATAGCGCCGGTGTCCGAGCGCGTCTTCGACGCTGTCGCCGAAGATCCACAGATAGAGCATGTTGCCGCCGACGTGGAGCAGCCCGCCGTGCAAGAACATCGAGGTCAAGATCGTCACGGCGGGGCTCGGGAAATCTCCGGGCACCGGGCATGCGCCGGTGATGCGGCACGGCGTCGCGCCGAACTCGAACACGACCGCCTCCGCGGCCCGCTGGTCACCGCCCATACCGATCGAGGCCTGATAGAGAAAGACGAACACGTTCAGTCCGATCAGGCCCACGGTGACGAACGGGAAGGTGCCGCTCGGGACGTCGTCCTTGAAGGGGATCATCAGCGCGTCGGCTGCAGCACGACGATGCTCGGCCGCTTCAGATAGCGCTCCGCGGCGCGCGCGACATCCGCGGCCGTCACCGCCTCGAGCGCGCGAGCGTAGCGATCTGGAAAGTCCCAGCCGGCTCCGATCGTCTCGAAGAAGGCCAGGTACCACACGACGCGCGCGTTGGTGCGGCGATCCATCACCAGCAGGCCGCGAACGTACGCCTTCGCGCGCGCCAGCTCGTCGCCGCTCACCGGCGCCTCGCGCACGCGCTCGAGCTCGCGCAGAATGCCCGCCTCGGCCGCCGTGGCGGTAGCCGGTGCGGTTCCGAGATATGCGACGAAGGAGACGGGGCCGGTGCGATACGGCGTGAAAACACCCGTCGAGTACGCCAGCCCTCGCTGATCCCTGAGCTCGACGAACAGGCGGCCGGCCATGCCGCCACCGAGCGCGGCCGCGAGCACGCGAACGGCCGGGTAGAGAGGATCCGAGAGACTCGGGCCGAGATAGCCGACCAGGATCTGTGCCTGCTGGGCCGGCCGCAGGATGACCCGCCGTTCCCCGGACGGCTCGGTGACGGGCGGCGCGACCTGCGTGTCCGACCCGGAGCGCGCCATGCGGCCGAAGAGGCGCTCGGCCGTCTTGATGACACGCGGGCGCTCGACCTGGCCGCTGACGGCGAGCACCATGCGTCCCGGCTGATAGATCGCGCGATAGTGCGCGAGCAGATCGTCGCGCGTCAGCCGCTCGATGCTCTCCTTGGAGCCGAGGTGACTCCGTCCGTAGGGGCTGCTCCCGTAGAGCTCCCGCAGCATGGCGTCGAAGCTGAACGACAACGGCGCGTCGGCGCGCGCCTTGATCTGACCGAGGAGCAGCCGGCGCTCCTTCTCGATCTCGTCCGGTGGCAGCGTCGGCTGCAGCGCGACCTCGGCGACGAGCGCCAATAGCGTTTCCCAGTGGACGGAAAGCGCCTGCCCGCGCACTTCCGCCGACTCGACCTCGCCGCTGGCGTCGAGGCTGCCGCCGATGTCTTCGGAGCTCGTGGCCAGCTGCACCGCCGTTCGCCGAGCGGTGCCGCGGAGCATCGCGCGGTGGAGAAAGTTGGTGATGCCGGCGGTCGATTCGGTCTCGAAGCGAGAGCCCGCGCGCACCTGCAGCGAGATCGCGACCACGCCGGCCGCGTCGTTCTCGCGCACCAGCACCGTCAATCCGTTGGAAAGAACGTGGCGCGCGACCGGCGGCTCCTGCGCCGGAGAGCCGCCCGCCGTGAGAGCAAGGGCGAGGAGCGCCGATGCGAGCGGCAATCCGAGGCGGATCATCGAGCCGGAGGCACGAACGCGAGCCGTCCATAGCGCTCGAGATCCAGGTAGCGTCGAGCCGCGAGCCGGATCTGATCCGGTGTGACGGATCGCAGCCGATCGATGAAGGCGAGCTCCTCGGAGAGGCGCCATATAGTCTCCGCGCGGCCGAACGATCGAGCCCGCCCTTCGGCGGTCTCGCTCTGGAAGGCGTGGTCGGCCTCGGCGCCCGTGATGGCGCGGCGAAGCTCCTCGTCGGTCACGCCCTGATCCCGGATGCGTCGGATCTCCCTCAGGGTCTCGCTCTCGGCGCGCGCGAGATTCTCGGACTCGAGCTGCGCCGTCACCATGATCATGCCGCCCGCCTCGAGCGGGGTGTAGTCGGCGCTCACGGAGTTGACGAGTGCCTGCCGCTCACGGAGCGATTGGGGCAGGCGTGACGAGCGCGATTGACCGAGGATCGAGACGAGGAGCTCCACGGCCGGAGTGTCCGCGTGATCGAGCTTCGGGCCGAGCCATGCCATCCCCAGATAGGCCAGCGCGCCGGGCCGTTGCACCTCGTTCTTCTTCGGCGTGAGCGTGGCGGGCAGCGACTGGGGCAACCGCTGGAAGCCGCTCCTCGGCAGCCGACCGAGCGTGCGCTCCGCCTCCTGGATTATCGCCGCCTTGTCGACCGGCCCGACGACGACCAGGGTGAAGGACTCTGGGACGTAGTGACGGCGATAGAACCCGAGCAAGGTCTCTCGCGTGAGCTTCTGGATGATCTCCGGTGTGCCGAGCATGGAGCGGCCGTAGGGGTGGCCGTCGAACACCATCCCGTAGAGCTGGCGAGCCAGGTGCCGCCGCGGGGTGTCTTCGCTCAGCCGCATTTCCTCAATGACGACCTTCTTCTCGAGCTCCAGTTCGGTCGCGTCGAGGCTCGAGTTGACGCTGATGTCGGCGAGCATCTCGATGGTCGCGACCGCGCGAGCCGCCGGCATCACCACGTAGTAGTAGGTGAAGTCGAGCGAGGTCCCCGCGTTCACGAATCCTCCGACCCCTTCGACGTCGCGGTCGACGAAGCCCTTCGAGCGGGTCGTTGTCCCCTTGAAGAGCATGTGCTCGAGATAGTGCGCCAGCCCGAGCTCGGCGGCGGCCTCGTCACGGCTCCCCGCGCGCACCCACAGCTGGACCGCGACGACTTGGCTGGAGGGGTACTCCTGAATGAGGACGCGAACTCCGTTGTGCAGCACGTGCCGAGTCGGGCCCTCGACCGTGATCGGAGATCCGGCCTTGCCCGCGCTCGAACAGGCGGCGACGACGAGCCCGCCGAGCCCGAAAAGCAGCACAATACGCAGCATCCGATGCATGCCGTGTCAGGCTACCACAAGCGCCGCAACGGGCAGAATGCCGCACCCCTTGTCGTCGCGGGACAGGGCACAACGCCGGCGACCGCTCCTGAGGATTCCGAATAAGTAGCTTGTTTCATTCGTCCTCCCTCCACAGTCTGCGGCTGGCATCTCCGTTGCTCACAGTGCGTCCCAAGAGTGGTCGACACCGACTGACCTCAATGCCGAGGGGGTGACATCGGATCACGCGGGTCGACGCGAACGGATCGAACCAACCCAAACCAATCGAGAGGAAATGGAAAGACAGATGAAGAGATTTTTGGCGGCAATCATGAGCGTGGCAGTCGTCGCGACCGTGGCGCCTGTCGTCGACGCGCAGACCCAGTGCCCGGCCGAGGTGAGCCAGGCTCAGGCGATGCTAAAGAAGGTCACCGCGAAGGCCCAGGATATCCAGGCGCCGCGCTCACTCGCCGGCTCCCGCCAGGACATCCAGGCCCCGCGCGCGGGTCAGGATATTCAGGCTCCGCGCAGTGGCCAGGACATCCAGGCCCCCCGCTCGCTTGCGGGCTCACGGCAGGACATTCAGGCTCCGCGCGCTGGTCAGGACATTCAGGCCCCGCGGGCGGGTCAAGACATCCAGGCTCCGCGCGCCGGCCAGGACATCCAGGCTCCGCGGGCAGGCCAGGACATTCAGGCTCCGCGTACGGGTCAAGACATCCAGGCCCCGCGCGGTCAGGACATCCAGGCGCCCCGGTCGCTAGCCGGCTCGCGTCAGGACATCCAGGCTCCGCGCGCCGGTCAAGATATCCAGGCCCCGCGGGCGGGTCAGGACATTCAGGCCCCGCGTAGCGGCCAGGACATCCAGGCCCCGCGGGCGGGTCAAGACATCCAAGCTCCGCGCGCCGGCCAGGACATCCAGGCTCCGCGGGCGGGTCAAGACATCCAGGCTCCGCGCGCCGGCCAGGACATCCAGGCTCCGCGCGCCGGCCAAGACATCCAGGCTCCGCGGGCGGGTCAAGACATCCAGGCTCCGCGCGCCGGCCAGGACATCCAGGCCCCACGCTCGCTCGCCGGTGCCAAGTCTTCGGCGGGTAGCGATGCGGCGAAGCTGGTCCGCGAGGCCGAGGCGGCCTGCAAGGCTGGAAACATGGACGCAGCCAAGGCGAAGGCCGTCCAGGCGATGGGCCTGATGAAGTAAGCAGGTATTTTTTGCGGTAGCAGTACCCAGGCTCCAGGGGCCGTCCCCTGGAGCCTTCTTTTTTGCATTTCGCGCGGTATAGAATCTAGAGATGCGCCAGTGGTTCGCGAGCCTGCTGTTCCTCGCGGCTCCTTGCCTCGCCGACGCGGCCCCCTCGGTTCAGGAGGTGTTGCTCCGAGCCAAGCCCGCCGTCGCGCTCGTCGTTTCCGAGGTCGCGGCCGAAGTCACGGTGACGTGCCCGTCCGGCGGCAAGCAGCAGGTCACGCCGCCATCACTGCGCGAGACCGGGACCGGTTGGTTCATCAATCCGAGCGGCTGGGTCATCACCAACGGCCACGTCGTCTCGCCGGCGCATCGGCCCCCGCCGACGATCGAGCGAGAGCTGCTGGAGCGCGGCGTCCGTGAGGCCTGCGGTGACCTGAGTGAGCAGATGCTCGGGGCCACCGTCGCGCGCGCGACGGTCAGGCTCGACCCGTCGATCTCCGTAATCCTCTCCAACGGCATGCGCCTCACCGCGACCGTGGCCAAGTACAGCCCACCGGTCGCCGGCGAGGGGATGTCCGGGCGCGACCTCGCGCTGCTGAAGCTCGAGGCCGCCGACATGCCGGCGCTCACCCTGGGCGACTCCTCGAACACGAAGATCGGTGACAGGATCCACATCCTCGGCTTCCCCGGAGTCGTACTGAGCCACGAGCTCTTGAACGCGTCGGCAAAGGTCGAGGCGTCGGTGACGAACGGCGCGATCTCCGGCTTCAAGCAGGACATCGCCAATCAGCCGGTGCTCCAGGTCGACGCGCCGGCGGCGTGGGGCAACAGTGGTGGGCCCGCCGTCGGATCCACCGGAGAGGTCCTCGGTGTCCTGACGTTCGTGAGCCTCGAGGCGGGCAATCAGGGCACGATCGTGCAAGGGTTCAACTTCGTGATCCCGTCGGCCGCGGTCCGCGAGTTCGTGAAGGGCACCGACGTGAGGCTCGACGAGGTCAGTCGCTTCAACACCGCGTGGCACGCAGGGCTCGACGCGTTTTTCGAAGGAAGCTACGCGCGCGCCGAGAAGCACTTCGCGGAGGCGAACCGACTCCTCCCGGATCTCACCGACGTGCGTCGCATGATGGCCGAGGCGAAGAACCCGCCTCCTCGCCCCTTCCCGTGGATGCGAGTCGCGGCGCTCGGCGCGGCGGCGATCGTCGCGGTCGCGGCGGCTCTGCTCGTGGTGCGCGCGCGGCGCAACCGCTATCGTATTCGGCCGTCGGAGGTTATGCGGCTCATCGAAGCCTCGCCCGACGCGCCACCGGTCATCCTGGACGTGCGCGACGGGGCGATGTACGCCAAGAGCCCGGTCAAGATCCAGGACGCGCGCCACCTCTCGCCGGAAGAGCTCGAGAAGGGCGTCCGCGCCCTCAACGTCGACGCGAATCGCACGGTCGTCGCCTATTGCTCCTGACCCGACGAAGCCACGAGCGCCCGGGTGGCGCGGGAGCTTCGTCGAGCGGGCCTTCGCGACGTGCGGATCTTGAAGGGCGGCCTCAGCGGCTGGGCGGACGCCGGTCTGCCGCTCGACGCGAAGACCGTGGCCGCGCCCGCCTGACCGGCCCGCGGCTAGCCGCCACTCACCCGCCCGCCGGCCAGGAAGTGGACATGCACGTGGTAGACGACCTGGCCACCTTCAGGACCGCAGTTCACGCGCAGCCGATAGCCGCGCTCGGCCAGCCCCTTTGCCTCTCCGATCTTGCGAGCGGCCAGAAGACAGCGGCCGAGCACCTCCGCGTCCCCGGGCTCCATCGCCATGATCGAGCTGATGTGGCGCTTGGGGACGATGAGCAGATGGATCGGCGCCTTCGGATAGATGTCCTTGAACGCGAGGACCGCGTCGTCCTCGTACTCGACGTCGGCCTGGCTCGTGCGCGCGACGATGCGGCAGAAGACGCAGTCGGTCACGAGGCCCGGCCCGACGCGCCTGCTATAATGACACGGCCTCGATAGGACGCGAAAGGGAGCGCAGATGGGAACCTGTCCCAAGTGCAAGCGGAAGATCCGGAAGAACGGCAATCACGTCAAGCTCGGCTCGACCTGGTATCACAAGGCTTGCCCGCGGCGCCGCGCCGCTCAGGCCAAGGCCTAGCCCGCTCCCCGCGCCGCTCAACCCGCAATCTCGTAGAGTCCGATCGGTCGCTTGACGTACTGCCCGTCCGGCTCGCCGACGACCGCGCCGTCCCGGAACACCGTGCGCCCCCTCAGGAGCGTGTGCGTCGGCCAGCCGCGGACCCGCATGCCGGCGAACGGCGTGAAGTCCTGCGCCGAGTGAAGCACCGCGGGCGAGACCACGCGCTCGCGAGCGGGATCGAGCACGACGAGATCCGCGTCGGCGCCGACCACGATCGTGCCCTTGCGCGGATAAAGGCCGAAGGCGCGGGCCGGGTTGGCGCTGGCCAGCTCCACGATCCGCGTCAGCGAAAGGCCGCGCCGAAGATGTCCCTCCGAGACGAGATACGGGTAGAGGAGCGCGGTCCCGCCGAACCCCGGGAGCGCCTTCCAGAGATCCGCGCCCTTGTCCTCCTCGGCGCTGCACGCGTGATCGCTGACGACCGTGTCGATGCGGCCGTCCTCCACGGCCTGCCAGAGGGCCTCGCGATCGGCCTCGGTCCTGATCGGCGGATTGACTTTGCCGACAATGCCCCCGGCCGTGGCGTGCGTGAGCGCCAGGTGATGCAAGGTCGTCTCGAGCCGGATATCGAGGTGCGGATATCGGCGGCGGCCGTCGGCGCCGCTCGCGACGGCCTCGGCGCTCGAGAGATGGAGCAGGTTCACCGGGCAGCGCGTGGCGTCCGTGAGCACCAGGGCCTCGGCGATCGACAGCTGCTCGGTCAGCGGCGGCCGCGAGCGATGGTAGCCTTCGAGGCCGCCGGGGCCCGAGCGCTTCACCTCCTCGATGAACACGCGGATCAGCTCGGCCTGCTCGCAGTGGAGGCTCAGCGAGATCCGGCCGTGGGCGCCGTATTTGAGCGAAGCGGCCGCGACCTGCCGCATGAGGAGATAGAGATGGCCGAGGTCGTACGTGTCGGCCATCGTGTAGGCGCTGCCGCGCGTCGAGTCTGAGGTGAGGTTCAGCCCCTTGTAGAACATGTAGAACTTGAACGACCCGACTCCCTGCTCGCCGACGAGCCAGCCCACCTCGTGGAGCTGCTCGGTCGTCATCACGCCGATGTGGTAACCGAAATCGGTGTGGGCATGGCCGACAGTGGCCGCGACGACCTCGGGGAAGATCATTCGGTAGGGCCCGCTCTTGTTGAGGTAATTCAGCCCGGTACGGAAGTAGCTGATCACCGTGGTCACGCCGCCGGCGAGCGCCGAGGCCGTCGCTCCGCGCGTCGGTGGCCAGGTCGCGGTAGATTCCGATGTGGAAGTGCGAGTCTACCGCGCCCGGGAGCACCAGCCTGGCGCGGGCGTCGACGAGCGCGTCGGCGTCCGCCGGCGCGATCGAGTCCGCGATCGCGGCGATGCGCCCGGCGCGGATGCCGACGTCGCAACGAAGAGCGCCCACGTAGGGAACGACGACCGTGCCACCGAGAACGGCGGTATCGTAGCGGGGCATGGCGAGGGAGTGAGAAGGGGCGAGCGGAGCGGTCCCGTCAGTGGGCGGCGCCGACGGCGGTGGTGATGACCCAGATGAAGTCGATGACGAGCGCCGCGATGAGAATCGCCGACCCGATGTTCAGCCAGAGCCCGATTCTTTTGTCCATTGGCTCCCTCCGGGATGAGTTCTCGGCGCGACCCTAGCACATTCGCCGAGGGTCGACCAAGAGGAGGCGACGATGAGGCTCACCGGGAAGGTGGCGCTGGTGACTGGCGCCCAGCAGGGTATCGGGCGCGCCATCGCCCTGGCGTTCGCGCGTGAAGGCGCCGACGTCGGCGTGAACTACCTCGACGACCGCGGCGCGGCCGACAAGGTCGTGCAGGAAGTCCGCGGCGCCGGCCGGCGCGCCGTGCTTGTCCAGGCCGACGTCGCGCAGCCCGCGAGCGCTGCGGCAATGGTCGCGCAGGTCGTGGACGAGCTCGGTGGAATCGACGTGCTCGTGAACAACGCAGGGGTCTATCCGCGTGTGCCGCTCCTCGAGATGCGCGAGAGCGACTGGGACCTGGTGCTCGATGTGAATCTGAAAGGCGGGTTCTTCTGCGCCCAGGCGGCGGCCCGCGCGATGGTCGCCGGGCGGCGGCGGGGCTCTGTCATCAACATGGCATCGCAGGCGATCCGCGGCGCCGTGCGCGGCGTGCACTACTCGGCCAGCAAGGGCGGCGTCGTCGCCATGACCCGCGCGATGGCGCTCGAGCTGGCGCCGCACGGGATTCGCGTGAACGCGATCGCGCCGGGGCTCACCGACACCGCGCAGCCGCGCTATGGCAACACCGAGGCGGAGCTGGCCGTGATGGCGAGCGCGGTGCCGCTCGGGCGCATGGCGCAGCCCGAGGACATCGCCTGGATCGCCGTGTTCCTCGCGAGCGACGAGGCGGGGCACGTCACCGGTCAGACGGTGCACGTGAACGGCGGCTCGTTCATGCCGTGACGCCGGCGATCCGGCGGATCCGACCTGACGAGGGACCGCGCCTGCGCACCCTGCGGCTGCGCGCGCTGGCCGACGCTCCGATGGCGTTCGGCTCGACCCTGACGAGAGAAGAAGCGCTCACCGACGCCGTGTGGCGCGAGCGAGCGGAGGGCGGCGCTTCCGGCGCCGACAGGGTCACCTTCGTGGCCGAGCGCGACGGCCGATGGCTCGGGATCGTCACCGGTCTCGCGCGCGACCCCGAGGTGCCCGAAGATCCCCGTCCTGAGCTCGTCGCGATGTTCGTCTCTCCCGAAGCGCGCGGCTGCGGTCTCGGTGCCGCCCTCGTCGATGCCGTCGTCGGCTGGGCGCGAGAACGGAAGGCAGGCGGTCTCACGCTGTGGGTGACGGCCACCAATGCCCCGGCCATCGCGCTCTACGACCGGTGCGGCTTCAGGCCGACCGGCGAACGCAGGCCACTCGATCACTCTCCCGCGATCGACTCGATCCGAATGGCCCGCGATCTGCCCTGATCCGCGGCTCATCCACCCTCTGGGGCGGAATCCAATATGGAACACGACGATATTCTGCCTCGTCTAATGCGGGGGAGGATTTTGACATGGCTCGCATCGGATTCGGCCGCATGGCCGCTTCGCTGTTATTCGTGGGAGTCGTAGCCGTGGGCTTGTCGGGCTGCGTTCTCGTGCCGGTCCCCGCGACGCACTAATCCCCTTCACGCCGACGGGATTCGCGCGCCGGTCAGCGTGATCGATCCAGCTGCGGAGCGGCGACGAGCTCTGAGCCGAACGCGCCGGCTCAACGGCTCAACGGCCCGACTTGAAGTGGTGGCGCTCAAGGTTCCAGAGCTCAAAGCAGTCGGCGTGCATAGGGATCGGCCGTGCATCGTCAGCGGTCGACGACCGCGGGGCGCTGGTCGTGACCATCATCATCAGCTCGCTCGCCGGGACGACCTCGTCGCACGCGCCGCAGATCGAGCCGTCACCCGGCTCTCCCGAGATCGTCGGTGGAATGTTCTCGTGTGGCAACCTGCGGTCCGCGAGCTTCAGCCTGACGAGCAGCCGCAGCGCATCGGGATCTCTAGACTCGGATCGCCGCCACGTCTCGCGCAGCTTGGCGACCGTGACTTCGACCTCGCGCATCAGCACGTCCGCGCGGTCGGCGAGCTGGTGGCTCTGCTTGACGAGCCGTTGCGCGGTCTCGCGGACGACGCGCGCCCGCCGCCGCACTTCCTCCGGCAGCATCGCGCACGCATAGAGATGCGCGCGAATGCTCTCGGTCAGGTCTCCCCGACAGTCCGGGCAGAGATGCGTCCGGCCGCTCACATAATCCGTGACGAGCTCGATCTCGCGATAGGCCCGCCCGCACGTGGCGCAGCTGGCGACCGCGTGATCGAAGCAGTAGTAGATGAGGGCGAAGCGCTCGTCGCCGCTCAGCGCCCGCGGTGTCCGGCAGTCGAGATGGCACACGCGGCCGTCGGCGGCGACGACGACGCTATCATCGGGAGACAGGGGCTGCGAGCACCGAGGGCACGTCATATCGTAAGAGAATACTCAGGTGCTGGGTCGGGTCGCCTTGAGAGCCTGCCAGAGGCCGCGCCGGGTCTCCTCGACCGCGGCCTCAGCCTCTCGGATCAGCACGTCCGCCTTGTCGCGCAGCTGCCGGCTCTCCTTCACGAGGTGCTGCGCCATCTCGCGCAGCGCCTGCGCCTTTTGCCGCACTTCGTCCGGCATGATGCCGCAGGCGTAGACGTGTGTCCGCACGTTCTCGGTCAGGTCTCGCCGGCACTGGGGACACAGGTGTGTGCGGCCGCTGAGGAGGTCGGCGACGAGCTCGCTGAGGAAGTAGCTGCGCGCGCAGATGAGGCAGCGAGTGACGGTGTGATTCAGGCAGTAGTAGAAGAGGAGCGCACGCTCGTCGGGAGTGAGGGGCCGGACCGGGGAGTATCGGGACCCAGGCTGTGCCATATGGCCTCCGCCGCCGTCGAACCGGGGCGCCGTCCAGGCACTCGCGCCGCAGACCCCAGCGGTCGTAGGCGATCATATTAGCCTAAAGTCGCCGGCTTTGGGGCCAGACGTGTCGAGCGGGCGATTCCCTACAGCGCACCCGAGCAAAGCTCGTACGATGGCAGCCGTGACCGGCGACGCGGCCCAGATCCCCCTCTGGATCAAGCTCGGTTGCGCGGTCTTCGTCGCCTTCCTCGTGCCCGTCTATCTCAAGCACTACGGCCCCGCGAACTTCCTCTGGTTCTCGGATGTGGCGCTTCTGGCGACTTCGCTGGGGTTGTGGGCGGAGAGCCCGCTCGTCCTTAGCACGATGACCGTGGCAGTCGCGTTACCGGAGATCCTCTGGAACCTCGATTTCTTCGCGCGTCTCCTCACGGGGCGCGCGCCGCTCGGCATGGCCGCGTACATGTTCGATCGGCGCCTGCCCTGCTATCTACGTGGATTGTCGCTGTTTCACGTGGCGCTGCCCATCCTGCTCCTGTGGTCGGTGGGGCGGCTCGGTTACGATCCCCGCGCCCTGCCCGTGCAGACCGTCTCGGGAACGCTCCTGATGATTCTCTCCTACACCTTGACGGACCCTTCGGAGAACATCAACTGGGTCTTCGGGCCCGGCTCCAAGCCCCAGCGTCGGCTCCCGCCGCGCGTCTACATGACGATGGTTATCGTCAGCTTCCCGGTGCTCGTCTACTGGCCGACGCACCTCCTATTGACGAGACTGCTCCCGATCGCGCGGTGAGCGCCGACGCGCAAATCGAAGCTCCATCGCCTGGCATATCGGTTGCGCCGCGTCGAGGATCATGCAACCAGTGCACTGTGGAAGGGATCGATCAGCTTTGGTCTCGTGACCGTCCCGATCAGTCTCGTCTCGGCGATCGAGCCGCGCGAACGCTCGCCTTCAACTTGCTTCACCGGAAGGATCGGAGCCGGATCATCGAGACGCGGTTCTGTACCAAGGAAGACGTCGAGGTGCCCTGGAAGGAGATCGTCAAGGGTTACCAGTACGCGGAGGATTTCGCCAAGGTGCGAGTCCCCGCTACACGAACGTTCGGGCATCTCGCGGCGCTGGAGCCCTTCGGCGAGGCGCTCGTGCTGACGACGATGCGCTACGCTCACGAGATTCGACGACGGAAGGATCTGGATCTGCCCGCCGTCGGCAAGGGCTGGGCCGAGTCAGAGATGAAGCTGGCGCGCCAGCTCGTCCAGACGCTCTCCGGCGAGTGGGACCCGTCCGAGTACCGCGATACGTACTCCGAGGCGCTGCGCCGGGTGATCGAGGCCAAGCTCGAGGGCAAGGAGACGACCCCGCCCGAGCCGCCGGAGCCGGCCGGCGTGACGGACCTTATGGAGGCTCTCAAGCGGAGCCTCGAGAAGCGGCCGCGAAGGCTCGCCAAGGCGGCCGGCGGCCGCCGAAGCGGGCGAAAGGCCGCGGTCGCCTAGCCGATTCGCTCCGCGTGGGTGGGCGCCGAGGGGCGGTCGACACGGGCCACTCGCTCGGTAGGATTTACCGTGTAAATGCTTCCCGAGCGCGCGCGGATCACGCGCCGCGCGGGCCCCGGGCAACCAGTCGATAGAGAACGAGCAGCACGATGGATCCCACCACGGCCATGATGAATCCGACCGGATCGCCTTCGCGATACCAGCCGGCCGTGCGGCCGATGAAGCCGCCGAGCAGGGCGCCGGCAATCCCGAGGAGGACGGTGACGACGAAGCCGCCCGGGTCGCGCCCGGGGGTGAGGAGTTTCGCCACGATGCCGACGACGAGTCCGAAGACGATCCATCCCAGGATGGTCATGTCTTCCTCCCGTAACCTATGGTCTCCCGCAGAGACGCAGCAAGAAGTGTTCCGATCGTTGGGCTCGTTCGCCGAGTCGCGGGGAGGAAAATCATGGGACCGGCAGGCTACCAGCGCTGGCGCGGTCTGCTGTTCATGCACTGGCCGGTGCCGCTCCAGGCGCTGCGCCCGCTCGTGCCGAGCGCGCTCGCGCTCGATTCGTTCGCCGGTCAGGCGTACATCTCGCTGATTCCGTTCGTGATCGCCGAATCGCGCCCGGCGAGCGCGCCCGCGGCCCTGGCCACTCGTTTCCTCGAGACGAATCTACGCACGTACGTTCGGGCCCCTGACGGCGAACCGGGGATCTACTTCTTTTCGCTGGAGGCATCGTCGCTCCTCGCGGTGGCCGCCGCCAGACTGCTCTTCGGTCTTCCCTACTTCCCGGCCGCCATGTCGACGCGACGCGAGGGCTCGAGCATCGACTACGTGTCCCGTCGACGCGGCGCGCGCGATACCGTGGTCGAGGTCACGTGGTCGGTCGACGGTGCGACGGCCCCGGCGGCCCCCGGCACGCGCGACCACTTCCTGATCGAGCGCTACAGCCTCTACGTGACTCGGCGCACCGGACTCTATCGAGGTCGCGTGCGTCACCCGCCCTATCCGCTCCATCGGGCGGTCGTTCGGCGTCTGCGTCAAACCGTGGTGAGGGCGGCGGGACTACCCGAGCCGACGCAGCCCCCGTTCTGCCACTGTTCACCCGGAGTCGACGTCGACATCTTCTGGCTCGAGCGAATCGCAACCTCGCCGGGTTAACGGCGCGGCCGGCGCCGGACGATCCCGGTAACCGGTGCCGGACCACGCCGTACAGGCTCAAACCGCAAGGGAAATGCCCGCGGTCTGACTTCAAGTTGACGACCGCGGGGTATGTGATATCGTCCGGTCCACTCCGCGGAACATATGACGCAGCCGACGTGTCCACGGTGCCAGCAGGCGATTTCGCTGAACGACACCATCGCGTTCGACGGCGTTCACATATGCCACGTCGACTGCCGACGACCGCGAGACCTGACCCAAGAGGAGCGCGCGCTCCTCTTCAAGTACTGCTTCGGCCACGCGGTCGCCGAATGCTCCACCTGCACGCAGAGCTTCCGGCAGCAGGAGCTCGCCTCGGACCTTCTCAGCTTTCGCACGCATCTCTGCCCCCGCTGCCGAACGGACCTGACGGAAAACACGCGAGAGCATCTCTACGCCTGCGCGATGCTACCCGAGGCGGTGCGACAGAGGGCTCAGGACGTGCGCGAGGCAGGGCGGAAGCTCATCAAGGAGAGCGATCACCCCGCGAGCATCGCGTACGTTCTGATCGCCGAGGCGGAAGCCGCCATCGTCGCGCTGCGCGAGACGATGCGGCTGACGGCCTAGTCCCGAGGCCGAGCAAGCTACATGCCCATGTCGAACGCGAACGGGTAACCGAACTGCACCCCGACCTTGACCCGGTTCTCGTCGGCGTCGAAGTCCTGCGTCGTCGAGAAACGCCCGACTCGCTGCAGCAGGAATGAGTATCCGCCGAAGAGGGTGACGTACGGGTTGAGCCGATAGGCCGCTCCGAGGCCGAGTGTGAACACGCCGACGTCCACCCGCTCGATCTGCCGGCTGCTCAGCGACTCCGCCTTCGTCCAGGCCGGATTGAAGAGGACGACCAGATCCCGCAGGGTCGACACCACCAAGGTCCCGATGACGCTCTTGCTGTCGGTCGGGCCACCGAACCCGCCCGCGACGGCGACGTTCTCCGAGTAGAAGACGCTCGCGCTGCCGAAGGGCAGTCGCTGGACGAAGCCGGCGCTGACACCGGGAGTGATGAAATCCTCTTTGCCGAGATTGGTGAATGCCGGGCCGCCGTCGATGCTGACGGTCAGCGTCGGTGTCAGGTGGTAGGCGAAGCCGAGCGTGGGATTGTGCGTCGTCGCGTTCTCGCCGTGACCTGACCGCAGGTCGATGTAGGTGAAGTTGTACCCGACCATCCCCGTGAAGCGCGGCGTGAACCCATGGCTGAGGTTGCTCATGAACCCGTAGGTGTCCGACTCGATCCCCGCGCCCTGCCCGTCGAAGCGTATCAGGCTGTACGTCGCCCCGAGATCCAGCCGGGTCTGCGGCGCCAGCTGCCAGCCCATCGCCGGCGTCAACGCGTTGCTGGTCGAGCCCTGCCCCCCGAGCGCAAAGCCGCCGGCCGTCGCGTTCGGGCTCTGGTCCCGCGCGAACGTATCGGCGAGGGTGAACGTGAGCTGCGGCGTCGGCTGCCAGAACGTACCGACGATGAGATTCTGGCGGGCGAATGCGTCGTTGGGGGCGCTCCCGCGCGCGTAGATCTCGGACGCGTTCGAGAAGCCGGCCGCTAGCTGGAAGCGAGGGCGATTGGCCAGGAGCGTGAGGGACGGGGTGAAGCCCGTGATGAATTCGTACCGCTTGTTGTTGTTGTTCAGGAAGATGTTGTCGGTGAATTCCTCGGAGATGGCGAACGCCGGCAGCAGATTGACCTCGCGGCGCTCCAGCGGTGACATCAACAGCCCGAGCAGCTCGAGCGGGTAGCCGGACAGGGCCGGGAAGCTCGGCGCGAGTGTCGGCCCGATGACCGGGATCCGCAACAGCGGGGATCCCCGCTGCTCGGTCGATTCCTCCTCGGGCTGGGGTTGTTGCTGCCTGAGAGCGCTAGGCGGAGGTTGTTGAGCCCAGGCGTGAGACGCCATCACGCACAGGGCGAGACCGAGGATCGCGCACGGGCGGATCACGTGCCCAGTCTCGTGCTGCCTGCCTCTGAGGTCTTCATGCTTGAGTCCACTCTAAGGCGCGTCCTCATCGGCACTATCAGGCGAATCCTCTACGGGTCATGGGGCGAATACCTAGCGCGAGTTCCCCTCGGTGGTACGCTGCGTGGGAGAGGTAAAGGGCCATGAACGCGACTCGACTCGGGCTCGTGATCGGTGTGATCGTCACGATGGCTGCAGCGTGCGCCGGCACCGGCGCCGCGCCTCCGCCCAGCAGTACCGCGTATACGACCTTGATGGCCGGCTGGGAGCACCACTTCCAGATCGATTGGACGGCCGCTGACCAAGGCCCGAACACGCGACGGGTGAGCGGCTACGTCTACAACAAGAACGGTGAGTTCGCCACCAGTCTCAGAGTGCTCGCCCAGGCGGTCGACTCGACGGGCACCGTCGTCGGCCAGCGCATCGGCTATGTGCCAGGAGGCGTCGGCGGATTCGGCCGCGCGTATTTCGTGGTCCCCAACATGCCCGTCGCCGACAACTACCGGGTCAGCGTGTGGGACTACACCTGGTTCCAGGCCCCCAAAGACCCGCGCTGACGACCGATGCGAGGGACGATGCATGACGGCACCCACGCGACTCTGGCGCGTCGTCGTCGCACACTCCCCGGAGTGGCGCGAGACGTTCTTGCGACTCGCGGCGGAGACCGAAGAAGGTCGCAGCCTCGCGCCCGCCTTTCACGGCAACCTCCTGAGCTTTAACTCATCAGCGCAAGACCGCGGCGCGCTCCGAATGGTCAGGGACCTGATGGTCCAGACGAATTTCTCCGTCGAGCACCAGGCATGTGGCGCGATGAAGACCTACGTCGGCGACACCCGAGTTTCGATGACGTGCGCGTGCGGCGCCGAGATCGTCCGAAGACTCAATGGCTAGGGCCGCGGGGTATCACCCGTAGGGCGTCGGGCGGACGGAGGCCCGGGCCTCCTTTCAGGGTTACATGAGAGCGTCCCCCAGCCAAAGAATCACCGGGAACTCGCCCCTCGGCGCGAAACTAGCTACATGGCCAAGTCATCTCCCGAGAAGAGGACTCCCCCCGAGATCCGTGTCCTGCCCATGGAGCTCAAGCTCGGCGATCGGCTCGCCGACGAGCGCACCGAATGGCAGGTGATCGGACGCCCGTACACGACGGCGGGCGGCAAGACGGCTCACGTGCGCGTCGAATCGGTGAACAACCCCGGCGTGACGGAGATCCGTAGCTGGGGATCCCATGAGCGCGTGGGAGTGAAACGTGAGGAGCGCAAGGGATGAGTTCAGGTCTGCTAGACTCGATTCGCCGTGCTTGTTTCGTATCGAGTACGAACAACTGGTCATGTACGCGGCTTCGCCATCGTTCTTCCGGCGGACGCAGACCCTCATCTCGTGCCGACCAGCGCTGTGATCAAGTGCCTCGCGGACGCGTCCGGCGTGACGCCTGAGGAGATCGAGCTCCTGGACCTGTGGGACGAGAAGTAACGGCCGGCCTCGCCCTCTTCCTCGGGGCGTGCGCCGTCGCGAACACGCCGCAGCAAGAGCTGGCCTACGCGCGGTGGGCGCAGTGCAACTCGCCGGCGGGCCGGCTCGAACGGATCGATCTCGCCGGCCGAATCACGTTCCGGTACACCAGCGCGGGAGGCCGGCAAGAGATCCTGCAATGCCTCGCCGAAGCCGGCCGCGCGGGCCCTCCGCTCCCCGAGCCCGTCGGCGTCGGCCTGCCTGGAGGCCCGTGACTACGCGGTGTCGAGCACGGGCTTCATCTTGAGGATCGCGTCGATGTGGTCGCGCGGCGAGAGCCCCGAGCCCATCGTGTTCACGGACAGATGGGTGGCGCCGAGGTCGCGCCATTCACGCGCGCGCTGCGCCCACTGGGCCGGTCCGCCGATGGAGTAGGCGAACCGCCCCTCGATACCGACGGCCGAGGGCGACCGCCCGGCGTCCTTGATGTAGTCGCGCACCCGCCCGAGGATCTGTCGCGCCTCGTCGCCGGGCTGGAACTGCGGGAACCAGCCGTCGGAGATCTGGGCCACCCGCTTGAGCACGGGCTCGGCCATGCCGCCGAGCCACACCGGAATGGGCCGCTGGACCGGCAGCGGATTGATGCCGGCGCGGTCGATGTGGTGATAGGCGCCATCGAAGCTCACCACCGGCTCGGTCCAGAGCTTGCGCATGACGGCGATCTGCTCGGTGACGCGCCGGCCTCGGGTGTGGAAGTCCTCGTTCAGCGCCTCGTACTCGACGTAGTTCCAGCCGATGCCGACGCCGAGACGCAGGCGCCCACCGGTGAGAACGTCCACCGCAGCCGCCTGCTTGGCCACCAGCGCAGTCTGGCGCTGGGGCAGGATGACGATGCCCGTCACCAGCTCGAGCCGCCGGGTGCAGGCCCCGAGATAGCCGAACAGGACGAAGGGTTCGTGGAACGCGCTCTCGGCGGTGTAGGGCGGGCGTCGTCCCAGCTTGTCGAAGCGCTCCAGCTTGGCGCCGAGCACGTGGTCGAAGACGAGCAGATGATCGTAGCCGGCGCCCTCGGCCGCCTGCGCGTAGTCGCGGATGATCACGGGGTCAGAGCCGATCTCCGTCTGCGGAAACACCACGCCGAGTCTCATGGCCGTCCCCTTTCCTCGATGGCAATACCGTCGGCAGCCGAGACTACCACGCGGACCGTCGTGCCTGCGGCTCTGATGACGCGGCGGCCGGACGGATCGCCGGCGGACCCCGTATAATGCGCGCCGGCCATCGGGTCTGGCGGGACGATCTCGAAGCGGAGGAAACGATGCGCGTAGGATTCATCGGCCTCGGAAACATGGGCGAGCCGCTGGCGGGTTTCGTAAGCAGAGCCGGGTTCTCGCTCGTGGTTCACGATCTCAGACGCACGGCCGCGGCGACCTTGCTCGAGCGCGGCGCGACCTGGGCGGAATCACCGCGAGACGTCGCGGCGCAGTGCGACATCGTTTGTGTCTGCGTCCAGGGTCCAGCCGAGATGCGGACGGTCACCGTCGGCGCCGGCGGAGTCCTGGAGGCGGTGAAGGCGGCAACGGTGGTGATCGATCACACCACCAACGCGCCCGCGGTCGTGTGCGACGTCGGCGAGGCGCTGAAGGCGCGCGGCGCGCATCTGCTGGATGCGCCGCTCGACGGCGGACGCGAAGGCGCTCTGGCGGGGCAAGTCACGCTGTTCGTCGGCGGCGATCCGGCCGTGCTGGGCCGGGTGAAGCCGGTCCTCGACACGTTCTCGAAGAGCATCGTCTGGGTGGGCGAGCTCGGGACGGGCTCGATCACGAAGATCGTCCACAACGCGCTCGCCATGAGCATCGACCTGCTGCTGGCGGAGTGCCTGACCCTCGGCGCCAAGGCCGGCGTCGCGGTGCCTCGGCTCGTCGAGGCGTTCCGCGAAGGGTGCATCGTGGGCCAGAACATGACCTTCACGAAGCGGATGCCGGCCACGCTGTTCCGCGGCGACTTCACCGCGCGCTTCGCGCTCGCCCTCGCCCACAAGGATTTTCGGCTTGCGGGCGATCTCGCCGCACAGCACGGCGTGCCCACCCGCCTGCTCGACCTCTGCCAGATGGAGCTGCAGGAAGCGATGAATCGCGGCTGGGGCGATCAGGATCGCATCAAGGCGTCGACGCTCCAGGAGGAGCGCGCCGGCCTGAAGCTCAGGCTGTGAAGGCGGGCCGCCTTCTACGTTTGCTTGACCGCCCGCTTCTTCGGCTGAAGCTCGGTCCGGAGCTGCCGCTCGGCTTCAAACCAGTCACCGACATCGTGACCATGAACACCACCGCGAGAGATGTAGATTTCGAAAGCGCGGTTGGCGATTTGGAGGTGGGTCGGCTCCCGTTTCATCAGAGTGACCTTAGCCAATGACGCCTCCTGTACGACCAATCTGCTCCCGTGCCGCAGTTTCTCACCGCCGGCCCGTCGTGCGCGAGCTTTTCGTTTGAGGATTTTATTTTGTGCCTGGTGCCGTCAAGAGGGAAGACTCCGCTACAAGCAGCGCTTTGTCGAGTCCTACCCGTCGCGATCGTTTCCCGGTGTCGAATTGCTCATCGTTGTGCGCCGAAACGGCACGTTGTACGAATGTCTGCCGCGTGCGTTCGTCAGCGTGCCGACCGTGAAGGTTGTGAAGGCACCATCTCGACGCTCGGCGGTTTCACGACCGTGCGATTCACTCCGAGAACGATCAACCCTCCGCTCCCAATCTCGACAGTCAGTAGAAGTTGATAGGCCGCGAGCCCTCGCTGCTGGGGCATCAGCAGCTAGGCTACTTATTGCGATTCAGCAGCCAGTCGATAACGGCCCGCGGATCGTCAGCCTCACTCGATGGTCGCACCGGGGCTTCAGGCACATCGGGCGACCGCGGCAGTTCTTGAGGCTGGACCTTGGGCGCGGATGCGGATGGCGCACTCACCGGAACCAACTCCACCGGCGATGGCGCTACAACTGTCGGCTTGACTGCGGGCGCTCGGCCGGTCCAGGGACGAAGAACACATGCTGTCGTCGCGGTCAACGATCCGGCAAGCAGCACACCGATGATGATTCGATTGATCTTCACGGAGATCATAGTTCGCACCTCCGTCCGCGCCTGCCGTTCCCCGTCGACGACGGCACGGTTTGAATGCGTATACAAGAACTGCAGGCTCGTGTCAAACACGGACCCATCACATACCTTGTTGGTCGCCGTCTTATGGTTAGCGCCCGACCTGATTCGGGTTGTCAGACTGTAACGCCCCGGTGAACTGGCTTACAACCCGCCGCACGCGTAGGCGCACGCCAGGCCGTCCCCATCACACGTCAGCTCCTGGACTTTCCCCTGTGTAGGTACGCGATTATCCGGAGCGACGCGCCCTGGCCGTCACGTCAGTATTTGACTCGACACAAAGGAGGTTGGAAGGAAGACACGAACGTCGCGAGTGCTCCTCCTCGATAACGACCGGGCGTAGATACCAAGACTGACAGACTGCTTCGCCGCGCTCACCGCTGTGGCATCAAAACGGGGGGAAGGACGGAAAAGGACAGCCCCCGCCGGCTTCCCGACGAAGCGCTGTCAGTCGCCGCCGTAGCGAAGAGGACAAGCGCGGGTGGACGTGCACGTCCCCTGGGCATCGGCCCTTCGTGGGTTCGAATCCCACCGGCGGCTCCCGGGTTAACCGGGTTGCATGAGTCTCTGCGTGTTTCCAGAACAACACCGCAACACGTTCAAGAAAGCCGTTCTCGAGAAAGTCCCCCAGCGCGATCTGCGCTCGAGGGTTCCAGTCGGGCTTGAAGCGAGCGTGACGAAGCAGGGCTCACCCGCGTGGCACGACGGCCCATCCTGATGACCGAAGCTGCGGGGTGATGTTGCGATGGCGTCGCACGACTTCTCCTGGGACGGAGCTGCGGACCGTGGCGATTCTGGCCGCGTGGATTTCCCGGGCAACCCTCGAGGAGTTTTTCCTCAGCCAGACCGGTTGGATCATGCATCTCGGCGCCTTTAGGGACTCCAACCCTAAGGCAGGTTAAACGGGAGGGCCGGGGAGAACGGCCCGGCCCCGACCGGCACCCCATACGCGGCTGAGTTGGCTGGATTGGGCAGATTGCTGCCGAGTCCCGACATGTGCCCCACGATGACGTCTTATCTGGGTTATGCGTGCGTATGCGAAAACTGAGTTACCGTACACGAGACAGATGTAAGCGCCCGTGAGACGGGCCCGGGGCTTTCGTCTCAGTTCTCATAGCTCGACAACGTCACGATCTGTTAGCGCGTACATGGAGAGACGGCATGGCGGAGACCAGGGGTGTCACCGTGATCGATACCAGGCTCGCCGAAGGGCTCCAAGGGTATGGAGGCCCATCCGTCGGGGACGCGATCAAGGTGAACGCATCGACTCCGATGCCCGACATGATGCGCCAGATCAAGGCGAAAGTGGACTACCCCCGGATCAAGATCGGGATGCTGATCATCGCCGCCCACGGATATGCCGAGCGGGGTGCGGACGGCGTCACTCACGACGGCTTCGGGATGCAGCTCTGTCGCGAAGACCTGGACATGAACTCGGTCCATTACTTCCGCGCCCTCGAGGGCCAGTTCGAGAGCCGCGACCTGGGTCTCACCCTGGTCGGCTGCGGCGTAGCTCGTCAAGAGCGCGTGAAGACGCGCGACGGCATCAAAATGGGATTTGGCGAATCATTGTGCACGGCCATCGCCCGCCTCACTCTGACCGGGGTCGTGGCGTCGACGGACCTCCAGCAGGGTTTCTCGGGGACCGTGCGACGGCGCGTTGGCGCATCGATCGAGGACACTCCGGTTTTCGATCCCGGCTCGTGGGAAGGCGCTGTATACATCTTCACGCCAGACGGCGCGAAGAAGAAGGCACCACCGGGGCTGCTGGCGAGGTTAGTCAAGGGCTCACCGTGACGTCTACCCAAGCGCCTCCTTCTCGTCCGCTTCCCGTGGAAGGATGAATCGACTTCGTGCGCTGACCCACCCCTTCCACTGGCGTCCTCTGCGCTCCGGCTTTCCCTGGAGTCCGCCTGGTGCTCCGCTCGGCACAGCGTCATGCGCACCGGTGACACCGAACTTCTTTTGAAGGGGTCTGATCTCTACCGACAAATCATGGCGTCCCTTGAGAAGGCCGAGGCCGCGATCGCCCGGTGCAACGAGCAGCTAGAGCGATCCCGTTTTGCGCTGCGACAACATGCGAAGCGGGGAGCGGACATCAGCCTGCTCCCCGTCATTCGTCTGCGGCTTCATGATGGACGCCTTCCGTCTGTCGCCAGCCCGATCATCTACGGGCATCCGCCTGACCGTCTACGCGAACCTGCCTCGGGCACTGCTCCACCCTTCACTCGCGTATCGGTGATCGCGCATCGCGGCCTCTTGGTCTGAGACGGTTCGCCCTACCGGCTGCGCCCCGCCTCTCCCCGCAAGAAGAAGCTGCCGCTGGTAACCACACGATCGCCGATCTTCACGCCCTCGAGCACCTCCACCGAATCGCGCATCACCACGCCAAGCTTGACGGGTCGCTCCGCGAAGCGACCGTCGTCACCCTCGACCGCTATGTAGACGACGTTGCGGTCACCGATCGCCTGAACGGCCTCGCGCAGCACGACGACACTCCGATTTCCTGAGCCGGTCCGAAATTCGAGCGTCACGTACATGCCCAGGCGAAGCTCCATTCCGCGATTCGGTACCTCGACGCGAACCTTTGCCGTCCGGGTAGCCGGATCGACACGTGGATCGATATACGCGATCCGCCCGGTCAAGACGGCGTTCGGCCGAGCCGGAATCGCGATCGTCACGGGCGAACCGACCTTGACACTCGCGAAGTCCCTTTCGAAAAGATCGCCGATCACCCACACGGTGCGCAGGTCGGTGACGACGAAGAGCTCCTGAGCCGCGCCCACGACCTGACCGGGATTCACGCTCCGCGCGATGACCACCCCATGCCCGGGCGCGCGGACGACGACGTCCGAGACGACGTGCGAGGCGTCGGTCAGGCCGGCAACCTGATCGGACGTTAGTCCGAGCAGGAGGAGTCGCTGCCGCGCCGCCGCCGCTTCCGTGGAGTGCCCGGCGTGGGCCACCGTCACGTCCTCGAGCTCCTGGCGACTCGCGGCGCCGAGGGCGACGAGCTTCTCGGTGCGGACGAGCTTCTGGTGGTCTGCTTCGAACATGGCCTGGACGGACAGGTACTTCATCTGTGCCTCGGCCAGCTCGGTGCTGAGGATTACGGCGAGCGGCTGGCCGCGGGTGACGGTAGCGCCGAGATCGGCGGACACTTCCCGCACGACTCCGCCGACCAGCGAGTTGACCTTGGTATCGCGATAGGCATTGGTCGTCACGGTGCCTGGCACGGTGACCCCCGACGCCGTGGTCTGCGTCGCGACTATCGTCGTCTTGATGCCAGCCCGTTCCACGGCTTCGGGGGTCAGCGACACCTCGACTGCTTCGTCGCCGGGCGGCGCCGCAGCCTTCGTCAGCATCCCCGGCATCGGGGGCATTGCGCCGGGCGCCGTCGACGCGTTTGAAGTCGTCTGCTGTGGGGCGCTATGCCGCCCGCTCCAGACGACACCTGCGGCGAGACCAGCAGCGACCAACGCGGTACCGATCAGGGCCTGCCAGAGGCGTCGACGAATCGGATGCCACGGCCGTCCGCGGCGCACCCGTCCTTCGACGAGCTCTTCCTCATCGCGCTCCATGCCCATCCCCATCAGCGGCCGGCGACGCCGACCGCGCGCTCGACATCGACCGACGCGTCGTAGACCTGCTTTAACGCGCCCGTATAGCCGTTCTCGATCTCGATATATCGCCGCTGCTCTGCGACGACGTCGAGCAGTGATCCTCGTCCCAGCTCGTAGGCCCTTCGCACCACTTCGAGGTTGCGCCGCGCGACGTCCCGCACGCCCCGTTCATAGAGCTGGAGCGACCGCTGAGCCGCGTCGTACTGCGTGAACGCGGCGGCTACCTCCTGTTGCACCATCAAGACCGCGAATTCCACGCGGCGCTCAGCGGCGCGTTCGGCCGCCCTCGCCGCGGCGATGTTCCCTTCGTTCCCGTTGCGCACGGGAAGCGTGACGCTAACGGCGCCGCCGAAGTAGTGGAAGACGTCCTGGATCGGACGGGTCTGGCCGCTGGCCGTCAAGCCGTTCAGGTTGAAGCCGAAATCCTGACGCTGATAACCGACGCTGACACTGGCATCCCAGCGCCCTTCGGCCTGCTCCTTCTTCACCATTGCGCCCGCCATGGCCACCTCGGCCCGGGCGACCGCGACGTCAGGCCGCTCGCTGATCGAGCGCCGCAAAGCCTCGGCGTGATCGAGCAGCAATGGCGACGGAGCGAGCTCGCCCTTCACCACGAGCGGGGCCTCCGCCGACATGCCCGCCAGTGCCTTGAGCTGCAAGGTCGCGATCTCGACGCGGCTCTGGGCCAGCTGGCGACTAGCGTCGAGCCGGTTGACCTCGACCAGCTGCAGGCTCTCGTCGAGCGATGGCGCCGCGCCCTCGCGGACCCGGTTCCCCACTACCGCGAGCCCGTCGCGATTGGTCTGCAGGAGCTCATCGATCACGCCCAGGCTCCGACGGGCGGCCAGCACCTCACCCGCCTTCATGCGGACGTCGGCGCGCAGGCGCCGCTCGCGATCGGCCACCTGCCGACGCTTGCCGTCGAGCTCGCGCTCGGCCACTCCGACGCGACCCTCCTTGCGGCCGTTGAGATCGAGCGGCAACGACAATCCAATGTTCAGATTGTTGTCCGGACTGATCGCCTTCTGGCCCCCGATCTCGAGCATCGGGTTGGGGCGAAGCCCGGCCTGCTGCACCCGGGCCGCCGCCGCTTCAACCTCGATCCTCGCGGCCTTCAGGTCGGAGTTGTCCGTCAGCGCGCGCGCAATCAGCTCGTCCACCGTCAGCTCGGCCGCGGTCTGGCCGACCGCCGGGCCGGGCGCGAGCGCGACGAGACCGATCGCCAGCAGCAACAGCATCGGGACCGCGCGTCGCATCACGACCACTCACCGGACAGAGACGGAGAACTTCGTCGAGCCCTTCCCTGCGGGGCCATCCCAGGTGACGGTAACCTGTCGGGCTCCGTTATCCGGGAACGCGATCGTGCCGTTGTAGCGGCCTGGCGTCTTGTCTGGCGTCAGGGTCGCACCGGCGATCATCGGAGCCATGCCCGTCATCGTCATGCTCGTGTTCAACGTCACCTTGCCAGCCTCCACCGGCTGCTTGTCCTTGGCCGACGTGATCTCGAGCACGAAGTCGTTCTTTCCTTGCTTCCACTGGCCCGACTCGCTCGCCAAGGTCACGACCACGTCCTTGGTCTTCTGCGTGTGGATGGGCTTCAGATCGGCGGCCGAGACGTGTGCCGCAAACGCGAAGACAGTTGCCACCGCGAGAGTTGCCATCAGTCGCATCATGTTCCTGCCTCCTCCAAGTCGTGTGTGGTTAGGTTTGGATCGTCGATTCGCAGCTCCCGTTCCCGCAACCAGTAGAAGATGACCGGGGTCACGATGAGCACGAGGCCGAGTGAGCTCACCATGCCGCCGAGTACCGGGGTGGCCAACGGCTTCATCACTTCGGCGCCGGTCGAATGGCTCCACATGATCGGCAACAAGCTGGCCACGATCGTCGAGACCGTCATCACCTTGGGCCGCAGCCGCAGCAGCGCCCCCTCCCTCACCGCGTCCAGCAGCGCCTGTCGCGTCAAGCGGCCACCCAGCGCTTCCCGCTTCTGTGCGACGGCCTCCTCGAGGTAGATCACCATGACGACTGCGGTCTGCACGGCCGTGCCGAACAACGCGATGAAGCCGATCCAGACCGCGACCGACATGTTGTAGCCGAGGACATAGAGCAGGTAGATCCCGCCGGCGAGCGCGAACGGGACCGCGAGCATCACCTGGGCGGCGTCGAGGAACGAGCGATACGTCAGGTAAAGAAGAACGTAGATCACCACCAGGGCGATCGGGAGGACGATCTGTAGCCGGTGGCGCGCCCGGATCTCGTTCTCGTACTGGCCGCTCCATTCCACGTAGGAGCCCTGGGGCAGCGCCACCGTGTGCGCAATCACACTCCGAGCCTCATTGATGAAGCTGCCGACGTCCCGGCCGCGCACATTCAGGAGCACGGTGACGACCAGCAGACCGTTCTCGCTCGAGATCATCGCCGGTCCTGACACCTGGGTGATGTCGGCGAGCTGGCCCAGCGGAACCTGGGTCCCATTTGGCGCAGTGACGAGAACGCCCCCGAGAGCCTGGGCACTCGCTCGATACTCGGGTGCGTAACGCACGCGCACCGGGAAGCGCTGGCGGCCCTCGATTGTCAACGTCAGGTTGGTCTCCCCGACCGCGGTCTCGATCACGTCCTGGATCGCGCCGACCGTGATCCCGTAGCGCGCCGCGGTCTGCCGAGTGACGCGGACGTCGAGATACGGCGCGCCGGTGACCTGCTCCGCGTAGACGTCGGCCGCTCCGGGAATGTTCCGCAGCGCGTCCGCGACCGCCCCGGCTCGCTCCTGGAGGACCTTCAGATCGGTGCCGAACACCTTCAGGCCGACCTCCGAGCGGATTCCTGTTGTCAGCATGTTGATGCGGTTGATGATCGGCTGGGTCCAGATGTTGGAGACGCCGGGGAGCGTCGTCGCCGCGTCCAATTCGCCGATGAGCTTCTCGCGGTTCATACCCGGCCGCCATGCGGCCTCGGGCTTGAGATTGACGATCGTCTCCGTCATGTTCACCGGCGCTGGATCCGTCGAGGTGTCGGCCCGAGCGATCTTCGCGACGACCGAGGCGACCTCTGGGAAGTTCTGGATGGCGTCGTTCTGCTTCTTGACGATCTCGATCGCCTGCGGGAGCGAGATCGACGGATCGGTCACCGGCATGAACATCAGGTCGCCCTCGTTGAGCGGCGGCATGAACTCGCTCCCGATCCGCGGGACCAGTGCGAGAGCGCCCGCGACGGTGATGACGGCGATGCCGAGCGTGACGGCACGGTGGCGGAGCGCGAAGTCGAGCACGGGCCGGTACACCCAGACCAGGGGCCGCATGATCGGGTTGCTCTTTTGACCGCGGATCCTGCCGCCGATGAGCAGGCTGCACAGGACCGGTACGAGCGTCACGGACAGGATCGTCGCCCCTACCATGGAGAACGTCTTGGTGAAGGCGAGCGGATGGAAAAGCTTGCCCTCCTGCCCTGTCAGCGCGAAGACCGGGATGAACGCCAGGATGATGATCGCCATCGAGAAGAAGATCGGACGGCCCACGAGCCGGGTGGCGTCGAGCACGGTCTCCGTCACTCGCCTCCGGTCGCGCGGGTCGACTCCGCGCTTCTCCATGAACCGGAAGGCGTTCTCGGTCACGACGATCGCTGCGTCGACGAGCACGCCGATGGCGATGGCGATCCCGGCGAGCGACATGATGTTTGAGCTGATGTCCAGGTACCGCATGAACAGAAATGCGGTCAGGACCGCGAGCGGCAGCGGGATGGTGACGATCAGCACCGAGCGGAAATGCAGCAGAAAGATAATGTTGACGATCGTGACGACGATCGTCTCCTCGATGAGAGCCCGTCGTAATGTGTGAACGGCCCGCTCGATCAACGCCGAGCGGTCGTAGAACGGCACGATCTTGACGCCGGCCGGCAGGCCGGCCTGGAGCGCCTGGATCTTCTCCTTTATCCGGGTGATGACGTCGACCGTGCTGACGCCGTAGCGCGCCACCACGACGCCCCCGACCGCCTCGTCCGTGCCCTTGACGAGCGCGGCGGCCCGGAAGGCGTCGCCGACCTTCACGGCGGCGACCTGTCGGACGAAGATCGGCACTCCGTTCTCGGCCGCGACGACGACGTCCTCCAGGTCACGTGTGCTCTCGACGAGGCCGAGGCCGCGCACGACGGACCAGGTGCCGCTGGCCTCGACGACGTTGCCGCCCACGTTGCGGTTGCTCCGAATAACAGCATCCACGACCGTCGACAGCGGGATTTTGTAGGCGCGGAGCCGGTTCGGATCCACGTCGATCTGGTACTGGCGGACCACGCCTCCGATGCTAGCGACCTCCGCCACGCCCTGGACGGCGTTGAGCTGGTAGCGGATGAACCAGTCCTGGATGGTGCGGAGATCGCGAAGCGAGTGGCCCTTGCCCTCGACCGTGTACCAGAAGACGTGGCCCACGCCGGTCGCATCGGGACCCAGCGTCGGTACGGTGCCCGGGGGCAGCGATTTGCTCAGGAGCTGCAGTCGCTCGAGCACCCGCGAGCGCGCGAAGTAGAGGTCGACGTTGTCCTCGAAGATCACGTTGATCATCGAGAAACCGAACGCCGACGAAGATCGGACCACCCGCACGCCCGGCAGCCCCTGCAGGCTTACGGTCAGGGGATAGGTGATCTGGTCCTCGACCTCCTGCGGCGAGCGTCCCGTCCAGTCGGTGAAGACGATGACCTGGTTGTCGGACAGGTCAGGAATCGCGTCGATCGGCGTCGTGAGCAGGGCCCAGTAGCCCCAGCCCCCGAGGAACAAGAAGCCGGCGACGACGAGCAAGCGATTCCTCAGCGACAGCTCGATGAGCCGGTTGATCACGCACACACCTCCGTGGCATCGCGAGCGCGCAGAAATCCGCGCGCGACGCGGTACCTATCGTGACAGCGAGACGAACGTCAGGACGCTACGCGGAGAGGAGCGCGGACTTGGGCGGCGGAGACGGGGGCCGGAGGCTAAGGACGACAGGCCGCTCGTCGAGCGGTGAATCGAGGTAAGAGACCGGGGACAAGCCGGCCAGGTCGGAAGCCGCCGGCGTGACGATTTGGAGCATCGCGCCGCAGGGCGCCTCGCACATCGCGCCGATCATGGCGCAGCCATCGAACGCCATGCCCACTGGGCCTGAGACGAGCCAGATCGCGAGCGTGATCGCGATCATCAACGGGCTCACGGGGCTATGCATCAGCCGCATCATAGCATGTGCAATTTGCAGCGGATCTGTGCGGCTCGCGGTGAGCCAGCGGCAATTCAAGATCCGATAATGATGCGGATCTCATTGATCCGCTCGTCGACGCACTCGAAAGCTCTCTCGTTGGCCAGCCAACCGCAGGGCGAAGGCGCGACATACGGGTCTCCTTGCGGGCTCCGGTGGGGGCACTCCGCGTCGGCGATCATCAGGCCGGACGCTGGAGCCCGCCCATCGTGCCGAGTGCCCGTTTTTGGAGCCAAGCGGTCGACCACGCTAGGCTGTTAGACGAGAGTTCCACGCGGTGGTCGACCCGTTGTGCGAGCTATGCCCCGCTATGTGATTGACGAGAATGGGAGGGGTTATGAGGCTCGGCCTGTTCGTTCTCGCACTCGGCCTTCTTGCGACCGGCTGCGGCAAGCACTACTGGGAAGCGCGGGGGGCTGATCGCGGGCTCGCGGCGTTCATGGACGATAGCGCAATCTGCGCCGGCGAAGCCAGGACGGCGAAATACGGGATCGGCGACGAAGAGATCTACCGGGCCTGTATGAAGGCTCACGGCTGGAGACGGGTCCAAACACCTAGCCCGACCAACGCTCAATTCCGAGGCCCGGAGGATACAGAGGAGTTCGCCTCGCCGCCGTGGCCGCTCAGCGAGCGCGGCGCAGCTGGGCCGGGCGCTAGCCGACCAGGAGACCCGGCCTGCGTAGGAGCGACCGCCGCGCGCCCGTCGCACTGTCCGCGTTGATTCCGGTCTGCTACACTCCCGCCAGCCATCCCGTTGAGGAATGCAACAATCGCGGGCAGACGCGCCCTCTGCTAGACTCCCGCCAGCATCCCGCCGAGGTGCCCATGCGGCGGATCGGACTCGCGGTCGTACTCGCAGTTGGCCTCACGTTTGCGCCACTGGCGAGCGGACGCGCAGCAACAGCGGAAGGGTGTGGCGCATCGGCATCCTCTCGATCGCCCGGGCCGTGCCCGTTTTGCGCCCCAGGTCGGGAGGAATTTGGGTGGAAGGCGCGGGTCTGCGGCTCCCCCGCGCTCCTGGTTCCCGACGCGGGGTCTCGCCGTGCTACTCTAGTCGTGGCCTTCCATTGGATTCCCGGGTTGACGCGCGCTGGCGTCCAGCCCAATGGCATCTGGCTCCGCACGGTCCCCCAACGCAAAGAGGAAGGGCCGGATGCCAACACTGCCACCAGCCGAACTGCGACGCTGGACACACGCCTTGCGCCGACGGGCAGGAGACTTACTGAAGCGGAGCCAGCAATTGCGTCAGTTTTCTGGCGAACTGATACAAGAGTCTGGCGCACGCAGGAGTCGACAGGTCCTCCGGCCAGGGCGCAAGTGGCCGGCAGCGGCATCCCGCTAGCGGCCTCGTAAGCTCTCCGAGCCACCTCATGAGCACCGAAAACTCCGATCTACTTCTCAAGGGGTCTCATCTCTGCGAAGAAAGCATAGCGTCTATCGAGAAGAGTGAGTCGCTCATCCTGCGGTGCGGCGCGCAGTTGGCTCGATCTCGGTTCTTGCTACAACAACGTGCGAAGCGCCGAGCCAGCAGCAGCCTCCTGCCGGTCATTCGTCAGCGGCTTCAGGACGGTCGCCTTCCGCATGACAGCAGTCCGATTATCGTCGGTGGTCCGGGCGGCGAAGGTCTATGCGATGCCTGCAACAAGCCGCTGCTGAAGAGGCAGTTGGTGATGGAAATCCCATCCGGCGATCGCCCATTTGTTCGACTCCACGCCAATTGCTACTTGCTCTGGAACGCCGAGCGTCACAAGGTGGAGAAGACAGCTCGTATTGCCTGATCGCGCCTCTACGCGAATCTGACTCACCTCCACACGGGGGGCACGCGGTTTCGTTCGTGGTCGTCGCGCACCGCCTCATACTCTGTGCGCCTTCCGACCACGAACCGGGTCCTGACGGTGTTGTCGACCACGCCACCGGTGGCGAACCCCGTCGATAGGTCGAGGCGCCCGTCGCCGAGCCCGAGAAAGATCGAGAACGCCCCCGCGTCGATCTGGTCGCGAACTGACAATGAGAAGGTCCGCGAGCCGGATCAGCCGCATGGGCACCCGGCATGGAGGATGGCTGGCGGGAGTCTAGCAGACCCGAACTATTGACGGCATCCGCCGGCGTCCGGCCGCTCTGCGTCCAGGCGCCGGTGGACTAGCAGACACATCGTCCGCCCATTTTCGTCAAACCCCAAAAGCAGAGGTCCGGAAGTATCTGAATTCACATGGTCCTGCGACGGCCTCTCTCTTGCTCCGAGGCCTGCGGGGCTACATGAAGATACCTTCAGCGCTCCTATTCGCTCGAACCTCAGGAGAGGCCATGAATATCAACCATCGTCTGCCCGTCATCGGCACCATGCTGGCGCTGCTGCTGATCCTACTTCTACCTTGTACAGGCTCGACTCTGGCGCAAGCAGAGGCAGGGACCTGGAGCTCGGCCGCCAGCATGCACGACCCCAGGGAGGGTCACACGGCGACCTTGCTCTCAAACGGGAAGCTGCTGATCGCCGGAGGTTGCGCAGGCGAGAACGGTAACAGCCTAGGGTTGGCGTCCGCCGAGCTGTACGACCCGGCCACGGGGACCTGGACCCTCACCGGCAGCATGACCACCGCCCGGGTAGGTCCGACGGCAACCTTGCTGCCTGGCGGCGAGGTGCTCGTGGCTGGGGGCATTGATGTCGATCAACAGATCTTGTGGGGGTCCGCCGAGCTGTACAACCCGACGACGGGGAGCTGGACTGTCACTGGCAGCCTGAACATCGCGAGGCATTTGCATACGGCAACGTTGCTCCCCGGCGGGAAGATACTCGTCGTGGGTGGTTCCGGCGGCGACGCTTCCGCCGAGCTGTACGACCCGGCCACGGGGACCTGGACCCTCACCGGCAGCATGACGACTGCTCGGGTCGAACACACGGCGACGCTGCTCGCTAGCGGAAAGGTCCTGGTTGTGGGCGGTTCCCGCTTCGGGGGTTCGGCGGAACTTTACGACCCGGAGACAGGAACATGGGCTCTCACCGACAGCAACATCACCGCTCGGACAGGCCATACGGCGACGTTGCTCTCCAGCGGGGAGGTGCTGGTGGCGGGGAGCGTGAGTCCTTCTCGCGTTAGCGCGGTGTCATCGGCAGAACTGTACGCACCGGCGAACGGTTGGCGCCTCACGGGCAGCATGGCGGCCGCACGGTTTTACCACACGGCGGCCTTACTCCGCAGCGGTGAGGTGCTTGTTGCAGGAGGCACGAACAACGCCTTGAACTACGCGTCGGCCGAGTTATACAACCCGGCCACCAGGACCTGGAGACCAACGGCGCCCATGCTGTCCGTCCGGTCGCGCCCCACGGCATCCTTGCTCCCTGATGGCCGAGTGCTGGTGACGGGAGGCATGGACGGCGGCACCCCACTGGCGTCGGCCGAGCTGTACACGGGTTCGGCCCCCTTGTTCCTGTACTTTCATGGCTCCGGGAGTAATGCCAACCCCAATACGCTCTTCCTGGACGACATCGCGCCAACCGCTGCGACCGCCAAGTACAAGGACTCGGCGAGCGTGCATTTTTCCGGCGGAAACCCATGGGCGACGATCGGGACGTGGGCGGCCGAGCCAGCCCTCACTGCGGGGTTCCTGCCCACCTTGAGCGGTCTCCACGCGTGGGTTGGTCTGAAGAATAGCGACGACATTGGGACCAAGTTCGACCTGCGCGCCGAGTTGTCTAAGAACGGGATCCTGTTCGCCTCAGGAGCGGCTTGGTGCCTCACGGGCATCACGCGTAATGCCGCGCTGGCGAAAGAGGTCGCGGTGCTCCTCGATCCCTTCCAATCTGTAGAGTTTGATGGAACGACGGATACCTTAAGCCTCAAGCTCCTTACCAGGATCGGGACCAATCCTGATGATACGAAGTGCATCGACCCGGGCGGTAGCCACAACAATGCGGCCGGGCTCCGCCTATACTTTGACGGCGTGAGCAATTCTTCACAGTTCGGCGCCGATCTGACGCCCTGACGGAGGCTCGCCCCCGAGGGCATGGCCGAATTGCTCTCGGGGGCGAACGAAAACTCACATGGGGGCTGTCTGGCCCCCCGCCGCTCCAACATCTGTGACCTCCCGACGAGGTCGTGGTCGAGCGCGGCGCTGGACCAAGCGGGCCGGGCGACCCGACCTGCGTAGGGCCGACGGTAGCACGGCCGTCGCACTGCCGACGGTGATTAAGGTCCAGTGAACGTTCGTGGCAGCGGTCTGTGGGCGTCGCACGAGAAGGCAGAGTGAAGCGACCCTGAGCCTCATCAGCGCTATCATCCCCGCCATGGCGTGGCGCGCCAAGTGTTACGAGTGCGGACAGGATGTACCGATCACTCGACCCCTGTACGGTAAACACTCCTTGCTCGCGGAGGGTGATCTTGGACACGCCATCGCGACCTACGAGGCCCATCCGCGCAGACCGACGGACACCCGCGCGTGCTCCGCCGTCAGCACAACGGTTCCGCAGTATCAGATGCGCAAGGCCCACTCGACCACGCCCGGTGAGGATCCGCCGCAAGTGGCGCCCCGAAGCACCTCGCCTCGAAAGACAAGGAAGAGTTAGGTGGATCACGCAACTCGCGTGCAGGGCCCCACTACTGCTCACCGCCCTCTCCCTACTCGCCTCGGCTGCGACGGCCCACGCGGAGTGCGCATGGTCGCTTTGGTCGTGGAGTGAATGGGATGAACGGTCGGATAAGTCATGGGACAGCGAAGGTGTGAGGACGAGCCGGAACGTTGGTCCTAGTGCTCGGCCGTGACCGATCTGCCCGCGAGGACGTCGGCGTGCTCCTCGCACGCGACGCGAGCTTATGCCGATCGCCTGTCGAGTAGGTGCCTCTCGTTATCCCAGATCCGGAAGCAGAGGGCGTGGAAATGATGGGGCCTCCGACCGTCCTCTAAGGTAGCGCCCACCATCGCTATCTGATCTGTCGTGATGTTTGCGCCGCAGGCGTCGCACATTTGTCCGCCGCCAGGAGTATCCTGCACTTTCTTCATTCTGCCTTGCGGCAGAAGACCGCCATCAAGTCTGCGGCGGATGACGAAGCGAACGACGTCCAGATCCATCAAGTCTTACCTCTCAAATCTCGAGACAGCTACGCCCCATCGCGATAGTAATCCTGATGCGACCGTCTTAGACTATCGAGACGACATCATCCGCGTCCCCCGTGGGGTTGTCAATGCAGTGGCGAGGCACCTGTCCCGGCCTTCGGCTCTACTCCCGCCGTCAGTCATCCTCTATCGAGGAGCCGGGGTGGACTTAGGTCAGCCGCCTTGAGGCTTCCCGCCGCATCGTCTCGCGGAGCGCAGCAATCGCGGCTTCCGCCTCGCGCATCAATACATCGGCTCGGTCGGACAGCTGGTGGCTCTGCTTGACGAGCTTCCGGGCCGCCTCACGCGCCTCCTCCGCTCGCCGACGCACTTCCTTGGGCACGGCCACGCAAGCATAGAGATGCGAGCGCATGCTCGCGGTGAGGTCGATCCAGCATTCCGGGCAGAGATGTGTACGGGGACTGAAAAGATCCGTCCAAAGCTGTTGTTGGCGGAACCCGTGACGACACTCGGCGCACTGTGCGACCGCATGATCCCAGCAATACCTGAAAAGTAGGGTCCGTTCTTCGTGGCTCAAATCGCGGGGCCTGCGGCAATCGAGATGAAAGATCTGGCTCCCGTAGAAAGCAAGAGTGTCGTCGGAAGCAATCAACTGCGAGCAACGCGGGCACTTCGGCTCAGTCATCTGCTGTACCGTTCCGGAGAACGGGACCATAACACACCCCGGCCGCTCGTCAAACCTCCGGTCAGACCAGGCACGTGTCGCTCATCCCCTGGGGAATCGCTTTAGCTGGCCCTGGATACAACGCGGACAACACTCGGTCAACAATTTCTAGTCCGGGGGCTCTCCGCGCGGAACTCGCGAAGCGCAACGAGGATTCTGCGCTTCTGCCGATAAGACTGAAGCAAACGCCTCGTGGAAGCCGCCACAGCGAGCCAGGCTCTGGACCGAGCGGTTTCCAGACGCTCCGAAAGCTCCGATACGCTCCGGACTTCCGGAGGGAGCCGGCCGAGCGTCAAGGGGCCACCAAGCCCACGCGCTTTTTCTGCACCCAACACGTGGGCGTGACCCGGTGCACCCCATCAAGCAAACCCGAGTGATGCCTGTCGTCGATCAGATCGAAGGTTGCGGCGCCCCCGGCACGAGCCGACGGTCAGCGCTGACGGCTGATCGCAACGACACCAGGATCGCGGGGATCTGGCGAGCTGCCGTCGAGCAGCGACCGGATCCACACCACGTCTTCAGGATGGCGGCGCCGGTAGGCGAGTTGGTCCACGCGTAGCTGTGCGAGCATGACGTCAATGGTGGCCGGCGTGAGCCGCACTCCGAAATCCGGCGGGACCTCTCGCCGTGGGTGGTTCAGACCGAAGAGTCGATCGAGCACGAAGTCGCCCACGATGTCCTTGAAGTGGGACGAATCCCAGTAGAATTTCATCTCGGCGTGATTGCCCGATCCTGGGAGGGCCTCGGTCGTGACGGACGAGTACCCGCTGAAGTCCCACAAAGGGATCGGCGGCGCCCCGGAGTGTCGCGCTGCGTCTTCGGCCAGCAGCTGGACGAGCGCGCGCTTGGCATTCTCGAGAGTCGCCCATTCCCCGATGGCCGCCGTGATCTCCAGTTGGTGCGCGTGCTCGGGCGCGATGAAGATGCGCAAGTCCACGCCCTGCGCGCGACAGAAGGCGACGATGCTGCGGATATAGTCCAGGGATGTCTCGCTGGCGGCCGTGGCTGGCTGAGCAGTGCGACCTGGTCCCCGAGCGTTAGCGGCGAGCTGCCCCTCCCGCTTGAATCCAACCTCGAGTCGATCGATCTCTTCGAAATACCCGCGAGGGCCGAGCTGCTCAAAGTGCTCGCCGGCCCGGCGGAAGAACACCTCTCCGAGGCGCTGCCCGTCCGGCGCGAACCACTGTGGCTCGCGAGCACTTTGCGATCGGACTGTCGCCAAGCTGGCGCGCAGCGTATCGAGGCTGGTGAGGACCTTCAAGTCAGCCCGTATGAGCGATGGCAGGGCCCGGCCGCCGGGCGTGTCCAGCAACTGCGCATCGAAGTCTGGGCGAGCAGCGGCCGGGGCCAAGGTGGCGTGGTACGTATCGAGGCCGAGCACGACCTGCCGGAGCGGCTGCACGGCGTGGGCATGAATGAGGTACAGGTACATCTCCTTCGTGGTAGCCCCGTCGAAGGCGAGGTTATAGACCGGCTTCGCGGCCGGGTCCCACCCGTCATGTGAGGGGCGCAGCCCCAAATGGCTTCTGGACGTGCCGAGAATAATCCCCTGGGGCCTGAGGCGCCGCACGTCGTACGCCTTGACCAGGCGCACGCGATGATCGACCGCAGGCTTGTATGCGTTGAAACCCTCGAGGTCGACGCGCCGGTACATGCCAAACGGATCCACGACAAAGTTCACGGAAGCGATCGCGGCGATCAGCAGGGCCGTCGTCGATGCCGCGATCCGACAGTACGTGGCGGAGGCCTTAGAACTGAAAATAGATGAACTCCGAAACCTTCGACATCAGCATCAGCGCGATCCCGAAAAGGCATCCGACGGCCACCGCCCAGCCCGTGGACGGCTGCCATCTGAGTGGCGGTGGCCGACGCGCCTGCGTCGCCCCATAGGCACCCTCCGGGCCCGCGTAGCCCGTCAGCTCCTGCGTATTCGGCGCGAACCAGGCGATCGCCAGGAGCGCCGTCGAGACAACGAGCGCGGCGGCGCCCTCGACCGACTCCGGCCGGGCCGCGCCGTTGCTCCCTGCCATCGCCAGCAGTATCTGGAAGGCGCTCCCGACATCCTCCGCGCGGAAGAACACCCAGGCGACGACGACGGCGATGAACGTGATCGCCTGACCCAGGCGACGCCCGAGCATGCTCGACGAGTCGGAGCCACCGCCGGAGTGTCGGCGCAGGGCACGCCACAGGTGATTCACCACGAGATAGAAGCCGTGCAGCGCGCCCCAGATGACGAACGTCCAGCCCGCGCCATGCCAGAAGCCGCCCAGCACCATGGTGATCAGGAGATTCACGTAACGGCGTGTACGGCCCTTTCGGTTGCCCCCGAGCGGTACATAGAGATAGTCGCGAAGGAAGCGCGACAGTGTGATATGCCAGCGGTGCCAGAAATCGATGATGCTTTCGGCTCTGTACGGCGACGCGAAGTTGACCGGCAGGCGAATGCCGAACAGCAGGCCCGCGCCGATGGCCATATCAGAGTAACCGGAGAAGTCGAAGTAGAGCTGCGCCGTGTAGGCCAATACTGCGCCCCAGGCGGCCAGCGCGTCGGGACGGGCGCCGGCCGCGACCGCGCCGAAGAGGGGGGAGGCGTAGAGCGCGGCGGTGTCGGCTAGCATCACTTTCTTCGCCAGGCCGATCGTGAAAATGGTGACGCCGAGCGCGATGGTCGGTATCGGCACCGTTTCCTGCTCTCGAAACTGTCGGATCACCTCACTGTGGTGCACGATCGGGCCCGCGATGAGTTGCGGAAAGAAGGTCACGAACAGCGCGTAGTCGATGAAGTTCAGCCGGTCGACCTTGCCCCGGTACGCGTCCACGAGGAACGCGATCTTCTGAAACGTGAAAAACGAGATGCCGATCGGCAACACGACCTTGCCCAGGACGAGGTCGAGCCCGGCGACCGCATTGAGGTTGTCCACGAAGAAGTTGGCGTACTTGAAGTAGCCCAACGTGGCGAGGTTGAGCACGACGCCGAAGACGAGGAACGGCTTGGCCGCGCGCGGCCGGCGGCCGGCTCGCGGCACGATGCTGGCGGCGAGCGCGAAGTTCGCCACGATCAACGGCACGATCAGCAGCAGGTAGACCGGATTCCACCAGCCGTAGAAGCCCAGCGACAGCAGCGCGAGCAGCCCGATCGAGCTGCGCGCCAGGCCGGCGACGCGTAGTCCATGGAACAGCAGCAGCGTCAACGGCATGAAGCCCAGGATGAACGCGTACGAGTTGAACAGCATGCTCAGTTGGTGTGACAGCCTTCGCGCGGGAGCGGCGGTCGAGGACGTGGCCGGCCTGTGGCGCGCAGCAACTGCGTCAGAAAGTTCTCCTGGCCTCGCCACGTGACCTTCGGATCGATCCCGTACGCCGGATCCTCCAGCGCGTCCCGCACCGGTATGAAACGGACGCCCCGCGCCTCGTAGGCCGACAGCAAGTCGTCGAGCGTCAGCGCGACAAAAGCACTGACGTGAAGGAGAAGGATCTGCTTGATCGGCCGCCGCACGAGCGTGTCCGTAGTCTCCTCGGACCAGTCGAGCGCGCGAAGCGCGGCCTCCCGGAAGCCTCGCGTCAGCGCCTCCACCGCCCCCGGGTTGCCGACGCACCGCGCATACATGTCATTCCATACCCAGTCATAGAAGTCGACTGTCACCGGCACGATCTGGTATCGCCGCTCCCGGAGTACGCGCCGTACGGCGTCTCTCTCGATCAGCGTGGCTCCCTCGTGCAAATACGGATAGCGGAACATCCGGTCGGGGTCCGTTCCGGCGTACCGCACGATCACCGGCTCATTACGCTCGACGTCAGCGAGGAATCCAACCGACCCAGTCCGATCGAGGTCGACGTGGCCGAACGTGTGATTACCGAGCCGGTAACCGGCGGCGATCCAGCGCTCCAGGATGATGCCGTGTTCTGGAGTGTCCGCGATCTGTCCTCCGTTCACGAAGCCGACGGCGTCGCGGATGCCGTGGCGTCGCAGGACTTCAATAATTTGATCGACCACCGCCAGGCGCGTGA
>Ga0209470_1000035_pt1 | contig 80151 bp, 73 predicted proteins | sample GraSoiAngelo_125_FD_185882 | JGI IMG/M metagenome (GOLD analysis project Ga0209470, IMG submission 185882) | Grasslands soil microbial communities from the Angelo Coastal Reserve, California, USA - 14_0927_05_40cm (SPAdes) (version 2) | ecosystem: Environmental > Terrestrial > Soil > Grasslands ... | reverse complement strand
CCGCAGGACCAGACCCACATGGGGCACGCGAAGACCTACGTCGCATTCGACGTCGTGGCACGCTACCTGCGCCACAAGGGATACCGCGTCTTCTATTTGCAGAACGTCACGGACATCGAGGACCGGATCATCGCGAGAATGAGGACCACGGGGCGGGCGTGGAACGACATCGTCGCGCAGTATTTCGCGGAATACCTCGATGTGATGGACCGACTCCACTGCACGGCGGTCGACATGTACGCCTTCGCGACGGACTATATCGACGAGATCGTAGAACAAATCCAAGGCCTCATCGGGAAGGGACACGCCTACGTCGCCGAGGACAAGAGCGTGTACTTCGACACGACGACCTTCTCGGGGTGGGGCAAGCTCAGCGGGCAAAAGGTCGAGGCCCTCCGACCGGGTGCCCGGGTCGAGATCGAGGAGCGAAAGCGGCATCCCGCGGATTTCGTCCTTTGGAGGGCGCAGAAACCCGGGGAGCCGGCCTGGGACAGTCCGTGGGGAAAAGGCCGGCCAGGATGGCACATCGAGGACACGGCCATCACGATCCGGCACTTCGGCCCGCAATACGATCTCCACGGCGGCGCGACCGAACTCTTGTTCCCGCACCACGAGGCGGAGATAGCCCAAGCGGAATCGTACACCGGTGTGGCGCCCTTTGTGAAGTACTGGATGCACGGCGGCATGGTCATGGTCAGCGGCGAGGAGATGCACAAGTCGCTCGGAAACTTCTGGCCCGTCACGGCCGCATTGCAACGGTACGAGCCCGAAGTGATCCGATTCTTCCTGATCAACGTGCAGTACCGCGGCCCGATCGACTTCACGCCGGACCTGCTCGACGAGGCGAAGCGATCGTACGGGCGCCTCTCGGAGACCGTACGGACCGTGGACGCGGAACGTCGGCGAGCACCTGCGAAGGGGAAAGCGGACTCTGAGCTCCGTGCGTCGACGAAGAAGGCCCTGGCGGACTTCGACGCTGCGATGTCCGACGACTTCAACACACGAGAAGCGATCGCCGTCCTGTTCGAATACGTTCGCGCGGTGAACAAAGCGATCGAGACGGGTGTCGGCCGGACCGAACTCGACTCAGCGGCCGCCGCCTTTCGAACCGTTGGCGACATCCTTGGACTTTTCCAGATTCCGGTCCTCGCGACCGACCGCTTCGACGGCGTGATGGACCTCGTCGTGCGGTTGCGAGAGGATGCACGACAGCGCAAGGACTTCGCGACGGCCGACCGAATTCGACATGGACTCGCTGCCCTCGGGATCGTCTTGGAAGACACCCGAGACGGCATCCGATGGAAGCAGAAATGAATCGGGAACGCAGGAACAATTTCGACCTCGTTTTCGACGTTTTCATTCGCGAGAATGACGGCCTCCAAACAGCCGTGCTAGAGTATTTAAATAGACAAGGCCCGAAATGATCTCATCCCAAAGTCAGTTTTCTCCATAGAAACGGGGGTCCGAACCTTTATAATGACCCACCGTATACTCAGAGCATCGACCGGGATGGGTTGCGAGAGGGCCGGCCAACCCACTTTAGAAGGTTGCGAAATAGATGGTAGAAGAGACCGCCTACGACGCCCAGCAGATCCAAGTTTTGGAGGGCCTCCAGGCGGTCCGAAAGCGGCCCGCGATGTATGTCGGGTCGACCGACAGCCGGGGCCTGCACCATCTTGTCCATGAAGTCGTCGACAACTCGATCGACGAAGCCATGGCGGGCTTTTGTAAGGAAATCCAAGTCACGTTGGATGAGGACGGAAGCGTCACCGTCGCCGACGACGGCCGGGGGATTCCGGTCGACCTCCACCCGAAATACGGCGTTCCCGGTGTCGAACTCGTGTTGACGCGGATGCACACCGGCGGCAAGTTCGAACACAAGATGTACCGCGTCTCGGGCGGCCTCCACGGCGTCGGTCTCTCCGTCGTCAACGGTCTAAGCGAGTCGCTCGAGGTCCGCGTTCGACGGGACGGGAAGGAGCACCGGATGCGGTTCGAACGAGGACAGAAGGCCTCCGAGCTGGAGGTCGTCGGACCGGCGGAAGGGACGGGAACGATCATCACGTTCCGACCGGATCCGGAAGTCTTCGAGACCATCGAATTCGAGTACGACACGCTCGCTGCGCGACTCCGCGAGCTCGCGTTCCTCAACGCGGGCCTCCGGATCATCATCGTGGACAAGATCCATGGTCGCGGGGACGTGTTCCAGTTCGAGGGTGGCATCGCCGAATACGTGAAGTGGATCAACCGAGCGAAATCGCCCCTGCACTCGGACCCGATCCGCTTCTTGAAGGAATCCGACGGCACCCTGGTCGAAGTGGCGATGCAGTACCACGATGGCTACAACGAATCGATCTTCACGTTCGTCAACAACATCGACACAATCGAAGGGGGCACGCACCTCGCCGGCTTCAAAGCCGGTCTCGCCCGTGCGTTCATCAAGTACGCGAAGGACAACAAGTACGTGAAGACCGGCGAAGGCCTCGAGGGCGACGACGTGAGGGAGGGACTGACAGCGATCCTGAGCCTGAAAATCCCCGAACCGCAGTTCGAAGGTCAGACGAAGATGAAGCTCGGAAACTCGGAGGTCAAAGGGATCGTCGAGTCGATCGTGTACGAGAAACTCACGGACTTCTTCAACGAGACCCCGAAGGTCGCGGAAATCTGCATCGGGAAGGCGGTCCTTGCCGCCCAAGCCCGAGAGGCCGCGCGGAAGGCGCGGGAGCTGACGCGACGGAAGGGCCTCCTCGAGGGGTTCAACCTGCCGGGGAAGCTGGCGGACTGCCAGGAGCGGGATCCTGCGAAGAGCGAGCTGTTCATCGTGGAGGGTCCGTCGGCAGGGGGGTCCGCGAAACAAGGACGCCGCCGGGAGTTCCAGGCGATCCTTCCCTTGCGCGGGAAGATCCTGAACGTGGAGAAGGCCCGGATGGATCAGATGCTGAAGAACGAGGAGATCCGCACGCTCATCACCGCGATCGGCGCGGGGATCGGCGAGGAGTTCAATCTCGAGAAAGTGCGGTATCACAAGATCATCACGATGGCCGACGCGGACGTGGATGGCCAGCACATCACGACCCTCCTGCTCACCCTGTTTTTCCGCTACATGCGTCCGCTCATCGATAGCGGCTACATCTACATCGCGCAGCCGCCCCTATACAAGATCAAGAAAGGCAAGGAACTCCACTACGCGTACACAGAGAAGCAGCGGGAGGATCTGGCGAAGCGCCTCGGCGACAAGGGGGTGGCGTACCAACGCTACAAGGGCCTGGGCGAGATGAACGCGGATGAACTCTGGGAGACCACGATGGATCCCGGGCGACGAGTCCTGAAACAGGTGACGATCGAGGATGCCGCGTCGGCCGACGCACTTTTCTCGATCCTCATGGGCGAGGCCGTCGAACCGCGCCGGCAATACATCCAGGAACACGCGAAGGAAGTCGTGAACCTGGATATCTAGGAGGAGCATGCCAGAGGAAGCCCAGGAACCTCGTCCTCGTGTGACGCCGCAGCCGATCGAGGACGAACTTCACCGATCCTACATCGACTACGCGATGAGCGTCATCGTCGGGCGGGCATTGCCTGACGTGCGCGACGGACTCAAGCCGGTCCAACGGCGGATCCTGCACGCGATGAACGAGCTCGGCATGGGCTCCGGCTCACAACATAAGAAGGCTGCTCGGGTGGTCGGAGAGTGCCTTGGAAAATGGCATCCGCATGGAGACCTCGCGGTCTACGACGCCCTGGCGCGGATGGTCCAGAGCTTCTCCCTCCGCTACCCGCTGATCGACGGGCAGGGAAACTGGGGGAGCACGGAGGACGAGCCCGCCGCGATGCGGTACACGGAATGCCGGCTCGCGAAGACCGCGGAGGCGATGCTCGAGGACCTGGAGAAGGACACGGTCGACTGGATGGACAACTTCGACGGGACGCTGAAGGAGCCGACCGTCCTCCCGTCGAAGTTCCCGAATCTCCTCGTGAACGGTTCCAGCGGCATCGCCGTCGGCATGGCGACGAACATCCCGCCCCACAACCTACGTGAAATCGTCGACGCGCTCATCATCTTGATCGACAACCCGAACGCGGGGCTCATCGACCTCTACAATCCGGAGACAGGGCCGATCCGAGGACCGGACTTCCCGACCGGCGGGATCCTGTACGGAGCCGAGGGGGTCGCAGACGCGTATCGAGACGGCCGCGGACTCATCCGGATTCGCGCGAGGGCCAACTACGAGGAGGCGGGCCACGACCGAGTGCGAATCGTGATCACGGAAATCCCGTACATGGTCAGCAAAGCCGCTCTCGTCGAATCGATCGCGCTGCTCGTCAAGTCGAAACGGATCGACGGCGTTACGGACCTCCGCGACGAAAGCGACCGGGAAGGGATGCGGATCGTCTTGGAGCTGAAGCGCGACGCCGTGGAAGACGTCGTGCTGAACCAACTGTACCACCACACCCAGATGGAGACGACCTTCGGCGTGATCAACCTCGCCCTCTTGGACGGACAGCCGAAGGTCCTGCCCTTGAAGGAATCGATGCAGGCGTTCATCGACCACCGAGTCGTCGTGGTCCGACGGCGGACGGAGTTCGACCTCCGGAAGGCGCGCGAACGGTTGCACATCGTGGAGGGCCTCATCACGGCGGTCGACCACCTCGACGAAGTGATCCGGCTGATCCGACGGGCGCGAGACGCGGACGAAGCCCAAGCGGGCCTCATGAACCGATACCTCCTGAGCGAGAACCAGGCGAAGGCGATCCTCGGGATGACGTTGCGTCAGCTCACCGGACTTGAGATCGAAAAGCTCCGCAGGGAGAAGACGGACCTGAACCACAAGATCGAGGACCTCGAATCCATCCTTGCGTCGAAGGATCGGGTCCTAGGCATCTTGAAGACCGAGTTCCTCGAGGTGAAGGAGAAGTTCGGCGACGACCGCCGCACGACGGTCGAACTCCAAGCCTACGACATGGAAGTCGAGGATCTGATTCCCGAGGAGAACGTCGTGGTCACGATCACGAACACGGGATACATCAAACGTGTGCCGGCGACCGTCTACCGCACGCAACGGCGCGGAGGCAAGGGCGTGACCGGCATGGAGACGAAGGAGGAGGACTTCGTCGTCAACCTCTTCACCGCGTCGAGCCACGACTACATCCTGTTCTTCTCGAGCAAGGGCCAGTGCTACTGGCTCAAGACCTACCGCATCCCGGTCGGCAGCCGGTACGCGAAGGGGAAACCGATCGTGAACCTCCTGCCGCGACTCGAGCCCGGGGAGCGTATCCTCGACATGATCGCGGTGCGAGAGTTCGATCCGCAGCGGACGATCGTGTTTGCGACGAAGCTCGGCAAGATCAAGCAGACCCGCCTCGACGCATTCAAGCGCCCGAACGTCCGAGGCATCCGCGCCATTGCGCTCAACGACGGCGACGAGCTCGTCGAGGCCCGGATCGCGGACGGCGACCCGGAGGTCATCCTTGCATCGGCCGGCGGCTCCGCGAACCGCTTCAGCCTCGGCGAGGTCCGCGCGATGGGCCGGACCGCGGCAGGCGTACGTGGGATGCGTCTGCGAAAGGACGATCGCGTGGTGTCCATGGCCCTCGTCAAGAGCGAGGAGACGGAACTCCTCACGGTCCTCGAGAGCGGGTATGGGAAGAGGACCAAAGTCGGCGAATATCGCAAGACCCGCCGGGGGAGCCAAGGGGTGAAGACCACGAACATGAAGACCGCGCAGAGTCCCGTCGTCGCCGTACTCGAAGTCGAGCCGATCGACGAACTGCTCGTGACCACGGTCGGAGGGATCGTGATCCGGTGTCCCGTTGAGGAGATCCGTGAGACCGGACGCGCGGCTCGCGGCGTCCGCATCCAACGTTTGAGCGAAGGGGATAAGGTCACCGCCGTGGTCCGCCTCGTCCGACCGACGGAAGAACAGACCGCGGTCGGCGATGCCGCGACCCCGCCTAATCAGTAGGCCCGAGTCCTAATCACGCGGGGAATTTCACGTCGATACCGAGGCCCGGTTTCGAAGGTGCGACAAGCTCGCCCTTGTCGAACCGCAGCCCGGACGTGGGATCGGAAGAGAACTTGAAATGGGAGTCGAGGTCGAGCCAGCGGACGTTCTTTTGCGCCAACGCGAAATGGAGTCCGGCGGCGACGGAGAGCTGCGGCTCCCCCATGCATCCAACCATCGTCGGATATCCCGCCGCCTCGCAAAGCGTGTTCACCTCCATCGAGCGGAGGATCCCCCCGTGTTTCATCAGTTTCATGTTCACGGCCCGGGCGGCGTTGCTCCACCGAAGTTTCTTCACATCGTCCGGCGTCAGGACCATCTCATCCGCCATGATCGGGATCGGGGAGGATTCCGTGAGTGCGCGCATCCCCTCCCAGTCATTGACGGAGACCGGCTGCTCGAAGAAAGCGACCCCTTCGTTGCGGGCGTTACGCGCAAAGGACAACGCATCGCTCCAGGAATACCCCTGGTTCCCGTCGACTCGGAGCTCGATGTCCTTGCCCACCGCATCGCGGATTGCCTTGACACGTTTCACATCGGCTTTCCAATCCCTGCCGACTTTGATCTTGAGTGCGCGGAACCCGACTCCCGCCCAGCGACGGGCGCGGTCGACCGCGGCGTCCGTATCCATGATCCCGACCGTCATGTCGGTCAGCATCCGGTCCCGGCGCCCGCCGAGATAGGCATACAGCGGCATGCCTGCCGCCTGCGCCGATAGGTCGAACAAGGCCATCTCCACGGCCGCTCGAGCGCTCGGTTGGTTCGCGGCCAACTTGTCCATCCGTTCCTGAAGTTGGAAGGGCTTCTCGAATTCGACGCCTCCGAACGTTCGCGCGAAACCCTGGAGCGTGTTCAAGACGGAATGGACATTCTCGCGCGTCACGTCGGTCGGGACCGCGACCCCGTGTCCCGTCCGCTTTCCCGAATGCACGCCGAGGAAGATGGCCTCCGAGATCGCGGACGAACTACGAGCGATCGTGAATGTCTCTTTCCTCTGGAGGGTGACCGGAAGGAATTCCATCAAGTCGATTCGCATGACGTCGTCCGAATGGGCAAGCACGATATGAACCCTGGGCTCTGCAAATCATTCCTCAGGACAACGCCGCTTCATTCGGGGTTTTCGGTGAAGAGACCACGAAACCGTTTCTGCACTGCTGCAGCCGGAGTCGAGAATTATTGCCGCGGCTCTTCGCGAGCAACGAAGGATTGCCAGGACTCCGGCAGCGACATTCGTTGCACGAGCGCGTCGACAAGGAGGCTGTACTCGTTCAAAGCATTCGGAGCCTGAGGGTCCGACCCTCCCGCGGGAGACAGACCCGGATCGCCGACCCGGTCGGAAATGGAGAACCGATCTGTGAACACACGACCGGTATCTGCGGTGCACTGTCCGTCCGGCGAAACCGACCCGGGCAAACAGAAATCGGTTCTCGCGGAAATCGAATTCGCCGTCACGGTGTAGAACACGGACCCGAACCCGGGGAGCGCGCCCTCCGTATTCGCGTTCTGGCCCATCGCTTCGACGAAGTACCGAACTTGGGGGTCGGTGTCGTTAAGCACGACGTTGTCGAGGTCATCCCCTCCGACCCCCTGGGTGATCACCACCGTCCCGTTGCCCTTCGGATACGCCCCGTGCAATCCATCTTCGACGATACAGGATGGCTGAACCGGGCCGGTGGAGTTGACAGACTTACAGGAGTCAGACTCCTTGAGCTGCTTGCTCCGAGCGTATGCATGGTCATGGCCGGCCAGGATCAGGTCCACCTTGGCTCCGACGATCTCGTCGAAGAGCTCTTGACCCATCGAACAGCGGTCCTTCCTTCCGACCGTGATGCAGTCCGCATGTCCCCCGACGATGACCCACGGGATCCTCTGATCTCGCGCATTGTCCACGACATCCTCGATCCACTCCGTATGGGCTGACTCCTCGCTATAATTGTACTTCAGTCCACCTCCGAGGCCGGGAGAGATCATGATGAACCGTGCGAGGGGCGTTTCCGTCGGGTAATCGAAGTAATACTCGAAACCGTACCCGGGGGTACCTGGGCCGGGCATGACCGCCGAGGATAGAGGATATGGGCAGTTCTTCACGTACCGGGATATGTTTCCGCCTCCACTCCCGCCCATATCGTGGGTTCCGGGGACGATGACGAGTTCCGGCATAACGCGCTTCATCTGGCTGCACCACGCCGCTTCGTCGGTCGTATCTCCCAGGTCCCCGAGGGCGAGCAGGAACGAGATACCCGCCGTTCGGGCCCGGATCGCGAGCGCCATCGAATCACCGTTGTCGAGGCCCCCGAAATCGGCGGATGCCGCGAACGTGAAGTGTGTGGCGGATTCGTCCTTCCATCGAGGTCCTAGGACATCGAACGCGTTTCGAGGCACCGTTCCGGGGTGGGAGAGGAAGAGGACCCATCCGAGCGAGCTCGCAATGACGAGAGTGACCAGGAGAGTCGCAATGACTTTCGAAGGCCGTGCGACGGGGCTCCCGTAGTCCTCTTTCTCGGGTGCCGAAGGCTCTGGAGGGTCGTCGTCCGGAGTCGTGATCGGCGTCAGGATTGGGTCCCGGTCTGCCTTCAGACCTTCGAGGACCTTGAGACGCTTGAGCGATTTCCTCACTTCTTCCAGAAGGTCGTCGCCGAGATTCGTTGGTTGGGAGGCGGCCGGGAACCGGTTATTGACCCGCACGATCCGTCCCTTGAAGGCACGCAATCCTGACCCGAGGTCAGTATGCTCAGGGGACTGACTCGTACGCCGTCGTCCATTCGGCGCCCTGACCCATCCGGGGAATGCGCCGGACATTCCCTTCATGCTCCGCCGACGGGAGGAGGTCGGCCGTATCAAGGCTGCGGCACCGGATGCATTCGGGTCTGGTACAAGAGGGACCACATTGCACCACGGATAAGCGGACGGTCTCCACAGTCTCGGGCAGCGGCAGTCCACAAGACGACATTCGGGGGCCGAGAGTCGGTCATGTATGGAATCGTTGGGACGGAGGCAGCGATTGCACGGCCTAGTGACGGAATCGCGGCGGCAACCCCTGCTCGCGAATGACCGCAATTCGCAGGGATCCGGGGTCGTCGGCAAGTTCCTTGATCGGATTCATCGGAGTCTCGTTCCATCGGTTCCTCCGGGGTTCTTCAGATCGGGTCCGACTTTCGCCATGGGGACCGCCGGGTGGACGAGGCTGGGAGCGCGCGGACGAGCCGTGAAGATGGATCGAATCCGCGCAAACGTGGTCGGTGCCTCGGCCAACAAAATCGGATGGCTTCCGATCAGGAGTTCGGCTCGTCGGGAGGCTTCGGCAACGAGGGCGTGCGCCTCGGGTGTAGGGACCGACCGCCTTAGACCGGTCTTCAACCCGCTCCCGGCCAAGTGTAGCAGCCCCGCGGCTCGGTACCAATCCACGATGCGAGCGTCCACCAGACCTCGCGTCCTCGCCATGAACGTCTCCTCCGCCCGCGCCGCCTCGTCCGCCACGTCCGGATGCCGGAAAGCAAGGCGCGAGATCGTGGCCAGGAACATCCCGGCGTCGACCTCGACCGGGCCTTGCCCGAACTGCTGCCAGTCGATTACACCGGGGCCGTCGCCCAAGTCGAGGATGTGCCGCGCGTAGAGGGTCCCGTGGACCAGCTGACGGGGCTTCTCGCCGGGTTGCATCCGAACCAGCTTCTTGGTGGCTGCTTTGGCGTCGGCACCGAGGAGTCGGTCGGACGCCCCTAGCACGCCCGCGGAAACACCTGCCTGATAGAGCATGCGCCCAGGTCCGCATGGCGGACCGATCCGAATCCGACGTCGTGAAGCGTGCCACAACCAGGAGGCCGCGAGTTGACCCGCTCGTTCGCCGAGTCCCCTTCTGATCAGGTGACTCAAAGGCCGACCTTCGAGCCAGCTCATGACGAGGACCTTCAGCTCCCGGCTCGTCGTGATGAGCTTGGGGACGCGAGCCCCGAAATCGCCCCCGAGTCCCATCCGGGAGAGCCTTCGGTACAATTGCGCTTCGGGCGCCGGATCCTCTGCATACGCCTTGACGGCGAAGCGACGGTCGCCAACGCGGGCCTCGAACGTCGCACGCGATCCGGCAACATAGTTACAGAGGCGAAGCTCGACCGGATCATTGTCCAGTTCAAGCCCCGGGATGGCGCGGGCAAGCCCTTTGATCCGGATGGCCTCGAGCGCGGGCAGCGCAGGATCCTCGGGGAGGCGACCGGTCGATTCCATCGTTACCCAAAACCCTCGGAAAGGACGTCACGAACACCGGGTGGACGACGGAATTCAGCGCGGTCGATCCGCATGATGACGTCTGAACCTTAGAGGACGATATGAATCATAGGCTTCGCACCGCAGCATTCTGGGCGACCTTGCCGACTTCGGATTCTCATTGATAGCATGATACGCACAGTCCGCAATGCGGCCGAAATCGGGGGTCCACTGTCAACCCCGGGGTCACTCCCCGCACGAGGACGAGTCACGAGTGCTCAAGGGCCATCAGCATTCCGGCGGCGACCTTCATGGCTCGACGCGCATCGTCGAGGCGGATCTGCTCGTTCGGGGCGTGCGCTCGGCTCCCTTGATATCCCACTCCGGGCGGGTGAGGGGCGGGTGTCCCCATCCGAGTGAAGTACCACGTCGTGGACGAGCCGTAGGACCAGGGGAACACGTTCGGTTCTGTCCCGTACACCTCCCGCGTCGCGGCGAGGATCGCCTGCGGAAGACGCTCCGAGATCGCAGACGCCGCGGGCTCGAAGACGGAGTGCTTTTCCACCTTGACGTCGGAGAAGCCTTTCGTTCGGAGGTGGGCGACAAGGAGATCGAAGATCGCATCCGGTCGCTGACCCGGGAGGAGGCGGAAGTCGAGCTTCGCATGAGCCACAGCTGGATTCACAGTCTTGTGACCCGCTCCCGTGTAGCCACTCCAAATTCCGTCAATCGTGCACGTCGTCCCGTAGGTGGCCTGTTTGATACGCGCGTAGCGTGTCTTTCCGCCGTAAATCTCTCTGGCCCCGTAGTCTTCCTTGTACGCTATTGGGTCGGCCGTATTCCTTCGGAGGTATCGCAACATCCCTGGATCCGGAGGCGGCACCCCGTCGAGAAAACCGTCGATGAGGATCCTCCCGCGCTCCGATCGAAGGCTTCGGAGCGCTGCAATGAGCCGCCAGGCAGCGTTCGGGATCACGGTGGCCAGGGAGGAGTGTTGATCCACGGCAGAGGTCCTCACCTCGAGCTCGACACTCAAGATCCCCTTCGAACCGAGACTCAGGGAAGGCTTCCCCTCGCGCGTGTGCGCGGCGGCCTCGATCGTCGCGCCGAGGCCCCGGAACAGGTCCGGATGGTCCTCCGCGAAGGGCAGCAGATGCGGGCTCCCGCTCTCCTCCTCGCCGTCGACGAAGAACCGCACGTTCACCGGAAGGCGACCGGCCACATCGCGAATCGCCTGAACGGCAAGCGCCTGCGCAACCGTGTTGCCCTTCGTGTCCGCCGCCCCCCGGGCGTAAAGCTTCCCGTCGCGGATGACAGGGTCGAAAGGGTCCGACCTCCATTCGTCCAGAGGATCGACCGGTTGGACATCGTAGTGGTTGTACAGAATCACCCAAGGTAAGGTTGGATCCTCTTCGACCTCGCCGATGACGACGGGAGGTCCGCCTTCCTCCGGGACGAGTCGGACGTCTGCCCCAATCGCCTCGAGGACCTTCTTCGTCGCCTCGGCCCCCTCCTGGAACTTCGCGCCATGCGCGGAGATCGTCGGGACGCGAAGGTAGTCCGACAGGATCGTGACGAAGTCCTCGAAACGGGTATCGAGGGTGGAATAGATTTTGGTCCGCTCGTCAGGCTCAATCATGGGACAAGGAACGGCGTCGGGAGCGATGAACCTGCGGTCGACGCACGGCCCTTCGAGTCGCCTTTCCCCACTTCGTCCGCGGGTAGAAGCGACAGAACTCTGTGAAAGAGCACCGCGGACAGATCGGCCCGATCGGCCGGCAAAGGTCCTTCCCGAACCGAATGAAGAGTTCATTGATGAGGAGCCAGTATTCCTTGGGGACCGTCGCCACAAGCCGCTGCTCAGTCGCCTCGGGGGCCTTCGTCCGCACGAGCCCGAGGCGGTTGCTCACCCGGTGCACGTGGGTGTCCGTCGGAATTCGAGGCTCGCCGAAACCGTAGACAAGGACGCAGTTCGCCGTCTTCGGGCCGACCTGAGGAAGCTCGATGAGCTCCTCATAGGTCCCGGGAACAACTCCTCCGTGTCGCTCGAGGAGGAGTCGACTCACTTTCTGAATTTGGCCCGCCTTCTGGCGGTAGAAGCCGACTGGTTTGATCAGACGCTCCAAGTCCCCCCGGTCCGCATGCGCAATCCCTTGAGGCGTGTCGTACTTTGCGAACAACTGCTGCGACGCCTGCTCGGTCATTTCGTCCCGGGTCCTTTGGGACAAAATCGTGGAGATCAGGACGAGGAACGGGTCCTCCCGCTCTGCAACGATCTTTGCGAGAGCCGTCTCCCCTTGGCGTAGGTCGCCGGCGGGAAGGTACCGCCTCGCCAAGTCTCGCATGATGAATGGGATCCGCTCACGGATGGACGCCGAGGTGGTCAAGGGCCTCCCCCGCCGTGTAAATCGATCCCGTGATCAGAATGATGTCGTCGGAGCCCGCACACCGAATCGACGCGTCGATCGCATCCCGGACGGATGGAATCGAGACGCTCTCCGCATGCAGCCGAAACGCGCGAGCGACCTCTTCGCCATCGAACGCGCGGTGCGTCTTCGGGCGGCAGGCATACACGCGGGATGCGAGGGGCCCGAGGGCCGCCGCCATCCCCGCTAGGTCCTTGTCGTTCAAGATGCCCACGACAAGCAGGACCTTTCGACCCGGGAGCAAATCCGTGATGGCCCCCGCAAGCGCCTCAGCGGCGGGCCGATTGTGGGCGCCATCAACGAGGATGGATGGCTTTTCCCCGATCAAGTCCAGGCGACCGGGCCACCGCGCCGTCGCGATGCCGCGTCGAATCGCCTCCAAGGGGATCGAGAAACCGGCTCCGCGGAGGTCCACCAAGGCAGCGACCGCGAGGGCGACATTCTCCACCTGAAAGGTGCCGAGCAAAGGCGTTCGGACATCAATCTCCCCGAAGGACCCGCGAATCCGTATGTCTTGGCCTCGCCAGTCGCTCCCTCCGCGTTCCGCGCGGACGTCCCGATTGACGACAGTCAAAGGCGCGTGCAACTCGCGGCACCGAGCCTCGATCACGGGGAGGGCGGACTGGGCCACGGTCACCGCCCGTGAGGTAGGTTTGATGATGCCCGCCTTCTCCCGAGCTATGCGGGATACAGTCTTCCCCAAGTGCTCCGTATGCTCGAGGTCCACGCGCGTGACCACGGAGACGAGGCCGTCCACGACATTCGTCGCATCCATCCGCCCCCCCATCCCCACCTCGATCACAGCGATGTCCACCTGCCGCTCGTGGAAGTACTCGAAGGCCATCGCGGTCGTCACCTCGAAGAACGTAGGATGGTCGATCGCCCGGGCGGCGGTCATCGCTCGAATCGCCGGCTGCATCCCCGACCAAAGGCGCAAGACATCGTCATCCGTAATCGGAGTGCGGTTCACTTGGATCCGCTCGTTGAAGCGGACGAGGTGTGGGGACGTGTACAAGCCGACGCGATAGCCGGCTTTCTCAAGGACGGAGGCCGCGTATGCGCACACGGAACCCTTGCCGTTCGTGCCGGTGACGTGAAGGACCTTCAGGCCGCGGTGGGGATCCCCCAGCAGGGAAAGAAGCCGTCGGATGTTGTCCAGGCCCAGCTTGATCCCGAATCGCTCGAGACGATAGAGGTGCTCAAGGGTCGTGTCGTAATCCATCGGTCCGGCCGGGCTAACGGACCTCGCGGGTTAAAGGTTGCCCGATCGCGGACCGAGGAATCGAACGAGGCCCATACCTATATATCGCGCATGGCAATCGTTCACAGGATGCATCCGGCGGAGCGACTGCGCGGACGGAAGAGCCCGAAGCTCCACGGCAAGACGATCGTCCTCGGGGTCACGGGCAGCATCGCAGCCGTGGAAACGGTGAAGCTGGCCCATGAGCTGATCCGCCACGGGGCCGACGTCCATGCGGTCCTGACCCGATCGGCACTCGAGATCGTCCATCCGAACGCCCTGGAATACGCGACCGGGCACGCCGTGGTCACCGCCATCACCGGCTCCATGGAGTATCTCGAGATGTGCGGGCGCGACGGGAAGGCCGACCTCCTCTTGATCGCTCCCTGCACTGCGAATACGATGGGCAAGATCGCTCAGGGAATCGATGACACTACTGTGACGACGTACGCGACGAATGCACTCGGCTCGGGCATCCCGATCCTCCTTGCACCGGCAGCCCACGAGTCCATGATCGACAACCCGGCCGTCGCCGCGAACGTCCGCCGCCTGCGGGAACTCGGGATTGAGTTTGTCGACCCGCGCCGCGACGAAGACAAGGCGAAGATGGCGGACGTAGACACGATTGTCACGCGGGTGGTTCGTCGCCTCGGGCCTCGAGACCTTCAGGAGGTAAGGGTCCTCGTCGTGGCCGGGGCCACGGTGGAACCCATCGACGATGTCCGCGTGGTCACGAACCGGTCGTCCGGCGGGACCGGCATCGAACTCGCGAGAACCGCGTTCGAGCATGGAGCCGATGTGGAATTGTGGCTCGGACGCCACGAGGTGCCGGTCCCACCTTGGCTTCCCTACAAGTCGTTCGAGACGACGGAAGACCTGGCCAGCATGGCCGAGAAGACGGATGCGGACATTTGTGTCGTGCCAGCTGCCGTCGCCGACTTCAGTCCGGTGAAGAAGCAGACGGGAAAAATCCCGAGCCGCAAAGGGACGCTCACCCTGGACCTAGAGCCCACCCCCAAACTGCTTGGGCGATTCCGCAAGGGCACACGGAAGGCCCTCGTCGGGTTCAAGGCGGAAGCCGGGGTCAGCGAGGCGGAGCTCAAGTCCCGGGCCATGACGCTTGCGAAGGAAGCGGATTTGGACTTCGTCGTCGCCAACGACGTATCGAAGGTCAAGGGAGACACGACCTCCATCACGATCTTCGACCGCAAAGGTCACTCGGAGACGTTCGAGGGATCGAAGTCGCTCGCGGCGGAGCGGGTGTGGCGGGCCGTCCTGCATGGTGTCCGAGGGTGAGGCGTTCTGCCCCGGACACGCAACGGCCTTCTTCGAGGTCCATGAGGACCCGGATCCCCGAGCCAAGGGATCTCGCGGTGCCGGGCTGTCGCTAAGCCTCGGTGTCCGGACGGTCGCCAAGGTCCGGGAAGCGAGACGCTCCTCCCTCGACATCATGGTGAATGAGCGCCGCCAGAAGGCCGAGGTCACGCAGCGCGTCGTCGAGAAGCTCACCGGTTCGCGGTCGCTCGAGATCAAAATCCTGAGCGAAACCCCCTTGCCCGTGTCGCAAGGTTTCGGAGTGAGTGCGGCCGCGGCCCTCAGCACGGCGCTCGCGCTGGATGAGGCGCTCGGAGGAGGACTGCCTCGCGACCAGCTCGTGGCCATCGCCCATGAGACGGAGGTCGAATGCGCCACGGGACTTGGCGATGTCGTCCCCGCCTCCCTCGGAGGCATGGACCTCCGGTGGAAACCGGGCGCGCCCGGCTACAGCGAAGTTCGAACCTTCCCTGTGCAAGCGGACCTTCTGCTCGCGGTCCTCGGACAGGAGATCCCGACGAAGAGCATCCTTCGCGATGCGCCGAAGGTCGCGACGATCAATCGGGTTGGCGGGGCATTGGTCGATGAATTTTCCCGGTCCCCAAGCTTCGAACGATTGTTCGACCTCGGGAACCGGTTTGCGGAAGAGACGGGACTTGCAAATCGGACCATGCTCGAGGTGATCCGAGCAAGCCGGATGTTCGGGAGGGCGACGATGGCCATGCTCGGCAACTCCTTGTTCGCCACCGGGAATTCGGAGCAGCTAGCGAGCCTCTACCGCAAGTTCGGCACCTTGCAGCGATGCGAGGTCGACAACGAAGGTGCACGCGTCCTGTGATCATTCGCTCAGCGTGAAGAGCTGGTCGTCGCCGCCGACATCGAAGAGGCCTAGACGCGCGCCGGCGTCGAGCCAACCATGGGCGTAGTTGACGTTTGCGAGGGCCTTGTCCAACTCCCCCGCGTCCCGGAAGTGCTTCGCGTCCGCGTAATACGCCCGGGCCATCGTCACGAAGTCTTCCGCCACCTTCCGGAGGTGAGATCGTTCCGGCACCGCAATCTTGGCCTTCCCGAGAGCGCGTTCTGTGAGCGCAATGTCCCGGTTGACGAGAGCACGCAGGTCCATCGTTTCGGGATATCGAGGCGGAAGACGAAAACCCTTTCCACGGCGACACTCTGGGCCGCGGAAGCTAGCGCCCGTCCAACCGAGGCAAGCTAACGTGCGGTCCAGACGCGAAGAGGCGGTTCCTCATCCCTCGATAGCGGAATCCCTGGTTGATCAAGTCCATTTTGATTGGGGTCCTGAGGGAAGGACGAGGCACTCGATGCCGGAGGGGCATCAGGCAAGATGCCCGAAGCCCGAGTATAGGACACAGGCCCCAAACCGGTGTCTGTAGAGATCGCAAACTGGTCTGCGAACACCGCGCCAGGATTCGACGTGCAACGGCCGTCGGTGCCGGTCGAGTCGGGCGGACAGAAATCGGTTTTCGCCCCAATCGAATCGGCCGTGACCTCGTAGAACACGGATCCGAAGCCAGAGAGCCGCCCTTGCGTGTTGGCATTGGCGCCCATCACCGCGTCGAAGTAGCCCATCGCCTGGTTGCTTCCGTCAATCGCCACGTTGTCGAAGCTTCGCCCTCCGACACCTTGCACGACGACGATGGTGCCTTCGCCTTTCGCGTAGACGCCTTGGGTTCCACTCGCCGCGACGCAAGACGGCTCGAACTGGTTCGTCGAGTTGACGGACTCGCAGCTCGACGAGACCCTGAGCTGTTTGCTCCGCTCGTACACATGGTCGTGACCTACCAAGATTAGGTCCACATGGGCTTCCACGAGCTCGTCGAAGAGGTCCTGTCCCATGGGACAGTGTCCATCGTTGCCCACCGTGATGCACTCCTTGTGGACTCCCGCGATGACCCATGGGATGCCCGCGTCTCGGGCGCTGGCGACTTTGTCCTCGACCCACTCCGTGTGCGGTGATTTCCGGCTGTAGTTGTAATCGACGCCCGAGAGTCCGGCCGAGAGCAGGATGAATCGCGCGAGGGGCTTCTCCCGAGGGTAGTCGAAGTAATACTCGTAGCCGTAGCCGGGAGTCCCTTTACCCGCGACCATCGGAGAGGAGAGCGGGTATGGACAGCTCGCGACATACTGCGACATGTTTCCGTCCGCGTTGCTCCCGTCATCACCGGCGATGATGACAATCTCCGGCACGAGCCGTTTCATTTGCGTGCACCAGCCGGATGCGCTTGTCGTGTATCCCAAGTCGCCCAGGGCAAGGAAGAACGACATTCCAGCCGTTCGAGCACGTCCCACGAGGCCGAGAGAATCGTTATTGCCCGGTCCCCCAAAGTCTCCCGCGGCGGCAAACGTGAAGTGCGTGGCCGACTCGTCCTTCCAGCGCGGCCGGGAGGTATCGAACGGATTCTTTTGGACCGCTCCCTTCTGGAACAGGACCCATCCCGCGGACACGGCGATGAGGAGGGAGAGAGCGAGGACGGCGACCGCTCTCCGACGCAAGGTGGCGGACCCGTGCCGCTTTCTTGGGATCCGTCGCGGTTCCTTGATGTCGCTGCCCGCGATCGATGCCTGTTTCGGAGTTCGATCCACCTGTCCGCCTTCGAGGGCCTTCATCCATGTCAACGCCTTCCTAAGTTCCTCTAACAGCTCCTTGTCGGAATCGGGCTTGACGCGGACGGCCCACGGGCGCGCCTCCACGCTGTCCCCGGAGCTGCCGAGCGCTCCAAACTTCCGCGTCGCTCGAGCCAAAGCCCTCGCCCTTCCGCGAAAATCGACCCGTCCCGCTCGGGGTCCCTCATACGTCGCGGCCATCCCCTTCATGCGATCCGGGCTCGTACGAGATCGGTCCTATCAAGGCTTGGTCGCCAACTGAGGCCTATCTGGCCCCGATTGTAATCAGGTCGGCCACATGTTGGGCCAGTTGTACCACAGAGGTGTTTTGACACTTGTCGAATTCGGTCGGCGACAACTCAGTTCCTTAGGCGGGATGGGTTTTACACGGCGTCGAGTTGGTTGTGGGGCGCCTCCTCGGGAGCTCCCCGATCAATCTGGGCCTCGTACAACCGCGCGTAGACTCCTCCTTTCCCTAGGAGATCTTCGTGGGTCCCGACTTCGGCGATCCCTCCATCCTCGAGCACCACGATCCGGTCCGCATCCATGATCGACGAAAGCCGGTGCCCGATGATGATCATCGTCCTGCGTTGTGCAAGCTTGCGTAACGCGTCTTGGATGAGCGATTCCGATTCGGAGTCGATGTTCGATGTCGCCTCATCAAGTATGAGGATGCTCGGGTTCTTCAGGAGAACACGAGCAATCGCAATCCGTTGCCTCTGGCCGACGGACAGGGTGACTCCGCGCTCGCCAATCTGCGTATCATATCCCTTCGGCATGCCCTCGATGAAATCGTGGGCATTCGCGGACTGCGCTGCCAACACGACGTTCTCCTCCGATGCGTGAACGTCGCCATACATGATGTTCTCCCGAATCGATCCGGAGAAGAGGACCGGCTCCTGCATGACAAGGCCGATCTTGTTCCGCAGGCAACTCAAGCTCAACCGATCGAGGGGGTATCCGTCGATAGAAATCCGGCCCGCGACCGGCTCGTAGAACCGGAGGAGCAGGTTGACGATCGTGGATTTGCCCACACCGCTCGATCCGACGACCGCAACCGTCTCCCCAGGCTCGATCGTCAACGAGAAGTCTTCGAGCACGTATCGGTTAGGCCGATATCCGAACGTGACCCGGTCGAACTGGATGCGTCCCTCGATCGTCTGCGGCACGAGACTTCCGGGGGCCTCCAAGATTTCCACCTTTGCATCCATGAATTCGAAGATGCGGTCAGCGGCCGCCACGGCCTTCTGGACCGTGAAATTGACCTTGCTGAGGACGACGAGAGGCTTGAACACCTTGTCCATGTACCCTAGGAAGGCAACCGCTACTGCGACCGTCAGGTCGCCGCTAATCACCGCCGGCGCCGAGAACCAGACGAACACCGCGAGGGAGCACAAGGTCAGGAAATCCACGGTCGAAGAATAGGCTCCGGAGAGCCGAGCCAGGCGGACCTTGGCCCGGGCGATCGCCCAGGACCGATCGCGAAAGGCGTTTGCCTCGTGGTGCTCCATCCGGAAACTCTTCACGATACGGAGCCCGGAGATGACCTCGAAGGCCTTCGCGGTGAGTTCGGCGACCGCTTCGCGGATTTTTCTCGAGGACTGTTTGATGGACTTCTTGAATCGGTTCACGACGATGACCATGACGAGGGCGGGGGGCGTAACGAGTAGAGCGAGTCTAGCGTTCACGAAGAACAGCAGGCCGAGGGCGCCCGCGACCATAACCGCGTTCGAGAGGAAATCGGCGACATTGTCCGTGAGGACCCGTTCTACTTCGTTCGTGTCGCTGACGACGCGGGAGATGAGTTCGCCGGAACGCGACGTATCGAGGAAGCTCATGGGCATTCGCTCGATGTTCTCGTATAGATCGGATCGGAGTCGGTGCACGGTCTTCTGAGCCAGGATCTCCGACAGATAATCCTTGACAAACGAGGAGACCTCTTTGACGGCGAAGGTCGTGCCGAGCAGGAGGAGCACATTTGGAAGGAGCTCCACGTGCCCCAGCCGAACAACCTGCCCGATGAAGAGAAATGCAAGGATCCACACCTGCGTTAGGTCCATCAGGGCGGCGATGACGAGTCCTGCCATGATCCCGGCCGCATAGGGCCAGTGCGGCCTCACATAGGACAAGAGCCGCCGGAGGGTTTGTTTCCGACCCGGTTCTGAATCGCTCCGAACCGTAGATGGGCTGGTCCCAGGGACCTGCGAGGGAGAGATTTCGGACCCGGACCGGCTCGGGGAGCTGAGGACGTGGGCCCGGACCCATCGCCGCCTTTCTTGAGTGGCGATGACGCCCCAGATTCCCCAAGCGAGAACCGGTGCGGCAATCTGCAAGAGTAAGAGCTGGAAATCGGAGAGGAATGAGCGACCGAATTCCCGTGGGAGGGCGAACAACGCCACCTGGATGTTGTAGGCGGACGCGAGATAGCCCAGCAGCCACGCAAAGGTAGAGAGGCCGGTGAGGATCACCGCGACCGACTTGGCGATCCAGCGACGTCGGGTCGTGGGGAGGTCCCGAAAACGAACGCTTCCTGATTCGGAAATCGACATTGGGGGCACGCTGGTCGACCGAGTCCCGCGCCCACCAGCAGACGCTCTCGGCTCGCTGAGGGACCTCAGCTCGTCTAGGAGCTCCGCGTACCGCTCGTCCGTGACGCGAATCTGGTCGAGCAGTTCCGAGTACGTTCGTTCGGCCGCAGGCCGATTCTCCTCCCCTCCATCAACACGCTTCCGCGGCGATCGTCCCTCCTGGTCCTCCGGTCCCTCGTCTGACCCGGTCAATCAGGGACCTCCTCGCAGGCGCGTTGTGCCGCTTCGATGATCCAAGCGAGCGTTTCCCGCCAACCCGGCTCTTGAGCCCGGAAGATGCCTGCCGCCACCTCAAGGAAGGCGGCTGCGCTGTGCAGGGGGAGACGTTTGCGCCACGAACTCGGCGCGTGCCGGAAGTATTCTTCAACGAAGGCGGCCGCCGCTGCACAAGCCCGATCTTCGGGCATCGAACGCATCCCGGCCCTGCTTGCCAGGTGAGCGAAAAATGATGCCACGTCTCGAACCGGGTCGCCGAACGCGACCGAGTCGAGATCGATGAAGAGCACCTGCTGGCCGGACACAAAGAGATGGTCCGGCTTGAGATCCCCGTGAATCGGCGTAGGCGGTGCCTCTTGCAAGCCAGCAGTCACTTCGGCCATGATCGCTTGGATCGCATCCCGCGCCTCGGGGCACGTCCACTCGACGAGAGTTGCCGCCTTTCGAATGGTTTTCAATGCGTCCGTGAGCGATTCGTGCCGGGTGGCCGGGATATGGTCTTGATGGAAAACTGCAAGAGCCCGAGCGACGGGTCGTACCGCCTCGGCCGGATCTCCCGCGCGAAGCAGCAGTTGGGTCAGCGGAGCGCCGGGAGCTTCTTCCATCACAAGGGTGCGGTGCTCGCTCAAATAGGCAATCGGCCGAATCACGTCGTAGGGCTGTGGTCCGCCTCCGGCCTTCTCGGACATCAATCGCAGGAACTGCCATGTTTCCGCACCGCGCTCGTTTCGATACACTTTCAAGTAGGAGGCCAAGGTCTCACGCCGATCCGACTGGACATCTCGTGCCCGTATTGAGTAGCGGAGAACGGCCCCGCGTTCGGTTCGGTACCTCGCCGTTTCGATTGTCCGATCTTCCACTTCCCATTCGCCGGGACCGATGCGGGCCAGGAGTAGGGGGTCAACGTCGCGCCCAACCGCTCCTATCATCGGCCCGAGGGTCCGAAGTCTCCGATCGTAGGGAAAGATCTGGACCAGCATTCGGAGGCCAGGAACGATGCTGACCGGTTCGAACGTGAGCCACTCCGAAGGAATTCCTCGGCGTGGATCCTTGGCCTGCATCTCTTGCCACCGCCGCTCGGCTTTGCTTTCGTCAGCATACAGGACCCCAGTCACCGGCTGGTCCCACCGGCGACCCGTAGACGGCTCGGCGATGCGGAGGGTGTATTGTAACACATGACGAGACTTTGACTGCCGGCACCGGAAGCGGAACGGCTTGCACGCTTGGATTTCGTACTTCTTGTTCGCGACCGGCTTCAGTTTGGCTCGGAAGACGTCGAGCATCAGGTCGGGGTTCGCCGCGATCGGGAGCTGCGGAAAGTCGGGATCGAAAGGGAACCCGTCTGTTCGGCCGGGGTCGAACCGTTCGTCACTCCCCGAATGGGATGCACGCTCCGAGTCCAGGGGCTGGACCGAGGTCGGCGGCGAATTCCGTTGTTCCGGTTGACCGCGCATGGCTATTCCATCCCCAGCAACTGGACCGCTTCCGCTTGACGTTGCCGAACCGCGTCCGGATGTTGGTCTCGGCTCTTGCTGAACAGCAATCCGTGAATTTTCCGCAACAAAGTTGCCCGCTCATACCATGCGATCCGTGAGTCCAAATCCGAGTTGGGCGGAGACCAATGGATGTAGGACCTGAGGACCGACGCGCGCGCGGAGGGGAAATCCCTCAGGATTTCCGGCCTTTTGATTGTAGTTCGGAACAGCTGTGCGAATAGGTTGCCCAGGTCGCACGCCGGGTCACCTAGCGCGCATTTGTCGAAATCCAACACGACGACGTGGCCCGCCCTCCAGAGGAGATTGGCAGGGCCGAAGTCGCCATGGACGAAGGACGGCGCCGAGGGAAATGGCGGTGCATCGCGCTCCAGGGCATCGAGGGCGCTCTCGAGGGAACTAGCTTCGCTGGGGAACCGTTCGCAAAGATCCCGAACTCTTGGCCGGATATCCTCGAGGACGGTGTTCGGAAAGAGCGTCCGAGTCGGGGCGATGGGAAGGGAGTGCAAGGTCGCCAGCGCGCGCCCGATCGCGGCTAAAATCGTCTGCGTGTCGTGTGCCATCGCCGTCGTCATCGACTCGCCCGACTCGTACGTCAACAACAAGAGACGCCGTGGTGCGTGGTAAGCGAGGACGCTCGGAACCGCGAGACCGAATTCAGCGTGGGCGTTCGACTCCCCCAGCTCGCGAAGGACGGTGGCGACTCTGCGGGCGTCTTCATCCCGATCGTAAAATTTGCCGACCCATTTGTATCGACAGATATGGGGACCTCCGGCCAACCGGGCTTCTAGCTCATAGCGGACCACGCGCCGTTTCCCGAACCGCGTGAAGGTATCGTCCGCGGTCCAACCCTCGAGCCGAGCGCCAACTCCCTCCAATTCGCGCAGCGCTCCGCTCAATACCGCGTGGGTCTCGTCCGGTTGGAGCGTCCCGGCCGGATTCATGCCCATCCCTCCGTTGACAGTTGCTCCCGGGCATCGGCTCGGCCACCCATTCCCTCTTCGCTCAGCCAGCCAGAAACGTACGCGGTCAGGTTTGAAGCTCCGTCGAAGGAGGGGATAATCTTTCGAACGAGTCGAGCGTGCTCCCGCGGATCCCGCGTCAACGCCCATTCCAGAGCCTGGGCGAGGCCTTCGCCCCCGTTCAGGTCTTTGGGGTGGATCCATCGAGCGAGGCCGTGCGCTGCGAGGGTCTCGGCTCGGATCTGCTGCTCGATTTTGTGCGTGGACCGGGGCACGATTACTAGAGGTCGACCGACAGACAGTGCTTCGCACACGCTGTTGTATCCGCCCATGCTGACGATGGCGTCGGCCGCGGCCATGAGCTGAAAATTGTCGGCCCGGGTAAGGACGCGGCACGTCGCCGTGGCTCGCGCGCGAAGTTTCTCCTGCTGTTCGAGAGGCATGAGCGGTCCGGTCACGAAGACGGCGTTGAGATTGGGATGGACCGACTGCAAGTGTTGGACGGCCGTGTACGCGGCCTCCAGCACCGGATACCCGTCGATTCCTCCGCCGACGGTCGCGACGACTAGGGGTCCTTTCGAAGGGACGTGGTACCGCTCACGAATCTCGTCTATATTCGTACACTCGACATCCCGGACGACGTACCCGCAATAGTGCAACTTGGGACGCACGGACGGCGGGATGGCATAGGCTTCCGCCACGTCATACATGTCCCGCGAGCCGTATACGGCGATGCCGTCGTACACGTTCTCAAGGGCGTCGTAGACCCCCAGGTCTCGCCACTGGGCCCGAATCCGAGTGACACCGTCCATGATGTCTCGCAGGCCGAACACGAACTTCGTCGAGGGGGACTTCTCCTTCAACGCGTACAGGCCTTCCCGAAACTCCCCTTTCCGACCGAGGGGTTCATGGTCGACCAGCACGAGGTCAGGGACCAACGAGAGCGCAGCCTCTCGCAGGATTCGGGATCGGACGTGGATCCGGAAATGATCGATGGCCGCCTCATGTTCCGCTTCCGTCTCGACCATCGTGGTCGGGCTCATTCGCCTGGGCAACTTCAGGTAGTCGCAACGTTCAGGGAGGGTGAACTCCCCGATCACCGGGGACTCCGTCGTGATGTAGGCGACTGAATTCGGATGGGCCGCGAGGAGATGCTTGGCGATCGTCGTGGTCCGGGTGATGTGCCCCATCCCTTTGCCATCCTGGGCGTACATCAGAAACGTGCGAATCCCGTTGCTCATGGATGCGGTCATAGGGGTAGAGGCATGTCGCCCGGCGTGTGGGTGAAGGGGGCGTCCAGCAGCTCCGCGACCATCGCCGGTATCCGGGTCAACCCGTCGAAATCGATCCGACTGCGACTCGCTGGAGGGGGTCCCAGATCGCTCGCGAGCCACTCCGTCAACGCCTCAGGGGTCAGGGCGCCCGGATGCAACACGTCAACCAAACCGAGGTCGCGGAGGCGTTGGGCGCGGATCCACTGCTCGGATTCGGGTTTTACCCGAGGCACGATCAAGGCGTGTTTCTCAAACGAGAGGGCCTCACATACCGTGTTGTAGCCTCCCATAGCGATGATCCGGTCGGCGCGATCGATCAACGGTGTCGGGTCGTGCACAAAGTCCAGGACGCGGAACTGAGAGCGTCCCTCGGCCTCGAGGCGGATGTGCTGGCGCTCTTCCCAGGGCATCAACGGACCGGTCACAACGACACCCGTCGTATCGAGAGGCAAATCGCTCTGAACGAAAGCCTCCGCGAGGGCACCTCCGTCGTATCCACCTCCAACGAGACACAACGCAATCTTACCCGACGGAAGATTCGCGACGAGGGGCGCAGCCTCTGCCTTCGCGTACTCAAGCCGCGGGCGTTGGTCCAAGTATCCCGTGTGTCGCGCCTTCGTCACCACAGACTCCACGAGATCGTATTCGCGAAGCGGGTCGAAGACGGTGGGATCACCGTAGATCCAGACGGAGTCGTAGAAATTTTCGATCGCGACGATATTTTCATGGCTCGCCCACGAACGCTTGACAGTCTCCGGGTCGTAGAGCACATCACGGAGACCAAGGACCAGGCGGGTCTTACCCCGTCGTTTCAAGAATTCCAGGGTTGGAGCGAGTTCACCGGCGACACCGAGGGGCAAGTAATCCACGACCAAGAGGTCCGGGGCGAATACTTCCATCGCACTGCGGATCACCCGGCTCCGCAAGGCGATGAGTTCTCCCTCGGAAACATCGAGGAGAAAACGCGGGTTGTAGCCACCGTCGGCTTCACGACGGAGCGCGGGAAGCGTCACACAGTCCACGCCGGGAGGCATGAGGAGCGCTCCGGCCTGCCAGGCTTCGGCAATCAACATGACGTCTGGCTGCAGCGTGGAATGGCGAAGGGCTTGGGCGATCGAAGCGTTACGTCGAATGTGACCGAAGCCGACCATTCCCTGCGAGTACAAGGCAATGCGCGGCACCCTGGCAGAATTGGCGGAAGGCGCGGGATGACTCGGCGCGGCCGGCCATGACGTATCCGGACTGGGCACCTGAGCGATGGCGACCATCCTATTCGCTCCGGCGCACTCGTATTCGCATCGGAATGCGCGCCGGGTTAAGATCGCCCGAAGGCTTTCCAAGGGACTTCGGGTTGTGTTCGCACTTCTTTGGCCGTTGTTGTCTCCTTGCGTGCAAAACCGACATGGGTCTCTACGCCAACTACGCCTCGGACAGCGCGAGTGCTATTGAGAAACACGTATTCTTGTGAGTAGCAATGGGCACCTTTGTATTCACTCGGCACACCCGGTCGGCTGGCCCGGCTCCGGATCACCGAGAATCCAATTGGTAGGGGACCACCCGGAGGAAACGGTCAGTCCTCGATGACCTTCACGCTTTCTCCGCCGTGTCGCGTCTCCCGCGGACGCACTTCCACCATCAAAGGCATCTGAAGTCCGCCGCCCGTCATGATGGCGACTCCGATGGGAAGGCGGGAGATTTCCTCCGCCATCGATGTCGTGAGCCCTTCAACACTGGCGATGATCGCCTTTAGATCGTTCGGGTTCGTGACTTTCAGGATGACTTGGGTGTTGCACTGGCTCAGCACGTTCTTGTCGACCTTCGCCGCCCGCTGGGTGATGATCACAAGGCCCAATCCAAACTTGCGACCCTCGGAAGCCAAGGTTCGGAACACCTTCGACGACGCGACCTGCCCGACCTGCGGACAAAAGTTGTGGGCCTCCTCGACGACCAGCATCATGGGCGGGATTCGACCGAGCTTTCGTAATTCGAACATCGCGGTCGCCAGGCGATTCACGACGAGTTCCTGGATATCCGGTGGGACCCCTTTCAAGTTGATAATCGTCGTCTTCCCTTTGATCACGAGTTCGTCGATTCGGGTCCCTTCCTTGGCAAAGATTTCGACTTCGCTCAGGTACTCGAGTTCGTCGATCAAAGAGGCGTTTTGGGGATCCTCCTCGCGCTCGAGCACTCGGACAATGTCCCGAATCGTGTAGTCCTTCGTCGCCTGTCGCAGCAGGTCGAGGGCTTTGCGCAAGGCTGTGAGGTGGGTCCGAACCCTCGCAGAGCCGGTGAGCGACAAGATGTCTCGAGCGTCGAGGTTGCTCAGGGTGAACTTGAGCGGTCGACTCCCCGGATTCACCTTGGTGTCGGGCGAAAACACTTGGATTACGTCCGCGTAGGCACGGGGCTCGACATGAAATCGCGTGGCACCGTGAGGGGACTTCCCCTTCTCCCGGAGGGACGCGTATTCGCCGTGCGGATCAAGGATCACGCACGTCACGTGGTGTTTCATCAGCTCCTCGATGAGGACGCCCGCTATGTACGATTTCCCGCCTCCCGTTTTGGCCAGGATCGATACGTGCTTCTGGACCATCGCGTTGATGTCCAGATAGACGGGCACCTCATGACCCGCCAAGAGGCCGACGTAGGCGCCGTGTTTCTTGTCCTCCGTCAGGCCGATCACCTCTTCGATCGTCGCGGTCTCGGCGAGGTGGACAGGCTCTCCGGCGCGAAAGGGGGTCCTGGGAACCTGCAGAAGACCCCGATCGTCGCGGTATCCAATCACGCTGATCTGGGCGGACACCCGCTCCTCCACGTCGATGGGATTGCCGTCTCCGAGGAGTTGCGCACGGTCCAGGGAGAGATCCGTCTTCCGTTCGATCTCGTCGACCCGGCCAAGGACCATGCCGCACATCTCGTGCTGAACCTGCACGAACTCGTTCCGTTCCACGGCCTCCGCGACGGAACAGCGGAACGCGGTCGTGCCGATGTCGCCGTAGATCACGCCGACAAAACCGTCGCCATGGTGAGCGGAAGGCCTATGGTGGGCCGCGGATTCCATGCGTGCATCCCATGCGCGGCGCGATAACCGGGCGACGGCATAAATAGCTTTGTCCACGTGCGCGGGCGTCGCGCTTATGGAGAAAATGAGAATCGCGGATGATATTCTTGGGGCACCTTTTCATGGTGCACCGCGGACAATTGCAACGACAAGATGTCGACCGGGAAGGCGAATGAGACCCTTCACGTCCTGTTCGGGAAGGCGTTCCTCCTCGAATTGGAACGGGGCGATCTCGAGACTGCCGCGGTCTTCGCTCGTGCCTTTCTTCTGAGGAAGGCGTTGATGGTGAAACGCCCAAACGTCATGTTCGCCCGCGGCCGAGCCGCTTCTCGATCGCCGAAATCGCGTCGTCGCTGACGACGTCCGCGGACCGAGCGCCGTCGAGGACGGCAAAGCGACGGGACCTCGCGAGTCGGTCGTAGTTCGCCGCGACCCGACGAAGGAGGGCGAGGTCTTCGAACCGGATCTTCGTCGGTCGATCCTTAATCCGTTCCATCCCGAGTTCCGGGGAGACTCGGAGGAGGATCGTGAGATCGGGGGACAGAAGCCATCCTCGACTCGCATTCTGCAGGAACCGAATCGGATCCGGAATGACGCCGACCAACCGTGCGCCCTGGTATGCGTACGTGGAGTCCGCGTACCGGTCGCAGAGGACCAGGTCGCCCTTCTCGAGATGGGAGCGGATCTGCGGGATGTGGGCCGAACGATCTGCGAGAAACAGGAATGACTCCGTGATTGCGTTCGCGTCCTCTTCGACGCCTCGACGGACCACGTCTCCGAGCCAGCCGGTTGTGGGCTCCTTCGTCAGGAAGAGGGAATGACCGCGGGACCGAAGTTTCTCCAGGACGAGATGGCTCACAGTGGTCTTCCCGGAACCATCAATCCCTTCGAATGTTACGAAGCCGGACAACAAGATCGAGGACAACGGTCGGGCCGAGCATTAAACCGTTGTTGCGACGCGCCGTTCTCTGGCCCGCACAACGTTTTTATAGAGTGCGACGGCTCCGTGCCGCGCGGGGACCGGCTCGGGAGGCGTGTACGATTTCATGGAAGCTTCGTCCAGATTTACGGCGCATTTCCGATGGAGGCGACCGAGAGGCCCGGTGTCGAAAATGCCACACCCGCATCGTCCTCCTCCCGGATGATCGACGCCAAGGATATTGTTTCGACTGTTACGATTCGCTCGAGGTTCGTTCCATCGCGGCGTTCTAGTCGGTCGCTTGGCCCACGAGCTCCCGTCGACGTTCTTGTCGCTGTTGCTTCCACCGCTTGACGTCCGCCTCGATCCAGGCCCTGGGTCGGCCTTGGGCCTTCAACCAATCTTCGTTAGGTTTCCAGACGATGTCCCAGTACCGAAGGGCTTGCTCGACCTCGTCGGTCACGTCCTCGGCCGACGGAGATTGGTCTTCCACAGCCTTCGCCCCGGCTTCCCATGCCCACGCTTTCAGGTCCTCCAGGAGGCGTGACTTCCCCGCGCTCTCCCAGACGAGTGCTGCGCTTCGCAGAAGGTCCCGTTCCTCGTCCCGATCGAAGACGGCGGTGACGCGCTCCGTGCCGCTCGCCCAGAACGGTCGGTCTAGGCTCCCCCTCCATCGGAGTCCATGCTTCGCTAGGAGGCGCTTGAACGACTCCTTATGCTTCGAGTAGACATCCCCCACCATCTCGAAGCGAAATCGCATGCGCGCACATGGAGGCAGTGCCTGATAGTTAACGATTTCGCGCCGCGACCGTGCACCGCAAGGTTCCAACCCGCGGAATCTCCGCTTCGAGGACATCGCCGGGGCGGATCGGCCACACCCCCGCGGGGGTTCCGGTCGCGATCACGTCTCCGACTTCCAAGGTCATGATCCGGGAGGCCGCCTCAATGAGCTGCGGGATCCGGAACACCATTTGGTTCGTGTTCGAATCTTGCCGCACGGCGCCATTCACACGAAGGCGAATCGGAAGCCGGTGTGGATCGAGGTCCGGATCTGCGGCGACGGCCTCCGATACCGGAGCAAAGGTGTCGAACCCTTTCGCAGCGGTCCATGGGGAACCTTCCTCCCGGGCCTTCGCTTGCAGGTCCCGCGCTGTGATGTCGAAGAACACGGAATATCCAGCGACGTGGTCCATCGCGGAGGCGCTCGAAATGTCGCGGCCTCCCTCATTCAGGATGACCGCGAGCTCGGTCTCGACCTCGACCCGCATCGATTCCGGTGGGATCAGGATCGTCCCGCCTCCAAGAAGCAGCGCAGTTGTCGGTTTGAGGAAGAAGATCGGCTGGTTCGGAACGGGGGTGCCCATTTCCTTAGCATGATCCGCGTAGTTGCGGGCCACACACAGAATCTTCGAGATCGGGACCGTGCGATGCCCAATCGCAAGATCCCGAATCATCCGTCACCCCTTACATCCCGGTGCGTCCGAGAGCGCAGCTTGATTCGTACAAGCGTGATCGCCACGACCGCGAAGGAAACCCCGACCACGAAGCTGACCAGCCTTCCCAAATCCCCATATTGAGTCGCGTACAACTCTCCGAGGACCGCAACGAGGTTGAAGACCGCATGCATGATCACGGCGGTCAGGTAGTAAGGGACGAAGGCCCAAGCGCGACGCACGAGCCAGGTCTTCGCGAGACCGTATCCGAAAACCGCGGTCGAGCTCGCGTGGAGCAGAGAGGAGGAGAACGATCGGATCAAAATCTCCACTAGGGAAGCGGTGGGGCCGCTTTCTAACAACCTTGCAATCCCATAGAAAAGGTTCTCCGTCGCAGAGAATCCGAGGCCTGCCGCAGCTCCATAAACGAGGCCATCGAGCAGTTTCTGGATTTCCGGCCTGCCAGCTCGGACCCCGAGACCCTTGGCCGCCTCCTCCACGATCGGCGCGACAATCACGGCCCCCACGACGAGGTAGACAACGTCGGGGTCATGGAGACGCCGGGCGAGGAATTCGTTCAACGGTCCAACTTGACCGAGCGTGGCGCTGAGGACGAGGCTGAAGATGATCGCGATGATCACGCTGAACACGGCGCCCCAAAAGAAGGCCTTGAGGACAAGCCTCCAGGGCTCCCTTGCCTGTCGAGCCGTGTTCCGAATTACGGCCACGAACACGAGGGGCATCGTGAACGCAGAAACCAGCAGGACGATCAAGAAATAGGGCGAGTCTGCGACGCCTGCCACAATGCCACCCGGTCAGCGATCCCCGAATTCGCTGACCTCTTCTCGAAGCTTTGCATGGGCGGCTGCCAGGCGGGCGACCGGAACTCGAAAGGGCGAGCAGGACACATAGGTAAGACCGAGCGTGTGGCAAAGTTCGATGCTCGAGGGATCGCCACCGTGCTCGCCGCAAATCCCGACCTCCAGGTCCTTGCGGACCTTCCGGCCCTTTTGCACACACATCCGCATGAGCTGGCCGACGCCCTCTCGGTCGAGGGTCTGGAATGGATTGAAGGGCAGGATTCCCCGATCCACGAAATCGAGGAGGAACTTGCTTTCCGCGTCGTCACGGGAATATCCAAACGTCGTCTGCGTGAGATCGTTCGTCCCGAAGGAGAAGAACTCCGCGTGCTTCGCGATCTCGTCCGCCGTGAGCGCTGCCCTCGGGAGCTCGATCATCGTCCCGAATTTGTAGGGTATGGAAACGCCCTCTCGTTCCATGACCTTCTTCGCCTCTGCCTCGAGCGCGTCCCTCTCGATCTTCAGCTCGTTCACATGACCCGCCAGGGGGATCATGATCTCCGGCTTCACAACGACGCCTTCTTTGGTGAGCGCGCAGGATGCCTCGAAGATGGCCCGGACCTGCATCTCCGTAATCTCGGGGAAGGTAATCCCGAGGCGGCATCCCCGAAGGCCCAACATCGGGTTGGATTCCCGGTTCGCGGCGACGGCCTCGAGAAGGACCTGCTTCCCCGGTAGGAGCACCTCGATTCCGCGGCGAACATCCCCGTCTCCCGCCTTCGTGACCTCCTCGACGAATGCCTTGTCTTCGTCCGAATGAGCGTTGTGGATAAGCACGTCCGGGTTGCCCCGTGCCAATGTGAGCTTTGTCACTTGGACGAGCAGGCTCTCGTACTTCGGAAGGAACTCATGGAGGGGCGGATCGATCAGGCGGATGATCACCGGGAGTCCTTGCATCGCCCGGAGGATGCCGATGAAATCCTCCTTCTGCAGGCCACCGAGCTTCTCCAAAGAGCCCAGGTATCGCCGGGAGAGATCCCCAAGCACCGGTTCCAGGAGGGCGACGCGTTTCGAAAGGGCGTCCCGCTTCTCGTCCTTCGCGGTCTCGATTTCGGACTTGAGTGCCCGCATCTCGCGGGAGACCCGTCGATAGTCCGGCGCAGCGAGGATCATCTCGTGGACGATATCGAGCCGGTCCGTCTCCATGAACATGTGCTCCGTCCGGTCCAGGCCAATCCCCTGCGCGCCGAATTGCCGGGCGCGCTCCGCATCGCGAGGATAATCCGCATTGGCCCACACCTGGAGGCGCCGTTCTTCGTCCGCCCACCCAAGGAGCGCCTGCAAGTCCGCCTCTTTCGTGAAGTCCGGATCAATCGTCGGGATTCGGCCTTCGAACACCTCCCCCGTGCTACCGTCGATGGAGACGAAATCCCCGCGATGGACGATCTTCTCGCCGACGCGGAACTGGGCCGCGTCGTAATCGACGGAGATGGACTCGCACCCGGTCACACACGGGATCCCGAGACCCCGCGTGACAACGGCGGCATGACTCGTGGCCCCTCCCCGCGCGGTGAGGACTCCCTTCGCGTGGAGGATGCCGTGGACGTCATCGGGAGAGGTCTCCAGGCGGACCAGGATGACCGGCTTCTTCTGATCCCGGCCCATCGACTCGGCTTCGTCTGGATCGAACGTCGCGAATCCCGCGGCGGCTCCCGGCGAGGCGTTGAGACCGCGTGTCAGATAACGTCCTTCCTTCCGAGCACCGACCTTGGCGCGCTCGTCAAACTGCGGAAGGAGGAGCTGCACCACATGCATCGGCTCGACGCGGAGGATGGCTTCCTGTTTCGTCACCAAGCCCTCACGGGCCATGTCGACCGCGATCTTTACGGCGGCCTTGGCTGACCGCTTCCCGGTCCGCGTCTGCAGCATCCATAGCTTTCCGCGTTCCACGGTGAATTCGATATCCTGTACGTCGCGGTAGTGCTTCTCGAGCAGCTCGGCGACGTCCGTGAATTGTTCATATACGGCGGGGAAGGTCTCTCGGAGCTGCGCGATCGTCATCGGGGTGCGGATGCCAGCGACGACATCCTCGCCCTGCGCATTCGGGAGAAATTCCCCATACAACTGCTTCTCACCGGTCGACGGGTTCCGGGTGAAGGCCACGCCCGTGCCGGAATCGGATCCCATGTTCCCGAAGACCATCGTCTGGACGTTCGCAGCGGTCCCGAGGTCATGCGGGATCTTGTTGAAGTTTCGGTAGTCTACGGCCCGCTTCCCGTTCCACGACCGGAAGACGGCGGCAATCGCCTGTTGCAGCTGCTCCTTCGGACCCTGTGGAAACTCCTCGGCCACCCGGTCCGCGTACAATCGCTTGAAATCCCCGACGACTCCGATCAGCTCTTCGGCAGACAGGTCGGTATCTTTCTTTGCGCCGGCCCTGCCTTTGTGGTCCTCCAAGATCGCCTCAAATGCTCGTCCGTCGATGTCCTTCACGATCCGACCGAACATCGCGATGAGCCGACGGTAGGCGTCCCATGCGAACCGGGCGTTCGAGACTCGCGCGAGCGTTTCCACGGTCGCGTCGTTCAGACCCAAGTTGAGGACCGTGTCCATCATCCCGGGCATCGAGAACTTCGCGCCGGACCGGACGGAGACGAGCAAAGGGTTCGCGGGATCGCCAAAGCGACGGCCGATCTTGGCCTCGACGGTCGAGAGTCCGTCCTCCACCTGCTTCCAGAGGCCGGGCGGAAAACGGCCGCTCCGCGCGTATGCATTGCAGGCCTTCGTCGTGATCGTAAAGCCCGGCGGGACCGGAAGGCCGAGCCGGGTCATCTCCGCGAGCCCGGCGCCCTTGCCGCCGAGCAGGTCCCGCATGGTGGCGTCTCCCTCCTCGAACAGGTAGACGTACTTCGGCAGCCCAGGACCCCTATCGCAGTAGTCTCGAGCGTTATATAACAATTATCCGAAGGCGGTCGGTCGAGCGTCCGAAGATCCTCGCGAGTTTGGCAGGAGAACCTAGAATCCCATCTGATAGGCTTTGAGGTCCGCCCGTTTTCGTTCGAGGAATCGGTATACGGTCTTGTGCTCGCTGCCCCGGAGGAGCATGATGACCGCGTCCCGGGCGATGACCATCTCGAAGGTGCCTCCGATCAGGGCGATGGTGTGTCCCCACACGCTCACGTCGACGCCGGTCAGCTCCTCAATGATGCGCCGAGTCTTCCCCCGCGTCCCGATCAGGCGGGCCCGAATCTGGGCGACCCGGTTCTTCGAATGGGCGAAATCCTTGATGTCGAGGACCTCCAGGTACGCGTCTTCGTCGAGGAGGCGGAACGCGCGGTCCTCCGAAAAGCCGCGAGCCATCGCATGGACGATATCGCGGGCCTTCAGGGCCAGCACCGGATCCGACGCGCCGGTCTCGTCGATCGTCACCTCGCCACTCATGGAGTCAACCGCGATCCGTGTCCCGGTCGACTGCTGGAGCCGCTGCTTCGTCACGCCATCCGGGCCAATGAGGACGCCAAGCCGTTCCGCAGGAATTCGAGCGTACAACATGTCAGTCCTGCAGGATCGCCTGCTCGAGGGAGGCCGGGGTGGTGTCGACCCGGAGGCGTTTGAAGAACCGAGCAATGTTCGCGACGTCCCGGCGAAACCATTCCTCCGCATGGGGATGATCCAGGGGCACCGCCTGACCGACGTCGATCACGATGACGCGGTCCTGCCACCAGAGGAGATTGTATTCGCTCATGTCCGCGTGGACGAGCCGCGACTTCCGGATCGCGCGCAAGTTCGCGACGACGTCCTGGTACACGGCCGCGGGCGATTCCAAAGCCACTTCGCGGAGGGAAGGAGCGGGCGTGGTCTCGTCCCCGATATATGCCATGACCAACACGTTGTCGAGGACCCGTTCCGGGGTCGGGACGCGAACGCCGGCATCCTCCATGCGCACCAGGTTCTTGTATTCCTTCTGGGCCCAGGCGAAAATCGTCGGCTTCGTCGCCCGTTTCACGCGTTTGAACCGGGGATCGCCTTCGATGTACAGGGCAATGTTCCGGAAGGTCGCCGTGTTGATGCGATAAATCTTGAGGGCCTTCGCGCGGCCGGCAGCGTCCGTCGCATGGAAGACGTTCGCCTCCTTCCCCGTGCTCACGGGATAGTCCAGGGTCGAAATCACCCCGTCGCTGATCAGGGACGCGATGGTCAGGAGCGCGGCCTGGTCGAAGACCTGGTCGTACGTCTTGCGGGTCGCCGAGTCCTTTTGCTTCGTCCGGAGGGCGTCGACCTGGGTTTCGAGGTGCCTCATCTGTCGGTCGTCGAACATCGATGCGAAAACGAACGACCGGGTCGACTAAGAGCTTTGTGGGCGTCAGAAGACGTTGATCGATTTCGGGATGAGACCGCGGCGGCTCATGTAGCTCGCCTCGGTCTTCGTATAGCGGTGCTTGATGTCGCACTTTTCATCCTGGAACTGCCAGACCTTGACCACGAGGAGATCGCCCTCGCGGATCCACATCCGTTTCTTCAGCTTGCCAGGGATACGACCGAGCCGACTCTTGCCGTCGGAACACATCACGCGGACTCGGGACGCCCCGAGAAGTTGGTCGGCAATGCCGAGGATTTCGCCGTCTTTCGTACGCGGCATCCGGACGCGGACGACCTCCTCTTCGGCCACTTCCGTGTCGATGGGGAGGGAAGGCTTAAACGTTTGCGGGCTCGCTCACTCAGGGAGATCGACCGCGTCGGGAACAAGGGCCCGATCCTCGATGCGGGTCTCCCCGACGGGCGCGTACGGGAAGGGAACCGGCGGTGTCTCGAAGAACGTCGGGCTGACGATGTCGACGCCCTCCGGAAGAGCGTACTGCTGATCGTCCACGAAGCCGAACCAGTATACGACCGCGCCGTCACCGAAAAGGTCGCTGTACGGCTGGAGCTGCTTCTTGATGTGCCGCCGAATCTCATACGGATCACCGAACGTCGCCTTCGATTCAATCCAATACTTCCGGGATCCGTTCATCTCGAGCGGCTTGTGCATCAGGATGTCCGGGGTCTTGTCGTACTTCGCGCGGAGGTCCTTCTCCGTCTCATATTGGAGGCCGCGGGCATTGAGCCAAGTGGAAAGCTTCGCCTCGCCCCACCGACCGCGGGCGTACTGGCGGGCGGTCCCCTCGGGAGAGTAGACGATGTCCGCCCGGTTCACTTCCTCGAGCTCCCGTCGCAGGCGCTTGTCCTTGATGCCGTTGATGTCGTTGATCATCTTCCAGAAGTTCTTGCGGGAGATCCTCCGCTGCTCCAGCACCATCAGGGCGGTGAGGATCGGCGGAAAATCGAACCTTCGGGCGATCTCTAGGAGGCTCGTCCCGTTCTGCCACATGAAGGCGAGCCGCCGCGCCTGGGCCTTCACCCGATAGAACTTCTTCGTCGTGTCGCGGACGATCCGTTGCGTGTAGACGACGAGGAGAAGCTCTTTGTCATAACCGAAGTTCTCCGCCAGGAAGTCGATGTCCTGGACCGTCCCGAGTTTTCGGTAAAGGTCCTGGTACTCACCCAGTTTCATCGATAAGGCCACTAAACCACGCTGAAGTGATGAAAGGAACTGACGGCACCAACAAAATAGCGTACTTAAAGGTTTGCGGGTGAGGCGCGGGAACACGAACACGACGGCGGGTGGCCGGACCGCAAGCGGAGCCTCCCGCCACCTGTATCTGCGGTCCCCGCGAATGGCTAAATAGGTCGGCATTCGTCGCATCCCTAGGTGCCGACGGACATCTCCAAGATCATCAGTGATGCCGCCTATCAGGCCTACGAACGCCGGCTCCTGCACCAGGTCAAACAGGCCCCCGTGCCGCATCATGTGGCGATCATCATGGATGGGAACCGTCGGTTCGCTCGGGAGATCGGCCTCGGGAACGTCCTCGATGGGCATGTGAAAGGCCGGGACAAACTCGAGGAGGTCCTCGAGTGGTGCCTCGAAGTCGGCGTCCGCATCCTGACCGTGTTCGCCTTCTCGACGGAGAACATCCGGCGAGCGAACGAGGAGGTCCAGCATCTGATGCACCTCTTCGCTGAGAATTTCCGTCGGGTCGGAGACGACGAGCGGGTCCACCGCCACAAGATCCGGGTCAGCGTGTTCGGGAACCGGGAACTCCTGCCGCCCGAGGTGATCGAGGCGATCGAGTATGCCGAAGGTCGGACCGAACACTACGATCAATACCGCTTCAACGTGGCCGTGGCCTACGGCGGACGGGAGGAAATCCTGCGGGCGATCCGCGACGTGGTCTTGGACGCCCAGGCCGGCAAGGTGGACCCGGACGACGTGGATGAGAAGTTCTTCTCGAAACGTCTCTACACGGCGGACCTTCCGGATCCGGACCTCGTCCTGCGGACGAGCGGGGAGGAGCGCATCTCGAACTTCTTGCTGTGGCAACTCGCTTACTCGGAGTTGTACTTCGTCGACGTCTACTGGCCCGGCTTCCGGAAGATCGACTTCCTCCGAGCCCTTCGATCGTACCAGATGCGCCAACGACGATATGGAGAATAGGCGTCACCGGAGCCCTTAAGTCTCGTCGCCAGGTTGCGCGGCCGCATGAAGGGCGAGGTCGTCTTCTACCGCCTCTTCGACGTGGGTGCGTCGGTGGACCTGGACGAGATCCAGAAGACGATCGACATGCCCTTCCTCTCGGGCCGGTTCCCAACCGAGAGGGCCGCGCCCCGGTACGCCCGATTCGCACAGCCGCTGCTTGTCTTCGTAGATGAGCGGAGACTGGCGACGAACCTCGGACCGCTCACCGCCTCGATCGCGGTGAAACTCTATGGAGTCGGAGCGCTCGCGGTCGTCGTGCGAGTCCCCTTCCAAGCGGCCGGCCTCCGCGACCTGCGCCCGTTCGCGAGCCTGAAGATCAAGGACGCCGGTCGCGAGGAAAACCTGGACGGATACTGCGGCCGTCTCGCCGAGCGAATCATCGAAGACCTGGTTCCGTTCCTCCACGACGCCTACGAGACGAAGGTCGACCCGGAACCCTACACGGTGTACTGCATCTCGGTCAGCGAAACGCCGGTCCGCGAATTCACCACAACCTGGCGACGGGAGGTCACCGCCCTCCTCGCGAACGACCCGCGACCCGAGGCGATCAGCGACGAGGAGGTCGAAGACACGTGGCGGAACTGGTTCTCCTACTACCAGGACGACCTCGTCGTCCTCGAATGGGACGCGGCGCTCATCGTCGAGCCAAGCGCGACGTACGAGGACACGTTGACCGTCTTCGAGCTGGCGAACCTTCAGTTGCTTGAGCTGCGAACCTACGATGCCTTCCTAGACAAGGTCGTCGACAAGGCCTACGACGACCTCGAGGACCTGTTCGCCCGGAGCTCGTTCCTCCGGAGCGGACACGACACGGTGAAGGAACTTGCCGAAGTCCGGATGGACCTCGCGGAGGCCACCTTCCAGGTCGACAACATCTCCAAGCTGTGGGGAGACTGGTTCCTGGGGAAGGTCTATCGGGCGTGCGTGCGGAAGTTCGAGCTCGACTCCTGGCGGAAGATCGTCGAGGAGAAGATGAAGGACCTCAGCGAGATCTACGAAGTCGCGCAGGCCGAGCTCGAAGCGCGTCGACTCCTCATCCTCGAGTTCCTCGTCGTCTTGTTGTTCGTCGTCGATGTCGTCCTCATCGCCTTTCGCGGTTGAATTCTTCCCCGGCCGCGGCGGACGGTCGCCACGGCGGTTCGCGGGCTCAGGCCGTCGCCAGCGGCGTGGAAATTCCGATGGCCTCGTACACCCGATTGATTGACGCTCGGGCCGCTGCCTCCTCGTCCGTCTTGACGAGAATCTTGCCGCTTTCGTACACGGTGAGCTCGGGTTCGCCGTCGAGGATCAACATCACTTTCATGTCGTTGACGACCCAGCCCTTCAGACGAAGTCGCTCGGCCGCCGCACCAAGATCGACGCGTCTCGCCTGCTTCAACGTCGAGATGAAGGCCGTCGCGGTGCGGCACGGTTTCAGCAGGTAGTACGTCATGCGGCCGTCCTCATTCCGGTGGGGACGCGACGAGCGGGTCCGTCCGCCTTGAACCTTTCTGCTACCACGCCCCTAAGGCTGGAGGCGACCAGCCGATCCAGATCGAGCTTGGCTTCTTCGCCAAGGATCTGATCCAGGCGCGCGTGGGTCGACGGCCGCGGCGGCCCGAGCAGATCGCAAATCTCGGGTCCCTTGGAGACTTCGTAGGTGCCGATCTCCTTCGCCCGGTCCACGATCTCCTGTTTGTCAAACCCGATCAACGGCCTCAGGACGGGACGGCGCGCGATCGCATCAATCGCCCGGAGGCTCGCGAGGGTCTGGCTCGACACCTGCCCGAGGTTCTCGCCGGTCACGAGGACCTCGGCCTCCTCCCGATCTCCGATCGCGTCCGCGAGCCGCATCATGAGACGTTTCGTGAGGATGAAGTAGAACCGCCGATTGGCAGCGTGCGCGACCTCCGCAAAGGCCTCTCCCACCCGCACGACGTACAAGGACCCGATTTCGAGAAGGCCGCACAAAGTCCGGGCCTTGACGGCTGCCGCATCATCCGTGATCGGCTCCAACGAGAAGTGTGCGGCGACGAGCCCGAGCCCTTGGCGCGACATCAGGCGGCCCGCGACCGGACTGTCGAAGCCCCCGCTCAGGAGCAAGATTCCTTTTCGCGCCATGTCAGACCCCGACGTACTTGGCGTAGACCGCGCGGGCCTCGGTCTCATCCTTCACACCTCGAATCAACGCCCGCCCATCGGAGAAGATCGTGAGCCGCCGACCCTCGACGTCGGCGACGAGGACGCCACCGGCCCGACGGGCGGTGCCGAGCGGCTCCAGCCGACGACCCAAACCTTCGAGGTCGATCAGGCCCGTGTGGATCGGATCAAGGGAGATCGTGTCGCTCCCGCACAGGGACGCCAGCACCTGGGTCCGTCGGACCCCCAGATATTCTCGCTCTCCACGAACGCAGACGGGACAGTCGGAGCGACGGGTCAGGTGGATCTTCTGGATTTCCGGACTCCAGCCGTCCACGAGGAGGAGGTCGCCGGAAGGAGCCTTCCCGACCAACAGCCGGAGGGCTTCGCCCGCCTGGATCGCTCCCACCTGGGCCGCCACCGCGTTGAAGATGCCGGCGGTCTCGCAGGTCGGCAGGCTTCCCGGCGCGGGAGTGGTCGGGTTGAAGCAACGAAAGCACGCCGTGTCGGGAGTGCGGATCGAGAACACCATGCCATACGTGGCAATGGCACCTCCGTAGACGAACGGAATGACGAGGTCCGTCGCGGCTTCGTTCAAAAGGAACCGCGTCTCGAGGTTGTCCGTCCCGTCCACGACGAGGTCAGCGTCCTGGAGGATGTCCTTCGCGGTGGCAGAATGAACGTCTCTCGGGACGCCTTCGATTTGGACGTCCGAGTTGACCTGACGCAGACGTTCCGCCGCGGCTTCGGCTTTCGGCTTGTCCACGTCCGCCTCCGAATACAGGGTTTGGCGTTGCAGGTTCACGACTTCCACGACGTCTCGGTCGACGAGGTGCATGCGACCGACCCCCGCCCGCACCAGGAGGTCGGAAGAGACACTTCCGAGGGCGCCGAGACCCACGACCACCACTTTGGCCTCGCGGAGGGCTCGCTGGCCCTTTGCACCGATTTCGGGGAGCACTGTCTGGCGGCGGTAACGCTCGGGACCTGCCACGGCCCGCTAAGGAGGGGACGGCTTATGGCCTTTGTCCAGTCCTTTGCGGGGAGCGTCACGACGGGAACACGAACGACAGGCGGAGTCCGGCACGGACCTCCGCGACTTCGACCCGAACATCCTCTCCTCGTGCGGCGCGGACGATCAAGCCTGCGATCGATTGCATCTCGTCCTCGGTCGCCCCCATCCTCGTGACCTCGCTCGTCCCGATTCGGCCGACCGCGTCGACGATCAGGTTGTTCGCTTCAAGCCGATCCGCGAACTGCGCCGGGGTCAGGCCCCATGCGCCCCGGAGGACGATCGGGTCCACGTGAATCTGATGACACCGGGAATATCCGAGGGACGCGAACTTCACCGGGAATCCCCGCAGGTCCAGTTGTTTCCCGAGGGCCTTCGAGTTGGCAACCACTTGCTTTGCATAGGCCCCGCCGAACTCCTTCATCTCGAGGAAAACCTGCGCAGTCGAGGCAATCCGATTCCAGTGCGCGTTGTCCTGGATCCGCCAGAGGAACGTTTGCATCGCACGGTCGAACAGGTCCTTCCGGTTCGAGAGGAAGAGACCGCCTTGCGGGCCGGGGAACGATTTGTGCGTGCTGGCACTGAGCACGTCGACTCCCTCCGTCATGGGCCTTTGAAATTCACCGCCGGCAACCAAACCGAGCACATGGGATGCGTCGTACCCGAGAATCGTTCCAACATCGTCGCAGGCGCCACGGAGCCAGCGTAGGTTGTACGGGAACAGGATCAGGCTAGCGCCGACGAGCACGAGGCGCGGCTTCGTCTCGATGATCGCGTCCGCGGCGGCCTTCGCCTCCACGTTCCACGTGCGTTCGTCAAATGGGAGGAAGTCCACCGTCAGACCCAGATACTCCGGCAAGTAGCCCGGCATGTAGCCGTCGTATCCGCCGTGGGCCGAGGAGACGACCAAGATACGGTCGCCCCGTTTGCAGCAGGCCTGCAGCAACATGAACCCGGCGAGGTGACCTGAGAGAGGCTTGAGCGATGCAAATGCGGATCGGAATAGGTCGCGGGCATATCGTTCCGACAACGCCTCCACCGCGTCCGTATGTTTCGTGCCGCGATATGCGTTTTTCAAACCCGCCAAACCGGGGACCAAGTCTTCAGGGAGCGTGTACCGGTGCGCGAAGTCCGTGCTGAGGAGCGACCGCGCCTCCGTGCTCATTACGTTTTCCGATGCTTGGAGATTGATCGCCTCGCGAAGCCGCCAATCCTCATGCGCTTTCACAAGGTCGCGGAGCTCGACCACGCGAAGGGATAGCCAGCGGGAATATAAACCACGGACGCCAGGGCGAAGATTCCCTTCAGTTGTAGAGGTTGAATTCGTCCTTCTCGGGGACCGTATCCCAGTCCTCGTCCCCTTCCTCGAAGACCGCGTTGAACAAGGCGCTCACGACCTCGCGGAGCTGCTGAATTTCCGTGCGAAGACGCGTCAGTTCTCGCATGAGCTCTTCGTTCGACGGAGGCATCAAAACCTCGTTGCGCTGCTATCACGGGGTAGGTTCTTATCTTTTTGCCTTCGATTCTTGATGCTAATTCTCGGAACGCAATCATCAGGAATTTTGCCGCGAATCAGCGATGCCGACCGCGATCCCGATCCCTTCCGCCGCCCCGTGGACTTCGACCGTCGCGGCCCCGACCGCCGCCGCCCCGATCGCGGGGCCGATCACGGCCGCCTCCCCGCCCGCCACGATCTCGCCCACCGCGGTCGGCGCCCTCGCCGCGACCTCCGCGGTGTTTTTCCGGAATCGTCCCCCCGCCGAGTTCGCTCGCGGGAACGAAGAGACGAAGGTCCGCATAGTCCGCTGCGAGCTTTCTCTGTTCGGTCCTTTCGTCGCGGGGACAGTATAGGTCACGATCCCGGAGTTCGAGCGGCCCACGACAGACGGAGCAAACGGCCTTCACGACACCCAAGTCTGACTCGGCCGTCGTCAACTGGACCGATGGCTTAACCTGAACCACCTTAGCGCGAATGACGTCTCCCAAACGGAATTTGTCGTGGATGTCTTCGGTATAATCCTCGGATACATTCGAAATGTGGATCGTCCCTTCCGACTCGCCGCTGATCTGGCGCGCACGACCGTGGATGGCGAGGATGTTCGCCGTCGCCATCATGCCGCGAATGTCGTCGATGACCCCGTACACGATGTCCCCGACCCGCAGTTCGGCCGGCGGATTGAAAGCCCGCACGCGCGCCACACGATTCCCGGGATCAAGGACGAGGACGCCGGGCGTCGCCGCGAACACGAGACCGTTCTTCTCGTAAGTGCCCTCACCAGGTTCGAACTCCTCCGCCGTCGCGATCTCATCGCCTGGCAGGACCATCTTGGCTTCCATTCGGCCTTTTCCACTCCGTCTGTCCGCACGAAGAACGGACCTCGGTATTTAGCCCTTCGCCACCTCGACGCGATAGAGGAGGACCTCGTGCGTCCGAACGTCTTGCTGATGGAACGAAAACAAATGCGGAATCGGGAACCTATATTCGAGTCGGTCGGTGATGCGGCTTCCCGTCGTCTCGATCCTCCGCTCCACGAACGGCTCGGACGGCGCATTCAGAAACATGTACACCACCTTCCCCAACTGCATCGCGGCATCGATGAACGGACGGTCCGCGTGGCGGGTTTGGGCGCCAAAGGGGGGATTCATCAAAACCGTGTCGAACCGTTCGTGCACGCTGCTTACGTCGGCGACCTCCCACTCGACCTCGACCTCCGAGCGTTCGGCGTTGCGGCGGGAGACTTCGACGGATTCGGGATCCGCGTCAACACCCAGAACGCGGGCTGCCCCCGACAGTTTCGCGGCGATCGCGAGGACGCCGTTCCCGCAGCCCAAGTCTACGACGGAGCGACCTGCGATGTCGCTCCGACCGAGAGCAAATTGGATCACCTCGGCCGCGATCGCGGCGGGCGTCGGATATTGTTCCGCCGATGGGGACGGAATCTTCACCGGCTCCAACGACTGCAGGATTCGCTCCAGCTGCACCTTCTTCGTGGCCCGGTCCCCCTCTTCGTCGAATCACTCCTCCCATGCGGAGGACTGCTTCACCGCTTTCACGCCGCGCGGGGTGATTGTCACGGCAAAATCGGACGCACCGTACCAGAGGATCGTTACCAAGCCCTCCCGCTCGAGGCGGTCGAGCTCCGCCTGGAGCTCGTCGACCTTCACGCCGCGCAGAATCTCGAAGAACTGCTGTTTCTTCAACCCGATCGAACCGCGTTTGTCCAGAAGGACGAGAGCCTTCTGACGCAAGCCGCGCTCCACCGCTCGCGTGTCCTCTTGACGAAACGCCCGAGTGACCATTTCGATGGCGAGGGCATTGAACGCGTCCTCGACGAACTCGCCCGTCAGAGCCGATGTCAGGACATACGGTGCGGCGAAGGTTTCCGCGGCCTGGCGAATCTCCTCGTCCGAGAAGGCTCTCTGGGCTTCCAAGTCCTTCTTGTTCACGACCAGATACAAGGGTACATCCCCTGTAATCTCGAGGGCCCGGGGAATCCAATCGTCCAGGGCGGAGAGGCTGTCCTTTTGGGTAAGATCGCAAACCGCCATGAGGGCCTGCGCCCCGTGGTAATACGTTTCGCGGACGAGATCGCGGAATCCCTTCTGACCCATGATGTCGAAGATCGCCATGTCCATCTGGACTTCCGTGTCCGCCCCGTGGGGGATCGTCAGTTCGATCTTGTTCACCCGCGTTCCGACGGTATGCAGGTATGTGTCTTGATACTCATTGAGGACGAACCGCCGGACGAGAGAGGTCTTGCCGACTCCGCCCTCGCCCATGAGGACGAGCTTCGTCTTCATCCTTCGAACATCGGGCATCGAAATCCAGGACGACTCCTCCATTCGAGCCTCGACTATAAGCCGTTTCGTCGGTGCATACCAACCAATGTTCGGAATCGCGGCCGTCGCGGCATTGACAAGCATCGGCGGAACGCCGCTGTCCCGATCCGTTTCGACGGAGGGTGCGTTCTATCTCCTGGGAATTGGAATCAGCACGAACGTCGATGCTTTTATCCCCCTCGCGAAGAACGCATTTCCCATGCGATTTCGTCCCGAGGGGCCTCGAATTCCCGTCCCGAACTGGCTCATCGAGTGGTCGAAATCCCGCGACTTGTTCCTGAGCCTCGCCCATGATCCCTGGGTGTTCCGTCCGAACTGAACTTCATTCGGATGGGAAACCGAAGATGTTATAGCGGCCCGGCTTATCCACAACGGCGGAACGAGGCGGATGGCGCATCCGGAGCCCGCCGGGGAAGAAGAGGAACATCACGGGAGCCCCTGGCCCGTCATCATCGCGGTCGGCATGGGCGTCGGTTATGTCGGCATCGTGTCCGCAAGCGTTCCGATGCTTCTCGTCGGCGTGGTGATCTTCGGCGGCGGTGCCGGCGGATGGATCCATCAGGACATGCAGGAGCCGTCGAGCGCCTTTTACGGGCTCGCGACATCGGTCGAATCCCGGTTCCCGCGGGTCAGCGCGCGGAAGCTGGGCACCTGGTTGTTCCTCGCGACGGAAATCATGTTCTTCTCGGCGATCATCGGCTCGTCCTTCACCTTGCGCCTGAGGACCGGGACGCCGGGCTTGGCCACGTTCCAAGGTCCGTGGGCGACCCCGGGCCAGATCCTGAACGTGCCCCTAACCGGGTTGAATACGTTCATTCTCATCTGCAGCAGCCTGACGATGGTCGAGGCGCTCGCCGCGATCGAGCGCGACGACAAAGTGAAGCACCGGTTCTACCTCCTCGCGACGCTTCTCCTCGGAATCACGTTCCTTAGCATCCAGGCCTTCGAGTACCAGCACCTGTATTTCGGGGAGGGCCTCACCTTCACCCACGCGCCGCTTGGGTCCGGGGTCAACCCGCTGTACGGTCCCGCGTTCTATGCCCAGACCGGCGTCCATGGATCCCACGTGACCGCGGGCGTCCTCGCCCTGGCGTACGTCACGAGGAAGGCGTTCAAGGGCGGATTCACGAAGGAGAATCACGAGGCCATCGAACTCGTCGGCCTCTATTGGCACTTTGTCGACGTCGTGTGGATCTTCCTCTTCACGATCGTCTATCTGGTCTGAGGTGACGACACCTGGCAGAAACGGCCGTAGCGAAACAGGCCCCTGCGATCGGCGAGACGATTCGGCGTCGACCGTACATCCCGGTCTTCGCGGTACTCTTTGTGGTCACCGGACTCGAAATCGCAATCACCACGCCCGGTTACTTCCCCGTCCTCGAACATACCTTCCGAATCGTCCTTCTCGTGATCATGTCGACGATCAAAGCGAGCCTCGTCGTAGCATATTACATGCATCTTCGATATGAGCCTCGGTGGCTCGCCCTGATTCCGCTCGCCGGCCTCGCGTTGGTGACGGTGCTTGTCGCGGCTCTCACCGCGACGGTCGCACATTGATTGCGTTGGTCTCGCGGTCCGGTCCGGCGTCCGCGACCGGGAGGAACAATGGGCTCGACCGGATTCGAACCGGTGACCTTCGCTGTGTGAGAGCGATGTCATAACCGCTAGACCACGAGCCCGACGGCTGCGCAACGCACCCCGCGGTATAAATTTCCATCGTGGCGGACGCGTCCCGGCCCCTTCTCACAGCCTTTATTACCGATGGTCGGAATAGCTCCGCAGGAGGCACCCTCGATGGCAAAGGAGGACAAATCAGAAATGACAACGATCGCGAAAAAGCAGCTGCAAGGGCGCGGTTTCTTGGTCTCCCTCTCCACGACCCGGGAGGGTGAGAACCTGATTGGCAAACTCCGCGTGAGCGAGGCGGGGACGCAGCGCACCGTTGCGAATTTGGTGAGCGTGTGGAAGGTCGACGACCTGGAACTCGTGTTCGGACTCGACACGGGAGATGGGATCGCCCGGGACTTCGTGAACCAGGCGATGAATCTCTTCGATCTTTTCAAGTACGTGATTCCCGGTGCTCAGATCAAAGAGGAATGACAGCGGCGACAGCACGGTTAAATAGTCCTGACCATCTGATGAGAAACGCCTCCATGGACCCCTCCGGTGTCCTCCTTGCCTTGGAAGAACAGAAGAAATGGCGCGAGCGCCGCAAACGGATCCACGATCGGATCCGGCAGCTCGATCGGCGCCGCTCGTTGCTGAAGAAGGAGCTGGACGGCGTGAGGAACAAGATCGTCCAGTACGGCCGCGTCCTCATCGACCTGCAATTGGGGGCCCGGGCCGGCACCACGATTCCATCGATTGGACCGGGGCGGTAGGATGCCGCTGGCAGGGCCTCAGGCCACGCAACGCGAGATCGAGCGGTGGCGACAACGCGAACGACGCCTCATCGAGGCGCTTCGGAGCGTGGACGACGAACGCCGTCGCCTGGACGACGAGCTCGTGAAGGTCGAACAGCAGGTCGCGTACTACGATTCTCTTACCCGGGAGATGAAACGGGAGCTGGGACGACCGGGACTTTCGAGCCTTCTTTCTTCGCTCCGGCGGGCGTAGGAGGGGCCTCGTGCACGTCACCCTCGACGGCACGGTGCGGGAGCTGAGGACGGTTTGGCTCGAGGACGGCATGGTGAAGCTGATCGACCAGCGGTACCTTCCGTTCGATCTCCGAATCTACGAGGCGAAGAACGCTGAGGACGTCGCGGTCGCAATCGAGGACATGGTAGTCCGTGGCGCACCGGCGATCGGTGCGACGGCCGCCTACGGGATGGCCCAAGCAGGCCTTCAAGGGCTCGACCTGAAGGCGGTCGGTGATCGGTTCCGGAAGACACGGCCGACCGGACAGGACCTGTTCGTCGCGATCGACTACATGACGAAGGCTTCCGCGAACGGAACCGACTTGGTCGCCGCCGCCGATCGGTACGCTCAGGAAGACATCGACCGCTGCCGGAACATCGGGAAACACGGGGCCAAGCTCATCCGGAACGGGACGCGGATCCTGACGCACTGCAACGCCGGGGCCCTGGCGGCAGTGGACTATGGGACGGTCATGGCGCCGATGCGAGCCGCCAAAGAGCAGGGCCGGCGTTTCTTCGTGTATGTCGATGAAACCCGTCCCCGGTTACAGGGTGCGCGGCTCACGTCGTGGGAACTCCTGCAGGAAGGAATCGACCATGCGATCATCACGGATGGGGCGGCCGGTCACTTCCTCGGCCGGGGAGAAGTCGACCTCGTCCTGGTCGGCGCGGATCGCATCGCTGCAAACGGAGACACAGCAAACAAGATTGGCACCTACGGAAAGGCGGTCGTTGCCCGAGAGAACGACGTCCCGTTCTACGTCGCGGCACCGACGAGCACAATTGACTTCACCCTTGCCACCGGGGCGAAGATTCCGATTGAGGAACGGTCGCCGCAGGAGGTCCTTCATCTGGACGGACAGCCGATCGCTCCCAAAGAGAGCCCCGCGAGAAACCCCGCCTTCGACGTCACGCCGGCCAAGTACATTACCGGGATCATCACGGAGTTCGGGATCCGAAAACCGTCCCAGCTAGGGCTGCTGAACAAACCGGCGACGCCGCGAAAGAAAGGGACCGCGAAGAAGTCCCGCTGATCGCATACACTTTTACGGAATCATCCCCTTCGCGCCCTCGTGTTGCTCCTGACGACTTGGTTCGGCTCCTTCCTCCTGGACGAGGGCAAGGTCGTCGAGCAGCGACTCTTTCCGAAAGCGGCGGAGCCCCTCGCGGAGCGCCTCACCCTCGTAGACGACTGGAAGGTCCTCGCGGAAGAGCGGGAGCTCATGACCCTGACGGATGACGTCTTCGTCCTGGAACCGCGCCTCGAGCGCGCGGGTGGCAACCTCACTCGGGAGCCGGCCCCTTTCCTCGATCCGGAGGCGTTCGGCTACGGCCGCGACCTCCTCCATGATGCGATGGTCCTCCTCGCTAAGGTCCGGATGCGGAAGGCGGTCGGGCCGGAAGACCATCTCCGCCAAGCGGTGGGCGCGCTCGATGAAATCCAGGAACAGGAGAACGCGATCGTCGAACGCCTGCGCGAATGGTACGGCCTCCATTTCCCCGAACTCGCGCCCATGGTGGACGCTGGGACGTACATCGATCTCGTTGCGCTCCATGGGCGCCGTGAGCGGATGCCGATCGCTCCCGCAGAGAGCGTCGGTGCGGAACTCGGCGACCGCGAGGAGGAAGAATTGAAGTCGTTCGCGGGACTCGCGAAGCACGTCGCGGGAGAACGGAAGTTGGTCGAGGCGTACGTGGAACGCTCCGTCCGAGAGCTGGCCCCGAACGTCTCGGAGCTCACCGGGCCCATCATCGCCGCGCGACTCGTGACGCTCGCGGGGAGCGTCGAAGACCTGGCCCGCGCTCCGGCGGGGACCGTGCAGCTTCTCGGCGCCGAGCGCGCCTTGTTCCGACATCTCCGGACCGGCTCACGACCTCCGAAGCACGGAGTACTCTTCCAGCATCCCCTCGTCCATCGCGCGCCCACGTGGCAGCGCGGTGCCATCGCCCGTGCCCTCGCCGGACGCATCGCGATGGCGGCGCGCGCGGACGCATATACGAAACGACGAATCGCGCCGGATCTCCTTCGCAGCCTCGACTCCGCCGTCATTGAAATCCGTCGTCGGAAGTCGGAACGACCGGCCCGGACGACCGGTCATCGAACGCGAAACAAACGCCGGTCCAAGAAAGGTCGGCGTCAGTAAGGAAACATTTTAAGGACCCGGCATTATCGCTGCAGGAGAATCGCGATGTCGTGGGAACAGGCGGAGATTCGGGAGCTAAAGGTGAACCGGTACGTGGTCATCGACGACGAACCTTGCCGGATCATCAGCATCCAGATGTCGAAGCCGGGGAAACACGGCGAGGCGAAAGCCCGACTCGAAGTGGTCGGCCTCTTCGACGGTCAGAAGCGATCGGTCGTCCATCCCGTCACCCACAAGGTCCGTATCCCGATGATTGACAAGGGGAAGGCGCAAGTTCTTTCGATGCACGGGAACGTCGCGCAACTCATGGACCTCGCGACCTACCAGACGTTCGAACTTCCCGTGCCGGAGGAATTGCAGGGCAAGCTCCAGCCCGGCCAGGAGGTCATGTACATGGAAGCCCTGGGCCGCCGGAAGCTGACCTGGCAATGACCGGGCTCGTCCTCAAATAAGCCCATGCGGTTCCGCTCGCGGATGGCCGCGCCCCGTTTCTCGGACGCCGTCGCGAAGTACGACGCGGCCCGCATCGCCTTGTTCGGCGTTCCGTACGATCACACCTGCTCGTTCCGCGGCGGCTCCCGATTCGCGCCTCGGGCGATCCGCGAGGCCTCGTACAACTTCGAGACCTTCATGATGGACCACCAGAGGGACCTGCTCGAGGTCCCCGTGGCCGACCTCGGCGACACGCCCGCCTTCGGACCGACAACGGAGATGGTGGGCGGCGTCACCAAGATGGCCTCCGAAGTCGTCGGTGCGGGAAAGATTCCGATCGTGATCGGCGGGGAGCACAGCCTCGCGCCCGCGGTCGTCCGTGCCTTCCCGAAGGACGTCGGCGTGATCGGGATCGACGCCCATCTGGACTTCCGAGAGTCCTACCTGGACGATCCGTGGTCGCACGCATGTAGCGCACGTCGGATTGCGGACCACATCGGCGTCGAGCATGTCGTCTACCTGGGCGTCCGGTCGTACAGCCGGGAAGAACGGGAGGACCTGGAGCGGCTCGGCCTCACGTACGTGAGCGTGTTCGACATCCATGAGCGCGGCATCGCAGCGGGTGCCGAGCGCGCGCTGAAGGAGGTTGACCGCGACCGGATTTACCTCACGGTCGACATGGACGGCATCGATCCCTCGTACGCACCGGCCGTCGGGAATCCCGAGCCGTTCGGTCTCTCCCCCCTGCAAGTGAAGAAGCTGATCGGCATCCTGGCGCCGCACCTCGTCGGCATGGACCTGAACGAGGTGAGCCCCGCCTGGGACTTCGGACAGACGGCGTTGCTGGCCGCCCGCCTGATTCGGGAAGCGATCGTGGCAATCGACGAGGCACGCGGCTGAGATCTCTACAACCGTTTTGTGAGAACCGGAGAAAGGGAGCGACGAGCCCCGGACGCTCGCGAAGCCGCAGGTCCCGATCCCTCCCCCTCAACCGGGGTGTCCTCGGCCTGCGAATCCCGGCCGCCCATGCCCACCGGAAAGCGGCCCGAGAGGAGCGGCACCGGAGCTCGTCCCAACCCGTGACAGACGATGGCAGGGTCGAGCATATACTTTGCGAATTCCTCCGAGGGCGCAAGAACGTTTATGTGGGCTCGGTCGTTAGTTGGCCCTCCCGGTGCCATGGTCGACGGATGGAACGGCCCTCTCGAACAGGTGGACTCGTTTCGGTTCCAGATCCCACGGTCCTACAAGCCGCAGATGCGGACGAGCGGGCTCATCTTCGTGGACCAGCCGATGATCCCCCAGCTCCGGCAAGACCGGGCTCCGGAGCAAGTCGCGAATGTGGCGACCATGCCCGGTATCGTGGGGATGGCAATGGCCATGCCGGACATCCATTGGGGCTACGGTTTCCCGATCGGAGGCGTCGCCGCCTTCGATTACGATGCGGGGGTCATTTCTCCGGGCGGGATCGGGTACGACATCAATTGCGGCGTGCGGCTCATCCGGACGGACCTGACAGAGGCGGACGTGCGTCCTCACCTCCGGGCCCTCACCGACGCCTGCTTCAAGAACGTCCCGAGCGGCGTGGGGGAAGGAGGCCTTGTGAAGGTGTCTCGGCAGGACCTGGCGAAGCTCGCCACGGACGGGGTCGCATGGTCGGTCGAGAAGGGGTACGCCTGGCCGGAGGATGTGGACCACATCGAGGCCGAGGGCCACCTGCCCGACGCCGACTTCTCCCGCGTCGGGGACCGGGCCATCACACGGGGGAAGGACCAGGTCGGGAGCCTGGGGGCGGGAAACCATTTCGTGGAGATTCAGAAGGTCGACCGGGTGTACGACGCCCGGGCGGCGAAGGCCTTTGGGATCGACTCGGTCGGGACCGTCTGCATCATGGTCCACACCGGTTCCCGCGGCTTCGGGCATCAGATCGCGAGCGACTACATCGAGGCGTGCGAACGGGTCGTGAAACGCGAGAAGATCGAGCTGCCAGACCTCCAGCTCGCGTGCGCTCCGATCGGATCGAAGGAAGGCCAGGACTATTGGCGGGCCATGTGTTGCGGCGCGAACTTCGCGTGGAACAACCGACAGTTGATTACGTTCGGCGTGCGGAACGCCTTCGCCGATGTGCTCCGGCGATCCGCCGATGACCTCGGCATGGGGATCGTCTACGACGTCTGTCACAACATCGGGAAGGTGGAAGAGCACCATGTGGAAGGCGTGCGCCAGAAGGTCGTCGTGCACCGCAAGGGCGCAACCCGGGCTTTCCCCGCCGGACATCCGGAGACGCCCGCCCAATACAAAGACGTCGGCCAGCCCGTCCTGATCCCGGGGGACATGGGCACGTGCTCCTTCGTCCTCGTCGGCCAGCCGACCGCGATGGAGCGCTCCTTCGGTTCGAGCTGCCACGGCGCAGGCCGCCAGATGTCCCGCAAGGCTGCCTCTCGAACGTACGATGCGAACGAGGTCGTCCGATCCCTCGAGAAGCGGGGGATCTATCTGAGGGCGGCATCGCGTGCCGGGATCGTCGAGGAAGCCCCGGGGGCGTATAAGAACGTGGAAGATGTCGTCCGAGTCGCGGAAGGTGCGGGCCTGACCAAGATCGTCGCCCGGATGGTCCCCCTCGGAGTCGTGAAGGGATGAACCTCACGATCAAGCCCTTCGGACGCGTCAATCCAAAGGTGCTCGAGCATCTTTGCGAAGAACTGCACGACATGGCCGAGGTGTCCCTCTCCGCGCCCCAGACGGTGCCGGACTCCTTCGTCCGCAGGAATCGGGATGGCCAGGACCAATACCTCGCCACCGAGTTCGAGAAGGCCATGGCGCCCGAGAAGGGTGACCGCGTCCTTGCCGTGACGGACGTCGACCTGTTCGATCACGGGTTGAATTTTGTGTTCGGCCACGCCACGATCCGAGATCGGTTCGCGGTAATCTCGATCGCCCGGTTCGGGAGCGATGGACCCGAGAAACTCTTGGAACGCTCCGCGAAGACAGCCATCCATGAGCTCGGTCACACCCTCGGTCTCTACCATGACGACGCCAATCTCGATTGCGTCATGCATTTCTCCGAGAAGTTGGAGGACACGGACCGCAAGGGCCGGGCCTTTTGCACGCGATGCAACGCCGTCGCGGCCTCTACCTTGTCCCGCCTAGGAACGTGAAGCTCGACTTCATTTCGAAACGGTCGCCGAAGCGACGCGGCAGTTCGCGCTCGAGGAACCGCACGCCCTCGTCGAATTCACCCGGCGGGAGCAGGTCGAACGTGGACAGATATTTCCGGCGGACTCGGTCGAGTTGCTGAGTCACCGTGAGCTTCCGCACATAGGCACGCTCCTCCGTCCGGATGTTTCCGAACCCTGAACGCTCCAGAGCCGCGACGAGGGCCTCGGTGCGCGGGAACCGGATCCGGTCGATCTCCATGAGGCTCGGAAACGCTTCCTCGATGATACCGGTCGTCCGGGTGAACAAGTCCGTCGTCGCGATCACAACGCGGTGAGACACGCGGGCAACTTCCCGAAGCACGAGCTCATAGTTGTGCAGATGTTGGAGGACCATGACGATGACCGTCACGTCGATCGCATCCGCCCGGAGCGGAAGCCGGTGTCCATCGGCCCGCACACACGCGAGGGGTGCCTTTGCGTGCGCGATCGCGAGCATCTCTCGAGAGGAGTCGAGGGCCACCACGGGATTCGAGGCATGGAGAAGAGACGCGAAACGGCCAGTGCCCGCACCCAGGTCGAGGACGCGCTCGCCCGGTTGGATGCTCCCGACCTCGACGAGTCCGCGCAGCCAGAACCCGCGATCGGTCGCGTCGTCCGCGCGGACGGCATCGTAGTCCAGCGCGCGCCGCGCATAGTCGACCGGCACGCAAGTTGCAAATGTCCGACGGCATATGAGCCTAGCGGGAATCGTGATGACGATCGCGGAATTCAGTATCACGCCGATCGGGAAGGGTTCTAGCGTCGGTACCTACGTCGCACGTTGTTTGGACATCGTCGATCGGAGCGGCCTTCCGTATCGTTTGAATGCGATGGGGACCGTCGTCGAGGGCGAGTTCGATGACATCCTCAAGCTCGTTGCTCGATGCCACAAGGCGGTCACCGAGGATTGCGAGCGCGTTTCTACGATCGTGAAAATCGACGACCGCAAGGGCGCCTCGGGGCAACTCGATGCGAAGGTGAAGGACGTGGAGCGTCGCCTCGGCCGCAAGCTCAGGACCTAGCGGGGGGGTTCCAAAGGACCAGACCGATCGTCGCGATTGTGGCCGCGATGGCTCCGAACGCGAAGGTGGCCTGCGGCATGAACACGACCCACAGGAGGCCCGCGACCACGCCGGAAGCGAGCCGGACGATCCCGATGCTGGTATGGTACGCGCCGAGGACGGTCGCCTTAATCTCGGCGGGCGCGAAGTCCGCCACCAGCGCGCGCTGGGTACCTTCCGCCATTCCGTAACTCAGGCCGTATAGGATGAACGCGGCGACCAACACGAGCAGATCGCCCGACACGACGAGCAACGTCGACATCGCGATGAACGCGATGTAGCCAATCAGGACGACGGGCTTCCGGCCGACTCGATCCGAGAGGATGCCCGCCGGGAATGCGTGGGCCGCATAGACCACGTTGTACAGCACATAGAGCAGGATCGCTTCTGTCGGGTCGAAGAGGGTTCCCGCCCGAAGGAGGAGGAAGACATAGGAAAAATCGGCGAAGGAGAACAGGCTCGCGATTCCCAGGAAGACCAAGAGGGGCTTCGGGATCCCTCGGAAGGCGACGCGCAACGGTTGGCTCTGGGTCGGTGTCCGCGAAGGCTCCCGGACGAAGAGGATGACCAAGACGGACACCAACGCCGGGATCGCGGCGAGCAGCAGGATGAGGCGGTACGCGCCTTCCCTGCTCAAACCGGTCGCGACCGTCGCGAGCAGCCCGAGCGTGATGATCGGTCCGGCGATGGCCCCGGCGGTGTCCATGCTGCGATGGAAGCCGAACGCCTTCCCCCGGGTCTCCGGAGGAGTCGACTCGGTCAACAGGGCGTCCCGGGGCGCGTCTCTCACCCCCTTTCCGGTCCGCTCAAGAATCCGCATCCCGAGAAACTCGGGCCAACTTTGAGCGAAGGGGAAGAGGACCTTCATCGCGGTGGACAGGCCGTATCCCGCGGCGACGAACCGCTTCCGTTTTCCGGCGGAGTCGGACAGACGACCGGAAAAGATCTTCGAGAAGGTCCCGACGCTCTCCGCGACCCCTTCCACGAGTCCGACGATGAGGGCGTTTGCGGAGAGCACCTGTATGAGGAAGAACGGGAGAATGGGCAGGATCATCTCGCTGCTCACGTCCGTGAAGAGAGACACAAACCCGAGGACGACGACGTTCGCGGTGAGTCCGTAGGCGAGGATCTTGCGGGATACCATGGTCTCACGGCGGGTGGAATAGGAACGCGACCGCGATCACCGCGTACACGATCACGAGGAGGGCTCCTTCGTACCAGTTGCTGCGCCCGTCGGAGACGACCGCGGCGACCACGGCGATGGACAATGCCAGGGAGGCGAGCTCGAAAATCTCGAAGTCGAGGGTCATGAGTTGCGCCGTCATCAAGGAAACAAAGACGAGAATCGGTGCGACGAACAAGGCGACCTGCGTCATGGAAGTGGTCGCCACGGCGACGCTGAGATCCATCTTGTTCCGCACCGCCATCAGGACCGCGCTCCCATGCTCGGCGGCGTTCCCGACGATCGCCACGATGATTACCCCGACAAAAAGTTCCGTCAGCCCGAGGCCCTGCCGCGCCGTCTCCAGGGAACCGACCAAAATCTCGCTCTCGACCGCGACGAGCGCGGTCGACACCACGAGGACGCTCAGAGCAAATCGCCGTTCCCAACGAGGCTTCTCGAGGACCTCCGTCACCGGATTGAAAATATCCCGGTGCGTCCGCAAGGAGAACACAAGGCCGAGGACGTAGGCCAAGAGCAAGATCGCCGCAATCCCCAGACTCATCTCCCGGAGCGCCACTTGGCTCGGGAGGACCGTCGATCGCACGTACAGGGCCGGCATCACGAGTCCGATGACGGCCACGACGAGCATCGTGACCTGCGTGCCGGAGGCCTCTCGGGAAAACAGTTGGGTTTTGTGGCGCAGGCCGCCCGCAAGCATGCTGAGACCGAGGACCAGGAGGGCGTTCCCGATGATCGATCCCGTCAACGACGCCTTCACGACTTCCGTGAGCCCACTGCCGAGGGCGAAGACCGCGATGATCATCTCGGTCGCGTTCCCGAAGGTCGCGTTCAGAAGTCCACCGACCCCGGGACCGGCAAGTTTGCCCAACTCTTCCGTGGCGAGCCCGAGGAACCAGGCCAGTGGCACGATCGCGATCCCAGCGACCGCGAACACGACGACTCCGGGTCCGAGGACGACGTCGAGGATCCAGCTCACGGGGACGAACACGCCCAGGAGGACGGCCCAGGTGTAGGGGCGGAGCGGGCCGAGGTCCATCGCGCCGGGAAACGTCCGACCGTTCTTAACCTCGCGGACAATGTTTAACTAGCGAGGGCCGAATCCGCGAGCCATGATTTCTCCGCTGGAAATGCGCGTCCTCGATCGGAATGCCCAATACTTCGGCATTTCGACCCTCGATCTCATGGAGGCGGCGGGGAAGGCGGTCGCCGAGGTGGCTCGGTCGGAATTCGGTGCGGTGGGGAAACGCGTCCTGGTCCTGTGCGGAACGGGGAACAACGGTGGAGACGGCCTCGTCGCCGCCCGCCATCTGTCGAAGGAGGCGCGCGTGACCGTCCTGCTCGCCCGCTCCCCGGACCAGTTCGACACGAAGGAGGCTCAGACGAACTTCGAGCGACTGCGGGACGTGCAGATCCTCGCGGGCCTGGACCGGAGCGAAGAGGCGATCGCCGAGGCGGACCTTCTCATCGACGCCCTCCTGGGGATCGGGGCCGAAGGGAGCCTCCGCGAACCGTTCGCCTCCCTCGTCCGTCAGGTGAACGGATCCGGCAAACCGATCGTGAGCGTCGACGTCCCGAGCGGCTTCGGGACCGGGTTGATGGTTCGGCCGACGGTGACGGTCGCCCTCCATGACGTGAAGGAGGGCATGACGCCGGACAACGACGGACGGATTCGCATCGTCGATATCGGGATCCCCTCGAAGGTGACGACGATGATCGGTCCGGGCGAATTTTTGCTTTATCCGGTTCCGAGGGCCACGAGCCACAAGGGAGAAAACGGCCGCCTCCTCGTCATCGCGGGCGGTCCGTACACGGGGGCGCCCGCCCTCGTCGGGTTCGGTTCTCTTGGCATCGGCATCGACCTCGTCCACATCGCGACGCCGGCGTCCGCCGCGACCGTCGTCGCGTCGTACTCGCCGACGTTCATCGTGCATCCCCTCGTGGGACATCGTCTGTTGCGCGAGGACCTCCGGCAGATCATCGAACTCACCCCTCGGGTGGACGCCGTCGCCATCGGACCCGGGCTGGGCGACGCTTCCGGGACGCTCGAGGCGATCCGGGAAGCCGTGCGAGGCATCCCACTTCCGATGGTCCTTGACGCGGATGCGATCAAGGCGGTCGCTGCGGATCCAAAATGCCTCGTCGGCAAGAAGGCGGTCCTCACGCCGCACTCCCGCGAGTTCCAGCTCCTCAGTGGCAAGGCTCTGCCCAACGCCCCCGAGGAACGCGCGGAAATGGTCCGGGAAACGGCGAAGGCCCTCGGAGTCACGATCCTCCTCAAGGGCCACGTGGACATCGTCACGGACGGGGTGCGGCTCAAGTTCAACTACACCGGGAATCCGGGGATGACGGCGGGCGGGACGGGCGATGTCCTTTGCGGCCTGACCGCGGGGCTCATCGCGAAGGGGATGGCGCCCTACGACGCGGCGCGGCTCGCGGCGTTTACGAACGGAGCCGCGGGAGACCTCGCATTCGAGGAGAAGAGTTACGGCCTCACCTCCGTGGACGTCGCGAACCAACTCGGACGGGTGCTTGCAAAATTCCTGTGACTCCCGACGAAATCCCCTGTCCGCACAATTATTAAGCGGACTCCTCTCTTCGAGCGACCGTGGACCTCGAACCAATCCCGGACGAGCCCGTCCTCATGGCGGACGATGCGCTCGTGGTCGCTGACCTCCATATCGGACTCGAGGAGGAACTGCGTGAAAAGGGCGTCCACATTCCGAGCCGGGCGGAAGCGATGGGACGGAAACTCGCCGAGATCGCATCCCGCCGCGGTGCGAGTCGCATCATCATCCTTGGCGATGTGAAGCATCTCGTCCCGAAGATGGCGTCTCGCGAGAGACGGGATGTGTACGTGTTCTTCCGGGATCTCGCGTCCGTGTTCCGGGAGATCTACATCGCGCAGGGGAACCATGACGGGATGCTGAAACACATCGTGCCCCGCAACGTCCGGTTCAAGCCCGCCTACGGATTCCGCCTCGACGACACCGGCTTCTGCCATGGCCACGCATGGCCGTACAAGAAGGTCATGGAGGCGAAGGTCCTCGTCATGGGACACAATCATCCCGCGGCCGCATTCCGAGATGCGATGGGCCACCGACAAATTGTCCCGTGCTGGATGCGGGTCCCGTTTCTGCGGAAACACAAGCGTTATCTGAAACTCCCGAAAGAGGCGATCGTCGTGCCAGCCTTCAACGAGCTCTGCGGCGGCATGCCCGTGAATGACATCCGAGCTCGCTTCCTGGGCCCACTGTTCGACGAGGAGCTCGTCCGGGTCGACGATGCCGCGATCCATCTACTCGACGGAACCCACCTGGGCCGGCTCCGCGACATCCGAGTCGATTTGGGATTCCGGCCGGAAGATTATCGGCAGTGAGGCCGCGGATGCGCTGGAAGTGGAAGCTCGGATTGCTGCTCGTCGTGGCGATGGAAAGTCCCATACTTGCTTGGGGAGGCCTCTTCCTACATCTTCCGGCGGAAGGCGTAGGATACCTGGCGGCGATCCTGACGGCCCTCTTGTTCGGAATGCTCGTGCTTCGTCCGACCCTGTTTGCGCTCGCGGGACTCTGGCTCGTCGGTATCGCGGGGTCCGGGCTGTACTTCATGCGGTATCTGCCCCCGACTCTGGCCCTCGGCCTCGGCTCGATCCTCTCGACGTTGGCGTGCTCGGTCGGTCTGCCGCTGTACCGTCGCGCCCTCGGTTTCGTCCTCCGACGTCACGTCTAGCCCGGACCCGGACGGCAGTCCATGGGCCCGGTCGGAATCGAACCGACGATCTCGACTTTGTAAGAGTCGCGTCATAGCCACTAGACCACGGGCCCGCACACGCCAACGAGCGAAGACTCAATAAAGTTCCCGGAGGAATCAGCCGAGATCTTTCGCGGCCGCCTGCGTGAACCGTTCCACCGCCGCGTCGAGTTCGGAGAGGCGACGCTCCGGAGGGACGACGAGCACGAGCATCGCGCGACGTCCTACTTCCTGGATGAGGAAGGTCGCGTCCTCCGACTCGAGCAGGATGCGATGAGGGGCCGCATGTCGGAGTTCTGTCGCGGCCGTCATGCCGGCGCCGAGGATCGCTGCGCACATGATCGAAAAGGTCTCCTGGGAGACGCCGTTCGGCAGTTCCGTCGCGACGACGGCGCCATCGCGATTGATGATCGCAACGGCCTCCGCCTTCGTCACGACGCGAAGGGCATGCACCATCTCCTGTAGGACGGTCACGCGCCCGCCTCCCGCTCGAACACGCATTCCCGCGAGCCGGTGCTCACGCACTCGACCTCGGCCAAGCGCACCCGATGCTTCGTCTTCGCCTCGAGCAGCTTCGAAAGGATGCCGCGCAGCCGGTGGCACGTCTCCATGTCAGACCCGGGCATCGCCTCGATCGATCCGCGCACCCGCGCACCCGTGTCCGTGAAGAGCACGTCCTCCGCCCAGCCGCGTTCCAGGATCACCTGCTTCCCGGCCTCGAGCGGATCCTCCCCGAGCGGCAGGTTGCGGGTCACGTCTTCGGCCAAGACCATTCCCTCGCGAAAGAACAGTCCGTGGCAGGCATACGACATCACGCTTTCGTACAATTTCCGGATCGAGTCGAGCTCCTGCTGCGAGACCTTCACGGAGCGGGGCACTGGGTCGCACGAACCTGGGAACGGACTATAAAGGTTCCGCGCTGGTTATTTTCGGCGGTCCGTCCCCGAGGGCAATCAGCCGCCGCGGCACTCCGGACACGCGAGCAAGTTCCGGTCCCACATCAAGTTCGTCGAATACACGCCGCACGCTTCGCAGTGACCCTCGATCCCCTTCGCGAATTGCGTCTCGAAACCGGCCCGGTCAAATTCCCGGGTGACTTCGATGAGCGTCGGCCAGATCCGGATAATGTCGTTCTCCGTCACCATGCCGACGAGCTTTCCCTCTTCGACGACGGGTAGCCGACGGATCTTGCGCTGGGACATCAGCTTCGCGGCTTCCGCGACCTCCTCGTGCGGAGGGACCGCGACTACGGGCGATGTCATGATGTCCTTCACGAAGACCCGGCTCGGTTGCAAGTCCGAAGCGGCCACCTTGGTCACGAGGTCCCGTTCCGTCACGATGCCCGTCGGGATACCACGATCGACGACGACGAGGCTCCCGATGTTCTTCTCGCGCATCACCTTCGCGGCTTCGACGACCGTCGCCCCGGCCGCGATGGTGACCGGCTTGTGCGTCATGATCTCGAGGACAGGGATGCGCGCGCGCATGGGGTTCGCGCTAATGAGGGGTCAAATCCGATAAAGGTTTGTGTCACCACCCCGCAACGAAGAGAACAGCGCCGACAATGTTAAGGTGCGTTCATTGGTTCTCGACGCAATGCGCTATGCCGACTCGGATGGCGAACTCGCGGTGCAAATCGCATGCGCGGCGATCGAAGCCCGTCTGCTCAGCCGGCCGATGCGGGCCTTCGAGGTGCCCGTTCGGTTCCAGGAAAAGGCCGGCGCCTTTGTGACGCTGAACGGTCATCCCGACGGTGAGCTCCGTGGATGCATCGGGTATCCACAACCCTTCTTCCCCCTGGCGAAGACGATCGAGAAAGCGGCCGAAGCCGCCGCGACGGATGACCCGCGGTTCCCGCCGATGCGCCCGGACGAATGGGACCGAGTCACCGTCGAAGTGAGCATCCTCACACCGCCGCGACTCATCGAGGTGAAGAAGCCGAAGGAGATGCCGGCTCACGTCACGATCGGGGTGGATGGCCTGAGCATCGCACAAGGAGCGTATCGAGGGATCCTGCTCCCGCAGGTCGCCGTGGAAGAACACTTCGACGCGGCGGACTTCCTCTCCCAAGCCTGCATGAAAGCGGGCTTGCTCGCGGACGCGTGGCTCGATCCCGCCACGCGGGTCTACACGTTCCAGGCCGAGGTCTTCGCCGAAGTCGGTCCGCGCGGGCCCGTCGTGCGCCGGAAGTTGGAGGCGGCGCGTGCGGGTCATTAGAGGACGGGTCTTCTTCCGAGGCCGGCTGGAGGCATTGAGCCTCGGGATCAGCGAGGACGGCAAGATTGCCGCCGTCAAGAAAGCTCTCCGAGGGGACGAGGAAGTCGATCACGGAGACGCGCTCATCCTTCCCGGCTGCGTGGATCTCCACGTCCATATGAGGGATCCGGGCCTCACGCAGAAGGAGGACCTGCCGAGCGGGACGAGGTCCGCGGCGATCGGTGGCGTGACCACGATCGCGGAGATGCCGAATACGGTACCGCCGGTCACGTCCCAAACCCTCTACGAGCGCAAGGTCGAAACCTTTCGCGGACGGAGTGCGATCGACTACGTGTTGTACGCGGCGCCGAAGTCGGAGGATGCGATCACGCGACTGCGTGAAGCCGCCGCGTTCAAGGCCTACATGGCCGAGTCGACCGGGGCTCTCCAAATCGGACCGAAAGAACTCCAAGGAATCCTCCGCGGAGCGGCCGTGACAGGGAAGCTCATCGTCGTCCACGCGGAGGATCCCCGTCAATTTACGAAGGTAAAGGTCAATGGCCTCGAGGACCACTCTACGGCGCGACCGAAGGCCGCGGAGTCCAGCGCGCTCCGGTGGCTCGCTTCCAATCGGGGGAAGGCAAAGGTCCACATCGCCCATGTGACGTGTGTCGAAGCCCTCGACGCGGTTCCGTCGGGAGCCACATGCGAAGTGACTCCGCACCATCTCTTCCTCGATACCTCAAGCACCCTCGGGGCACGCGGAAAGGTGAATCCTCCACTCCGGTCGCCCGCGGATCGAGAGGCCCTGTGGGATGCGTTCCGAAGTGGCCGGATCGATGCCATCGCCAGCGACCACGCGCCCCACACGCTGGATGAGAAGAGTGTACCGTTCGACGAGGCTCCGGCGGGGCTCCCCGGCGTCGCGACCTCTTTTCCCCTCCTGATGCGCCGGACCCGCGCGGGAGAGATCGGCCTGGAAAGCCTCGTCGGAGCCACGGCCTCCCGGCCCGCCGAAATCCTGGGCATCCCGAAAGGCGTCATCGAACTCGGGCGGGACGCCGACCTGATCGTCGTGGATCCAAGAGCCGCTCAGCGGGTCCGCGCGAAACGCCTTCGGTACAAATGCGGGTGGACGCCCTTCGAAGACATGGAAGCCTGCTTCCCGCACACGGTGTACCTCCGCGGGGATCCGGTCATCGACGACGGCGAGCCTGCCGCAGAAGGCCAAGGGCGTCTTCTGGCAACCCGATGAAGGAGATCTAGGAAGCTTTCACCGCTTCTTCGATCGCGTAATAGTACTCGCCAGCGGACTTCTGCTCCCGATCCAGACGAGAATCGAGCTTGTTGATCCTCGGGCGGTTCGTGTCCGCGTCACGCCGGAACGTGATGCCGACCATTCGCAGGAATCGATTCATTCCATCCCGCATCGGGAACGGTCCCTCGCCGACACCGTGTCGGCCCGGTTCACCGGAGAACACCATGAGGCTATCGGAGACCATGTCAAGGAAGTACACATCGTGGTCGACAATCAGACCAGTCCGGGACTCCTTCTCCATGACCCGACGAATCGTCCGAGCCGCCTCCATCCGTTGGTTCGAGTCTAGATAGGCCGACGGCTCGTCGAGCAAATAGATGTCCGCATCACGACCGAGGCAGAGGGCGATCGCCACCCGTTGCAACTCGCCGCCGGAGAGAGTGGACACGTCTCGTTCCAGCATTCCCTTCACCTTGAGGGGCTGAAGAATCTCGGTCTCGAAATAACCGGAATCCGCCTTCTTACCGACCGCTTCACGGATCAAATCGCCGACGGTCCCCTCGTACACCGCTTCAAGATACTGAGGCTTGTACGACACCTGCCACTTTCCTTGGACGACCCCGGACGTCGGGGCTTCTTGCCCCGCGAGCAACTTCACGAACGTCGTCTTCCCCGTCGCGTTGGGGCCGACGACGCCGACGACCTCCCCTTTACGGAGACGACCGGGATGGACCACGAGTTCGAAATCCTCGTACCGTTTTGTGAGCTCGTCGAATTCCAGTAGGACCTCGGCCTGCCAGGCCGCCCGCGGAGGACGCACATCAAATCGGATCTCCCGATCCCGGAATCGAATGTTCTCTTCCTTCAGATACCCGCCGAGGTATACATTGATCGCCGTACGGACGGGACGAGGCTGCGCGATGATGCCATAGGCACCCTCCTCTCCATACATCAGGAAGACCGTATCCGCGAGGAAGTCCAACACGGCGAGGTCGTGCTCCACCACGACGACGTACTTCTCCTTGGACAGGGACTGAATCACTTTCGCGACCCGCAGCCGCTGATAGATGTCGAGGTAGGACGAAGGCTCGTCGAAGAAGTAAACATCGGCGTCCTTGAGCATCGTCGCCGCGATCGCGAGCCGCTGGAGTTCGCCGCCGGAGAGCTGAGCGATGCCGCGGTCCATGAAGGACCCCAGCTCGAGAGAGTCAGTCAATTCGTCGAGTTTCCCCTGACGGTCAATCTTGCGAAGGAGATCCCGCACCTTCCCGGAATAGATCTTGCTGAGTTTGTCGACGTACTGCGGCTTAATCGCGGTCGTCAGTTCCTTGTGCGCAATCTTGGCGAGATAGTCGTGCACCTCGGTCCCTTTGAAGTATTCGAGCACGTCCTCCCAGTGCGGTTTCTTCCGACGGTAATGACCGAGATTCGGCGCGGTCTCGCCGCTCAGCATGCTCACGCACGTGGTCTTGCCGATCCCGTTCGGACCGAGGAGGCCAATGACTTCCCCTTTCTTCGGGACCGGGATGCGGAAGAGTCGGAAGGCGTTCTTCCCGTACTGGTGGACGAGGTCTTCCTTGAGCGCTTCCGGAAGGCCGATAATCCGAATCGCATCGAAGGGACATTTCTTGATACAGATCCCGCAGCTGATGCAGGTTTCCTCGCTGATCGCCGCTTTCGTGGTCTCCGGATCGATCCAGATGACCTCCGTGCCGGTGCGTTGCGGGGGGCAGAAGGCGATGCACTCGAGATGACAGCGCTTCGGCTGACATCGGTCCTTGAACACAACTGCGACGCGCACGGCAATTCCATGAGGCGAGAGCTATTTAAACGTATGACGGTTGGCGCAGGAAGCGCAGAACCTTTATCCGATTCCCATCCATCCGTCGCATGTGATGCGATGATCCCGGGCGGACGCGCGAATCCGAGACAGATGCGGCAGGCGATGAGACGCCTCGGCATCGAACAGGAACAATTGGATGATGTCGAGGAAGTGATCATCCGCACCGCGACGAAGGAGTACGTGATCCGCGACGCGAACGTGACGGCGATGACCGCCCAAGGCCAAAAGATCTGGACCGTCGTCGGGGAACCGATCGTGCGGGACCGGGCCGGCGCGAAGAAAGCCGAAGGGGCGACCGCCCTCACGATCCCGGACGAAGACGTGAAGTTGGTCGCGGAGAAGGCCGGGGTCTCCGAGGAAGAGGCCCGTAAGGCCCTCGAGGACGCGGGCGGCGAACCGGCCGAGGCCATCATCCGTCTGATGAGCCGATGAATCTGGAACGTGCCCGTTCCGTCCTCGGCGTGTGGGCGCCGATGACGATCGGTCTTTTCATCATCGTCACCTCGCTTAGTTTCTACTTCACCGCGACCCTGACGGGCAACGTGCTCACGGGCGACCTCGAGCCTTGGCGCCTCATCTGTTCCGCGGGCGCGTTCTTCGTCGGCGGACTCCTGATCTTCTCGACGTACGGCCGGTACACGAAGACGAAGGAGTGGCGCCGGCAGGGATCTCCCGAAACGTCACTCCTTCCGCCGGCGCCGACTCGCGACGAGAAGCCCGATCACCAGAGCGATTCCGAGGACGAGAAGGATTAGCCCCAGCACGGTGCCGGACAGTCCGCCGAGGACCGTCTCCGTCGTCCACTTGGCCCGGACGGTCATTGGACCCGTCATCGTCACGGTGACACTCGCGTCCGCGGACGTGACGCCGCCCGACCATCCCGAGAACCGGTACGTCTGACCCGCCGACGTTGCCTCGGTCGATGCGTGGAGCTGCACCGATGCGCCTTCGCGATACCATCCGCTCCCGTCGACCGTCCCGATGTCGGAATCGACTTGGAGGAAGTACTCCTTCGACCACTGGGCGTTCGCCGTCCTAGGTCCCGACATGAGGATCGGACTCGAACTGTATGCGGCGTCGCCGGCCGCATCCCCGGTCCAACCCGCGAAGACGACACGTTCCCCCGCGGCCGTCCCAATCACGCTCGCGTTCACGGAGGCCGTCGCCGAGGACCCGGCTTGATACCAGCCCGCGCCCACGACGCTTCCGTATGCCGACGTAATCCGCAGCTCGTATTCTGTGCGCCACGTCGTACCCACCGTGCGCGGACCGTTCATCGGGATGGGGCGTGAGCCCGCCGGATCCGTCCCGCTCGCGTCCCCGTTCCAGGAGACGAAGACGGAACGAGTTCCCGTCGCGCCCGGAACGATGCCCGAAGCGAGAGAGGCAACCGCGGTTGCGCCCGCATCATACCAACCGGCCGTCGCGGCCGTGCCGGGGCCTGCTTGGATCGTGAGCGAATACTGGGTGCGCCACACCGCCGTTGCGATCTTCGACCGATCCATCGCGATCCCGTTCGACGTGACATCGGTCCCGGCCGCATCGCCGGACCAGCCCACGAAGAGCTCTCGAGTCCCCGGAGTGACTTCGACCTCGCGGGAGGCGACGATGGCATGAGCCGTTGTGCCCTGGTCGTACCAATCGGCTCCTAAAACGGTACCGTACGCGCTCGAGACATCGAGGTAGAACTGCGTCCCATATTGGGCGACCGCCGTCTTCGGACCGTCCATGAGGATCGGATCCGACGTGAGATGGGTGCCCGTCGCATTCCCCGACCAACCCTGGAACGCAAGCCGCTCACCCGGACCCTGCGCATAGTACTGGTTCGACACCGTCGCGGTGACCGTCGCGCCCGCCGGATACCAGCCGCTGCCGCCGGTGCCGGAGACCGGGGAAGAGACATTCAGATAGTATTCCGCGGAGAAATTCGCCACGAGTGAAACCGCCCCGGTAAAGTGGACGACATGTGTTGCGGCGCCGCCGTCGCTCCACCCTTGGAATTGATATCGTGTCCCAGGAACACCGGTCTGCGGCGTGACGATGGAAACGACGTGATAGGTGTCTCGCGAGAACCAGAACGTGGTCGCCGACGAATAGGTCGTGTTGTCCACCGCGAACGTGGTGCCGGACGGCGTCGTGGACACGCGCATCGCTTCTTCTTCGGTGAACGTCGCGGTAAGGACGAGCGCGGCCGTCGCTGTGACCGAGTGGACGGCCGATCCTCCATCGCTCCATGAGAACCAGACGTACCGCACGTCCGTGGAGACCGTCTGGTTCGTCGGCGCCTCCACCTGGTGAACGGAGCCGTCATCCCACCAGAATGAGGCTGTCGCGGTGTACGGCATCGAATCGATCAACACGATGAGCCCAAGCCCGGTTGGGATGAGGGATACCTGACTCTGATACTGTTTCGTGAAAGAGGCGGTGACCGTGGCATCGGCCGTGCCCACGACGATCGAATGGGAAATGGCACCGCCATCGCTCCAGTTGGACCACACGTAGCGGGCGGTCGCCCCCAAGGAGATCGGGGATGCGACGCTCACAGTATGGGATGATCCGACGATCCACGCGGTCGCGACGGGAGCCTTCGACGTCACGCCGTCCACGGTGACGGGCAAGCCGACCGGGTCCGTCGTCACGGTGACCGTGGACGTGGGAAAGCCCGGACTCCTGGCGTAGTAGATGTCGAAATCGGAGCCTCGCCCGTCGGTCCAGACGACGTAAACGGTGTTGTCGAGACCTGCTTCAATCGCGAAGTAGTCGCCGGGCCGGTCGTAGGACAGAGGCGTGTCTTGGGTCGAGACGCGAAGGTTCGTGGCCCACGTGCTCCCTCCGTCCGTGGAGTTCGAGTAGAAGATGTTCCAGGCTCCATTCCGGTTGTCCTCCCACGCGGCGTGGACGACGCTCGCATAGTCGACGGCGATATCGACCATCCATTGGGAATGGGATCCGGAGTCATCGTTCACCCGGTGGTTTGCGGACCATGTGATCCCGCCGTCGGTTGAAGACGACATGAAGATGTCCTGGTCTCCATTCCGGCTGTCGGGCCACGCGATGTAGATCGCCCCGGTCACGGGATCGATCGCCATGGCGGGTATCGCGAGCTGCCAACTTCCTTGTCCCGGCGCCGAGCCCAGCACGTCGTTCACCCGCTTGTCGGCATGCCACGTGTTCCCGTCCGCCGACCAATCAAAGAAAATGTTGTTCGATCCGAAATCCCACCAAGTGAGGTACACGGTCCCGTTCGCCGACGTCTTGACCACGGCGCCGAGCACCCCTCCGGGGATGTCGTCCGGATTGTGGAACGGGGCCCAGGTCGAGCCGCCGTCGTCGGACCACGAGGCAATCATGAAATTGGCCTCGTCCCAGGCCGCGTAGATCCGACCCGAAGGCGCGACAGTGATCGAGTCCTTGTCCGTGAGGCCGCCGCCCCCGAGCTTGTAGTGCACGGTGCCCCAGTCCTGACCGTTCGTCGTGTTTGAAACGTCGAGGCCGTTCGTCCCGTCGTTGCAATTGAATTCCAGGTAGGCGTACTGCACCCGTTGATCAGGGGCCAGGGCCATCCACGGATCCGAATTTTGGCATTGCAGATTCGAGGGATGCGACTGGTTCATCAGGATGTTCGGCGCCCACGATAGTCCCTGGTCCGTGGAATACGAAGCGCCAACGCGGACCCCGGCCGTGTCAGGCCCTGTCGTCTCCTTCCACCCCACGAAGATGGTGCCGGTCTCGTTGATGACCATCGTCGGTTCCACCTGCCAGGCGAACGGCGACGATCCGTCCGTGATTTTCACGTTCGGATAGAACGGCGCGACCGCCGTCGGAGCAGGGCTCGCGGGATGCGCTCCCGGTGATCGTCCAATCGAAAGCGCATTCGATCCATTCGAAACGACGAACACCGATGCGACGAGCAGCACAACCAAGAGCGATGGGACTAGCCTCAACCCTCTCCCCCGACTGATGGGATTAGGATCGTCATGCATAATCATTTTGCCCCGGACGAAGCGGCCGCGAAGGGTTAAATAGGGTCCGATTGTTGAGAACGACGCTAGGCTTGACCGGAGGGCTGGGCGTCCTCTTGTAGACCCAAATCGTCCTCATGGGGCGGTGACAGTCGGGAGCGGTGCTCCCAGCTTGGCGCTGGTCCGGATGCCGACGTTGAGGTTCTGTCCCGCGGGGCTGGAGGCGACAGGGAACGCAGCTGGAGAGCGGCGGTCCCCGTCCCGATCGTGGGGAACGGGTCAGGCACGGAAGTGAGCAGCCTCACCGCGGACTACCAACGCTCGCGGGGGTGCGGGACCGAGGAAGCATCCGGGTCACCCGGCGTCGGGCTGCGCATCCATCCCGATGGCCTAGCTCCCTTCAACGCTCCGTGAGCTTCGTCTGCTTCGTCTCGAGGACCATGCCGCCCATTCCGAAGCGCTGGATGATCAGGTCGTACAAGATGTCGTCCCGGACCTCGCTCCTCCGGTCCGGCACTCCGTACGCGGGCTCGTTCGTCGGCAGCTGAAGGCCCAGTTTCACCAGGCCTCGACGCGCCTCCTCCCGTTCCTCCCTCGGCGCCTGCGGCGCGTCGACCGCGGCGGAGAATCCGCATTCGCGGATCTCCCGCAGGAAGATCGGACGGCGGAACAATTTCTGCAGGACTCCGACCGCGAGGCGCACCTGATCCGCCTCGTCCTTCACGGCCTCGCGGCACCGCGACCCGACGAGCTCATAGAGGTTCGGCTCACGATGGGCCGAGGTCGTGTATACCTTCGCGGGCGGAATGTCCTTTTCTCGGAGCATGCCCACGTCCGCGAGGGCCTTGAGGTAGCCGGTGACGAAGAGACGATGAAACGAATATCCGTCCTGCCTCAGCTGCTTCGTAAGCGAGCTAATGGAGCGCTCTTGCACCCGCAGGTACGAGACGACAAGGTCCTTGAGATTGCGCTCCGGGACGAACAACGGGCCCCCACCCGACCATCTGGTAACAAACCGGATAACAAATAAAGGTTTCCAGCCGAAGCGTTGCTCACAGATCGAGTGCAAAAATCATCTTATCCTAGTGGCGCTCTCGCATTTCAGTTCGCGATTACTCCCCCTTTCTTTTTCGTTTTCCCTCCCTAGCGGGGACGCTATCTCGCGGTGATAACCGCCTCGGAACGGTTATACCCGGACCTTTCAATGGAAACCGTCGTATGGGTCAGGACGACCGGATCCGAACGTTCATCCACGGCTTTGACGAGAAGCTCGGAGGGGGCATCCCGGAAGGCCAAATCGTCCTCCTCGCGGGAGAGCCGGGGACGATGAAGTCCACGATCGGCTTCAACATCCTCTATCAGAATGCGTTGCGAGAAGGGAGGGCGGGCACCTACATCTCCCTCGAGCAAGGACGCGACAACCTATCGCGCCACCTCGAACAGATGAGCCTCAGCCCGCACGATGTGGAGAGCAAGGTGAGCATCGTCGACCTCGGAATGATCCGCCGCAACCTGGACGGGATGGCGGACCGCACGTGGCTCGAGATCTTCAAGATGTACGCCACGAACTTGAAGCGCACCCTGAACTACGAGATCCTCGTCGTCGACTCGTTGCCCGTCCTCGAGGTCATGGCGCGCTTCGAGAATCCGCGGGAGGACCTGTTCCAACTGTGCGAGTGGATTCGCGACCTCCACGCCACGACGATCTTAATCACCGAGATGAAGCCGAACAGCGAGGACTTCGGGAAGCACGGGGAGGAATACCTGTGCGACGGCATCATCCACGCCAAGATGGAGCGGGTCGACGACGCGAACATCCAGCGCCGGATCCGTTGCGTGAAGATGCGGGGGACGAATCATTCGCCGAACTACTTCACCCTCATCTTCCAAAATGGAATTCTGCAGGCGACCCGGATCATCGCCGAATGATTCGCATTCTAAGTCCAAGCGCCCCGACGTCGGGATTTGGGCCAAAAACCTAATCTGAGCCGGCCCACATCTCGCGCTTCAGACGCGGGCCACGCTCCGCGCCATTTGAAGGAGGCAGTGCCCGACGGTCCTTCGCCTTTTTCGAGTTTTAGCATTCATCGCGCTGACATTTGTCCTACTCGTCCAGGTTCCTGTGCCGAATCCCCGCTCCGCAATATCCGGCCTACCGCCGGCCCTGCGGACGGTCACGTTCCGGACCGACGCTTCTGTGGGGGAGATTCAAGCCGCGGGGGCCGAGTTGCTCGAATCCTACGGAGCGTTCGCGGTTGCCCGCGGCGGAGAAGGGTGCCTTGCACTCCTGCGGGAACAGGGCCGGTACGCAGACTCTCTCGAAGGAAGTTCCACGCTCCAACTGCTCGGTGGCACCGTGGACCTCGCGGCTCTCGCCCCGCGACCGGTCGCAGGTTGGCCGATCAATCCCAGCGGAGCGACGATCGGCGTCGTCCACTTCCACGCTCCCATCAAGGCGGAATGGAAAGATGCCTTGCAAGCCCGCGGACTCCAAGTCCTGCGCTACCTTCCGCAGGATGCGTTTGTCGTTCGCGGTCCTTCTAGCGCCTTCGAGCGGAGTTCGAGCTTGTCCTACGTGGACTGGGTCGGCCCCTACGCGCCTTCGTGGAAGGTCCGTCCCGACGCTCCGACGGACTCCTTCCTCGATGTGCGGATCCTTGTGTTCCCGGGAGAATCTCCGGAGACGGTCGAGGCGTGGTTGGGCCATCAGGGGATCCCGCCTGGGTCTCAATCTTCTTCAGGACCCGGCATCCTCGGTGCCTTCGGAGGCGGAGACTTCCGCTGGGTCCGCGCACGGATCCCGTCGGGTTTGATGAGTTCCCTCGCCGCTTTGCCGATCGTCGAGTTCATCGACCCGGTCCAGGCGGTCCACACTTGGAACGCGGAGACGGACTGGGTGATCCAGTCCAATTCGACGGGCAACTATCGCTACTGGTCCGCCGGCCTCGATGGGACGGGTCAGGTGGTCGGGCTGGCCGACACGGGCCTTGACTATGATGGGAATTCGACCCGCGAATCGTCGGGCTCCATCGTCTCCGGAGACCTCTTCAACACGACGGATCCCAGCCGCCGCAAGGTCATTCGCTACGTGAACATGGGCGTCCAGACGGGGCAGCTCACGTGGCCCGGAGGCGGTGGCCAATGGGACCCCTGGTCGATCAAAGACAGCGACCATCGACCCGCTTTCGGCGATTGCACGTTCGGCCACGGGACCGCAGTGGCCTCCACGCTCGCGGGAAACGACACCGGCATCGGGACCTCCCCGAACGAGGGAAATGCACGTGGTGCGAAGCTCTACTTCCAGGATATCGGGACCGTCGGCCTCGATACGAATTGCAATATGGGAAATGGGAACGCAGATCTGTTGAACTACCTGCCGCAAGACTACGCGGACCTGTTCGGGCCACCCGGACTCGTGTATAACGATCCGTTCGCACCCGTCCGCGTGCACAGCGATAGTTGGGGCGGGACCGCGAACGTGTACGATCTGCAGGCGAGGATGGTGGACATGTTCGTCTGGGCCCACCCCGACATGACGATCGTGTTCGCGGCGGGCAACTGTGCGTCGACCTGTCCCCCGGGGACCATCGGCACGCCCGGGACCGCGAAGGACATCGTGACCGTCGGCGGCGCATACAACCCGGACGTCCCCGGTCAGAACCAGAACGACTTGGCTCCACAGAGCGGCCGCGGTCCGACGCCCGACGGGCGCATCAAGCCGACCTTGGTCACGATCTTTGACGGCGATTCAGCGATGTCGGACGGAAACCCGCTCAGCGGGAAGGGAAGGCCGGACGATCACTGGGCGGGCACCAGCTACTCGACACCCGCGGCCGCGGCCGCCGCGGCCATCGTTCGACAGTACTTCACGGACGGATGGTACCCTTCAGGAAGGCCTCTCCTCGCTGATGCGATGACCCCGAGCGCCGCGCTCATCCGGGCCGTCCTCATCGCGTCCGGTGTACCGGTGACCGGGAGCGGCACGGTTTCTCGCGGTGGATCGGACACATGGCCCAACAACGAACAGGGTTTCGGCCGAGTCCTCCTTTCGAACGTCCTCCCGCTCGCCGCCACGGGCGACACTTTCCGCACTCAGGTGGTCGACGAGACCGCCGGCCTGTTGACGGGGGACGCCCCGACCTACACGTTCCATGTCGCCACTCCCGGGCCCGTGAAGTTCGTCCTCACCTGGAGCGATTTCCCGGGAACGCTCGGGGCGACGAAGGCGCTCGTGAACGATCTGAACCTGAAGGTGACCGCTCCCGATGGGACGGTGTACCGCGGGAATCATTTCGCGCCGTTCGCACAGGCCGAGTCCCTCGCCGACGGCAGCTTCGACAGCACGAACGTGGAGGAGGCCGTGATCCGGAGGACGGCCATGGTCGGCGACTGGACCGTTCAGGTGATCGGGTCGAACGTCCCGGTCGGTCCACAGCCCTTCGCCCTCGTCGCGACGGGCAATCTCGACGCGTCGTATGGCCGCGTGACCCTCGATCGTGTCGTGTACGCGGAGGGGGACACGGTTCGGCTCGCCGTCCAGGACTCTTCCGCGACCTCCGTCCTCGTGCATGTCGCATCGGGGATCGAGCCCGCGGGGGAGGACGTCACCTTGAGCGGGGGCGGTGGGGACGAAATCTGGCGGGGTTCAATTCGGACCGCCTTCGGGACCCCGGTCACGGACGGATTCCTCCAGGTTCGAGAGGGGGATACGATCACCGCCACGTACCAGGACGTGTCGCCCGCCCACACGGCCACTGCAACGGCACAGATACTCGCGAGTGGGCCGACGATCCACGACGTGGCGGTCGTGGACACGAGCGCGATGAGCGCCACGATCGTCTGGGCGACAACCGAACCCGCGACGACGGAGGTGCGGTATGGGCCGAACGTTGCATCCCTGACCCGCAACACGAACACGTCGGACCTGGTGACGAGCCACGCGATAACGCTCACGAACCTCGCTCCGGATACCGCATATGTGTTCGAGGTCACGTCTCGCGGCCGACTCGCGAACGCGACGACGGATACGAACGGAGGAGGCCTGTACCACCTCCAGACGGCTCCGCTCGGCGACGTCCTCCTCGTGATCGGCGGCAACTCCTTCCCTCCGGAGCGCGAAGCGTCCTATCTGTCCGCCCTCCGAAGCAACGGGTGGACGGCATCGGTGTGGCACGTCGCGGATCTCGGAACCCCGAACATCACGATCCTCCAGGGCCGCCGCGCCGTAATCTGGCAGGTCGGCTTGGAACAGTATCCTCCCTTCAACGCGACGGAGAGGGACCTCGTGAAACGCTACCTCGACGGAGGCGGCCGGTTGATCGTCTCCTCCCACGACGCGGCGTGGGCCCTGTCCGATCCGAATTCCACATTCCAGACGCCGGCGAGCGCGGCCTGGGTTCACGGGGTCCTGAAGGCGACGTTCGTGTGCGACCCCCAATCGATCGCACGCGTCGCGGGAATCTCGGCGGATCCGATCAGCGGGACCTACACGGGCGGCGTGGCGTACACGCCCCACCGAAACGGGGGCGCGGACGATGAGATCGCGCCGATCTCCGCCGGCGGAACCACGAGCTCGATGTGGACCGACGGCCAGGTCACGAGCTGCGCCGGGAACCGAGCCGTCGGACTACGCTGGGTCTCTTCATCGCCGAATGGGACCGTCGGGACGGGAGTGTGGGGAGGAAGTCAATCCCGACTCGCCTATTTCGCCTTCGAGATCACGAGCCTCGATACGACGACGACCGACCTGAGGCCGGCGAGCCCGACGCGGGCGGCCATCCTCGATGCGGCCCTACGGTGGCTCGTGAGCGCGGCCTCCTCCGCCCTGGACCGAGACCATCCGGACGTCAACATCACGTCTCCGAATGGCGGAGTGTTCGCCGGTCCCACGCTCGCTGTCGACTGGACCGCCGCTGCGTATGGCCCCGGCGTGGGAATTGCCAACTTCACCCTGGACGCGAGTTCCGATGCTGGGCAGACCTGGACCTCGGTTGCGACGCTGCCCGGCTCCATGCGCTCGTATACGTGGAATCTGGGAGGCACCTCGAACAGTGATCGATACCGGCTTCGCATCACCGCTCGTGACGACGGGACACCGGCACTGTCCGCTACCGATGTGACGCACCGGACCTTCACGATCGAGCGTCCCAACGGGGATGTCGAAGGTCCCGTCCTGTGGGCCGGGAGCGTCCGGATCGCACCGCTTCCGCCGGGGGCGGCCCTTTTGGTGACCTTCTCGGCGACCGCGGACGATCGAACACATGGAGGGTCCGCGATCGCGGCGGCGGAGCTCTTCCTCCAGGTCGCCCAACCTCCCGCGGGGGCCACCGGGCAAGGGATTCCGATGTCCGCTTCCGACGGGGGTTTCGATGGAGCCGTGGAGAATGTGACGTGGCAAGAAGGTCTCACGTCCGCTCCGGGGACGACCTGCGTGTGGATTCATGCACGGGACGCGGCGGGCAACTGGGGACCGTACGACTCGAAGTGCTTCGTCGTTATCAACGCGGGGCCGGACACGGTGCCTCCGGCACCGGCATCCGCGAACGCGGTCCTCCGGGTGAACGCGAGCCAGGACCTGTCGATCGGATGGCTCGCCCCCTACGACGACAACCTGTTCGGCGGGACAACCGGATACCGCGTCTTCCGGGCGACCTCACCCCAGGGGCCATGGACCGTCGATGTGAGCGGACCGATTCCCGCGAATGGAAGTGCGAGCTACCGATTCGTCGACGTCGGTCGGGCCGCGGACACGACGAACTACTATTATCGCATCGAGACGATCGACGCCGCGGGACACACCACCTTGTCCTCCTCGATGGCTGTGAAGTTCCGCCTCTCTTTCACCGCCGGATTGAACCTCCTCGGGATGCCGCTCCTCTTGGCGGATCCCACGTTCGGCGCCTTCGCGGCCGGACGTGCGTGGGCCGATGCGTGGACATACGACGCCTGCGGCGGAGGAAACGGCTGGTCCTCGGCGCTCCCGGCGGACGCGACCACGTTCTCGTTGGTCGCGGGTCGCGGCTTCTGGTTGAACGGGACGGCATCCGACATCGTGACGGCCTTGGGAGTCGTCACCCAAACGAGTCGCCTCCATCTGTGCTCCGGATGGAATCTCATCGCACTCCCGGGATTCGCGACGGGCGTGACGGTCCAGTCCGTGATGGCCGCGACCGGGGCCACCCGCGTGATGGGCTTCGATCCGGCGGGGCCCTATCATGTGCGCGCCCTGAACGCGGCGGACGCCGTACTCGGATGGACCGGCTATTGGATCTTCGTCCCCCGTGCCGTCGATTGGACCGTCGCCGGCTGGTGAGCCTCAGCCTTCTCGGACGTCGAAAACCTCGGATTCCGGAATCTCGTAGTAGAAGAGGGACTGCTCGATCTCCTTGTCCTTCGACATCTCGCGGTCGATCCGCTCCCGCCATCCCGGACGAAGGGAGATCCGGACCGATCGCCCGTCCTTCTCGAAGGCGACCTCCGGTTCCGACCCGGGTTCGAGGGCGATGTTCCCTTTGCCCATCGTGCATCCGCTGGAGAACTGCACGCCGTCGAGGACGCACCGCATCGGCGGCTCGGTGTGGCTCTGGACGGTCGCCGTGAGACCTTTGTAGTGACCGAATCGGCGCTTCCCGATCGCGCCCATCCGGAGGCCCAGCGTCACGTAGACGCCGAGGTGCCCGTGGAACCGCTGCAGGGCGATGAGCTCCTCCGGGATTTCCATGACCGTCGCAACGCGGCGCCTCGGAAGAACCTTCGGACCGGGGTGGATACTTTCAGCCACCCCTCCTGCTCCGAGGCTTAAATCGCCGCCGACTTGTTGGACCTATGGGTGCTCGGACTCATGCGCGAGACGTCCGTGGATCACCAATATTCTGTCGTCGCCGCGGATCGAGCGCCCTCGACGACGTGTCCCGAGTGCGGCGCGAGCCTCTCCCACGCGGACGGCTGCGTGCGATGCCGAGAGTGCGGCTTCTCGCCCTGCGAGTAAGACGCTCGGACCCGTTCGGATTCCAGTGGAAACGGTCCGACCTAAACTCACGCACCGGTCTCGCATCAGTGGAAGGGAGCCGCAAAGGAATATGACCCTTTCCGAGGCTGCCGCCCCTCCGGGTCGGGGAAAGGATGTGCTCGTAGAGTTCCCACAGGACGAGCTGATCGCGAAGTGGGAGGAGTTCTTCGAGGAGATGGGGTACCTCTCGAAGATCATCGCGATCGCCGACCGTTTTCCGGAAGAGCGGAGCCTCCTCGTCGCCTTTGATGAGCTGAACCGGTTCGACACGGACATGGCGATCTACCTGCTCCGGCATCCGCTGAACGTCCTCCTGGCGGGAGAAGAGGCGATCCGCCGGCTCGCTCCCCCGGGGGACGAAGGCGCGCAGATCCATCTCCGGGTCAAGCTCCTCCCGCGGGACCGGCGGGTCCCGGTCCGCGCCCTCCGGGCGAAGCACCTCGGACAATACATCGCCGTCGAAGGCCTCGTGCGCAAATCGACGGAGGTCCGACCGCGGGTCACGGACGCCCTGTTCCAATGCCTCCGATGCGGGACGATCATCAAGGAACCCCAGGACGGGCAGACCTTCCGCGAGCCGCTCGAGTGTTACGAAGAGCAAGGCGGATGCAAGCGCTCCGCGAGCGCGACGAAGTTCAAGCTCCTCACGGAGACCTCGCTCTTCGTCGACACGCAGAAGCTCGAAATCCAAGAGGCGCCCGAAGGCTTGCGCGGAGGCGAGGAGCCCCAACGGCTCACGCTCTACCTCGAGGACGACCTCACGGGACGCATCACGCCCGGAGAACGGGTCGTCATGAACGGCGTCCTGCGAAGCGTCCAGAAGGGCCGACCCAGAGAGAAGTCCACGCTGTTCGACATCTTCATGGACGTGAACTCGGTCGAAAAGGAACAGGTCGAGTTCGAGGAGATCGAGGTCACGGAGGAGGACGCCCGGCTCATCCGCGAGATGGGTACGAGTCCGGACATCTTCCGGATGATCACCGCGTCCATCGCTCCCTCCATGTACGGGATGCACGTGGAGAAGGAAGCGCTCGCCCTGCAGCTCTTCAGCGGCGTCCCGAAGGTGATGCCCGATGGGCGGCGCATCCGCGGGGACATCCACGTGCTCATGGTCGGAGATCCGGGTATCGGCAAGAGCGAGCTGCTGTCGTACATGAGCCGCCTCTCCCCTCGTGGGATTTACGCGACCGGCAAGGCCGCAACGGCGGCCGGGCTGTGCGTCGCCGCGGATAGCTTGATCGCGACGGACCGAGGAATTCAGTCGGTCGAGGACCTTGTTGAGCCCTATTTCCGCGGCGTCGAGCACGCGCGGCCGGTAGAAAGGACTGCGGCGACGGGTTGTGTGGGAACATTCGACGATCGCCATCGGTTGGGGATGCGACCCCTGGAGGCCGTTTGGCGCCTCACACCTCCCGCTAACATGCTCCGGATTGCCACCTCGTCCGGCCTCTCCCTGACCGTCACGCCCCCGACGAAAGTCCTTGTGGACCATGCGATGGGACAGTCCTGGATTCAAGCGAAATTCGTACGTCCAGGAATGCGAATTGCCACGGCAAGTCGGTTGGAGGTGCCGGAAGGCGAGGCGCCCCTGACCCTGTCGCTGTTACAGCGCATCACCACGCGAATCGTCGTGGAGGTCGATCCGGCCATCGTTCAGGCGATCCTGTCCAGCCTGAAAACCAAGTACGGAACGTTGCGCGAGGCCGCCGCTCGACTGATGATCACGGAAGATGCGGTCTATCACGTTTGGAAGAACAGGCGTCACGGCATCCCCCTGGCTCAGTTGCTTCGAGCGGCTCTCGCCGCGGGTACCGCCGAGGAGGACGTAGCAGCATCTGTTCGGAGTTACTCGCAGTTCGGCGGACATCGGATTACCCTTCCGGTGCGGCTCAATCAAGATCTTGCGTATTTTGCGGGACTCATCGCGGGCGACGGGAGCGTGGAACAGAGGCCTCTTGGCGGTTTCGCCATTCGGTTCAACAATTCCGATCCCGTCCTCATTCGGACCTACACCGACTTGGTCCACCGGCTATTCGAAGTCCATGTGGACTTCACCGGTCAGACCCCCCAGCGTGCCGCGACCGTCCGATTTCACAGTCGGCTCGTCGCCTCGATTCTCTCGGAGCTGGGAGTCCCTACATCTCCGAAATCCCACCGTTTGGACCTGCCCGGAATCCTACTCAACGGTCCGAGCAAGAACCTGACGGCGTATCTTCGCGGTCTGTTCGACACGGATGGGACGATTCAGATCCGCACGCGCGGGAGCTCATGTCTCTCCTTAACGACATCGAGTCAAGGCCTAGGGGACCGCGTTCAACTCGCTTTGCTTCGTTTCGGTATTCACGCCACTCGACGGATTCGTCGAGTTGCCGGACGTCGTACAACGCGGGCCGATGGCACGCCGATTGTGACTCGCCACGACCAGTGCGTTTTGGACATCCGAGATTGGCACTCCATGTCTCGATTCCGCGAACTCATCGGTTTCAATCATCCTCGCAAGAAAGAAATCCTCGAGAGCATGGAGACCCGCAGGCCACACTCGAACATAGACCTCATCTCGGGGGCCGGCCCACATCTTCACGATGTCCGCGGTCTCTTGGGTCTCAGTCCAGCGCAAGCCTACGGAAGCCACGCGGGCGGAGGCGTCGCGGTGGAGAGTGGGGCAGAAGCGGTCACACGAGAGGCCCTCCTTCAACTCATCGACGGGCTCGAGACGGCGCATCGAAACGGAACGTATCGGGGGACACGGATTCGGTTGGGATCCGACTTACGAGAGAAAATCCGAGAGAGCCTTCGCTCTGCCCGCCATACGGGGGTCAGTCTCGCCAACGAGCTGGATCTGCCCAGGCACCGAATCCACGATTCTCTTTATCGTCGGAGTCGCCGCCCGACCGGACTTCCGATCCACGTTCTTCAGCGAATCGAGAAGCTTCTCGGTGGAGATGACCCCGGAACCGCGGCCGAAATCGCTGCAGAACTTGCGCCGATTCTACGCAGGATTGAAAGAATTCCAAGCCGATTCGAATTCCTTCGGCTTCTTTCTTCCGGTGATGTTCGTTGGGAACCTGTCAAGGAAATCGAAGTTAGGTCATCCTCCGAAGAGAGGACCGTCTTCGACCTCTCGGTAAGGGATTCGCATGCCTTCGTTGCGAATGGGATCTTGGTCCACAACACAGCTGCCGCGGTGCGTGATGAGTTCGGCGAGGGGCGGTGGACTTTAGAAGCCGGCGCCCTCGTCCTTGCCGATCTCGGATTGGCGGCAATCGATGAAATCGAGAAGATGAACCCGCAGGATCGGTCCGCAATCCATGAGGCGATGGAACAGCAGAGGATCAGCGTCGCGAAGGCGGGCATCACAGCCGTCCTTCAATCGCGATGTGCAGTACTTGCTGCCGCGAATCCGAAGTTTGGCCGATTCGACGAACACAAGTACATATCGGAACAGATCGACCTGCCGCCTGCGTTGCTCAGTCGTTTCGACATCATCTTCTCCATGATTGATCGGCCACAAGCGGACCGCGATCGGGAACTCGCGGAGCACATTCTGAAGGGGCATCGCGTCGGCGAAATCCGGAGGCGCCGCGAAGCGGGCTTGGTCACCGAAGAATCGCAGGCCCTCGAGGAACCGTATACACCGCATTTGAATCCGGACTTCCTTCGTAAGTACGTAGCCTACGCGAAACGCATCTATCCCATCATGACGGTCGAGGCCATGTCGATCATCGAGAAAAAATACCTCGACATCCGGAGGACGGGGGAAGCGGCGGGTTCGAGCGTCCCGATCACGCCGCGCCAGCTCGAAGCGATCATCCGCCTCGCAGAAGCGGGAGCGCGGATGCGACTCAGCGAGGCCGTAACCGCAGACGACGCGGAGCGCGCGGTGCGGATCGTCGAGTACTGGATGGGCAAGGTCGCAGGCGAGGAAGGTCGCTTCGACATCGACATCATCCAGACCGGCATCAGCCAGTCCCAGCGCGAACAGATCATCTCGATCCGGGACATCATCAACGAGCTCGCGGGACCCGAAGGCGTCGCGGACTACGAGGACATCGTGCGCATCGCGCAGGAACGCGGCATCCCGCCCGCGAAGGTCGACTCCTGGTTGAAGCGCTGGGCCCAGGAAGGAGAGATCTACAGCCCCGCGAAAAACAAGTATAAGCTCGTCGAGCGGTTGTAGCCCCGGCCCACCGATGCCGATCCGCATGAAGGTGTACCACCAGGGGAAGGAGACCTTGGTCGCGGCGGCGGATGCGGACTTGATCGGCAAGACCTTCCGCGAGGGCAAGTTCAAAATCGAGGTGGGGAAGTTCTACGAAGGGGACGTCGTCTCGGAGGAAACGTTCTTGGACCAGCTGACGCTCGCGACGATCGGGAATTTCGTCGG